>WNFR01001168.1_pt1 | contig 40451 bp, 50 predicted proteins | sample 5400221 | NCBI WGS metagenome assembly WNFR01 (sample SAMN13153357, study PRJNA577476) | soil metagenome | isolation source: 40 cm soil under Madrone tree | place: USA:California | collected 2016-06-14 | reverse complement strand
GTTAAGCAGGCCTCCGAATGGTTCTCCTCGACCGTTGTGGAGTGCTCTGATCGAGAGCGTGTCAAAGCGACGGTCGAGTGATATTGTGAGTGACTTTCTGCGGCGTCCATCATCCTTTCGGGAGTAGGGAGGTGCGATACCAAGATCCAGCCAGCGTAGCCTGCGAGGGTGACGTCACCCCGGATGCCGGGGACTTGCATCAAGAACACTTCGGCAGCATGCGCGACCGGGGTCGCAAGGCCGACCGGCGCTGTACTCATCCAGAATATCAGTGAACGCATATTGTCACTCGTCTGTTGGCGGTGGCACTTCAATGGAGAGACGGCAGGTATCGGCTGCTGGTCGGCCTGCTGACCCCATACCGCCTCCATGGGGTGATTTCTATGAGAGACACTCCTGGGGATGGAAGTGTCCGGTGCTCACGGTTTGGTCCAAACTCATCAACCGGTCTATTCGCTTGGGAATGTGCGACAAGTTCCTTGAGCGCCTTGGTCGTCGGGCGCCGCCACCCAGTTGCCGGCGACGCGCATCAAGCCATCGGCCTACCGGCCTAGCCGCTCACGCGCCGCCGCCAGGACGCCAACGCCACCAATCCCAGCGCCGCGCCGATCACGGGGTAATTGCCGAATCGCGCGTAAGGAGTGAGTCCCGTCAAAGGCTGCAGGTCGGCGCGCAGCACGGCCTCCTGGAATTGCGGCAGTTCCGCCATCAATTCACCGTGCGGACCGATGACGGCGGTGATGCCGTCATTGGCCGCGCGAATCAGGAAGCGGCCGGCTTCCAGCGCGCGCATGCGCGCGATTTGCAGGTGCTGGTGCGGTGCCGTGGAGTTGCCATACCAGGCGTTGTTGGTGACGTTGATGAGCAAGGTGGCATCGCGCAGGACGTCGAGCTGACTGCTGCCGAAGGCATCCTCATAACAGATCGTGGGGCCGAGGCTCTGCCCCGCGGCACGCAGCAGCGGCTGATGCTCCGGCCCCGCGGAAATATCGTCGTACGGCAGGCTCATGAGGCGCATCCACGACCGTACGAATCCCGGGACCGGGAAGTACTCTCCGAACGGCACCAGGTGACGCTTGTAGTACCAGCTGTCGCCATCCTCGTTCAGGACCAGCAGGCCGTTGAAATACCGACCGGTCGCCGGCTCATAATTGACGAGGCCGATCGCGAAGTCCGCGTCATGCGCGCGCGCCGTGGTGCGCAGGTTTTGCAAATAGTCGGGAATGTCGTTGGCGAGCACCGGTAACGCGGATTCCGGCCACACGATCAGACGCGCACCCCACGCTTGATCGGTGAGCATTGAGTAGCGCGCCATGGTGGCATCGCGATTGTCGATCTGCCATTTCCTGTCCTGCGACACGGCGCCCTGCACGGCGGCGATGGCAAGCTTCGAGCCCGCCGGATGGGTCCACTGATGGCGCGCGGCAAACGCCGGCGCCACGAACACGACGGCGATCGCAGCGAGCACCGCCGCACGGGCTGCGGCCTGGCGGGCCGCGGCTAGGCGGCCCGCGGTTGGGCGCGCGGCGAGCGGTCCCGGCACGACCAGCGCGCCGAGTCCTGCCGCCGCGACGGCGGCGGCCCAGGTCACTCCGTAAACGCCGAGCATCGGCGCCCATCCGGCGAGCGGTGAATCGATGAACGCGTAACCCAGCGACAGCCACGGAAAACCGGAGAATGCCCAACCGCGCAGCCATTCCAGCAGTACCCACAGCGCCGGCAGGACCAGCCAATCGCGCGTCATTCCCGGCTTCATCCAGAAGCGGTTCGCCACAAAGCAGAGCGCGGCGCTATAGGCCGCCATGATACCCACCAGTGCCGCCTGCAGCAGCACCGTGAGCCACACGGGCACCAGGCCGAAGACGTGCAGGCAGGTGTACAGCCAGTAGGTACCCACTGCGAAAAGCCCCACCCCGAACGCAGCCCCCGCCCAGGCGGCGCGGCGCGGGGGCAGCCCCCGAATGAGCGCAAACAGCGCAGCGGGCGCGACCAGCCCGACCGGCCACCACGACAACGGTGCAAAGGCAACATTCAGGGCCGCTCCGGCCGCAAACGCGGCTGCGAGCCGCGCAGCGCCCTGCCGCGGTAAGGCGGCACCGGGGCCGCGCAATGCGCGGCTCAAGGAGTCGACTCGTCGACGGACGGCGGCTCAATGGCGGAAGGGGTGACGACACGCAGGAGATCGATTCGCCGCCGGTCGGCGCGCAAGACCCGGAACTCCAGCTCACCCACCTGGATGGTCTCGCCGCGGCGCGGCAAACGACCGAATTCCTGCATGAGCAATCCGCCGATGGTGTCGTATTCCTCGTCGGAAAAAGCGGTGCTGAAGTATTCGTTGAAATCCGCGATCGGCGTGAGGGCGCGCACGGTGAATTCGCGTTCGCTCTCCCGCCGAATCATCTGATCATCCTCGACATCGTGTTCATCGTCGATTTCCCCGACGATCTGCTCGATGACATCTTCGATGGTCACGAGACCGCAGACACCGCCATACTCGTCCACCACCATGGCGATGTGATTGTGGCTCAACCGAAACTCCTTGAGCAGGACGTTGAGCCGTTTGCTTTCCGGAACGAAGACCACGGGGCGCATGTATTCGCGTATCTCGAACGGCTCGTCGCCGGCGGTCTGCAGCCGCAGCAAATCCTTGGCGAGAAGAATGCCGAGAATCTGATCGCGGTCTTCGCCGATGACGGGGAAACGTGAGTGGCCCGATTCGACCACCAGCGCCACCAGTTTGTCCGGCGGCTCATCGCGTTCGACGAAGACCATTTGCGAACGCGGCACCATGATGTCGCGAACCTGCATGTCCGCAACCGCCAGAACGCCCTCCAGCATGACCAACGCATCGCCGTCGAACAACCCGCGAATGCTGGCCTCGCGTAGATCCTCGATGAGCTCTGCCAGATCGCGCGGCTCGCCGGACATCGACTGCGTGATGCGCTTGAGCCAGCGGCCCGTACTTCCTGTAGTCTGATCGGACATGGGCTTCAAGGATACTCGATCAGACATACGGGTCCGAAAAACCAAGCTGATCAAGGATTTGAATCTCCCTGGCGGTCATTTTTGCCGCCTCGGCATCGCGTTCGTGATCGAAACCGAGCAAGTGCAGCACCCCATGGACCGTCATGTGCGCCCAATGCGATTCGCGTGATTTTCCCTGCGCCAGCGCTTCACGCGCAACCACCGGCGCGCAGATCACAAGCTCACCCAGATAGTTGCGGCCGTCGGGACTCGGTCCGGCGCCGCTGAAGGACAGCACATTGGTGGACCTGTCCTTTCGCCGGTATCGCAAATTCAGGCTGCGGCTGCGCGCGGTTCCGACCACGAGGACCGAAAGGACGCTGTGGCAGGAAAGTCCGCCCAGCGCCGCGCGCGCCCAGACTTCGAATTGCGTCCGCCGCGGGACCCACGGCCGCCGCGCCGCATAGGTCACATCCACTTCGAGTTTTTCCCGCATGGCTGGCGGCTCATGCGAAATACTCAGACAGGCTCCTATTCGCCGTCGCCGGAAGTATTCGCTTCGTAGGCCTGTACTATTCTTTGCACCAGCGGGTGGCGCACGACGTCGCGCGAGGTGAACATCGTGAAGGCGATTCCGGACACGCCGCGTAGAATATTGATGACCGTGCGCAACCCGGATTGCTTGGCGCTCGGCAAATCCACCTGGGTGATGTCGCCGGTCACCACGGCCTTGGAGCCGAATCCGATGCGTGTGAGGAACATCTTCATCTGCTCGTTGGTGGTGTTCTGCGCTTCGTCGAGAATGACGAACGAATCGTTGAGGGAACGGCCGCGCATGAAGGCGAGCGGCGCCACCTCGATGATGTTGCGCTCGATCAGTTTGGCGACGCGCTCGAAGCCCATCATTTCGTACAGGGCGTCGTACATCGGCCGCAGATAGGGATCCACCTTTTGCGACAGGTCCCCCGGCAGGAAACCCAGCCGCTCGCCCGCCTCCACGGCCGGACGCACCAGAACGATTCGGCGCACGCTTTCCGACTGCAGCGCTTCCACGGCGCAGGCCACGGCCAGGTAGGTCTTGCCCGTGCCCGCCGGACCGATGCCAAAGGTCAGATCATGCGTGCGGACGTTGTTCAGATACTCGGTCTGATTGGAGCCGCGTGCACGCACCGCGCCGCGCGCCGTCCGAACCTTGAGTTCATCGGTCGACTCGACGGCATTCGCGTCCGGGCCGGCCGGCCCGCGGTTGGCCGCCCCGCGGTTGGCCGCCCCCACCATTTCCAGCTCCTGCAGGGCGATGTGCACGCGCTCCGAGTCCACCGGCTCACGCTGCGCGCGCGCGTACAAATCCTGGAGCACCGCTTCGGCACGCTTGATGGCGGCGGGCGTGCCGATGATCTGAAAGCGATTGCCGCGTCTTTTCACTTCGACGCCCAGCCGCGCCTCGATCTGATGGAGATGCTGATCGAGCGGTCCGCACAGTTCGATCAATCGGACGTTATCCACCGGCGCGAGCACGAGATCGCGCGTCATGGGTACGGAATTCACGAGAAGGTTTCTTCCACGAGGCGGCCGCGCAGTGAATTGGGCATCGCCTCGGTGATCACGACGTCGGCGAACTGATTGATGAGCCGCCTCGGATCCTCTCCGGGGCCGTCGAAATTGACCCAGCGATTGTTGTCGGTCCGGCCGGCGAGCTGTTGCGGGTTTCGCCTGGCAGGCCGCTCGACCAGCACCCGCTGCCGGCTGCCGATCATGCGTTGCGAGATCGCGCGTGCCTGGGCGTTCAGGCGCGCCTGCAGCGCCTCCAGCCGGTTCTGCTTGACGTCATGCGGCACTTCGTCGGGCAGATTGGCCGCCGGTGTGCCGGGCCGGCGGCTGTAAAGGAAGCTAAACGACTGGTCGAAACCCACATCGGCGATGAGATTCATCGTCGCCATGAAATCCTCGTCGGTCTCGCCCGGAAATCCAACGATGATGTCGGTCGAAATGCAGATGTCCGGCCGCACCGCCCTGAGTCTGCGCAATTTTTGCTTGTACTCGAGTATGGTATGCCCACGCTTCATCGCGGCGAGGATGCGGTCGGAGCCGCTCTGCACCGGCAGGTGCAGAAAATTATTGAGCTTCGGAACGTGGGCATACGCTTCGATCAAACTATCATTGAAGTCGAGCGGATGAGAAGTGGTGAATCGGATCCGGTCCACCCCGTCGACGGCGGCGACGAAATGGATCAACGTCGCAAGGTCCGCGAGCGTTCCATCATCCATGGCGCCCGCGTACGCGTTCACGTTCTGTCCGAGCAGGGTCACTTCGCGCACTCCCTGAAGCGCCAGGGTGCGAACCTCATGCAGCACCTGTTCGAATGGACGGCTGATTTCTTCGCCTCGCGTGTAGGGCACGACGCAGAAAGTGCAATACTTGCTGCAGCCTTCCATGATGGAGACGAAGGCTGTCGCCCGATTGGCGGCGCGGGCTTCCGGCAGGCGGTCGAACTTTTCGATCTCCGGGAAGCTGATGTCGATCTGCGATCGGCCCGACCGTCGGAGACCGTTCAACATGTCCGGAAGACGATGCAGCGTCTGGGGTCCGAATACCAGGTCGACGAACGGCGCCCGCGCGGTGATCCCGTCGCCCTCCTGACTGGCCACGCAGCCGCCCACGCCGATGACTACGTGCGGCCGCTCCCGTTTCAACAGCCGCCACTCCCCCAGCAAGGAAAAAACCTTTTCCTGCGCCTTTTCGCGTACGGAACAGGTATTCACCAAGAGCACGTCGGCTTCGGCGGGATTGTCGGTGCGGGTCATGCCATGGGTTGCCTCGAGTACGTCCCGCATCTTGCTGGAATCGTATTCGTTCATCTGGCAACCGAACGTTTTGATGTATAGAAGACCGGGCATGGGCTCACTTGGAAAAGGCCGCTAAGATACTATCAATCATGGCAATACGCGAAGTTCTGAAGATGGGCGATCCGCGGCTCCTGGCAGTGGCCGAGCCGGTACGAGAGTTCGGCACCCCGGCCCTCGAAAACCTGCTCGCCGATATGCGGGACACGATGCGGGATCTCAATGGGGCGGGGCTTGCCGCACCGCAGATAGGTGTGGGCCTGCGCGTGGTGATTTTTGGCATGGACTACAATCCTCGCTACCCGGAAGCCGCCCCGGTGCCCTACACCGTGCTGATCAATCCCCAATTGACCCCCCTCAGCGACGAGATGGAGGACGGTTGGGAAGGATGTCTTTCGGTACCCGGCATGCGAGGGGTGGTCCCGCGGTTCCGCAATCTGCGATATACCGGCGTGGACGCCCAAGGCCAGCCCATTGACCGAAGCGTGAACGACTTTCATGCACGGGTGGTCCAACATGAGGTGGACCATCTGGACGGCATCCTCTATCCACGCCGCATACGCGATTTGACCCAATTCGGCTTCATCGAATCGCTGTTTCCGGGCCAAGACCTGGCCGACGATTGAAGCGGTAGCGATTCAATCCCCTGTGCCGGGGACCCCTTCCGGCGTACCCCGCTCGAGGAAGTCCGGAAGCGCCTCAGCGGTCGGGGTGAAACCCAGCGACACTGAGTTGAGGCAGTGCCGCTCCCCGGTGGGTGGTGGACCATCCGGAAATACGTGGCCCAGGTGGCTGCCGCAGCGCGCGCAAACCTCCTCGACACGCACCATGCCGTAGCTCGCGTCCCGGACGCGCTTGATGTGCGGCGGAGCGAAGGGCTTGAAGAAACTCGGCCAGCCGGTGCCCGAATCGAATTTGGCGCTGGACCGGAACAGGGGCAACCCGCAAAACCGGCACGTGTAGATGCCGTCCTTCTTGTTGTCGAGAAAGACGCCGCAGAACGCGGCCTCGGTGCCATGTTCCAGCAGCACGCGGCGCTCGTCGCCGGAAAGGCCGGCGGTTATTGCGCGGCGCTGTGCATCGGTGGGCGGAGTCAGGTCGAAGGCGGTCATTTAGCATGCGATTTTGACACATTCGATCCGCTCCTAAAACTCCTTCCACCCCTCGTCGCTCTCGGCGGCGATCCACCGGCGGGCCGGAAGAGCCCGCGCCCTGGCGGGCGCCGGCTCCGAGGTAAGACCGGTGCACGCGATCGAAGGCACCCTTTTCTGCGCGGCGCGCTCGGGATTTGCAGCAATGCGCTCAGATCCGCAGGGGCTGTCCTTGGAGTTTCTCGACTACACCGGCGCGCGGCTCTACCATGGAGAGATTCCGCTCGGCGCAGCCGCAGCCGCCGAGGCCGCATGAGTCTCGGAAATGGAAGTTGATGAGACGATCACGGGCCCTTTGTTGACGAATTAAAAAAGGTGATTCCTAAAACGGATATAGACCTTCTCTAAAACAACGTAAACAAAGAAAAAGGCCTGGAAATCTAGATTCGCAGGCCTCTTATTTACGATTTAAAAAAAGTCTATCTCTAAAACGGAATATCGTCGTCGAAATCCTCCTTCCCGCCTCCAGCCGGCGCCGGCGACTGGTCATAGTCATCCTTGGGAGGAGTGGTGGCGGAGCCGCCGCCCCGTTCGCCGCCCGTTCCAGCGGCGCCACCGGCTCGCCCACCCAGCATCTGCATGTTGTCGGCGATGATTTCAGTGGTGTAACGGTCATTTCCCTGTTTGTCCTGCCACTTGCGGGTCCGCAGCTTGCCCTCGACGAACACCTGCGAGCCCTTACGCAGGTACTCGGCGGCGATTTCCCCGAGCCGGCCGAAAAAGGCGATGCTGTGCCATTCGGTGCGCTCTTGTTGCGCACCCGAGGCCTTGTCCTTCCACGACTCATTGGTCGCGATGCGGATGTTCGTGACCGTCATCCCGCTCGGCATGGACCGAGTCTCCGGATCCGCCCCAAGCGTCCCGATCAAAATTACCTTGTTCACACCGCGCGCCATGACCTGACCCCCACTTATTGGATGTCGGCTATTGTACACGCGCCCGGCGGCCTCAAGATCGACGTCTCGCGTTGTCCTCGGGGAGAAATAGGCCGGCGCCCGGCAAAGGGCTGCCGCGAACGACTTCCTTGGTCGTAAAAAAGGGTTCATAGAGTTTCGCCAGGTTCTCCGGCGGAATGCCGCATCCATTGTCGCTGAGGCGAACGACGACGCAGTCGCCGGATAACTCCGTACGGATTTTTATCGTGCCCGTTTCGATGTTCCGTCCGGCATCCTCGATGGCATGCGCCGAATTGACGATGAGATTCAGGAATACCTGGTTGAGCTCGCCGACGTTGCAGACGACATCGGGCAGTTCGGCAAAATCCGTGTGCACGTGGGCGATGAACTTGTACACATGGGTGGCCACGATCAAGGTGGACCGGATGGCATGATTGATATCCGCGGCGCACTGTTCGCTCGAATCCGGATGCGCGAATTCCTTCATCGCCCGGACGATGTTGGCGACCCGAGGAACGCCCGCATCGTGGCAATCCATTGATTTAATTAGACTTACAGGGACGCGAACACGACCGGTCGCGTTCTCCACGCGAACGCGGCCTCAAATGGGCGCCACCGGCGCGCGGCCCCGCCGCCGGGCCTGAGCCAGAGGGCTTGACGCCGGGGGTATAGTATTCGGTTCCATGCAAAAAATTCGCATCCGGGGCGCCCGGACCCACAACCTCAAGAACATCGACCTCGATCTGCCGCGCGATCAACTGATCGTGTTCACGGGCCTTTCGGGCTCGGGCAAGTCCTCGCTGGCCTTCGACACCATCTACGCCGAAGGCCAGCGGCGTTATGTCGAGTCCTTATCGACCTACGCGCGCCAGTTTCTCTCGATGATGGAGAAACCGGACATCGACACCATCGAAGGGCTGTCCCCCGCCATTTCCATCGAGCAGAAGTCGACGTCCCACAATCCGCGGTCCACCGTCGGCACCGTCACGGAGATTTACGACTACCTGCGCCTCTTGTACGCGCGGGCCGGAACGCCTCGCTGCCCCGATCACCACATCGACCTCGCCGCGCAAACCGTGAGCCAGATGGTCGATGCGGTTCTACAACATCCGGAGGGCACGGCGATGATGCTGCTCGCCCCGGCCATCGCGGAGCGCAAGGGTGAGCACGTCGAGCTGATCGACGAATTGCAGGCCGGCGGCTTCGTGCGCGCCCGGATCGACGGCACCGTAGTCGAACTCGATCAGGCTCCGAAGCTCGACGTGCGCCGCAAGCACACGGTCGAAGCCATCGTCGATCGCTTCAAGGTGCGGCCGGACCTGGGTCAGCGCCTGGCCGAGTCCTTCGAAACCGCGCTGCGCATCGGGCAGGGCGTGGCCCGGGTAGCGTACATGGACGACGCCGCGCGGACCGAACTCGTGTTCTCGAACAAGTTCGCCTGTCCAATCTGCAACTACTCGTTGAGTGAATTGGAGCCCCGGCTATTCTCGTTCAACAGTCCGATCGGCGCCTGCCCCACCTGCGACGGCTTGGGCACGCAGGAGTTCTTCGATCCCGAGAAGATCGTCGCCAATCCGCATTTGTCGCTGGCAGGCGGGGCCGTGCGCGGGTGGGATCGCCGCAACGCCTATTACTTTCAATTGATTCAGTCTCTGGCCCGGCATACCAAGTTCGACATCGAGGCGCCGTTCGAGAGCCTGCCGGAAAAGATCAGGAATCTAGTATTGTTCGGCAGCGACGAGGAACAGATCGAATTCAAGTATCTGGACGGCAAGGGTGGAACGCTCAAGCGCAAGCACACCTTCGAAGGGATCGTTAGGAACCTCGAGCGTCGCTACAAGGAAACCGAGTCGGCGACGGTGCGGGAAGAACTGGCGAAATACCGCTCCGCTCGTGACTGCCCCGAATGCGGGGGAACCCGGCTCAACCGGGCGGCGCGCAATGTGTTCGTCGCCGGAAGAAGCGTGCCCGAGATCTCGTCCTTGTCCGTGGACCGCGCCATCGAGTTTTTCTCGACCCTCGAACTGCCCGGCTGGCGCGGTGAAATTGCGGTCAAGATCGTCAAGGAGATCGGCGACCGGCTCGGCTTCCTCGGGAACGTGGGACTGGGCTATCTCACGCTGAATCGCAGCGCCGATACGCTGTCCGGCGGCGAGGCGCAGCGCATCCGGCTGGCGAGCCAGATCGGTTCGGGCCTGGTCGGCGTCATGTACATCCTCGATGAACCTTCGATCGGCCTGCACCAGCGCGACAACCAACGGCTGCTCGACACGCTGGTGAATCTGCGTGATCTCGGCAATACGGTCATCGTGGTCGAGCACGATGAGGATGCGATCCGGCAGGCCGACTACGTCGTCGATCTGGGTCCGGGGGCGGGCGTACATGGCGGCCGGGTGGTGGCGCAGGGCACGCCCGCCGAAGTCATCGCTCATCCGGATTCCATCACCGGCCGGTACCTGAGCGGTCGCACGCGCATCGAGACACCCCGTACCCGGCGCACTCCGGACCCGAAGCGTCTCCTGCGTGTGACGGGCGCGACGGCCAACAACCTCAAGAATGTCACCGCCGAATTCCCACTGGGCTTGATGACCTGCGTTACCGGCGTGTCGGGATCGGGCAAATCGACGTTGATCAACGACACCCTGTTTCGAGCGGTGGCCACGCAACTGAATCACGCATCGCCGGGAAGCGCACATTTCGACCGCATCGAGGGGCTGGACTACATCGATCGGGTGATCGAGATCGATCAGAGCCCGATCGGCCGCACACCGCGCTCCAATCCTGCGACCTATACCGGACTGTTCGCGCCCATACGGGAAATCTATTCCGCGGTGCCGGAGGCGCGCGCACGCGGCTACGAAGCCGGCCGCTTCAGCTTCAACGTCAAAGGCGGGCGCTGCGAAGCGTGCCAGGGCGACGGCGTGATAAAAGTGGAAATGCACTTCCTTGCCGACGTATACGTACCCTGCGACGTCTGCAAGGGCAAGCGCTACAACCGGGAAACCCTGGAAATCCGCTTCAAGGGAAAGAACATCCAAGAGGTTCTGGACATGACGGTCGAGGATGCCCTGCCGTTCTTCTCGGCGGTACCCACCGTGCAACCCAAGCTGCAGACGCTGCTCGACGTCGGCTTGTCCTATATTCGGCTGGGCCAGAGCGCGACGACCCTGTCGGGCGGCGAAGCGCAGCGCGTCAAGCTTTCGAAGGAACTCTCGAAGCGCGCCACCGGCCGCACCCTGTACATTCTCGACGAACCCACCACCGGATTGCACTTCGCCGACATTGCGCAACTGCTGGCCGTGCTCCACCGGTTGCGCGACGAGGGCAATACCATCATCGTCATCGAGCACAACCTCGATGTCATCAAGACGGCGGATTGGGTGGTGGATCTGGGGCCGGAGGGCGGCGACGCCGGCGGCAGGATCATTGCGGTCGGCACCCCGGAGCAGATCGCGGCGAACAAGGCTTCTTACACGGGCCATTACCTGCAGGCGACGCTGGGCCAACGACAAGCGCAGCCCGCGCGGCGCAAGCGCGCATGAGCACGGCATGGCGCCCGCTGCTCTCGGCGCTGAGTTCCATGAAGCGGGTGCCCGTGAGGTATATGCCGGTGGCGGGCATGCTCGTGGGCGTCATCGGCGGCGCGATCTACTGGGTCGCCGCACAATTCTGGCCGAGCAGCGTCGCAGTCGTTCTATCCATGTTTGCAACTGCGCTCATCGGCGGAATCGGGAGCGACGATTCGATCGCGAAATTCCAGCCGGCATGGTTGGACGTTTTCGTCCTCCTCATCAAGTACAACGCCTTGATGGCGCTGACGGCCGCGAACCTGCCGTTCCCGGTGCCGGCGAATCTCGCACTCGGACTGATCATGGTCTGTGGCCAGGCCGCCAGCCACGGTCTGCTGGTGTCGATGCTGGCGGCGCGCACGGAACTCTCGCCGCGCATATCGGGCGGTGAATTGGGCTTCGCCTTGGGCGTAGGCTTCGCGCCCGCGGCCGTGCTGGGCATACCAGGCTTGGCGGGACTCGTTGCCGCCATCGTCGTGCGTCTGGGACTCGCCGCCTTCTTGAATCGCCGGTCCCAGCCCCCGTCGCGCACTCTGATGGATGCGGTACAACCGCTCACCGAAACATGTTTTTACCTCGGAGCGCTGGCGACGTGGAAGTACGTATAGGACATACGGAATCGGGCTTCGCCGCCCTGCCCGTCCTGCGATGAGGCGGCTGGTGGCATCGGTGTTCGCGCGGAGCTCGCTGCCGATCCTGTCGCGGCTCGACCCCGAGCGCGCGCATGACGTGGGCCTCGCAGGATTGCGGTTGATCCGGCCTCTGTGGCCGCCTCAGGAGGTGCCGGCCCGCCTCAAGGTGCGCTGTCTTGGATTGGAGTTTGCCCACCCGCTCGGCCTCGCGGCGGGATTCGACAAGAACGGCGACTATCTGGACGCGCTTGGCGCGCTGGGTTTCGGTCACATCGAATTGGGTACGGTCACGCCGCGGCCGCAGCCCGGCAATCCCAAGCCGCGAATGTTCAGAGTACCGGCCGCGGATGCGCTGGTGAATCGCATGGGATTCAACAATAGGGGCGTGGATCATCTTGCCGCCCAACTGGTGAGCAACCGCTATCCGGGCGTTCGCGGAGTGAGTATCGGGAAGAACTTCGATACTCCCATAGAGAGCGCCGAGGCCGACTACGTTGCCTGCCTGCGAAAAATCTACGCTCACGCCGATTACATTGCCGTCAACGTATCGTCGCCCAACACGGCGAGACTTCGCGAACTGCAGGGGCGCGACGGCTTGGAGAGGATCGTCGGCGCGCTGCACAGCGAGCGCATCCAACTCGAGAGGAACCACGGCAGACAGGTGCCGCTGCTCGTCAAAATAGCGCCGAACATGGATCAGGAGCAATTGGCCGCGCTCGCCGCCACGCTGCGTTCGCTCGAGGTGGAAGGGGTCATTGCCACCAATACGTCCACCGACTTGAGCGGTCTCGGCGCCGACTGGCCCGATGCGCAGCGCGGCGGATTGAGCGGTGCGCCCCTGCATTCCCTGTCGTTGCGCGTCATCCGGCAATTGCGTGCGGAGTTGGGTCCGGGGTTTCCCATCATCGGAGTCGGCGGTATCGTCAGTGCCGATCACGCACTGGCCACCTTGGATGCGGGCGCGAACCTCATTCAAATCTATACCGGTTTTGCGTACCGGGGATATCGGCTGGTGGAAGAGATACTCGACGCATTGCGCCGCATGGAGAATCCATGAGCTGCAGGGAGCATGCATGATGATTTCAGACGACATGGTCGCCCAATATCAACGCGACGGCGCGGTCTGTATCCGGCAATTGTTTCGTCCCCCCGAGATCGAGGAGCTGCGCGCCGGTATCGAGTTGATCTTAATTCTTCAGCACTGCGCTGAGCGTAATCTCCGGCACGCTTGCCAGCGCTTTGGATAGGGGGCAATCCTTCTTGGCGCCCGCCGCCAGCTTCTGAAAGGTAGGCTCATCGATCCCCGGAACGCTTGCCTCGAGCTTCAGTGCGATGTGGTCGATCAGGAATCCACCGCCCTTCGCCACCAATCTCACGCTGGCCTGAGTATCGATCGCGGCCGTGGCAAAGCCGGCGGCATCGCAGGCGAAGGAAAACGCCATCGTGAAGCATGCGGCGTGAGCCGCGGCCAACAGCTCCTCCGGGTTGGTGCCGCGGCGGTCATTCTCGAAGCGGCTGCCGAACCCGTAGGGATAGGATTTAAGGGCATCGGTTTCAGTGCTGATCTTGCCGACGCCTTTCTTGCCCCGGCCTTCCCAATGAACCATTGCTGTCTTGTCAGTCATGGGCACTCCTTCGATTGTTGAATTGCCGCGATGCAGCGGCTTGGCGTTTACGGTGAATCGATATCGTAACCCTTTGCGCGCAACTCATCGAGCAGACCGCCTTTCTCCAGAAGCATATCCATGTTCACAACGGCCACCGTCACGCCGCCGGAACCCAAATACTTCTCGAGGCTGTCGAGCCACGTCCGTCTGACGAGAGCGATGAGATCGCTCGCCCCCGCCCCCTCGTCCAACGCCGCACGGCACGCATCCACTTCCGAAGGCTCGTGCAGGCGCCCGATGCGCTCCACGTCGCCCGTGGCCCACGCCCGTGCCCGTTCGACCAGGCGCGGCAGGTCCTTTTCGACGGTGACGAGCGATGCCTCGACGCAGGAATTCTCCGTCGCCGGCGGCATCGTCTTCAGCGCATCCAATACGTCGCGAACGCCGGCAATCTTGAGCTCCTCGATGCGCACGTGATGTTTCTTCGCCAGCGTGCGTACCGCCGCTCCAAGATCCAGGCGAGTGGACAAGCCCACCTGGTGGAACGCAGCCCGCTGCAAGAAGGCGGCGGCGATGATGGGACGATACCGCTCCCACTTGTCGGAATCGGGCGTGTGCTTCGCCCGCTGCAGGGCGAAACGCGCATGCAGTTCCGGCGGCATCACGTCCTTGAGCCGCTTGCCGCCCCGGACCATCAGAACGCCGCGCTCCGTGATCAGCAGCCACAGCACGCGTGCGATACCGATTTCGAACGGCTTGGGGACGACGACTTGATTCGTGCCGTCGAGAATCTGCTCCAATTGCTTCGAACGCCACGTAATCCCTTTGGGTAAGGGCGACATGCTACCCAGTATCCACAGGTTCGCCGAACCGTGATGCACGTGCCACATTCCGGGCCCCGTGCGTTCGCCGGTCACGGTGAGTTCGTCCATCACCGGGGGCGGCTCGTCTGCCCGGCCGGCGGCGGCCGGCAGCCCGCCGGCCATCAGTCCCGCAGCAATGAGCAACGGCGCCGCCGGGCGCGAACAGCAGCGCGCTCCCTGGCGAATGCACTCTGTTACTCGAGAAGGGCTCATGGGACAACAGCTGCTCGATGATCCACTTGACGGTCGTCAATCAATTGCGCGTCGTCAGCTTCTTCAGAAAATCGTAATAGAACTCGACGCCCGTGTCATATGACCCGATGCTCACGCGCTCGTCCTTGCCGTGCATGCGAACGTCGTTCCGATCGACCGCAACGCCCGAAATGCCGTAGCTCGGGATCCCTGCCATCATCGTATGAGCGCTGTCCGAGGCCCACATCATCATGATCGGGACGACCGTCGCACCCGGCCAGAACTTTCCGGCCACGCTGCGCAGCGTATCCATGACGTCGGTGCGCAGCGGCGGCGGCGGCATCGCCTTGCGATCCGAGCCATGATCCGACAGCTCGCCGCCATCGCCGCGGTAGCGGACGGTGAGCGTTGGATCGTTGAATATTGCCACCAACTGCAGGCGAATCTCTTCTTGTGAATGCCCGGGAAAAATACGGCAGTTGACGTTGGCTTCGGCTCGCTGGGGCAGCGCGTTCGGCGCATGCCCCGCGCTCATCATGGTCGCGACGCAGGTGGTGCGCAGGGTGGCGTTATAGCGGGCGTCCTGCGACAGCCGCGCGATTGCCGCGGCGTCGGGCGGCGTGCCCAGCATGGCTCGCATATCCGCGGCAGTCGGTCCGCTCAATGTCGCGGCCATCTGCGCGAAGTATTCCCGGGTGACGCTGTTCAGCTCGAACGGAAACGGTGTTTTCTCCAGAGCGGCGAGCGCGTCGGCCACGTGATAGATGGCATTGTCGGGCTTGGGCAGCGAACTGTGGCCGCCCGGATTGGTGGCCAGGACCTGGTAATCGCCGTACAGTTTTTCGGTTGCCACCACCTCCACGGTCAGCGGCTTGCCGTGATCGGTAACGACGCCGGTCGCTTCCGTATTCAGGACATACTCGGCGTCGATGAGATCGCGGTGATTCTTCAACAGCCAATCCACCCCGTTCGACGTGCCGCCCTCTTCGTCGGCGGTGAGCGTGAGGATGATGTCCCGATCCGGTACGAACCGCTCCTGCTTCAGTCGAATGAAATCGGTGACCATGATGGCATCGCTGGCCTTCATGTCCTGCGTGCCGCGTCCATAGTAGTAGCCGTCCTTCTCGACGAATTGAAACGGATCGGTGGTCCAGTCCTCGGGCCGCGCTTCGACCACGTCGAGGTGGCCGATGATGAGAATCGGCCGCAGCGTCTTGCCCGCCTTACCGCGATAGCGGGCGATCAAGTTGCCCTTCCGCTCATTGGGTCCCATCACGGTGACGTCGGCCGCCGGGAATCCGGCATCGAGCAATCGTTGCGCCATCGCCTGCGCCGCCACAGTGGTACTTCCGATAGAATCCGCGGTGTTGATCTCGATCAACTGCTTGAAGATGTCGTGCGCCATCTTCCGGGTGGCGTCTTGGCGCTCTGCGCCGGGCCAAGCCGAGCGCAGGCACAGGGAGCCGATCAGGACGGCGATCAAAGTCAAGTACGCGCGGTATTTCAACTATGATTCCCCAATGAATTCCAAAAAAACAGGATGTCGTTAATGCCCATCGGAGTCAATCGAAGCCCCGTGAGTTGCCCGGCGCTTGCACTGCTTGCCGGCCTCGTGCTCGGCGGACCGGCAACCGTGTTCGGCGCCGAACGGGCGCAGTTGGTGTTGTTCAATGGCCGGATCCTCACCGTCGATGCCCGCGACACCGTCGTTCAAGCGCTCGCGGTTCGCGCTGGAAAAATCATCGCCGTGGGCACCGATCGCGACATCTTGCGTCTCGCCGGCGCCGCGACCAAGCGCATCGATTTGCGAGGTCGAACGGCAACGCCCGGACTCATCGACAGCCATGCGCACATTGCCGATGGAGGGGTTGGAGAGCTCTATCACGTGCATTTGAGCGATGTGTCGACCGTGGTGGAGGCCGTGGGCCGCGTGCAAGCCGGACTCGCCGCACTGAAGCCGGGGGCGTGGCTGCAAGGCGAAGGATGGGACGAAGGCAAACTCGCCGAGCGCCGTTATTTGTCGGCGGCGGATCTCGATCGGGTCTCCCCCGGCAACCCGGTGTGGTTGATGCACACCACCGGCCACTATGGCGTCGCCAACTCGGTCGCATTGCGGCTGGCGAAAATCAGCGCAGAGACGCCGAATCCCACCGCCGGCACCATCGATCACGACGCCAAGGGGATGCCCACCGGCGTCCTCAAGGAGGCCGCCATGGACGCGGTGCTCAATCTCATTCCGCCGCCGACGCCGGAGGAGCAACGCCAGGGGATTTTGAAGAGCATCGACACCCTGCATCGCGAAGGCATCACGGCCGTCAAGGATCCGGATATTGCGCGGCCCGTGTGGGATGCATACCTCCGCCTGCTGCACGAGGGAAAGCTGGCGGAGCATATCTGCGTACTGTGGCATGCGGGCAGCACGCTGGAATCGGCGCGCGGCGCCTTGAAGACGATATCTGACCTGCCAAAACCCCCGCTGTCCCTGGGCGACGGCAGGCTCTTGTCCTGCGGAGCGAAGATCTACATGGACGGCAGCGGCGGCGCGCGCACGGCCTGGATGTTCGCGGATTGGAACAAGAATTGGACCGACCGCGACACCGGCAATACCGGCTATCCGTCGACCGAGCCGGAAGAATACCGGCGGATGGTGCGGCTCTTTCACCAAGCCGGCATTCACGTCGGAACCCACGCAATCGGTGATCGCGCCATCGATTGGGTGGTGGACACGTATGCACAAGTCCTCGCCGACAGCCCGGTGTCCGGACTCAGGCACAGCATCATTCACGCCAACATTCCCAGCGATCACGCGATAGAGGTCATGTCGATGCTGGAGGCGAAATACGACGCGGCATACCCGGAAGCGCAGGCGCCCTTCATGTGGTGGCTCGGCGATACCTATGCCGCCAACTTAGGGCCCGAACGCTCGCAGCGCCTGTTGCCGCTCAACACCTACCTGCGACATGGCATTCATTGGGGCGGCGGCTCGGATTACTTCGTGACGCCGGTCGCGGCGCGCTATGGACTCTGGGCATCCGTCGAACGTGAAACCTTGAAGGGAAACTACGGCCCGCATCCGTTCGGTACCGCGGAGGCAGTCGACATCCATGCGGCGCTCCGCTCTTACACCGTCTGGGGCGCACGCCAACTCTTCCTGGAGAAGCGGATCGGGTCATTGGAAGTCGGCAAGGATGCCGATCTGGCCGTGTGGGATCGCGATATGTACGAAATCCCGTCGCCGGCGCTCAAGGATCTGAAATGCGAGCTGACGATCCTGCACGGCGAAGTCGTGTACGCCGCAAACCCGTGATTTCCCGTGGCGCCGGTACAGCGCCTTAAGTGCTATCCTATTTTTTGGTGTTGGATGCGGAGCGAAGGGCCGGCGCAATGAACGAAAAAACCAAATACGGCGTGACGCGGGATGAGGCGGAAGCGGCGGTCAAAACCCTGTTGAAGTGGGCCGGCGACGACCCGGATCGCGAAGGACTGCGCGAGACGCCCAAACGCGTGGTCAACGCCTACGACGACTGGTTCTCGGGCTATACCAGCGATCCCGGCGAATACCTGCGGCGAACGTTTGAAGAAGTCGAAGGCTATGACGAGATGGTGGTCCTTCGCGATATCGCCTTCGAATCTTTCTGCGAGCACCACATGGCGCCCATCATCGGTCGCGCGCACGTGGGGTATCTACCCACGCAGCGGATCGTCGGAATCAGCAAGCTGGCACGGGTGGTCGAGGGGTACGCGCGGCGGCTTCAGGTTCAGGAGAAACTCACCGCGCAGATCGCCGCCTGCATCGACGAGACCTTGAAGCCTCGCGGAGTCGGCGTCGTGATCGACGCCGTCCATCAGTGCATGACCACCCGCGGCGTGCATAAGCTGGGCGTTTCGATGGTCACCAGCAAAATGCTGGGAACGTTCCGCGCCGACCCGAGCACCCGCGCGGAGTTCCTGCGCTTCATCGATATCGAGGGCATCCAACGGCGTTGAGAGGCGTTGAGATCAGCTGCGGCGGCGGTCCCCGCCGGGAGGGCGCGTCGGCATCAATTCAACCGAAAAACTGTACTTGTGGCGTTCGCCCGGCTGCAGGGCTCCGACCCCGACGACCTGCCGCGCGAGTTTCTCGCCCCGCTCGTTGGTTATCGACACGACAACGCAATATTCGCACTGCTCGCCGCGCACCGGGTGACTGATCGTGCCCTCGACCTTGAGCGCCGAGATGCCCTTGCTCTCCGGTTCCGCGTTGCTGGCGTTGAATCGCAGGTGATGCTGGCAACCGGGGCAGATGCTGGCGCTTTGCAGAACAAGCGCCTTGCAATGCGGACATACTCGCGTAGCGCCCAGCGTACCCGGACGAACGGAGCTCATTGCACGCTAGCTCTTGCCGGCCACGCTTGCGGCTGTAGGCACGCCGGTGGCGGTACCCGTGGCCGTCGTCAACCCAGTGGTCGCTTTCGCCGGCTTGTCATCCACCCAGCCGAATTCAACGTGTCCACGCATACGGGATCCGGCGGCGACGGTGATCGACCCCGCTTTCACATCGCCGACGATGACTCCGCCTTCCAAAACATCCACCCGCTTGGCGGACTCGATATTGCCCTGCAATTCGCCGCCGACGACGACGATGCCGGCCAGGACCTGCCCGGTCAGATGAGCGCCTGGGTCGATGCTGAAATTGCCGTCAATGCGAACGTCGCCTTTGAAGCGGCCCGCCATTTTGACGTTGCCGGTTCCCTCGATCTTGCCTTCGATCGACAGATTGGCGGCGATTACCGATTCTCCGCCCTCGACCCGGGGAGCCGGAGCCGGGGCCGGACGGCGCTGCGGGGCGGCCGGCGACGGCTCATTCGTCGAGGCACGCGGTTCGGTTCGCTCCGCGAAAGGACGCTCCGGCTGCGGCTGAGGGGCTGCAGCGGGTCCCGCGGTTGCGGCTGTGGGTTTCTCATTCCAAAGTGCCATGGCAGTTGTCTCCCGCAAGTAAGGTGCTAAAGCGTACACGCTAACGCCGCGGAATGTCACCGGGCGAATGTCTTCTATTGGAGACGGGGCTGCCCGGCACGGGCCTTTTCCAAAGCCGAACACACCTCCCGGACGCCATCCAGGATGCGTGGGGCCATTCGGCCCACCAGAGAGGGATCGACGGCAAAAACATGCTGGTCCCGGACGGCCTTGAGGTTCGGGAAACGATTCCAATCCGCGGCTTGGGCGTCGCCGTCCGGGCCGGCGGCGCCTATCAATATGACATCCGGATTCCGCGCCAGAACCGCCTCGCGGTCTACGATGGGCGCCAGTTGCGCCAGCCCCGCGAAAATATTGTCCCCACCGCAGAGCGATATCATCTCGCTCACGACGTGTTCGCCCGACAGCGTGTACAACGGCCGGTCCCACACCTGATAGAAAACCTGGAGCCGCGCCCTCCCCTCATAGCGTGCCCGCAGTAGGGCGAGGTCGGCTCGATACCGGCGGGCTGCTTCGTCGGCGACCGGGGACGTTCCGGCGAGGTGGCCAAATTCGACGAGAATCTGTCCGATATCGTCGAGCTTGCGCTGCTCGGTGACGAGCACCTGTAGATGCAATCGCTCGAGCTCGGCGCGAACCCGCGGCGGGGTGCCGGTTTCCCAAATGATGATGAGCGACGGCGCCAGGCGCAGCAGGCCCTCCATGTCGAGCGCCGCGACCTCTCCCAGCCGGGGGATTTGCCGGGCGGCGGGAGGATAGTCGCTGGCGCCGTCGACGCCGACGATTCGAGCGCCGGCGCCCGCGGCGAACAGCAGTTCGGTGATGTGCGGACTCAAACTGACGATCCGCGGCGCGCTGGCGATCCGTGGCGCGCTTTGCCCCGGCACCGGTGCCGGCGCCGCGCATGCCGGCGCGCAGGCGGCTACGCACGTGGCGACCCACGCCGCCGCACACGCAGCCATCCGGCCGAAAGGATTTTCGCGGCTGATCCCCACCATGGTATGACTATAATGGCTCTCGAATCGAACCGGGGGATAACACTTGTTCCAACAGCTCAGCCGCCTGAATCCCGACACCATCCTCGGATTGATGGCAAAGTTTCGCGCCGATCCCTTCGCTCAGAAGGTGGACCTTGGAGTCGGCGTATTCCGCGACCTCAGCGGCAACACGCCGATCCTCGACTGCGTGCGGCGCGCCGAGCACACCGTGCTCAAGTCGCAGACGACGAAGTCATACGTCAGCGCGGCGGGGCGCGAGGAGTTCAACGTCGCCGTCGAGGAACTCGTCCTGGGAAACTCGCATGCCGCCAAGCGCGACCGGCGCGTCCGCACTCTGCAGGCGCCGGGCGGTTGCGGAGGCCTGCGCGTGGGTGCCGAACTCATCCGGGCCGCCTCACCAACGGCGGCGGTGCATGTCAGCGATCCCACCTGGGGCAACCACGTGCCCCTGCTGGGGAGTTCGGGCCTGCGGCTGCAGCGCTACCCCTACTACGAAGCGGCCGCGCACGAATTGCGCTTTGACGCGATGCTGGAGCGTTTGGATCAGGCCCCGGCCGGAGACGTGGTCTTGGTGCATGCCTGCTGCCACAATCCGACGGGCGCCGACCTGGCACCCCAGCAATGGCAGGCACTGATCGAACTGTTGCTTCGCCGCCGCCTCATCCCCTTCCTGGACCTTGCCTACCAAGGATTCGGCGAGAACCTGGCTGCTGATGTCGCCGCCATACGTCAGGTTGCCGAAGCACTGCCCGAGGTACTCATTGCGACGTCCTATTCAAAGAACCTGGGGTTGTACCGGGAGCGGGTGGGCGCCTTGATTGCCGTATGCGAGGACGAATCGCGCGCCGACGCCACTTACAGCCACATGCTGCAGATTGCGCGCAGCATCTACTCCATGCCGCCCGACCATGGAGCGGCCATCGCGGCCTGCATCTTCGCCGACCCGCACCTGCGTGAATCCTGGATTTCCGAACTGGCCGCCATGCGGACCCGGATTCAAGACATGCGGCTGTTGTTGTCGCAGAAGCTGCGCGCGGTCACGGGCGACGACTCTTTCGACTTCATTCGAGCACAGCACGGAATGTTTTCGCTGTTGGGAGTGTCGACGGCGGTCGTCGATCGGCTGCGCGAGCAGCACCACATTTACATGACCGGCGACAGCCGCATGAATCTTGCCGGAATCATGCCCCACAACGCCGTGTATGTAGCGGAATCCATCGTCGCGGCACGAACGGCGGTAATGCAGGCCGCGTGACCGAGAGCGGGCTCCTATAACTCGGGCTGCGGCCGACTTAGTCGCCGAGAGCGCTGGTGAGGGCGCTCACTTCGGCCGCGCATTCCCTCATCATCAAGCGTGCACGTTCCTTGTTCAAGCCGAATCGCTTCGCGGTCGGCAGGCCATCCAGCGCCTCGTCGATGCCGTCGGCGTCCGTGTGGTGCGAGGCGAGGACGATGGCCATGGCGATCACGTCGCGCAGATCCGGCGCTCCCGGCACGTCCCTGGTGTGATCGTTCTGGTCACCGATGGCGATGGCCATTTCATCGGAAAATTCCCAGTTCTCGAGAATGGCCTTGCCGATGGAGGCATGCCAGTCCTTCAATATGCCGTCGAGCACGGTGGTATCGACGAACAACTCGGGATGGCTGATTGCCCGCGTCAGAACGTAGAGTTTGCCGATGCCGTGCATGATGCCGGCCAACATCGCCTCGTCGGGATTCACCTTCGAGTAGGTGCGGGCCAGCACCAGGGAATACGCAGCGACCACTGTGCTGCGTTCCCAAATGTCCTTGAGGTATCGCTCCAGTCCCTTCAGCTTGTTGGCGTCGCGGATTTGCGCCATGGCAAAGGAGATTGCCGCGCTGCGCACCATGTTGTAGCCGATTCGATTGACCGCGGTGCGCAGATCCGCCACCTGGCGTCCGCTGCGATTGAGCGACGCGGAATTCGCAATTCGCATGAGCCGCGCCGCCAACGCGGGTTCCGAGCCCACGACCCGAACGACCTGATCGCTGGACGATTTAGGGTCCGCAAGAACCCGGCGCACCCGAATGGCGATTTCCGGAAAAGACGGCAGGTCCACCTTGCCCGCGGTCAGTTCCCCCGCCAGCGATCGGACGAATTCGAATGCGATGTTCGCGGAGGTCGGGAGCGTGGTACTCGTCACATTCGCACTCATGAGTTAGGGCAGCGGCCAACCTTAGCAACTTGCGGTGGTCTCGAGTCATGAATCGACCGGGCGGCGATAGACTTGAGGCCGATCTGTCCGATGGGCCCGAGGGGGCCTCGGAACCGGTCCGTTTCCGCAACGCAGGCCGGGGCCGCGCCGGCGAATTCTTGAAATCGTGACCGCATCGCTGGACGCACTGAGAATTTCAGCGCCGCGCCGACGGCCTGCTGGAGAAGCGCTGACGCACTTCACCATTGCGGGAACGCTCGGTGAATTTCCCCTTGGCGTAGGTGGTCAGGACTTGCCGCCAAAAGGCGATCGAACCCGGGTGGCGCATGTACTCGACGATTTCCCATTCGCCGGCGAACCGGTCGAAGATCAGTGTGGCCGCGTTCCGGCCTATTCCCTCGCGGCGGTGCGCCTTGCGGATGAAAAATTCCGACATGTGAAAATCGGCGGCCGTCTCGCCCGCCGCCGGGATACGCGGCCGGGTCACGAGGGCGAACCCAACGAGGTCCGATCCCTTGAGTATCACCAAGGGATGGGACTGATCGTTCGCGAACCAATTCGCGAATATTTCGTGCTCATGCGGATTGTCGGCGCCCAACACCGAAAACAGGCCGGTGTTGAGGTCGGAGAGGGCATCGAGGTACTCGCCGTAAACGTCCTGGATCCACTTGCGATCCTTCTTGGACTGCTTACAGTCGCGAATGCTGACCAGCAAAGACGCCACTCGCTTAGGCCTTAAAAAGACACAGCCCGAGGGGACGAACCGTCATGGCCGTCCGCCCGGGCATGTGCGATCAGCGTGAAGCGGACTACGGCTTCGGAGCTGCCGCAGCGGAAGCTGCGGAGTTTGCTGCATCGGCAGCAGCGCTGGCGGCGGCGGCCGAATCTGCAGCGGCGGACGCAGCAGAGTCTGCAGCGGCGGCAGGCGGCGTGGTGTCGGTCGTGGGAGCAGGAGCCTCGGTCTTGCTGCCGCAGGCACTCAACACCAGTGCAGCGACAAAAGCGCTTAATGCAAGTTTGGTCTTCATCTATCGATACCCCGGGAAATATATATTGATAAAACTAAAAGGCCGAGCGTGTTTCTGGGCTTCCACCCAGACGTCGCGGCCGATTTTAGAGGGTTTTACCTCAATTTCATATCACTTTCGCCGATCATGTACGGGCTGTAACGTGAAGCAATGGTCGCGAAGGCGATGCCCGCCCCGTGGAGTCTGGCTCCTGCTGCTGCTGGGTCTGGTGCATACTTGGTCCAACATTGCGGCGATTTTGCGGGGGCAAAGCTTGAGCAAAAACGGATTGGATCAGCTCTATCTGGACCACGTACGGACTGTGGCGCAGCGAACGGATCAGTCGCTGACCGCCACCGGTTTCGATGCATTGGTCATCCAGGCCGGAGCCCCCCCGACCCAGTTCCTGGATGACCAGGACTATCCGTTCAAGGTCAATCCACACTTCAAAGCCTGGGTACCCATCGTCGACAATCCGCGATGTCTCCTGGTCTACAGGCCGGGGGACAAACCGCAGATACTGTTCCATCAGCCGAATGATTACTGGCACAAGCCTGCGGCTTTGCCGCGGGATCCGTGGACCGACGCCGTCGATCTGACCGCGATGGCCGACCCGGCAAAGGCCGGCGCCGCCTGGGTCCACCTCGGCCGCGTGGCGTTCATCGGCCCCTCGGACTGCTTCGATGCCCCCGCACCATCCGTCAATAACCCCGACCTGCTGGCGCGTCTGCACTACGACCGGGCCGTCAAGACTCCGTACGAACTCGAATGCATGCGGCGGGCGAGCGCTCTGGGCGCCCGGGGTCATCGGGCCGCCTGCGCCGCATTCCGCGAGGGCGCGTCCGAATACGAGGCCCATATGCGCTACCTTGCGGCCTGCACCCAGCGCGAAGAGGAGATGCCCTACAACAATATCGTGGCGTACAACGAAAACGCCGCGGTGCTGCACTACCAGCGTCTCGAGCGCCAGGCGCCGAAGTCTCTGCGCTCTTTCTTGATCGATGCGGGTGCTCAGTTCCGAGGTTATGCCTCGGACATTACGCGCACCTACGCCGCCTCACCGGGGCGGTTTGCCGACCTCGTCGATGCCACGAACCGGGCGCAACTGCAATTGTGCGACGAGATCGTCGCTGGTCGGGACTACCGCGAGGTTCACCTCTCCGCGCATCGAATTCTGGGTGATGTAATGCATGAAATCGGCATCATCCGCATACCCGGCGAAGAAGCGTTGGAACGAGGCGTCACCGGCGTGTTCTTCCCGCATGGCATCGGCCACCTCTTGGGACTGCAGGTGCACGACGTCGGCGGTGTGATGGGCGACGTGAAAGGCCACGAGCGCCGGCGACCGGAAGGCCACCCGTATCTGCGCCTCACCCGAATTCTCGAACCGGGAGTGGTCGTCACGGTCGAGCCTGGAATCTACTTCATCGATTCGCTGCTGGCGGCGGCGCATGAAAACGAAAAGAGCGGGTTCATCGATTGGAGCGTGGTCGAGGAGCTCAAGCCCTACGGCGGCGTTCGCATCGAGGACAACGTCGTGGCAACCGCATCACAGCCGGAAAACATGACCCGGGATGCCTTCGCGAATTTGGCGGCCTGAAGCTACACGCTCGAGGCCGCCCGCCTGCACCGGCTAAGCGCGAGCCGCAGCCTTCTCAAGCCGCAGCCTTCTTACGGCGCTTGGGCGCGTCAGCCGACCACTGCCGCGTCGCCGCCGGTTTCGGCCTTTTTCCTGGACTTCCGCGGCGCCTTGCCCTTTGCCGGCTCGTCCGCCTTTTCAGCCGGCACGAGGGCCGCTTCCACCAACTGCATCAGGGCCATATCGGCCGAGTCGCCCGGACGCGGCTCCATTTTCAGGATCCGCGTGTAGCCGCCCGCCCGTGCCTTGAAGCGGGGACCCAGATCGGTGAACAATTTCTCCACGATGCCTTCGTCGCGCAGCCGCGAGAACGCCAAGCGCCGCTTGCCCAGAGAATCGATCTTGGCCAGCGTGATGAGAGGTTCGACCACCCGGCGCAGTTCCTTGGCCTTCGGTACCGTGGTGCGGATGGTCTCGTGCCGCAGCAGCGAAGTCGCCATATTGCGCATCAACGCGTGGCGGTGGGAGGCATTGCGCGATAGCTGTCGACCGCTGTTTCTGTGACGCATTTTCTAAAACCCTAATAGCTTAAGCCGCGATTCAGATGCCGTCGCGCTCGTCGTCGCGCTTCAATCCCGGTGGCGGCCAATTGTCGATACGCATGCCGAGAGTCAAGCCGTGGCTCTCCAGTACTTCCTTGATCTCGGTGAGAGATTTCTTGCCGAGGTTTGGCGTCCGGAGCAACTCCACTTCCGTGCGCTGCACCAGATCACCGATGTAGTGGATGTTTTCGGCCTTCAGGCAGTTGGCGCTGCGCACCGTAAGTTCCAGTTCGTCCACCGGACGCAGCAGAATCGGATCGAATTGCGTTTCGGTCGCTTTCGCGGTGGATTCGTCCTGACCCTGCAGATCGACGAATACCGACAGCTGGTCCTTCAGGATTCCGCCGGCGCGGCGGATGGCCTCCTCGGGATCGATGGTGCCGTTGGTTTCGATGTCCAAAATGAGCTTGTCGAGGTCGGTGCGCTGCTCGACGCGGGCGCTCTCGACGTTGTAGGTCACCTTGCGCACCGGACTGAAGGAGGCGTCGAGTTGCAGGCGGCCGATGGCGCGGGTCTGCTCCTCGAACGCCATTCGCTGCGCGGCGGGACGATAGCCACGGCCCCGCTCGACCTTGAGCGTCATCGACAATTCGCCGGCCTTCGTCAGGTTGGCGATGATGAGATCGGGATTCAGGATTTCGATGTCATGATCGCCGGAGATATCGCCGGCGGTTACCGGTCCAGGGCCCTTCTTGTGAAGACGCACTTCCGCTACATCGCGGGTGTGCATGCGGATCGCAACCGCCTTGAGATTCAGGAGGATGTCGACCACGTCCTCTTGGACGCCTTCGATGGCGGTGTACTCGTGCAGCACACCCTCGATTTCAATTTCCGTGATGGCCGCCCCCGGTAAGGAGGACAGCAGCACGCGCCGCAGGGCGTTGCCCAGCGTGTGACCAAAGCCGCGTTCAAACGGTTCGATCACGATGCGCGCATGTCGCGGCGACACGGGTTGTACCTTGACGACCCGGGGCTTCAAAAATTCACTGATCGATCCCTGCATGGATATTACCTACGTTAACTAACCGCGGAAACGCTGCAGCGGAAGCTGCAGCGTTACTTGCCAATCCCCGATTCCTACTTCGAATACAACTCGACGACGAGGCTCTCGTTGATGTCCGGCAGAATTTCCTGCCGATCGGGTACCGACTTCAAGATGCCCGAGAACTTCTTGTCGTCCACCTCGACCCAGTCGGGAAAGCCGACCTGGGCGGCGATCGTGAGCGCCGCCTGTATGCGCGTCTGCTTCTTCGCCCGCTCGCGCAAACTCACCACGTCGCCGGCCTTGCACTGGTATGAGGCGATATTGACGAGCTTGTCGTTGACCGAAACCGCCTTGTGGCTCACGAGCTGCCGCGCTTCGGCGCGCGTCGAGGCGAAGCCCATGCGATAGACCACGTTGTCGAGGCGGCACTCCAGGAATTGCAGCAAGGTCTCGCCCGTGGCGCCCGGCCGGCCGGCGGCCTTCTGGTAGTAATTGCGAAATTGACGCTCGAGGACGCCATACATACGGCGCAGCTTCTGCTTCTCGCGCAGCTGCAATCCGTACTCCGAGAGCCGCTGCTTTCGCTCGCTCTTGACGCCGCCCGGCGGGACCTCGAGCTTGCACTTCGACTCGAGAGGCTTCACACCGCTCTTCAGGAACAGGTCGGTTCCCTCGCGGCGCGACAGCTTGCATTTCGGACCCGTGTACTTTGCCATTAACAAAAATCCTTGAACGATCGTTCGGAAATAGAGGCGCGAGGCATCGGACGGAGGCGCCTAAACGCGGCGCTTTTTCGGCGGACGACATCCGTTATGGGGGATGGGAGTCACATCTTCAATGTTCGTGATCTTGAGCCCGCAGCCGTTCAAGGCGCGGACGGCGGACTCGCGTCCCGGCCCCGGGCCCATCACCCGCACTTCGACGTTCTTCACCCCGTGTTCCTGCGCCGCATTCCCCGCGCGCTCCGCGGCAACCTGCGCCGCGAACGGCGTCGACTTGCGCGAACCACGGAAGCCGCAGCCGCCCGAGGTGGCCCAGGAAAGCGTATTGCCCTGGCGGTCCGTGATCGTGATGATCGTGTTATTGAAAGACGCATGCACGTGCGCGATCGCGTCGAGCACGTTCTTGCGCACTTTCTTGCGCGCCGGCTTGTTGCCTTGCGCGGCTCCGCCCTGTGCCGCATTTTGCTTCTGGTCAGCCATAAATTACACCTTGCCCGGGGGCGCGTTCATCTTCACCGCTTGCTTGCGCGGACCCTTGCGGGTTCGGGCGTTGGTACGGGTACGCTGACCCCGCAACGGCAAGCCCTTCCGATGACGGATGCCGCGATAGCAGCCCAAGTCCATCAGACGCTTGATGTTCATCGACACTTCGCGGCGCAGGTCGCCCTCGACCGCGAACTTGGCCACTTGAGACCTGAGCGAGGCCACTTCGGCATCGGTCAGGTCCTTCACTTTGACGCTGTACTTCACCCCGGCGGCATCGCATATGCGTTCCGCCCGGCTGTTGCCGATGCCAAAAATGTGGGTTAGACCGATGACGACATGCTTGTTCATCGGTATGTTGATGCCGGCGATACGCGCCATCTATTTCTCCACCCGCGCACTAGAGAAAAAGCGCGGTAGTATATTTGAAAAACCTCCAAAACTCAATCGGGCGGGTCGCATCGACCCGTTGAAAGGTGGCGCGAAGCGCCTGGACAAGGCTCGCTTCGCGAGTAAGAGGGTCGTTGTCACGATTCAGCCCTGTCTTTGCTTGTGCCGGGCATCCGACGAACAAATGATGTAAACGATGCCGCGCCGCCGCACGACTTTGCAGTTCTTACAAATCTTCTTTACCGAAGGACGAACTTTCATTTCTTACTCCCGATGCCCCGCAGGCTGGCCTTTTTCATCAGGCCCTCATATTGGTGCGACATCATGTGCGAAGACGCCTGCGCGACGAAGTCCATGACACCGACGACGATAATCAACAACGACGTGCCGCCGAACTGGAACGGAATGCTTGGGTTCACCATGCGAATGATTTCAGGCAGCAAACACACCGCCATGATGTACAGGCCGCCCCACAGCGTCAGCCGGGTCAACACCTTGTCCAGATAGTCGCCGGTCTGCTGACCGGGACGGATGCCGGGGATGAAGGCGCCGGCCTTCTTGAGGTTCTCGGCCGTATCGCGGGCGTCGTACACCAAGGCGACGTAGAAAAAGGCGAATCCGATGATGAGCAGCGCGAACAGGACCACGTGCAGCGGCTGGCCGTAATTGAGAATGGATGCGATCTTCGTCAAGGTCCTCTGAATCGCATTGGGATTCGGGCTGTTGCCGAAGAATTGAGCGATGGTGGCCGGAAATACCAGCAGGCTCGAGGCGAAAATCGGCGGGATGACGCCGGCCATGTTCAGTTTGAACGGCAAATGCGTGCTCTGGCCCTGCATCATGCGCCGGCCCACCTGCCGCTTGGCGTAATTGACCTGAATCTTGCGTTGCGCCCGTTCCACGAATACGCAAAACAGGGTCACCAGAATGACGACGACCAGGATCAACAGCACGATCAGCGGGTTCATTTCGCCCGAACGCACCATCTCCAGGGTATTGCCGATGGCCCGGGGCAGGCCGGCGACGATGCCGGCGACGATGATCATCGTAATGCCGTTGCCGATGCCGCGCTCCGTGATCTGCTCACCGAGCCACATCACGAACATCGTTCCCGTGGTGATGGAAACGGTGGCGATGAACAGGAACTGCGGACCCGGATTCGGGACGAGATTGCCGCCCGAATTCTGAATGGCGAGCGCCGCACCGAAGCCTTGGAATCCCGCCAGAAACACCGTGCCGTAGCGGGTGTACTGCATGAGTTTGCGCCGGCCCGACTCGCCGTCCTTGCGGATCTGGTTCCAGGGCGGATACACCATCGATGCCATCTGAATGATGATGGACGCCGTGATGTAGGGCATGACGTTCAACGCAAAGATGCTGAATCGCTGCAAGGCGCCGCCGGAGAACATGTTGAACATGCCCAGCAGGGTCCCATTTTGGGTCGAGAAAAACGCGGCGAAGCGCGCCGCGTCGATCCCGGGCACCGGAATGAACGTTCCCACGCGATAGACGACCAAGGCGCCCAATAGAAACCACAACCGCTTGCGCATTTCCGCAAAGCGAGTGATGTCTCCTAGTGCCGCTGCGGCATTGGTGCTGGAGGTGGCCACTGTTTCTCTTAGCTCCCCGCTAGGCCGCGAAGCTGCCGCCGGCAGCTTCCACAGCGGTCTTGGCGCCCTTGGTTGCGGTGATTGCCTTGTCCTTGACGGCGTACGCCTTCGTCACGGCGCCGGACAGGATGATCTTCACGATCTTGGTGCACTCAGGCACCAGATTGGCGCCGATCAAGACCGGCAGCGTGACTTCGCCGCCCTTGACGCGCATCAGATCGTCGAGCGTCAGTTCGGCCCGCGAGGCCTTCATGGCGGAACGGAAGCCGGTCTTCGGCAACCGGCGTTGCAACGGCATCTGGCCGCCTTCGAACCCGGTCTTGTGGTAGCCGCCCTTGCGTGCGCGCTGACCCTTGACGCCGCGGCCGCAGGTCTTGCCCTGGCCGGCGGACGCACCGCGCCCGACGCGCAAATGCGTGCGCTTGGAGCCGGCGCCCGGCTTGATGGTATTTAAACGCATGTGACCTACTTCCCGGAGCCCAGTGCGGGCTCGACCTTCAGCATATGGCTCGCCGCATTCATCATGCCGCGATTCGAGGGTGTATCGGCAACGACCACGGAATGCCCGATGCGCCGCAGTCCCAGGCCCTTCACCGAACCGCGGATGCTGGCCAACTGGCCGTATACGCTCTTGATCAAGGTGACTTTCACTGAGTTGTCCGTCATGGCCCTAACCCACGAGTTCCGCGACGGTCTTGCCGCGCTTGGCCGCGATATCGTCCGGCGTGCGAAGCTTGGCGAGCGCATCCATCGTCGCGCGCACCACGTTGATCGGATTGCGCGAGCCGTAGCTCTTGGCCAGCACGTTGCGCACCCCGGCGCACTCGAACACCGCGCGCATTCCGCCGCCGGCGATGACGCCGGTGCCGTCCGCGGCCGGCTGCATGTATACCCGTGTCGTTCCATGACGGCCTTTGACCGCGTAGAACAACGTGTCCTGCCTCAAGGAAACCGTGACCAGGCTCTTGCGCGCCTGCATCATCGCCTTGGAGATGGCGACCGGCACTTCACGCGCCTTGCCGTACCCAAACCCGACGCGGCCGGCGCCGTCTCCCACCACGGTGAGCGCGGTGAAGCCGAACTGCTTGCCGCCCTTGACCACCTTGGCCACGCGGTTGACCGCGACCAGCTTCTCGAGCAGATCGTCGCCGGACTGTGGTTTTTCTATTCTCGCCATAGTGACCGCCTCTTCAATTTAGAACTCGAGACCCGCTTCGCGTGCGGCCTCGGCCAGCGCTTTGACGCGCCCGTGATACATAAAGCCCGACCGGTCGAATGCGACCTTGGCGATGCCTTTTGCTTTTGCCCGCTCCGCAATGGCGCGGCCTACGGCTTTAGCGGCCTCGATGTTGCCGGTGGTCTTCAACTCGCCGCGCACGTCCTTCTGCAGGGTCGACGCGGCGACCAGAACCTTGTCGCCCTCGGCGGCGAAGATCTGCGCATAGATGTGCTGCGGCGTGCGGTGCACCGACAGGCGCAGCACGGCCAGCTCCTTGATTTTCGCCCGGCTCCGAAGCGCGCGGCGCAGGCGGGTGTCTTGCTTGGTCAACTTCATATGCTTACTTCTTCTTCGCCTCTTTCAGCGAAATCTTCTCGTCGGAATATTTCACGCCCTTGCCCTTGTAGGGTTCCGGCGGCCGAAAGTTCCGAATCTCGGCGGCCGTCTGGCCGATTCTCTGACGGTCGATGCCCTTGACCAGAATTTCCGTCTGCGTCGGCGTCTCGATGGTGACGCCGTCGGGGATCGCGTAGTTGATCAGGTGCGAATAGCCCAGGGTCAATGTAAGGTTCTTCGCCTGAATGGCGGCACGGTAGCCGACGCCCACGAGTTCGAGCTTCTTCTCGTAACCCTTGGTCACGCCCGTCACCATGTTCGCGAGATGTGCGCGCGTCGAACCCGCGATGGCGTTCAAACCTTCGCCGTCGCCGCTGGCCTCGACGGCAAGATGCTGCTTGTCCGGCTGGACCACTTTAATGCCGGTCTTGAGCGCGAGCGTCAGCGAACCCTTGGCGCCCTTGACCGTGACGGACTCGCCGCCGATGGTGACGGTGACGCCCTGCGGGAGATCGACCGGTTTTTTTGCAACTCGAGACATAGGAAGAACCTTGCTTAATGTCTACTAAACTTACTGAACGACGAAGAGCACTTCGCCGCCGGTACCGGCCGCGCGCGCCTGCTTGTCCGACATGATGCCCTGCGGGGTGGAAACCACCGCCACGCCCAAGCCGCCCAACACTTTCGGCAATTCGTCCTTGCCGCGGTAGATCCGCAGGCCCGGACGGCTGATGCGTTCGATGCGATCGATGACCGGCCGGCCGTCGTGATACTTGAGTTCGATGGACAGCGTGCTCTTCGCACCGGCCGTCTCGACGCTGTACGAACCGATATAGCCTTCATCCTTCAACACCTTGAGGATGGCAAGCTTCAACTTCGATGCCCCCACGCCCACCGTGGGCTTGCCCGCGGACTGCGCGTTGCGGATGCGGGTCAGAAGATCGGCGATGGGATCAGTCATGCTCATAGTGCGCGCCTCACCAGCTGGCCTTCGACAGGCCCGGAATTTCCCCACGATTGGCCGCCTCGCGCAGTTTGGTGCGCGCCAATCCAAACTTGCGGTACACGCCGCGCGAACGTCCTGTGATGGAACAGCGGTTGCGCTGCCGGCTCGCCGCCGCATCGCGCGGCTGCTGCTGCAATTCGACCTGCGCCTTTTCGCGCTCTTCCGCCCCGGTCTTCGGATCGCGGATCAGCTCTTTGAGCTCGGCGCGCCGGGCGGCGTATTTCTTCGCTACCTTGAGGCGGCGCTTCTCGCGCATGAGCATGTTGGTTTTGGCCATGGCGTACCCTATTTACGGAACGGAAAGTTGAAAGCTTCGAGCAGCGCGCGTCCATGCTTGTCGTCCGCGGCCGACGTGGAAATGGTGATGTCCATTCCCCGAATTTGGTCGATCTGGTCGTATTGAATTTCCGGGAAAATGATCTGTTCCTTGACGCCGAGGCTGTAGTTGCCGCGGCCGTCGAAGGAGCGCGCATTGATGCCGCGAAAATCCCGGATACGGGGAATGGCGATGCTCACGAGGCGGTCCAGGAATTCGTACATGCGGTCGCCGCGCAGCGTCACCTTGCAGCCGATGGCCTGTCCGTCTCGGACCTTGAAGGTTGCCACCGATTTCTTGGCTTTGGTGACCGCGGGCTTTTGACCCGTGATCTTCGCCATGTCGGCGGTTGCGGCATCCATGACCTTCTTGTCGGCCACGGCCTCGCCCACGCCCATATTGACGGTGATCTTGAGGATGCGCGGAACCTGCATCGTATTCTTGAGATCGAGCTTGGCTTTGAGCTCCGGCACGATCTTCTCTTTGTAAATCTTCTTCAGTCTAGCTGGCATAGTTTTAGTGCTGGCGCACCCTTTCAACGGGGGTGTAGGACACCCCCGTCCGATAGCGCTCGCTAAGCGAGCGGGAATGAATTGGCGCTAGCCGCGCCGTATGCTGGTTTCTCACTTGGCGTCGACCATTTCTTTGTTCGACTTGAACACGCGGACCTTGCGGCCGTCCTCGAGCGCCCTGAATCCCACCCGGTCGCCCTTTTGAGTCGCTGGATTGAAGATCAATACGTTCGAGACGTGCAGCGGCGCTTCGCGCTCGATGATTCCGCCCTGGACGCCCATCTGCGGGTTCGGCCGCTGGTGCTTCTTGGACATATTGAGTCCTTCGACGCGCACGCGGTCATCCGCAAGTACCTCGATGACGGCACCGCGGCGTCCCTTGTCTCGACCGGCGATCAGAACCACCATGTCGCCTTTGCGAATCTTTTTCATCTACCGTATTCCTGAACGAATCTTTCCAAACACAAGAAGGCTCCAAGTCCACTCTTCCGGCGCGCCCCGCGCCGCTAATGCTCGGGGTCGCGCCTCGCGACCCCGTAGATCCTGGCCGTAGGCATCTACAATACTTCGGGTGCGAGCGAAATGATCTTCATGAACTGCACATTCCGCAGCTCGCGCGTCACCGGCCCGAAGATACGCGTGCCGATCGGCTCGAGCTTGTTGGTCAGCAGGACGGCCGCATTGGTGTCGAAACGGATCAGCGACCCGTCGGCGCGGCGCACGCCGCTCTTGGTACGCACCACCACGGCGTCATACACTTCGCCCTTCTTGACCTTGCCGCGCGGGATGGCGTCCTTGACGCTGACCTTGATGACATCGCCAACCGCGGCATAGCGCCGCTTGGAGCCGCCCAACACCTTGATGCACATGCAGCGCTTGGCGCCGCTGTTGTCGGCTACATTCAATATGGTTCGCATCTGAATCATGTCAATCCTTTATTCGGCTCGCGCGCGTTCTACGACGCGCACCAGCATCCACGATTTACGGCGCGACATCGGCCGACACGGCTTGATCGACACGGTATCGCCTTCCTTGCACTCGTTGCCCTCGTCATGCGCGAGCAGCTTGGTGGTGCGGCGGACATACTTCCCGTACATGGGGTGTTTGACCAGACGCTCGACGGACACCGCGATGGTCTTGTCCATCTTGTTGCTGACGACTTTGCCCGTGAGCAGGCGCTGCCCCGGAATGGGAGTCGGGCCCGGAGTGGGCGCCGCGCTCGTGTCGAGCGCGGTCGTTTCTGCCGCGTCGCTGCTTGCTTGTATTGGGGTCGACATCAAACCTTACCTCCGCGCGCGCTGACCTGCGCAAGCACCGTCTTCACGCGCGCAATGTTCTTGCGGACCTTTGCAAACTGATCCGGCTTCGCCGGCTGGCCCGTCGCCCGCGCCATGCGCAAGTTGAATTGTTCCCGGCGCAACTTGAGAAGATCCTCGCCGAGATCGTTGGGCGCCTTCGCGCGCAAATCTTTCGCCTTCATGGTCGTCCCTTCACGTTCGAACTTGGCGTTTGACGAATGCCGTGGACACGGAAAGCTTCGCCGACGCAAGCCGGAATGCCTCGCGGGCGATCTCCTCGCTCATGCCTTCGATCTCGAACAGCACTTTGCCGGGCAACACCCTGGCGACCCAGTATTCGACGTTGCCCTTGCCGGATCCCATGCGCACTTCGAGCGGCTTCTGCGTGATCGGTACATCCGGGAACACGCGGATCCAGATTCGCCCGCCGCGCTTCACGTAGCGCGAGATGGCGCGGCGCGCCGCCTCGATTTCGCGGGCGGTCATGCGGCAGCGATCGGTGGCCTTGAGGCCGTATTCGCCGAACGCCACAAAATTGCCACGCTGCGCGGAGCCTGAAATCTTTCCCTTGAATTGCTTGCGGAACTTAGTCCGCTTCGGCTGCATCATGTGTCGTTACCTTGCATTCAACCGGCGGCCGGCGCTGCGGCTGTCGTCGGGGCCGTGGCTGCGGCTTCGGCCTCCGCCTCGGGCGCCTCGGCCTCCGGCTGATCGAACACCTCGCCCTTGAAGATCCAAACCTTGATGCCGATCACGCCGTACGTGGTCTGCGCCTCGGCGAGACCGTAGTCGATGTCGGCACGGAACGTGTGCAGCGGCACGCGGCCCTCGCGATTGGTCTCCGTGCGCGCGATTTCCGACCCGTTCAAACGGCCCGAAATGCGCACCTTGATGCCCAATGCGCCGGAGCGCATGGTGTTGGTCACGGCACGCTTCATGGCGCGGCGGAACATCACCCGCTTCTCGAGCTGCTGCGAGATGCCTTCCGCGACCAGCTTCGCGTCGAGCTCGGGCTTGCGGATCTCGGCGATGTTGAGTCGCACATCCTGCATGGTCATGCCCAGGATCTTGGCGACGGCCGTGCGGAGTTTTTCGATGTCCTCGCCCTTCTTGCCGATCACGATTCCCGGCCGCGCCGTATGAATGGTGATGTTCGCCCGGCGCGCGGCGCGCTCGATGTGAATGCGGCTGACCGAAGCGTCCGCGAGCTTCTTCATCAGGTACTGGCGCACCAGGAAATCGGTGTGGATGTTCGAGGCGAAGTTCTTCGAATGGGCGTACCACTTCGAGGACCAGTCGCGCGTGATGCCGAGGCGGATGCCAATCGGATTTACTTTCTGACCCATTAGGCGTCTCGCTTTCCGTCAGACACTTGAACCAGGATGTGACTGCTGCGCTTCGCGATGCGCACGCCGCGCCCCTTGGCGCGCGCGTGGAACCGCTTGAGCAGCGGCGCCGGATCGACTTCGATCCGCGTCACTTTCAGATCGTCGACATCGGCATTGAAATTGTTGTAGGCGTTGGCGATCGCCGAATCCAACACCTTGAGGACGATCTTGGCGCCCTTCTTCGGCATGAATTTCAGCGTGTTCACCGCGAGGGTCGCCGACTTCCCCCGGATGGTGTCGACCACCAAGCGGCATTTCTGGGGAGAAATCCGGGCGTACCGCAATATTGCTTTGGTCTGCATGCCTTACTCCGCCGCCGAGACTTTCTTGTCGCCGGAATGCGCCTTGAACGTGCGGGTCGGGGCGAACTCGCCCAACTTGTGACCGACCATGTTTTCCGACACCAGCACCGGCACGTGCAGGCGCCCGTTATGCACGGCGATGGTCAATCCAACCATGTCGGGAATGACCATGGAACGACGCGACCACGTCTTGATGGGACGGCGATCGTTTTTCTGACTGGCCGTTTGCACCTTCTTGGCCAGGTGCAAATCGACGAAGGGGCCTTTCTTGAGCGAACGAGGCACTGATAGTTCTCCAGTCTCTTAGAGTCGTTTGTTCTTGCGGCGCTGAACGATCATGCCGTCAGTGCGCTTGTTGCGACGCGTCTTCTTGCCCTTGGTCTGCAAACCCCACGGGCTCACCGGATGCGGGTTGCCCTGGCCGGACTTGCCTTCGCCGCCGCCGTGCGGATGGTCGACAGGGTTCATCACGACGCCGCGGACGGTGGGGCGCACGCCGAGCCAACGGACCGCTCCGGCTTTGCCGAACACCCGCAGATTGTGCTCGTCGTTCCCGACCTCGCCGATGGTAGCGCGGCAGTCGACATGAATCTTGCGCATTTCGCCGGATTTCAACCGCACGCTGGCATACATGCCCTCGCGCGCCGCGAATTGCGCGGAGCCGCCGGCACTGCGCGCCAGCTGGCCGCCCTTACCGACCTTGAGCTCGATGTTGTGAACGGTGCTGCCGACCGGGATGTGCCGGAAGGGAAGCGCGTTGCCCGGCTTGATCGGCGCATCGGCGCCCGAGCGGATTTCATCGCCGGCCTTTACGCCCTTGGGCGCCAGGATGTAGCGGCGCTCGCCGTCCTTGTACAGAACCAGCGCCAGGTGCGACGTGCGGTTTGGATCGTACTCCAGGCGTTCGACCACGCCCGGTATCCCGTCCTTGTCGCGCTTGAAATCCACCAGCCGGTAGCGCTGCTTGTGACCGCCCCCAATGTGCCGCGTGGTCTGGCGGCCGGAATGGTTGCGTGCGCCGGTGCGATTCTTCTTCGTGGTGAGCGAGGCGAGCGGTCCGCCTTTGTGCAGGTGCGAGCGGTCGATCTTGACCACGAAGCGCGTGCCCGGCGAGGTCGGCTTCATTTTAATGAGTGCCATGGCCTGATCCTTACTTGGCGGCGCCGGTGAAGTCGATCGACTGCCCGGTCTCCAAACTTACGTACGCTTTCTTGTAGCCGTTGCGCCTGCCGGCCACATTCTTGAAACGGCGCGTCTTGCCCGGTTTGTTGAGCAGATTGACGCCTTCGACCTTGACCTCGAACATCATTTCCACCGCCAGTTTGACTTCGGCCTTGGACGCGTCGTCGCGCACGCGGAACACGTACTGATTCGCCTTTTCCGTGACGTTCGCAGCCTTCTCGGACACGTGCGGCTGGATCAGCACGGTCATCAACCGTTCCTTATTCATTCGCGCCTCCGAGACGCTGCTCGAGCAACTTCAATGCGCCGACCGTGGCCAATACCTTGTCGTGCTTGATCAAGCTCAGGGGGTCGAGCGAGGCAACCGGCATCACGTCCACATACGGCACGTTTCCGGCCGCAAGGAACAGCTTCTCCTCGTATGCCTCGACCAGGATCAACGCCCGCTTCAGGCCGAATTCGGCCAACTTGGCAATGAGCAGCTTCGTCTTCGGGGCCGACAGCTCGATGGATTCGATGACCAGGAGACGATCTTGGCGCACCAGCTCGGACACCATGCACTGCATGGCGGCGCGGTACATCTTGCGGTTCACCTTTTGCGAGAAGTCACGCGGCCGCGCGGCGAACGCCCGTCCGCCGCCCACCCAGATGGGGCTGCGAATCGAGCCGGCACGAGCCTGGCCGGTGCCCTTCTGACTCCACGGCTTCTTCCCGCCGCCACGAACTTCGGCACGGGACTTCTGCCGCTTGGTGCCGGCACGTCCGGCGGCCATATAGGCCGTGACGACCTGGTGAACCAGCGCCTCGTTGTACTTGCGGCCGAAGGCCTCGTCCGACACCTGGATTTCGCTGGCGGGACTGACGTTCTTGAGCTGAAGCATCATGGCGTTTACTTCTTGTCCGATTTGGAGGCGCCCTTACCGGCTCCGCCCTTGGCGGCAACGGGGGCCTTGTTCGGGGCCAGGCGCTTGCGGCGCGCCTGGGAGGCAGCCTTCAGCGAGGGCCGGATGACGACACGGCCGCCCTCCGATCCGGGTATCGCCCCGCTGATGAGGAGCAGATTCCGGTTCACATCGACTTCGACGATTCGCAAATTGTCGATGGTGCGGTTCTTGACGCCCATGTGGCCCGACATGCGCTTTCCCTTGAACACGCGACCCGGAGTCTGGCGCTGGCCGATGGAGCCCGGAGCGCGGTGGGAGAGCGAGTTTCCGTGGGTTTTCATGCCCCCGGCAAAATTGTGGCGCTTCATGGTGCCGGCGAAGCCCTTACCCACCGTGGTGCCGGTGACCGCGACCACCTGTCCGACGGTGAACATATCGACTTTCAGCTCGCCGCCGGCGGCCAGCGACTCGCCTTCGTTCTTGTTGAGGCGGAATTCCTGGGAGGTGTAGCCGGCAGCGACGTTCGCCTTGGCGAAATGGCCGGCGAGGGCCTTGGGTACCCGGGACGGGCGGCGCGCCCCCAGGGTCACCTGTACGGCACGGTAACCGTCCGTTTTGTCGGTCTTGACCTGCGAAATGCGATTCGGCAGCGCCTCGACGACCGTCACGGGGACAGTCACGCCGGCGTCAGTGAAAACGCGGGTCATGCCGCATTTGCGGCCAACCAGACCTATGGTCATTTGTCGAATCCTCATTCAAGCGAGAGCTACGATTGGCCCCCGCTTTCGTTGCAACAGATCGGCGGTTTGGACGCTCGAGACCCCAGGATCCTTGAGGGATTACTGGCGTCGGCACCCACGCGCTCCGACCTCCAAAATTGGACGGCGAATTCTACACGATTATGCGCTGCCCGCAAGTCGGCGTGGCCATGCCGACCGGGACCGGAGGGGGCCGGCGGAGGGGCCGGGGAAGCCTTAGGGGCTCAAGTCCGTCAGGCCCGTCACGGCGGATCGTTCGAGCTCAGCGTAGCGGCCTAGCTTGAGCGGCGAAAACAACCGGTCTACAGCGGCGGACTCTTCACATCCCGATGCAACGAAAAAATGCTCTTCTTTCAGCCGCCCCAGGCACCCCGGCCCAAAGCTCTTACCCGCGTCTCAATTCAGCTTGATCTGCACGTCCACGCCGGCGGGCAGTTCGAGCTTCATGAGGGCGTCGACGGTCTTGTCCGTCGGGTTCAGGATGTCCATCAGACGCTTGTGGGTGCGGATTTCGAATTGATCGCGCGCGTCCTTATCGCCGTGCGGCGATACCAACACCGTGAAGCGCTCCATCTTGATGGGCAGCGGGACGGGACCCTTGACGGTCGCCCCCGTGCGCTTCGCGGTATCGACGATTTCACGCGCCGACTTGTCGATCAACCGATGATCGAAAGCCTTCAAGCGGATCCGAATGTTCTGGTTCGCCATAAAAATGTATTCCCAGGCGCTACGCGCCGAATTTAACGGGGCCGCTGCGGCCCCCCGTCCTAAAAATATCGAAACCTACGCGATCACCTTGGATACGACCCCGGCGCCCACGGTTTTAGTCGCACGGATCACGCGATCACCTTGGACACAACCCCTGCACCCACGGTTTTACCGCCTTCGCGGATGGCGAATCGCAGCCCCTGCTCCATCGCGATCGGCGCGATCAGCTCCACCACGATCTTGATGTTGTCCCCGGGCATCACCATCTCCGTCCCCTCCGGCAACTCCACCGCCCCGGTCACATCCGTGGTGCGAA
>WNFR01000705.1_pt1 | contig 40516 bp, 35 predicted proteins | sample 5400221 | NCBI WGS metagenome assembly WNFR01 (sample SAMN13153357, study PRJNA577476) | soil metagenome | isolation source: 40 cm soil under Madrone tree | place: USA:California | collected 2016-06-14 | reverse complement strand
CGATGCTGCCACGGAAGCGCTTGAGGATCGTGAATTGTAACTCCGCGATGTGAGATCGAAGCTCTCGCGAGTTCAGCGGCAGCACGGTCGATCCCCGTCTCTCTTTGTCGCGCCGACAGTTCTGCGTCTGATCTACGTGAGAAGCTTCGGGTGAGTGCTGGTAGTCACTGGCGTCGAACCTGAACGTGCCAAGAGCGTCCCCGTCTGCGAATTGTAGCCATATCCGTCACTCGCTGTGCCGGCGTTGTGCCAGACTGACGTTTCGGTGTTTTCGTCGTTGAGAGCCGCGTCGCTAAACCAAAGGAAAGACTGAGAGTCCTTGGTGGAGCCGAGGGGATTTGAACCCCTGACCTCCGCAGTGCGATTGCGGCGCTCTCCCAACTGAGCTACGGCCCCTGCCGGCCCGGCAGACGCATTTGCGGGGCTTGGCGGCAAAGTGGCCGCCATTTACTGGCGTGGTCCGGACAGTGTCAAGGATGCCGTCGCGGGGCCATTAGAGCATCTCCCGTTTGGCACACCCAATCCGCTGTCATCGCCCGGCTTGACCGGGCGATCAAGTAACCACCGACCATGGATACTGGATTGCCAATCGAAATCGGATGCTTCCGATTTCGATCATTTAGTAAGTGCCGAAGTCGGGCAGGCCCGACTTCGGGTCAAGCCGGGCGATGACAGCACAGAGGTCAACCTCATCGAAAAATGCACTTGGCGGCCCCGCCGTACCATCAGAAATGCATTGCCGCAGTGCGACTTCGCCGATCCCGCTTAGCCGAATTGATGATAGTCGATGGCGCGCGCCGCAGGCATGAAATGAAGCGGCAGAACGGCTGCTTGGTAGGAAGGATTGACCCATGGACGCCATAACCCCTGGCCGGGCGCCCGCGCCCATACCCGCCCGCCATTCCTGGTATAAGATCCTCTACATTCAGGTGTTGATTGCGATTGCGGCCGGCGTTGTGCTTGGGCATTTCTTTCCCGATGCCGGCAAGGCGATGAAGCCGCTTGGCGACGGTTTCATCGCGCTGATCCGGATGATGATCGCGCCGCTCATTTTCTGCACGGTCGTGCACGGCATCGCCTCGATGAGCGATCTGAAGAAGGTCGGTCGAATCGGCGTGAAGACGCTGTTGTATTTCGAAGTGGTTTCGACCTTCGCGCTGGGGCTCGGCCTCATCGTGGGCGAGTTGGCGCATCCTGGCAGCGGCTTCAACATCGACGCCGCCACCATCGATCCGAAAGCCGTTTCCACCTATGTGACGCGGGCCAAGGACGAAAGTTTGGTCGCGCACCTCATGGCGATCATACCGGACTCGTTTTTCGGTGCGCTGGCGCGCGGCGACCTGCTGCAGGTGCTCCTGGTCTCGGTATTGTCGGGTTTTGCCATCTCGCTGATGGGCAAGGCCGGCGAAGAAATCGCACGCGCCATCGACAAGGCGGCGCGGGTGTTCTTCGGCATCATCCGCATCATCGTGCGGGTCGCGCCGGTCGGCGCGTTCGGCGCCATGGCATTCACGATCGGGGCCTACGGCCTCGGCTCGCTCGTTAATCTTGGCGCGCTGATTGCGACGTTCTACGCGACGTCGTTGCTGTTCGTCCTCATCGTGCTCGGCACCATCGCCCGGCTCAGCGGCTTCTCGATCCTGCGCTTCATCGGCTACATCAAGGACGAGCTCCTGATCGTGCTTGGCACCAGTTCGTCCGAAACGGTGCTGCCCCACATGATGCAGAAGATGGAGCACCTCGGCGCGTCGAAATCGGTGGTCGGCCTCGTCATCCCGACCGGCTACAGCTTCAACCTCGACGGCACCAACATCTACATGACGCTGGCGACGCTGTTCCTTGCCCAGGCGACCAACACGCCGCTCACGATCGGCCAGGAGCTTGGCATCCTGGTCATTGCCATGATCACCTCCAAAGGCGCCTCGGGCGTCACCGGGGCCGGCTTCGTGACGCTTGCCGCAACGCTTGCCATCGTGCCGGACATTCCAATCCAGTCGCTGGCGATCCTGCTCGGCATCGACAAGTTCATGAGCGAATGCCGCGCGCTCACGAACCTCATCGGCAACGGCGTCGCTACCGTCGTGATCAGCCGCTGGGAAGGCGAGCTTGATGCCGATAAGCTGCACGCCACCATGGCGCACCCGATCACCGTGGGCGAGGAGATGGAGGCGCAGCCGGTGTGAGGTGCGTTCTTATTTCGATGACGTAGCGATGCAGAAGTAGGGTGGGCACGCTTCGCTTTGCCCACCCCTACCCGGACATTCAATTCGCAACCAACCTTTCGGGCTCGCGGCCGTGGTGTTGCTTGCTCCTACGAGGCGACCTGCGGCGGCATGGTCAGGAACGCCTGCATCACATGGTTCGCCATGTGCCGGTTGTTGGCGTAGCCGATGCTGTGGGCAACATTCGGTAGAATCACGAACTGGCGATCGCCGTTGGGGAGCTGGCGGTAGAAATCGAGCAGGTCTTCGTTCGTGGAAATGCCGTCGTGGTCGCCGCGCAGCATCAGCACCGGACAGAGCACTTTGGTGGGATCGACCAGCGGCAATTTCGATGTCATGTCCAAATAGGTGCCGGTCGGGACCTGGTCGCCGAACTTGAGTTCAACGTCGGCGAGCGCTTCGGCAACGGACGGGTCGTACGCCGACGGCAGCCCGTCACGGGTGAAGATCGAACGGATCATCGCGCGGTCACGCAGGCGCGTGTTGTGCGTCTTGTAGTATTCAAGCTGCTGGGCGCGCTGCTGCAGCGTCGGGGCGTTCTCGCCCTTATACGTGAACGCCGCAAGCACCAGGCGGTCGACCCGGTCGGGCTGCGCCTGCGCGTAGGCGGCGGCCCGGATGCCGCCCGAGGAGGTACCGTAGAAGTGGAACTTGCTGCGTCCGGTTTCGCGCGCCACCACCGGAGCTGCGGCCTTGAGGTCCTCGACGCCGCTCGCAATGTCCGAATTGCCTGAGGTGCGGGACGACTTGCCGTAGCCCTCGTGGTCCATGGTCCACACGTCGTAGCCGAGCCGTGCGTACACGTTCATCATCGAGTAGTCGCTCTTGCCCGGCACGGTGAGGTCGTAGCTAGACAGCGCCGCGTTGGACGACCCATGCACCAGGAACAGCACCGGCTTTGCGGGCTCGCCGGCCGCCGGGGCGCCGACGCGCTTGCGATAGATTTGCAGCGACACCTCGCCCTTCTTGGCCGTGTATTCGGCGGTCCAGAACTCGCCGGACTGGGCCGCCGCGGGCTGGGCGTTCGCGCCCCCCAGAAGGCCGGTCGCGACGCTGGCGCCGGCCGCCAGGATCATGTCGCGGCGCGCGATGGAAGTGGCAGAAGTCATGGGTTCCTCCCGTTTTAAGACGGCCGCGACGCGCGGCGGCGGAAATTTGGGCGGAGGGACTTTAGCAGATCGGGGAGAGGAGCGGCAGCGGGGGCGTTCGGCAGATGACAGCGGCTCAGTCCGGCGCGCGCAGCGCATTCTTTGTCGCCACTGGGCAACGATTTGCATTTGCCGCAAAGCAGCGCTGACCGACCTAAACTGGTCCCGATTCAACCAAAAAACAGGACCTTGAGACACTTTCCCTATAGTGGCTCGTGAACGACTCAATGGTGAAGTTCCGCCAGGTGACACGCAGACGATCTCCGCCGACGACGATGGCGATGACCACGGTGAGGCACAATCGCACGTGGGATTGGTCGAAACTGCACACATATTGCGCAGGCGGCAGGCTGGTCAAAGCGACGGCCGCCGACTGAGGCCAAGGTGGCGACAGACTTGGGGATCCCTCCGTGCAAGCGACGACGTGACCAATTGTGCCTCCTCCGCGGGCGTCAAAACGCCGAATGGACGCGACCAAATGTCCTTTCGCGCAAATGTCCTTCCGTGCCAATGGCCGCCCGGGCTAGAATTTCACAAAAAGCATGTCTGGAGCACGTATGTATGGCGACCTGTATTCTTTCGCCAAATCCTTCGACGAAAAAATCGGTTGGGGTCGGGTAGGAGTTTTATTGAGCGTCACCATCATCGCGGTCGCTGCGGTGGCGCTTTATCATACATTGCGGGATATCAACTTCGACGAGATCGTTGACGCCATCGCGGCAGTCGAAAAGCATGATGTCGCCAGGGCCGCGTTGTTCGTCGCCGGCGGCTATTTCACGCTCACCTTTTATGACCTGTTCGCGCTGCGCACCATCGGCCGCGCCGACGTGCCCTATCGGGTCGCGGCGCTGGCGGGCTTCACCAGCTATGCGGTTGGGCACAATATCGGCGCCAGCGCTTTCACCGGCGGTGCAGTGCGCTACCGCATCTATTCGGCCTATGGCTTGTCGGCGATTGACGTCGCCAAGGTCTGTTTCGTCGCCGGACTGACGTTTTGGCTCGGCAACGCCACGGTGCTCGGGCTCGGCATCGTGATTGCCCCGCAAGCGGCTTCGGCAATCGACCAGTTGCCCCCGCTGGCCAATCAGATCGTGGCACTCGCGATTCTTGGCATTCTCTCCACCTACGTGGCGTGGGTATGGCGAACCCCCCGCGCGGTCGGCCGGCACAATTGGCTCGTCACGTTGCCCAACGGACCGCTGACGTTGCTGCAGATCGGCGTCGGCATCGTCGATCTCGGTTGCTGCGCGGCGGCCATGTACATGCTGGTGCCGGACGAACCCTATATTGGCTTCGTCACTCTTGCGGTGATCTTCGTGTCCTCGACGCTGCTTGGGTTCGCGAGTCACTCGCCGGGCGGTCTCGGAGTGTTCGACGCCGCGATGCTCGTGGCGCTGTGGCAATTCGACACTGAGGACCTGGTAGCGGGCCTCTTGCTGTTTCGCCTCCTCTACTACTTGGTGCCTTTCGGGATCTCCCTCGCCATTCTCGGCAGCCGTGAGATATGGCTGAGCGTGCGCGCGGCGCGGCAGGGAAAATACCGCGATCGGAACGGTAACGACCGCGCCAATCCGGACGAGCCCCCGCACTGATTGTCATCGGCCCGTCATGGTCTTGTCGTCGGCTGCGTCAGCAACTTTTTGAATTTGGTGTGCGTGCCGGCACATCGCGCTACAATAGTGCAGACGACGAAATGCGATCCGATGGTAGTCCAAGAATATCGAGGTGATGGCGCAGCGGCGACCGCCGCTTTGCGCCGGTTCCGCCGAGCGCGCCTGGTGTTGCTGACCACAGCCCTCGTCTTTACGGCCTTGGTTCAAGTTGCAGGTCTTGGCGCGGTACCGGCGTTGATCGGTTTTGCCGCCGTGGCGGTGGCGGTGCTGATACGGGAGGCAAGCTTTCCGGGCAGGGGCGAAGCCGCGCCGCACGCCGATCGCTTGATGCCGGCGATTGTGGACCGCGCCGTGGAGGCGGTTGTATCCGACCTGCCGGATCCCACGATCGTCCTGACCCCTGAGAGCATGGTTGTGGCCTTCAACGAGAGCGCGCAGGAGATCACGCCGGGGATCCTGCGTGGCGAACCGATTTCCTTCGCTCTGCGTGTCCCCAACGTACTCGAGGCCATTCGGGCCGTCGCGGCCAGCCGCGAAATGCGCCGCATTGAATTCTTCCAGCGGGTGCCGACCGACCGGTGGTGGGAGGCCACCATCGCGCCGCTGGTTTTGCCGGGCGGAGCTGGTCCCGATCGCCATCTCGTCCTGCTGGCCTTGCGCGACTTGACGCCGCTGCGTCGCGTGGAAGAAATGCGGGCCGATTTCGTCGCCAATGCGAGCCACGAACTGCGCACGCCGCTGGCCTCGTTGTCAGGTTTCATCGAAACGCTGCAAGGCCCGGCGCGAAATGACCCCTCCTCGCGCGATCGCTTTCTGGCGATCATGAAGGAGCAGGCGACCCGCATGGCACGCCTCATCGACGACCTGTTGTCTCTGTCGCGAATCGAGCAGAAGGTCCACATTCATCCCGACACCACGACCGATCTCGTGATGATCGTCCATGAGGTGGCCGACGGCTTATCGCCCCTCGCCCAAGAGCGGGACGTTGAAATCAAGATCACCGATCGCGCGCATGCGCTCGACGTTCTGGGAGATCGCGACGAACTCATTCGCGTCTTCGAAAACCTGATCGAGAACGCCCTGAAATACGGCGCATCAGGCAAGCGCGTCGATATCTCGCTGGCGCGCGAACCCGCGACCGGCGAGGCGCGGGATGCCATCGTCTCGGTGAGGGATTACGGGCCCGGCATCGCGCCGGAACATTTGCCGCGACTGACCGAACGGTTTTATCGCGTCGATATCGGGGAAAGCCGCGCCCAAGGCGGCACTGGCTTGGGCCTGGCTCTTGTCAAGCACATCCTCAATCGCCACCGCGGTCGGCTGATGATCGAGAGCACGCCCGGATCAGGGGCCAACTTCTCGGTCCGCCTGCCATTGTCGCGGGCGGGCCGGGCGGCGCATATTCTCAAATAGAATCAGTAGCCTAGCGTGTCACCGCAATGTCACTCGAAAGACATACGCTGATGACCTCGATAGCCTAATTGTCCCGCCGGCGTGGCTGTCGGCTATGTGCTGGGGCGACACTACGACGGTCTTAAACATGAAGTGCCGGTCAGGCACCCCGCATGCGGTCATGCCGCGTTTTCGGTGAACGTAACACCGACCAACAGGGCCGGTGCAACAACGGCGCTGGGGTTCGCCGGCGCTACCCGTTTCGCATATCCATGGAGACACCAAGTGCAAATTGTTCGAACCCTTTCCCAGGCCGTCATCGCTCTCGGTACCCTGGCAGCAGCCTCGACCTACCCGGCGGCCGCCATCGATATTTCGGGCGCCGGCGCAACCTTTCCGTATCCGATCTACGGCAAGTGGGCGGATGCGTATAAGAAAGAGACCGGCGTCGGGCTCAACTACCAGTCGATCGGTTCCGGCGGCGGGATCAAGCAAATCCAGGCCAAGACCGTCGTGTTCGGCGCGACGGACGCACCGCTCTCCGGCGACGAATTGACCAAGAGCGGCCTCGTGCAATTCCCAATGGTCATGGGGGGCATTGTTCCGGTGGTCAATCTCGATGGCGTCAGCCAAGGCAGCCTCGTCATCGATGGTCCAACGTTGGCGAAGGTATTCCTCGGTCAAGTGAAGTCGTGGGACGATCCGGCCATCAAGGCTCTTAACCCCGGCGTCACGCTACCGCGTCAAGCCATCGTGGTCGTACATCGTTCCGACGGCTCCGGGACAACATTTAACTTCACGGATTATCTCGCCAAGACCAGTGCGGACTGGAAGTCGAAAGTCGGCTCGGCGGCTGCCGTCGAATGGCCGGTCGGCATCGGCGCCAAAGGGAATGAAGGCGTGGCCAACAACGTGGCGCAGACCAAAGGCTCCATCGGCTATGTTGAATACGCCTACGCCAAACAGAATAAACTCAACTTTACCAAGATGATCAACAAGGACGGCAAGACGGTTGCACCTGTTTCCGAGACGTTCCAAGCCGCAGCCGCAAACGCGGACTGGAATTCGGTCCCGGGCTATGGGGTGATCCTAAGCAATCAACCCGGCGCGCAAGCTTGGCCGATGACCGCGGCGACATTCATCCTGATCCACAAGCAGCCGCAGGATGCTGCGGCGGCCGCTGAAGCACTCAAGTTCTTTGCCTGGGCGTATGCCAAGGGCGGCAAGATGGCTGAAGAACTCGATTTCGTGCCAATGCCGACCTCAGTCGTGACCGCCGTTGAGGGCGTCTGGACCAAGGAGATCAAGGACGCAAGCGGTAAACCGCTCTTCACGGCAGCTCATTAAATTGTTGCGATCAACGCGGAAGGGCGCCGGTGGCGCCTTTCCGTGCCTCGCGTATCATGAAGCCGCGGCATCGCCTTGCAAAGGTGCCGGGATGAGAAGTGAGTGGCTCTCCCTACGATGGCCGAACTGAGGGACGCAGCCGAAAGTGTTTGAGGCAGGGAGAAAGAAATTGGCCGACATAGCGCTATCCGGGAACGCCGAAGCGTCGGTGGCGGCAACGTCTCGCACTAAAATTCTCCGCCGGTTGCGATTTAGCGAAATGGTGTTTCGCCATCTGACCCGCGCCGCCGCCATACTGGTGCTGATAATTCTGAGCGGGGTTATCATTGCCCTGATCAAGGGCTCACTGCCGGCGCTGCAGGCTTTCGGACTCGATTTCCTGATCGAGGAGCGGTGGAATCCGGTCACCGAAAAATTTGGCGCCCTCGCGCCGATTTACGGCACGCTGGTGACGTCGTTCATTGCGATGCTGATCGCGGTCCCGCTCGGGTTGCTGATCGCGTTATTCCTCACCGAATTGTGCCCGATGTGGCTGCGTCGACCGATCGGCATTGCGATCGAGCTGCTCGCTGGAATCCCCAGCATTATCTACGGCATCTGGGGCTTGTTCGTGTTTGCCCCGTTCCTGCAGCGCACGCTGCAACCAGCCTTGATCGACTCCTTCGACAACGTGCCGTTCCTTGGGGCGTTGTTCGCAGGGCCGCCGTACGGGATAGGCATTCTTACCGCCAGTCTCATTCTCGCCATCATGGTGCTGCCGTTCATTACGTCGATTTCGCGCGATGTCTTCGAGGCGGTGCCGCCCGTTTTGAGGGAAGCCGCCTACGGCGTCGGCTGCACAACCTGGGAAGTGGTGCGTCATGTGGTGCTTCCCTTTGCGCGCGTTGGCGTCATCGGCGGCGTCATGCTCGGTCTCGGCCGCGCGCTCGGCGAGACCATGGCGGTGACTTTCGTCATCGGCAATGCCCACAAAGTTTCGGCATCGATACTGGCGCCCGGCACCACGATCTCCGCCACCATCGCCAACGAATTCACCGAAGCCGTAGGCGACCTCTATACGTCGTCGTTGATTGCACTGGGGCTGATCCTGTTCGTGATTACCTTCATTGTGTTGGCAGCCGCTCGTTTCTTGCTGTTGCGGCTCGAAAAGCGGGTTGGGTGAACATGGACCGTTACGGCTGGCGCCGTCTGGGCAATACGATCGTCATCACATTGTCGATCGGTGCCACAGTGTTGGGACTGGGGTGGCTCGTATTGATCCTGGGCTCGTTGGTTTACCAAGGACTGAGCGGCCTGTCGCTGGCGGTATTCACGCAAATGACCCCGCCGCCCGGAGCCGACGGCGGCTTGCTCAACCCCATCATGGGCAGTTTGATGCTGACTGTTCTGGCGATCGCGATCGGCACGCCAATCGGCATCCTGGCCGGAACCTATATGGCGGAATACGGGAAAGCCGCCGTGCTCAGTGTCGTGGTGCGCTTCATCAACGACATCCTTCTGAGCGCCCCTTCGATCGTCGTCGGCCTTTTCGTCTATGAAATCATGGTCGCCCCCATGGGACATTTTTCCGGATGGGCCGGCGCCGTCGCGCTCGCGCTGATCGTGATACCGGTTGTGGTGCGGACGACCGAGGACATGCTTTCTCTCGTTCCGAGGGAATTGCGCGAGTCTGCGACCGCGCTCGGATTGCCGCGCGCCCACGTGATCCGCTACGTCTCCTACCGGGCGGCCCGCGCCGGCATCATCACGGGCGTATTGCTCGCCATCGCCCGCATCAGCGGCGAAACGGCGCCGCTGCTGTTCACCGCGCTCAACAATCAGTTCTTCAGTACAAATCTCAACGCGCCGATCGCCAGTCTTCCGGTCGTGATCTTCCAGTTCGCGCTGAGCCCCTATGCGGACTGGCAAAAGCTCGCCTGGATCGGCGCCTTGATCATCACTTTCGCCGTGCTCGCCTTGAGCATCACTGCGCGCGCGCTCTCAGCGTCAGGGAAATCGTCATGAGTTCGATTGCCGGCATCAGTCACACGGTCCATTCACCCGTCCCGACCGTCGTGGGTCGATCTGCGAATGACGCCGGCAAGCTCGCCGAGAAGATCCTCATTCGGAATCTGAACTTCTACTACGGGGACAACAAGGCCCTCAAATCCATCAATGTATCCCTCTACGATCGCAAGGTTACGGCCTTCATCGGCCCGTCCGGCTGCGGAAAATCCACGCTGCTGCGCATCCTCAACCGCATCTACACCCTTTATCCCCATCAGCGGGCGGAGGGCGATGTGCTGCTTGACGGCTCGAATATCCTTGATCCCGGCCAGGATCTCAATCTCCTGCGCGCCCGCGTCGGCATGGTGTTCCAGAAGCCGACCCCGTTTCCGATGTCGATTTACGAAAACATCGCGTTCGGAGTGCGCCTGTTCGAGAATCTGTCGCGTGCGGAAATCGATGAGCGTGTGCAGTCTGCCTTGCGCCGCGCCGCGATCTGGGACGAGGTCAAGGACAAGCTGCACGCGAACGGGCTCAGCCTGTCGGGCGGTCAGCAGCAGCGGCTTTGCATTGCCCGCACGGTGGCATTGAAGCCTGAAGTCATCCTGCTGGATGAGCCGTGTTCGGCGCTCGACCCGATTTCCACTGCCAAAATCGAGGAACTGATCGACGAGCTGAAGGACGACTACACGATTGCGATCGTCACCCACAATATGCAGCAAGCCGCTCGCGTGTCCGACTTCACGGCATTCATGTATCTTGGCGAATTGGTGGAGTTCGACACAACAAGCAAGATGTTCACAACGCCGGGCGACCGCCGCACGCAGGACTATATCACCGGCCGCTTCGGCTGACCGGCCGCAGATGAGTGCCCCCTCCCTACTCTCCCCCGCATGCGGGGGAGAGTAGGGAGGGGGCGAGCTGACCGCTAAAGGAGCGCACAGGAATTGGCTATCATGATGGAGCATACGATCAAGGCATTCGATGCCGACCTTCAGGAGTTGGCGCGGATGATCGCCGAGATGGGGGGGCTTGCGGAGCGCCAGATCGGCGACGCGTTGGACGCGCTCAATCGGCACGACGCGGAATTGGCGCGCGGCATCCTCGCGGCGGACGCAAGGATCGACGCCTTGCAGCGCGAAATCGAAGAAAAGGCAATTCTGACGATCGCGCGGCGCCAGCCCATGGCGGTTGACTTGCGCGACATCGTCGGGGCGCTGCGGGTCTCCAATGACCTCGAGCGCATCGGCGACCTCGCCAAGAATATCGCCAAGCGGGTCGAGGTGGTCGAAAACGAGCTGAGCCTGCAAAAAGTGATGCGCGGCGTTGAGCATATGACCGAACTGGTTTTGACCCAGATCAAGGACGTGCTCGACGCCTTTGCGAGGCGCGACGTCGGCAAGGCGGTGCAGGTGTGGCGCGGCGACGCACAGGTCGACGCGGTGAACAACTCACTGTTTCGCGAACTCCTTACCTACATGATGGAGGATCCGCGCAACATAAGCGTTTGCATCCATCTCTTGTTCTGCGCCAAGAACATCGAGCGCATGGGCGACCACGCGACCAACATCGCCGAGACGATCTACTATATGGTCGAAGGCCATACTCTTGCTGATGAGCGCCCCAAGGGCGACACTACCAGCACGACCAACATTCCTTATTTGAATGAACGATGACCCGCCACCTGCGCGAGAAAACATCATGACGGCCCGCATTTTGATTATCGAGGACGAGGAACCGCTGACGCTGCTGCTTCGCTACAATCTGGAAGCAGAAGGCTACGCCGTCGATTCCGCTGTCCGAGGCGATGAAGCGGATCTCAAGCTCAAGGAGAATGCTCCCGATCTCGCGCTGATTGACTGGATGTTGCCCGGGCTGTCGGGAATAGAACTGATCAGGCGATTGCGCGCCCGCCCCGAAACCCAGTCCTTGCCTATCATCATGCTCACGGCGCGCGGCGAAGAGACCGAACGCGTGCGCGGGCTCGCGACCGGCGCCGACGACTACATCGTCAAGCCGTTTTCGGTGCCGGAATTGCTGGCGCGCATCCGCGCCCTTCTGCGGCGTACGAAGCCGGAGCGCGTCGCCGGCGTGCTGGAGGCCGGCGACATCGAGCTTGATCGCGAAAAGAAACGCGTCGCCCGCGCCGGCCGCGATATTTCATTAGGGCCGACGGAATTCCGCCTGCTCGAATTCCTGATGGAGAATCCGGGACGGGTTTTCTCGCGCGAGCAACTCTTGGATCGCGTCTGGGGCCGCGATGTGTATATCGACGAACGCACGGTCGATGTCCACGTCGGACGCCTGCGCAAGGCGCTCAACCGCGGGCGTGCCGTCGACCCGATCCGTACCGTCCGCGGCGCCGGCTATGCCCTCAACGACCGCTTCGTCAAGAACTCTTGATGCCCCACCCCGGACGTAGCCCGGATGGAGTGAAGCGTAATCCGGGAGCGGCGTGCCCCCCAGATGCTAGGGGTGAACCCGCATTGCGCTGCGCTCCATGCGGGCTACTAACGGGGGGGAGCGTAGGGTGGGGCCTCATTGGCGCCAAGTTAAGCGACAGCCGGACAGCCTTACCTCTCCCCGCGTGCGGGGAGAGGTCGGAATTTGCGCGCTCCTCGCGCAAATTCCGGGTGAGGAGGCCTGTCCGCGAGTCTGAGCTTCGCGGAAAGGCACCTTCGCTCTAGCGAGTCCGCCCTTGTGGAGAGGCCCCCTCACCCCGACCCTCTCCCCGCAAGCGGGGAGAGGGAGCAGAAAGGCCCTCACCCGCCTACGAGGCGCCGATCCCGGCGCCGGTCGGCGGCCGGCTGATAGGCGATCCGTGAATGGTATCCGCAATAGGGCAGACCTTCGATGGTCTTGCCGCCGCAAAAGAAGAAGTCCGACGAGCTTGGGTCGCCGATCGGCCAATGGCACTTGCCTTCGGTCAGTTCAAGAATCGAACAGCGTTGTCCGATCGGAATGATATTTTCGATCAATTCGGGTTCGGACTCGAGTTCCGGCTCATAAGAATGCAACGGAGCAAGAGCCGTGTTGCCGCGAATGCCCGGCCGCGCAATTCGCATGAGCGTGCCATGAGACCGCGGCTTGCGCTGGCGTGGCACCGAGGCCGATGGGCTCTTGGCGCGCCCGGACAGACCGAGCCGATGCACCTTTCCGATCACCGAATTGCGGGAAATACCGCCAAGCTCCGCCGCAATCTGGGAAGCCGACAATCCATCGCTCCAGAGCTTCTTGAGGAGTTCCACGCGATCGTCTGTCCAGTTCATGGCTCTACCGTTCCTTGGCACCCGAGCAGCCGCCCGGCAGAATCCCAACCCTCCCGCCGGACAGCCCAAAGCCGCCGTCGGCGACGCGTTGCCGCAAAAACAGAAAACCCGCACGAGATGTCGTACCGTGCGTCAAAGAACGCTACTATATGGCGTGACTCGCGTGCAAGAGTCGCCACCCGGTGTCGTCCACACTTTCGATCCTTGTGAGGGCCTAAACGGGCCAGTCATCCACAACAGATGGAAGGAACCGCGTTGCTTGGCGCCGTCGGCGCTCCAAAGCCTGCGGAGAGCGCGCGCGAGGGTCGTTGACAGATCGCTCGCTCGCAATACATTGTACCTCGTGCCGCCCAGAGAGGCGGCACATTTTGTTTTGCCCCCCAAAACCTACCCTCCCCCGCAGGCGAGGAAGAGTTGGGGATGCCGACCCATCATTAAGACCGAGCGCCGTCGTGAATTCTCACCTGTTACCAACCTATGCGCGAGTCGACCTAGCCTTTGAGCGGGGCGAGGGCCCCTGGCTGTTCACGACCGAGGGCGAACGCTACCTCGATTTTACGGCCGGTGTGGCGGTCAATGGACTTGGCCATGCCCATCCGCACCTCGTCGCGGCGCTGGCCGCCCAAGCCCAAAAAGTATGGCACGTGTCGAATCTGTTCCGGATTCCCGAAGCCGAGCGGCTGGCCGCGCGATTGTGCGCCGAGACCTTCGGGGACCTTATTTTCTTCTGCAACTCCGGCGCCGAGGCCATGGAGTGCTGCATCAAGGTGGCGCGCAAATACCAGTACGCGTCCGGGCGGCCGGAGCGCCACCGGTTCATCACCTTCGAGGGCGCGTTCCATGGGCGCACGCTGGCGACGCTCGCGGCCGGCGGCCAGAAGAAATATTTGGAAGGTTTCGGTCCGGTCGTCGACGGCTTCGATCAGGTGCCATTCGCCGACCTCGACGCCGCCAAGAAGGCAATCGGGCCGGAGACTGCCGCGATCCTGATCGAGCCGATCCAGGGCGAAGGCGGGGTGCGGGTGGCGCCGACGCCGTTTCTGCGTGCGCTACGCGAGTTGTGCGATCGGCACGGCCTCTTGCTGGTCTTCGACGAGGTCCAGACCGGCGTCGGGCGCACCGGCAGCTTCTTCGCTTACCAGCGCTGCGGCGTTACGCCCGACGTGATGGGCATCGCCAAATCGATCGGCGGCGGATTCCCGCTGGGGGCGTGCCTCGCCACCGCGGAAGCCGGCAAGGGGATGACCGCCGGCACCCATGGTTCCACCTTCGGGTTCAACCCGTTGGCAATGGCAGCCGGTAACGCCGTGCTCGACGTTGTCTTGGCCCCGGGGTTTCTCGACAAGGTCCGCCGGAGTGCGATCCTGTTCCGCCAACGGCTCGCCGAGATCAAGGACCGGCATCCCGGGGTCGTCTCGGAAGTGCGCGGCGAAGGTCTGTTGCTCGGACTTGTCGCCGCGTGCCCGAACGGCGAATTGGTGGAAGCGATGCGCGCCGAGAAATTGCTGGCCGTCGCGGCCGGAGACAACGTCGTGCGGTTGCTGCCGCCGCTGATCATCGAAGAGGCAGAGATTGCCGACGCCATAGACCGGATCGATCGTGCCACGGGGCGAATCGAGCGCGCGCAGCGCGAAGAGAAGCGGGACGGCAAGGAGGCCGCCAAGGTGCACTCGTGAGCGCCAAGCCTCGCCATTTTCTCGATTTGATCGATATTGCGCCGAGTGACCTTCGCGCCATCATCGAGGACAGTCGCGCCATGAAACGGCGCGCGCGCAGCGAGGCCGACCAGGCAATTGCCGGTAAGGTGCTGGCAATGATCTTCGACAAGCCGTCGACTCGCACGCGGGTCTCTTTCGACGTGGCGATGCGCCAGCTCGGTGGCCAGACCACGGTGCTGACCGGCCAGGAGATGCAACTCGGTCGCGGCGAGACCGTCGCCGATACAGCGCGCGTGTTGTCGCGCTATGTCGACGCCATCATGATCCGCACGCTTGATCACGAGATGCTGACGGAGCTCGCGCGCCACGCAACTGTTCCGGTGATCAACGGGCTGACGCGGCGCTCCCACCCGTGCCAGATCATGGCGGACGTGATGACTTTCGAGGAGCACCGCGGCTCGATCCAGGGCCGCAAGGTGGCGTGGACCGGGGACGCCAACAACGTGCTCACATCCTGGATGCATGCGGCGCATCAATTTGAGTTCGAGCTTGCGATTGCAACTCCCGCGGAACTCGCTCCCAAGAAGCCGCTGCTCGATTGGATCAGCTCCGCGGGCGCCGCCATTTGCATCGGGGAGGACGCCGAACGCGCGGTTGCCGACGCGGATTGCGTGGTGACCGACACCTGGGTATCGATGGGAGACCGTGGCGGCGAGCGCCGACACAACCTACTTAAGCCTTACCAGGTCAACGCCCGGCTGATGAAAAGAGCAAAACCCGAGGCCATATTCATGCATTGCCTCCCGGCCCATCGGGGCGAGGAAGTCACCGACGAAGTCATCGACGGGCCGCAGTCCGTGGTCTTCGACGAGGCGGAGAATCGCCTTCATGCCCAGAAGGGCATCCTGGTCTGGTGTCTCAATACGGGTCGGCCGTAATGCCCTCGGAGGGTCCCTCGCGAGCGCCTGCCGACCTCGCGGCCGATGACACAATTCTTCCGTTCGAAGTCGCAGCACTTGACCTGCGTGGCAGGGTGGTCCGGCTAGGGCCTGCGCTCGACGATATTCTCAGCCGCCATGCCTATCCGGCGTCGATTTCAAAGCTGCTTGGCGAAGCGATTGTTTTGACCGTTCTGCTCGGTTCTTCACTCAAATTCGACGGTCGTTTCATCCTGCAGACCAAGACCGACGGCCCCGTGCGCATGATTGTGGTCGATTATCGCAGCCCCGGACAGGTTCGGGCCTGCGCCCAGTTCGATCCGGCGGTTCTCGGCACCGTGGCCCCCTCCCTTCCCCCCGCCGCAAGCGGGGGAGGGAAGGGAGGGGGCATACCGGCCGGCGATCTTTTGGGCCGCGGCCATCTTGCCATGACGATTGATCAGGGGCCGGACATGAACCGCTACCAAGGTCTCGTCGCCCTTACGGGCGGCGGCCTCGAAGAGGCCGCACATGAATACTTCCTGCGCTCCGAACAGATCCCCACCAAGGTGCGACTTGCCGTGGCCGAAGAGTTGCGGGCCGGCCGCGACGGCCCACATCACCGCTGGCGCGCCGGCGGCATGCTGCTGCAGTTCCTGCCCAAGAAGGTTGAACGCATGCGCGGGCCGGATCTCGACCCCGGAGACGCGCCGCAAGGTATGGCGGCCCATGTGGTGCCGGTGGACGACGCCTGGATTGAAGGCCAGGGCCTGATCGCCACCGTCGAAGACATCGAGTTGATCGACCCTGACCTATCGAGCGAACGACTGTTGTACCGGCTTTTCCACGAACATGGGGTGCGGGTATTCAAGCCCTCGGAGGTCGACGCGAAATGCTCGTGCTCGCGCGACAGCGTCACCAACATGCTGAAGAGCTTTTCCAAGGATGACCGCGATCATATGATCCAGGACGGTGTCATCTCGGTCACCTGCGAGTTCTGCAGCACAAAATACGTCTTTGCACCCGGCGAGGTGGGAGTCGTGGAGGAGGGGTGAGGTCCGGATCCGCTAATTGCGCCTTGCATGCGGGCTGTCGAGCGAGAACGCCGGGATCTCGATTTCAAAGCACTCGCCATCGAGAGTGACCATCCCGTAGGTGCCGGCCATGAATCCGGACGGGGTGGGCAGGGGAACGCCGCTGGTATATTCGAACGACGCTCCGGGCTCCAGCACGGGTTCCTCGCCAACGACGCCGGCGCCGCGGACATCCTGCCTTTGCCCGACGCCGTCGGTGATGACCCAATGGCGTGTCTTGAGCTGGACCGTTGTATCCCCACGGTTTCTGATCTCGATCGTATAGGCCCAGAAGTAACGGCCCTCGTGGTTTGACGACCGCTCCGGCATGAAGCGTGGTGACACGGTTACCGCAATGTTGCGTGTTACGGCCCGGTACATGCGAATCCTCGTCCACAAAACGTCGAAATGGTCGGGCATCCGTTGCAGACAGTCAACAAAGTGCGTCGACCTGAGGCAACCTTCGCAGGGCGGCCTCATACTATGGTCGTATTGTGCCGAGTCGGCTGGTCTCTTGTGTGATTAAGGCAACGGGCTCACTTGTGAACCAACTTACTCGATCGCGAGTCTTCTCGGTGCCATCCGTTGAAGGAAGCGTCATGTCGTTACCTAAGCCCGGCGCTCGTGACCTGCGGCTCGACTTGTTCCGCGGACTTGCGCTGTGGCTTATCTTCCTCGATCACATTCCTTCGAACATCGTCAACTGGGCTACGATCCGCAATTACGGCTTTTCAGACGCCACCGAGATCTTCGTCTTCATTTCTGGTTACACGGCTGCGTTCGTGTACGGCCGCGCGATGCGCGAGCAAGGCACCTTGGTGGCGGGCGCCCGTATCCTCAAGCGGGCATGGCAAGTCTACGTAGCTCACATCTTCCTGTTTGCGATCTATACGGCGGAAATTTCCTACGTCGCTCACAGCTTCGAAAATCCACTTTATCACGAGGAAATGGGCATTTTCGACTTCCTTCAGCAGCCCGACATCACATTGGCCCAGGCGATGCTGCTGAAATTCAAGCCCGCCAACATGGATGTCCTTCCCCTTTACATTGTTCTTCTGGCCGGATTCCCGCCACTGTTGTGGCTGCTGCTCCGCGCGCCTGCCGTTGCGCTGGGGGCTTCGGCATTACTTTACACGCTGACTCTGTATTTCGACTGGAACATTCCGGCCTACCCGAACGGGAACTGGGTTTTCAATCCGTTCGCGTGGCAGATGCTGTTTGTTTTCGGCGCCTGGTGTGCCCTCGGGGGCGCCAAGCAACTATCAGCCGTGATCCTCTCTCCGATTACAGTCGCGGTTGCGATCGCGTATCTCGCCTTCGCACTGTTCATCGTGTCGACGTGGTACATGCCTGGCCTCAACGCACTGGTGCCGCAGTGGTTGGAAGATTGGATGTATCCGATCGACAAGACCAATCTGGACGTGCTGCGATTTCTTCACTTCCTCAGCTTGGCGGTGGTCACGGTTCGGTTGGTGCCGAGTGACTGGCCCCTGCTGCAGTCCCGGTGGTTGTTTCCCGCCGTTGTGTGCGGCCAGCATTCCCTGGAGATTTTCTGCCTGGGGGTATTCCTATCCTTCGCGGCCCATTTTGCCATGGTGGAGATCAACCAGGGCGTCGGCATGCAGATTGCCATGAGCATGCTAGGAATTGCCATAATGGTGGCGACAGCCGCCCTCATTTCGTGGTACAAAGGCATAGAAGGACGAAATCCTCGATCGCGACCTGGTCCACCAGGCGCAACCCTCGTGGGAGGAGGGGTATGAGACCGATCGTCGTTGCTCTGCTGTGCGCCTTGGGCGCCGGCATGGCTATTGCTAAGGAAGGGAATGAATGCATCGTCGCGGCGGGCTCGGTTGCGCCGGATTTTGGCCTGCCTCACGTAGCCCGGGCGATTGCCAAGAACAAACTCGACATTGTTGTCGTTGGCAGTGCGTCCTCGGAACTTAATGGTCCGGCCGGGACCAACATCGCTTATCCGACCTGGTTGGAGAAGACGCTGCGCGGGCTTCTGCCCGGCGTGACCGTGAAGGTCACCACCTACGCGCGGGCCAGGGACACGGCGTCCGAAATGGAAGCCAAGCTTGCGCGCATCATCGCCGAATCCACACCTGCATTGGTGATCTGGCAGACTGGGACGGCGGACGCTATTCGCGGGGTCGATCCCGAAGAATTTCGCGTCGCTCTCGACGACGGCATCGATAAGTTGCGCGCCGGCGATGCCGATGTGGTGTTCATGAATATGCAGTACAGCCCCCGCACGGAGGCGATGCTGGCAGTCGCCGCGTATGCGGATGCGATGCGGTTTGTCGCCCTGAAGCGGGAGGCGGTGCTGTTCGACCGCTTCACCATTATGAGGCGTTGGAACGAAAGCGGCGTCTTCGACCTGTACGGAGCAACGCGAACAACCAATGTGGCCGAACGGGTCCATGACTGCCTGGGGCGGCTGTTGGCCGATGTCGTTGTCGCCGGCGCGAAATTGGCGCCCGTCGTCAGCAGAGGCACGGACTAAGCCGTGAGCCGTCCACCTCGTTTTTTAGCGCCCTTCGCGGTGGCTGCACTGGTGGCGACGGGGCTTTATGTGCCTTTGTGGGCGCGTGCAGATGATCGCGCCTACGCGTGCAGCGACAATGCCCATTTGGGGCGGCTTCTTGCCCCATTGGCTCGGATGCGACGCCTCATTGCCGCCGGGCGACCCGTAACCATAATGGCCCTCGGCTCGTCGTCGACTGCCGGCGCAGGCGCCAGCACCCCGGCGGCGTCATATCCGGCGCGTCTCGAGGTCGAACTGCGCAGCCGTTTCCCGGGGGTCGCCATCACGGTGCTCAACCGTGGCGTCAATGGCGAGGAGGCCGGCGACATGCTGGCGCGGTTTGATCAGGCCGCTGCAGACGACAAGCCTGATGTGGTGTTGTGGCAGGTCGGCACCAACTCGGTGTTGCGCGACCATCCGATCGGCCCGATCGACCGGCTCATCATTGAGGGCCTCGCGCGAATGAAGGCGCTCGGCACCGACGTGGTGCTGATCGATCCGCAATTTGCCCCGAAGGTTCTTGCGAAGCCCGAAGCGGAAAGCATGGTGAGCGTCATTGCGGCGGCATCCGCCAGCCGCGGCGTTGACCTGTTTCCGCGCTTCGCCGTCATGAGGGAATGGCACGACGCAGCGGCGATTCCATTCGAGGCGTTCCTTTCGCCGGACCTGCTGCACATGAACGACTGGGGCTACGCGTGTTTTGCTAAGCTGCTCGCAGCCGCCATGGCAGAAGCGGCGACGCGACCGGTCGTGGCTGCCGGTACGATAACGCCGAAATAGCGCACCCCCTTCTATCCTCCCGGCCAGTGCGGACAGGGAGGCGGCGGGAAACCCGGACGACATTGATTTCGTTCGGAATTCCAAAATTAGTTCGTTTCTACAAAACCCACCCCCATAGCTCTATGGTATCTTTATACCTTGTCGGCGCAGCCTTCCGGCGCGCCGAGTCGAACGCGCGGATGGCGCGCTTGCGCCGCGACAGCGCGCCACCAGGTCTCTGTCGAAGAGCGAAGGACCTGGGCCATGATGACGACTGTCACACCTTTTCGAGCGCCACTGTCAGGTCCGCCGCGATATCGTCGGGGTGCTCAAGCCCGACCGAGAGCCTCACCAGTCCATCGCTGATGCCGAGTTCGGCGCGTGCCGCCGGGGTCAGCCGCTGGTGAGTCGTGGTCGCCGGATGGGTGATGAGGCTCTTGGCATCGCCAAGATTGTTGGTGATGTGCACGAGCTTCAAAGCATTGAGAAAACGGAACGCGCCCGGCTTGCCGCCCGCCACCTCGAACGCGACCAGGTTGGACGCGCCGCGCATCTGTTTCTTGATCGTCGCCGCCTGAGGATGATCAGCGCGGCCCGGATAGATGAGCCGGGTGATCTTAGGGTGGCCGGCGAGCAGGTCCGCGATCGCGGCGGCATTTTGGGTTTGCCGTGCCACCCGCAGCGGCAGCGTCTCCAGACCCTTGAGCAGCACCCAGGCATTGAACGGCGACATCGCAGGTCCGGTTTGGCGCAGCAGATTATGGATGTTGTCCTGGATGAACTTTTCCGAGCCTAGGATAACGCCGCCGAGGCAACGGCCCTGGCCATCGATATGCTTGGTGGCCGAATAGACGACACAATCAGCGCCGAGCGCCAGCGGAGACTGGTAGATCGGGGTCGCGAACACATTGTCCACCACGAGCCGGGCCCCGGCCTCGTGCGCGATCGCCGCAATCGCGGAGATATCGAGAACGTCGAGCGTCGGATTGGTGGGGCTTTCGAGAAAGAACACTTTTGTGTTCGGCCGCACCGCGCTGCGCCACTCATCGAGATCGAGCCCGTTAACGAGGGTCGAGGCGACGCCGAACCGCGGCAGGAATTCCTCGACCACCCAGCGGCACGAGCCAAACAGTGCCTTGGCGGCGATGACGTGATCACCCGCCTTCACTTGGCCGATCACAGCATTGTGGACTGCCGCCATGCCGGTCGCGGTGGCGCGCGCCGCCTCGGCCTCCTCGAACGCGGCCATCCGGGTCTCCAGCATGTGCACCGTCGGATTCGAAAACCGCGAATATTGGTAGCCCGGATCGGCGCCCGTGAAGCGGGCCTCGCACTGCTCGGCGCTGCCGTAAACAAAGCCCTGGGTGAGGAACAGCGCCTCCGAGGTTTCGCCGAACTGCGAACGCAAGGTGCCGGCGTGGACGAGCCGCGTTTCAGGGTGCAGGTTGCGGGACACGGACATCTGGGCCTCCTTTGGGCCAACAAAAAACCCGGCCGAGGGAACTTTCCCAAGGGCCGGGTACGCGTCCCCGGCCTTTTAGCGATTTGTTTAACGTGGCTGCAAGCCGGCCGGCTCAAATGACCACGGGATAACCACGCTCATAAGCGCCGGAAGGCTTTCCGTCAAGCCGGTCATCGGGTAAGGCGGGACAATCCGTAGCCCGCATGGAGCGCAGCGAAATGCGGGACAGCCGTTCCCGGATTTCGCGGAGTTTATCATCGGGCCGGCCGGAGGCCGGACCCGGTGGCTCCATCCGGGCTACAGTCTGCTACAGTCTGCGAACCTGGACGCCGCGCCGTGTCGCTGAGTTTGCGTGCCGACGAAAAGGGCATCTTACCGGATCGCCTGATTGCGACGCTTGTCAAGACCGGCGTCGTTATCCCTGCTGGCGCGCTCGATGATGACCAGATCCAGCCTGCGAGCATTGACCTGCGTCTCGGCGAGATCGCCTACCGCGTCCGGGCAAGCTTCCTGCCGGGGCCGGATTCCACTGTGGGGGAGCGCATCGACGAATTGAAGCTGCACGAGATTCCGCTCGGCGACGGCGCGGTGCTGGAGACCGGTTGCGTCTACATTGTGCCCCTGATGGAAAGCCTGTCCTTGCCGCCGGACATCGCAGCCTCCGCCAATCCCAAAAGCTCGACAGGCCGGCTCGACGTCTTCACCCGGGTGATCGCCGACCAGACCCGAGGATTCGACCGCGTTAATGTCGGCTACCATGGTCCGCTTTACGCCGAGATCAGCCCACGCACCTTCCCGGTGCTGGTGCGCGAAGGGTCACGTCTGTCTCAGCTCAGGTTTCGCCGCGGGAATGCGGTGCTGACGAACGACGCGCTTGCGGCACTGCATCGGCGCGAGCGGCTCGTCGATAGCGAAGCTCCCGACCTTTCAGACGGCGTTCCGGTCGGCGTCGATCTCGTTGGGTTCGGCCCCGATAAGTTCATCGGCTACCGCGCCAAGCGCCATACTGGCGTCATCGACGTGGATCGCCGCGCCAGCTACGACATCGGGGAATTCTGGGAGCCCATCCGCGCACGGCACGACCGCAGCCTCATTCTTGATCCGGACGAGTTCTACATCTTGGCATCCAAGGAGGCCGTCCAGGTGCCGCCCGATTACGCCGCCGAAATGGTTCCGTTCGATCCGCTGGTGGGCGAATTTCGCGTCCACTACGCCGGCTTCTTCGATCCGGGCTTCGGTTACGCGGGCGCCGGCGGGCGAGGCTCCCGCGCGGTGCTGGAGGTGCGGTCCCACGAGGTGCCGTTCATTATCGAGCACGGTCAGATCGTCGGCCGCCTGGTCTACGAACACATGCTGGCGCGGCCCGATGCCCTCTATGGCCGCAGCATCGGTTCGAATTACCAGGCCCAGGGCTTGAAGCTGTCCAAGCATTTTCGCGGTTAGAAAATGTCCGTATCCTAGGGCATTCCTTTGCGCAACGGTGGGTTCGCCGAAACGGCGCGGACCCCTTTCACACAGCGCGCCATCTTTTGGCTGTATTTTTATCGTGCCCCGACTTGGGGTACAGATGTGCTTGAAGGAGATCAGCGATGGGGGCATCCGGAATTGGTCACATTGGCGCGACTGTCGCCGCCGTGTTGCTGGCTACGCTCGCAACGCCGATTTTAGCACGGGCGCAAGCGGCGCCCGCGGCGCAGAGCGAAGAGGCGCAGGCCAACGAGTTGAAACTTGCATGGGTGGCCGGCACGCTGGCCGCCACTGAGGGGCCGGCCGACATCGCATTGATCGATCAGGCGACCTTGAAGCTGCCCCCTGGCTACGATTTCATTCCCAAGGCAGAAGGTGCACGGATCCTGCGGGCGCTCGGCAACACGGTCGGCGAATTAACCTTCGTGGGCCTGATTGTCGGAACGAAGCCAGGTGACGATTGGATCGTTGCCACGCGCTACGTCAAAGAGGGTTATATCAAGGACGACGATGCCAAGAACTGGAACGCCGACGAACTGCTGGCGAACATCAAGGAAGGAACCGCGGAGGCGAATAAGGATCGCGTTGCCCGCGGCTTCCCAGAGTTGGAAGTCCTCGGCTGGGTGGAGAAGCCAGCCTATGATTCCGCGACGCATCGTCTTGTCTGGTCGCTGCTCGCCAAGCAGAAGGATGAGCCGGATACGGCCGACAACGGCATCAATTACAACACTTACGCGCTCGGTCGCGAAGGCTATTTCAGCCTCAATCTGCTGACGAGTTCGAGCCGTGTCGACGCCGACAAGAATGCGGCGCACGAGCTGTTGGCCGCACTTTCGTACAACGCGGCCAAAGGCTATGAGGACTTCAACGCCTCAACCGACCATATCGCCGAATATGGCATTGCGGCGCTGGTCGGCGGCGTGGTGGCGAAAAAGCTCGGTCTGTTCGCGCTGATCGGCGTTTTCGTGGCGAAATTTGCCAAAGTGATCGGTATCGGGGCTCTCGCCTTCGGCGGCGCGATCTGGAATTTCTTTCGCCGCAAGCCGAAGGGTGCCTCCACGAACGCGTAGCGCTGCCTCCCATGAAACTCCTGTTGCTGCTGTTGTCGGGCCTCAAATGGGGCAAGCTCGCCACGACCGGGGGCACCATGCTGCTCTCGCTCGCCATCTACGCGACGATATGGGGATGGCCTTATGCGGCCGGATTCATCGCGCTCATGTTCGCGCACGAGATGGGGCACTACGTGGCGGCCCGGCAGTGCGGGCTCAACGTCGGCGCGCCGGCCTTCATTCCATTTGTCGGCGCCTGGATCAACCTGAAAGAGCAGCCCCGCGATGTCAGGACTGAGGCCTACGTGGCGGTAGCGGGCCCGCTGGTCGGCACTGTTTCGGCGGTTGCAGTCTACCTGTGGGGCCGATGGACAGACAGCACGCTACTGCTGGCGATCGCCTACGCGGGGCTGTTTCTCAATCTCTTCAATCTGTTGCCGGTCTCGCCACTCGACGGCGGACGGATCACGGCGGTCATCAGCCCGCGCGTCTGGTTGATCGGCGCCCCTGTGATGCTGGCCATGCTATTCTATCGTCCCAGTCCGGTCCTTGCGATCATCGCAATCATAGCGTTCCCGCAACTGATCAAGGCGTGGAAATACGACCCCAAGGCACCCGAAAACCTTGCCTATTACGGCGTTTCGTTTCAAACCAAGCTCGAGTATGGCGGCCTTTATCTGGCGTTGACGGCGTATCTCAGCGTGATGACGTTCGAAGTGCATGAAATGCTCGACGCAATGGGCCACCCGACGTGAGGCATGGAAGTCCAGATGCGGCTTTCGGATGATCCGTCAGGGGGTCTGGACCCTGCGCCGGTTTGGTGTAGGCTGGCGGCATTCGCGGGCGTAGTTCAATGGTAGAACGGCAGCTTCCCAACATGGATGCAGTCATAATTATTTCAATGGGTTAGTGAGTTACTGGCTCTTTTCTGGCTCACGAGTTGACCTGTGGCGAAATGCATTTGACTGCATAACCACGGCATTCCCTGACAGCGTGGAGGGTGGGCGACATCGTGCCGGAATGATGGGTGGCTTCGTCCGGAATCAGCCAGTATGCAGCGGGATAATCGCGCCTTGAGGAATCGCCCGAGCGGTTATGAAGCTGTTAATCAGGAAATAGACCAGTGAAGCGGCGCTTCCGGTTGAAACTTACTTCCTCCGTCGCCGGCGTCTAGCCGGCACGGAAGGTCGGGAGGTAAGCCGCCGACCCGCCCAGTCTTTCCGCTATCAAACGCAGACCGACCGTCGGCAGCTGAGCGTCATCACAGTGAAAGATGTGACCCCATATGCGACCTCGGGCAAACCTCTATGGATATCGCCAACGGGCTCTGGTTATTCCGGCTTGATCCCAGCGAACTTTATCACCTTCGCCCATTTCTCCGTTTCTTCGGCGATGAGCTTTCCGAAGTCGGCGGGCGAACCGGTAAGCGCTATTCCGCCCAGGTCGGCGAGGCGCGCCTTGATCTTGGGATCAGCGAGGCCAGCATTGATCTCCTTGTTGAGTCTATCGACGATCTCAGCGGGTGTGTTTGAACGTACCCCGACTCCGCCCCAGAAGCTTGCCTCGAAGCCAGGCAGGAATTCGCTCAAGCTCGGGATGTCTGGCAGCACCTTGGAGCGCGAAGCGCTCGTCACCGCCAGAGCACGCAGTTTGCCGGATCTGACGTGCTCGATGGACGTCGGAATTCCGTCGAAATACATTTGCACTTGTCCACCGAAGAGATCGGTCAGGGCTGGGCCGGTCCCGCGGTAGGGAACATGAACGATGTTGACACCGGCTATCATCTTGAACAGTTCACCGGCCACGTGGGGTCCTGATCCGACGCCTGCCGACGCCATATTGATCTTGCCCGGATTGAGCTTGGCATAAGCAATGAACTCGGAGACCGATTTGGCGGGAACCGACGGATTCACCTCCATGACGAATGGCGTCCGGATGATGCCCGCGACCGGCGCGATATCGCGAATGAAATTAAAATTGAGCTTCTCGTAAAGCGTCGCATTGATCGCACTCGGCGGATGGACCATCAAGAGCGTATAGCCGTCCGCCGGCGCACGCAGCACCACTTCAGTGCCGACATTGGTGCCAGCGCCCGGCCGGTTCTCAATGACGAAGGGCTGGCCCAAACGCTCTGATAGCCATTGCCCTATCAGGCGCGCGATAAGGTCGGTATTACCACCGGGGGCGAACGGCACGATCATCCGCACGGGTTTGTTCGGATAGGGTTGAGCCCTTGCTATTCGGGGCAGGGCCGCGAGCGCGGCAGCTCCCACTGCGAAACGCAGAAATTGTCGGCGCGGAAGCTTCATCTGTTTGCTCCCTGTATTCCGGGACGGGGTGAAAAGCTAGCGAAATTGGGCGACTTTCGCCGTTTCCGGATGCGACGAACTTGGTTTTCGGTAGACCGCACAGACGAGGTAAGATTGATCGTTAACGACATTACGGCACTGCGGGACGGTTGGGCAGCTTCAAGATTGCCGGATCTGAGTCCAAAAATGGATAACTCAGCGTGTTGGACTGGAATGACCTGAGATATCTGCTTGCTGTGGCCCGCGCCGGCAGTACGCTTGCTGCCGCCAAGACGCTCGGCACCAGTCAATCCACCGTGCACCGGCGTCTCACAGAATTGGAAGAGCGGATCGGCCGTCAATTGGTGAAGCGCCATGCGACTGGCTATCGGCTCACGGAGCTTGGCGAGCATCTGCTGCCCTATGCGGAGCGCGCGGAAGAAGCGATGGAGGCATTCGAGCGGCAGGCGCTCGCGTCCGACAAGGACCTCAGTGGAACGGTTCGTGTGACTTGTGCCTCAACGCTCGCCGATCGCCTGGCAAATTCACCCCTGGTCGACGCATTTCACGCACGCTATGCGAGAATTCGGGTCGAGCTGGTGATCAGTGATCGTCTTCTCGATCTATCAAAAGGCGAAGCCGACATTGCGATCCGTCTTGGCGAGCCCCAGGACGGCGCATTGATCGGTCGCAAGATCGTGGAAGCGCCGTGGGCGGTTTACGCCAGCCATTCCTACGTCGAACGCCACGGCCGGCCCGAGCGTCCACAAGACATCGAGCATCACGTCGTCGTCGCATACGACGGCGAGATTGCGGATTATGCCGCCGCGCGATGGCTTCGGTCGGTGGCGCCGCACGCGCAGGTCGCTGCCCGCAGCGAAAACTGGCCTGGATACCTGCTGGCGGTGAAATCGGGTGCTGGTCTCGGCCTTCTGCCGATCCACCATGGGGATCGGGAGAGGGAGCTTGTTCGCCTAATCGATACCGACCCGCAGCTGGTGTCACATTTCTGGTTGCTGATGCACCGTGACATGCGACGCACGCCACGCGTGCGCGCATTCTTCGATTTCGTTATTGCCGAGCTCAAGGCATTTCGGTCGGTGCTCTTGCGACAAGCTGAGCGTCCCAAGAGCGAAGGTGAGCCAACCGAGATGGATCAAGCTTAACCGTTACCGTGCCGCAATCACGATCAGCGGCGACCTCACGGAAAGGAGACAGGATGCCGGGTGCCCAAAAGCGACGCTGAACCCGAAGTGCCGTGAGCGTGATGTCCTACTCCGGTCTGATGTTAGCTGCTCTGATCACCCTTGCCCATTTATCGGTTTCATCAACGATCAGCTTTCCAAACGCCGCTGGCGACAGGACAAGTGGGGCACCGCCCAGTTCGGCGAAACGTCCCACCATCCTTGGGTCGACGAGGCTGGCATTAACGGCCTCATTGAGCTTGTTAATGGCTGCGATCGGCATCGACTTTGGTGCGCCAATCCCGAAGAAAGCGCTCGCTTCATACCCCGAGAGCAGCTCGCTTAGGCTGGGGACCTGGGGCAATGTTCCAGAGCGGATCGCTGTCGTGACCGCAAGTGCCCGCAGTCTACCTGCCTTAATGTGTTCAACGGATGCAGGCAGGTTATCGAATGCCGCTTGAACCTGCCCACCCAGCAGATCAGTGAGCATGGGCCCGGAGCCGCGATACGGCACGTGGAGGGTATTGATTCCGGTAGCTGCCTTAAACAGCTCGGCTGCGACGTGAGAGATTGACCCAGCGCCATAGGACGCCACGGTTATCTCTCCCGGATTTGCCTTTGCGAGTGCGATGAATTCGGGAACGGTGTTGACCTGAAGAGTGGGGTGGACTTCCAACACTAGCGGCGATGAATTCAGGCCGGCCACCATCGCCAGATCGCTGCGCAGATCAAAGCTCAATTTCTCGTATAGCGTTGCATTGAGTACATTGGCGATGCCGACAACACCAAGTGTATATCCGTCAGCTGGGGCGCGAACGACCGCTTCAATGGCTAGATTTGAGTTAGCCCCGGGACGATTCTCGATGATGAATTGCTGGCCAAGATGCTCGGAAAGGCTTTGTCCAATCAAGCGCGCAATAATGTCCTGCGTCCCGCCCGCAGCGAAGCCTACGATGATGCGTACCGGCCGTGCTGGATAGGTCTGGCTCCAGCCGACGTCCGAGATGGCCGGCAGCATGCTCGCACCAATTGTCAGGTGCAAAAATATGCGACGCGAAAGCCTCATGGTTCCCTCCCAAGCATTCCAACGCGTCGACGAGTGTTCAACCGCAGAACGTGTCACGACAGTAAAGGATTTCAGCTGCAACTATGTAATGCTATTGTTCGATGAGGTCATATCGGCCGCGATATGCCGAGGCGCACATGGACGAAATCGAGCGTATCCAACGTCGCATCAGTCTGCACGATCTCCGTGTGCTCATGTGGGTGATTCAGGCCGGCAGTATGGGGAAGGCTGCCAAACGCCTCGCGACATCTCAGCCTGCCGTTTCAAGATCCATCGCTGACCTCGAAAGCGTGCTCGGTGTTCGTCTCGTTGATCGCAGCCCACAAGGAATCGAACCGACCCAGTATGGCCGAGCGCTATTAAGGCGCGGCATCTCGGTTTTCGATGAACTCGGACAAGGCATCAAAGACATTCGATTCCTCGCCGATCCAACCGCGGGACACCTGAGGATCGGCGCCTCGATCGCCATCGCAGCCGGGTTCGTTTCAACCGTGATCGATAGGCTATGCCAGCGGTCTCCCGGCCTTACCTTTCAAGTACTGGCGACTGATACGGCGACGGCGTACCGCGCGCTGATCGACCGCCAAGTTGATCTGGCCGTTCTGCATATCATCGAGCCAATTTCCGAAGAACACTTCAATTCAGAGCCCCTTCTCTGGGACCCACACGTAGTCGTCGCGGGAACGCGAAACCCGTTGGCTCGGCGTCGCCGACTGAAGCTCGGTGATTTAATGAACGAGCATTGGACGCTTCCTATAGCCGATGCGCCATATGGCACCGTAGTCTTCGAGGCTTTTCGAGCAAATGGGCTTCCGCTTCCCCGAACAGCCGTTGCGTCTACGCTCCCGGTCCGTAGCGCACTGCTCGCGACCGGGCGCTATCTGTCGATGATCCCTCGGGTCGCTTTGCAATTCCAGGCCCAGAATCAAGTATTTCGAGGCCTCAAGATCGACCTCCCGACAACAATCAGGCCTCTTGCACTTGTCACATTAAAGAATCGCGCTCTCAACCCTGTGGCCCAGCTCTTTAGTGACTGGGCGCGCGAGGTGACGAAGCGAACAAAAGTATAGGCGTCTACATCCGTCGCGACATCGCAATGTGGGCAATGCGGATGCTCTTCGACATATCGATTGAGGTCCGGTTATAACCCGAAACGATGGTCAGCTAATAAGACTATAATCCCAGAATTCCCGTGCGGCCGCAGCGACAGCTGCGGACGACGACATACAATCAATGAATATTACCAATTGGTTACAACGCGAGATGAGAAGATCTGGCTCTAATCTGGCTCTTTTGATGCCTGATAAGCGCTTTGAGAGAAAAATCTTCCACCGCCACATGAAGCTAGATTGATATGGAGAGACAGAGCGTCAGATGCTAAGAAGAAAAATAACGCGGGCGTAGTTCAATGGTAGAACGGCAGCTTCCCAAGCTGCATACGAGGGTTCGATTCCCTTCGCCCGCTCCAGATTCCCCGACAAATAGCTGCATGCATTCAGACGAAATGCCGGAACATTTGTTCGCACCGGCGAGTCGCTGACTGGGCGCAGGAAATTTTTTGCCAAATCCGCACTCGCGCGATCACAGCGCCATCGAACAACCGTGCGATTAGGTCAGCGTTAAGTCGGGAAGTGATAATTTCGTATCATTTCCTTGATCCATAACATGGCTATAGCAGGCAAACCAAAAAGGCGCACGGCAGGTCGGAAGTGTGGGGCAGCGCGTGCAGCTCGGGCGACAATCACGGTTATTACCGTCCTCCAAGTTAACTCTTGCCGTCAAGGTTAACGGGCAGGCACGAACCGGAGGAGCCTCATTTCACCCTTGCTGGTTGTTTTTTGCCTTTTTTTGTGACACAATTGTACTTTATTAACAAACGCAGCACACTATTTAAGTACAGCGATGTAACAGTGGTGGGACATCATAACGAAGGCATGGATGGGGAAAGTTAGTGGCAAGGCACAGACATACAGCGTCGGAAATCGCGACGAAGCTCGCGATGGCCGCCGATATGGCGTCCCAGGGCCGACTCCATGGCGATATTGCCAAGTCCTTGGGTATAAGCCTCATGACGTATCATCGCTGGCGAAAAGCCCGCGGTGCGTCCGCGCGCTCCCCCTCAAGGCCAATGACTGGTGCAGAGCGAATAGACATTTCGCCCGAGCGCGAACAGATGAGCCAAATTCGGGAGCTCCAACTCGAGAACTCACGTCTTCGCCGCTTGGTAACGGACCTCCTGCTTGAAAAGGTCAAGCTGGAGGAGGGGCTGCATACCGTCAATCGCAGGACACAGGCTCACCGCTAAGTGCGCCCCGTGCCGATTTGCCCGCCTTTCGCTCGCAAGGCGCCGAACAGGCGTTCACTTATTTGTGATACGCGGCGCATTTAGGTCATACTTGGCCGAATGTTCCACGTCGAGCATCAATCGAGACCGGCCCACGGCAATACCGATCAGCGCAGGTGCGCCACGTCGCCGATGTAGATTTCAGGCGCTCCGCTTACGGATCCGGAAAACCAGCACGTCGCGATGGCGCGCCTTGTCTTCCAGGGTGTCGCCAGTCTCGCGCACAAGGTTGGGGATGTCGATTTCAGCCAACGGATCGGTGCATTCCACCACCAAGGTCGCGCCCGGTTCCAAGCGCGACAGGGCCTTGCGGGTGCGCAACGCGGGCAAAGGACACTTGAGGCCACGTAAATCGATGGTAGCGGCATTGGCGCTGTCGTTCATAGGACGTCGATCCGGTCGGCGTGTCGTTCCAATTCTAGACCAGCAGCGTGGGCGGCACGCCGACTACGGATGCCCCCAACCGTGGCGCGGTTCGAAAATACCGGCAACAGTGTAAACCTCACCGCTCCCTCGCGTCATCGAGAATCAATGCCGCGCCTTTCTCGGCGATCATCATGGTGGGCGCATTGGTATTTCCCGACGTGATCGTCGGCATCACCGCGGCGTCGATAACGCGCAGACCTTCCAGGCCCAACACCCGCAGCCTCTCGTCGACCACCGCAAACGGATCGCTGTCGCGTCCCATCTTGGCGGTGCCCACGGGGTGAAAAATCGTGGTGCCGATATCCCCGGCGGCTCTGACGAGGCTTGCATCGTCATCGCCGACGGACGGACCGGGCAGATATTCCTGGGGCTTGAAGCGGCGCAGCGCAGGTTGCGCCACGATGCGCCGCATGACGCGCAACGAATCGGCTGCGACGCGGCGATCCTCATCGGTCGCGAGATAGTTCGGACGGATGGCCGGCGCCGCGGCCGGGTCGGCCGAGCGCAGCCCCACATCGCCGCGGCTCGTCGGCTGGATATTGCATACGCTTGCCGTAAAGGCCGGAAAGGTGTGCAGCGGCTCCCCGAAACGATCGAGCGACAACGGCTGCACGTGGAACTGGATGTTGGCGCGCTCGCGTGACGGATCGGAACGGGTGAACAGCCCAAGCTGGGACGGCGCCATGGTCAAGGGTCCGCGGCGCAGAAACGCATACTCCAACCCCATCCCGATGCGGCCAAAAACCGAATGGTACATCGTGTTCAGCGTTTTCACGCCTGACACTTTGAAAATCGCCCGCAGCTGCAAATGGTCGTGCAGGTTTTTGCCGACGCCCGGCCGGTCGAGCACCACGGGAATGCCGTGCCGGCGCAATTGCGCCGCCGGGCCGACGCCGGACAGCAGCAGCAGGTGAGGCGATCCTATGCTGCCGGCGGCCAGAATCACGTTGTGACCGCGTGCGTGCCGCAGCGCCCCATGTTGCCGCCATTTCACCCCGACGGCGCGGCGGCCGTCGAACGCGATACACTCCGCCTGGCAACCGATTTCGAGACGCAGGTTGGGCGCGCTCAACGCCGGCTTGAGAAAGCCGCGGGCCGCCGACCAGCGCCGACCGCGGCTCTGGTTGACGTGGAAAAAACCCGAGCCTTCATTGTCGCCGGTGTTGAAATCCGCAACCGGCTTGATGCCGGCTTGCATTGCAGCGTCACGAAACGCTTCAAGCAGTTCCCAGCGCACGCGCTGCCGTTCGATCCGCAATTCACCGCCGACCGCGTGGATAGCGCTCGCTGCAAAGAAATGATCCTCGTGCTGCTTGAAATACGGCAGCACGTCGTCCCAGCCCCAGCCGGTCAGTCCAAGCTGGCGCCAATGATCATAGTCGGCCGCCTGGCCCCGCATGTAGATCATGGCGTTGATGGATGATGAGCCGCCGATCACCTTGCCGCGCGGATAGTTGAGGGTGCGGCCATTGAGGCCGGACTCGGGCTCGGTCTTGAACATCCAGTCCGAGCGCGGATTGCCGATGGCAAACAGGTACCCGACCGGGATGTGGTACCAAATCCAGTCGTCACGCGCGCCGGCCTCGAGCAAGAGCACCCGCCTGACCGGGTTGGCCGAAAGCCGGTTGGCCAGCACGCAGCCGGCGGAGCCGGCGCCGACGATGATGTAGTCGTAGTCGCCGTCGATTGTTTCGGCACGGCCCATGATTTCAATTGCAGCGCAAAGACATATTGGCACAACATCTTGGGTCTTCGTTACTGAAAAGTCCACCGCGAGATTCACTTCGCGTCAGGCTCGGGCCTGCCGCCACGCAAGCGGGCGAATGCGCGCCGCAAGAACAGCTTGATCCGCGCGGGCAACGGTTCCGGCGCCGCCTCCGTGGTCTCGGCGAGATAGAGCCCCACGGTGGTGACGCGGCCTTTGGCGACACCGTCGACGACAAGTTGAATCGCGCCCAGCGGAAGGCGGTCCCCGACCTTCGCCTTATGGTGCATATGGGTGGCGAACAAATCCGCGAGCGTCATTGCCATGTCGTCTGGCGCAATAGCGAGGCCATAAATTTCGCCGAGCGTGCCGAGCGTGACGTCGCCCGAAACGAAAAAATCCCCCAACAGTTGCAGGTCAGGCGCCGCCGGCGGCGGTAGGTCCACGAAAAATCGGTCGAGGGCTCGCGCTTTCTCCGGCGGGGCGAGAAAATACGCGTAGTCGCCTTCGCGAATTCCGTCGGCCTCGGCTGCAGCGATCACACGCTGGTCGCGCACCACCAAGGCGAGCTTCGCCCACGGCGGAACGAGGCGGCGGCGCAGATAGGGGCTTTTCGCACCGATCGCGTAACCGACCAGTTCGTGCTCAAGCTGGCCAGGCAGATCGAGCTCGATGCGCCGCGGCGCCGGATCGCTGCGCGGCAGCGCGATATGCAGACGGCGCGCCGCAATCGCAATTGTCCAGCCCTGGACCAGGAGCGAAACCAACACCACCACGAAACCGATGTCGAAGAAGATCAGGGCGTCGCGCATGCCGACCAAGAGCGGGATCGAGGCGAGGAAAATGCTGACCGCGCCGCGCAAACCGACCCAGGACACGAAGGTTTTCTCGCGCCATGAAAATCGGAACGGTGCGAGACACACAAACACCGCCAGCGGACGGGCGAAGAACATCAGCGCGGCTGCGACCGCAAGCCCCGGCACGATATGTTCAATGAGCCGCGAGGGCCAGGCCAGAAGGCCGAGCAACACGAACATGACGATCTGGGCAAGCCACGTGGCGGTCGGCCGGTTCCCGATGATCAGCCCGGCGAGATAGACCGCAAGAAACCCAGACGCATGCACGGCTTGGGCAACGCCGAACACCACGAGCGCCCCTGTCATGACCAGCGGCGCATGAAGCCCCTGGGGCAGCGCCAGCCGATTGAGCGCGGCCACGATCACGCGTCCGCCAAGGAGGCCGGCCGCTGCACCGCCGACCGCCTGGACGGCGAGTTCGCTCAGCGCCGTGTACCAGGGCTGATTCGCCGCGAGCGCCATTTCGACCAGCGCCACGGTGAGAAAGATCGCGAACGGATCGTTGGTGCCGGATTCGATTTCGAGGGTGGCGCCGACGCGGGGACGCAGCCTCAGGCCGCGCGCATGAATGAGCAGGAACACCGCCGCGGCATCCGTGGACGACACCACCGCTCCCACCAGCAGCGACTCGATCCAATCGAATCCAAGCAGGAACCGCACAACCGGCGCCGTCAGCGCCGCCGTGAGAAGGACCCCGATGGTGGCAAGCACCAGCGAAGGCGCCAGCGCACTGCGGAACGTCGCCAGCCGCGTGCGCAGGCCGCCGTCGAACAGGATCAAGGCGAGCGCCACCGCGCCGACCAGATAGGTCGTCCGGACGTCATCGAACTTGATCCCGCCGGGCCCGGATTCGCCGGCCAGCATGCCGACCAGGAGAAAGACAAGCAGCAAGGGAGCGCCGAAGCGCAGCGCAACGAGACTCGACAAGATGCCGGCCAGCACGAGAAGTGCCGCGAACATGATGGTGAGACTGACGGTGTCGAGTGCTGCCATGGGGCCGTGATCAGCCAAGCGCCGGATTGATGCAACTCCTAAGGACGCGTCGGGAAGTAATTGCATCACTCACGTGTCATCGCCCGCGAAAGCGCGCGATCCAGTAACCACTTGATTCGGCAGGGGTTACTGGATGCCCCGCTTCCGCGCGGCATGACAAGACTGTGATTCACTTAATCACGGGCGAGTCCTAACGCACTGGTAACCGGAGGATCGCCCCCGGATCGTTCATGATGCAATGGTGAATTCAGCCGCACCGGTCCTTTAGTTCAGCGATGGATCGGGTCCGTCCACAGCACCTGCTCGGGCGGCTCGACCGGCGCGATGTCGAGATTGACGACCACCGGCTCCTGGCCGGAACGCACCAGAACGCATTCCAGCACTTCGTCCCGGCTGGCGTTGATTTCCTGGTGCGGTACGTAGGGCGGCACATAGATAAAATCGCCCGGGCCCGCCTCGGCGGTGAATTCCAGCTTCTCGCCCCATCGCATCCGCGCCCGGCCCTTGACGACGAAGATGATGCTTTCGAGATCGCCATGGTGATGGGCGCCAGTCTTGGCGTTGGCATGGATCGTCACGGTGCCGGCCCAAAGCTTTTCAGCCCCTGCCCGCGCCCGGTTGATCGCCGTCGCACGCGACATCCCTGGCGTTTGCGCCGTGCTGGGATCAAGCGCGTGCCCCGGGATGACCTTGACGCCATGAACCTTCCAGTCGATGAGCGCACCAGAACTGGGATCGTCGGTTTGCACCAAATGCAAATGCGATTTGTCGTGATCTTGATCCATAAATCCACCAACTCTCATCGGTCTTGAAAGCATAACGCGCGGGCCGGAAACGTGGCCACCCCTTAGCCGTCAGCGCCGCAATACGCAGGCCTGCGAACTTCGGCGCCGTTCCCATCCGACGCGCTCGAGTTCCGGCTGGTCGCTCTCGGTCTGCGGGTAGCCCAGACAAAAATACCCGATGAAGCGCCACGACTGCGGAACATCGAGAATATCATTCATGCGCGCCGGGTCCAGAATCGAAATCCACCCCATGCCGATATCCTCGGCGCGTGCCACCAGCCACATCATCGAGATCGCCGCTACGGCGGAATATTCGGCCGTTTCCGGCATCGTCCGGCGTCCGAGACGGTGTCCAACGGTCGTAGCGCGGTCCGTGAACACGGCGAACTGGCAAGGCGCTTCCTCAAGCCCGGCCAATTTGAGCGCGGCATATCTGGCCGCCTTTTCGTCTGTATAGGATTCAAGCGCGTCGGCGTTGCAGGCCTTGAATACGTCGCGGACCACCTCGCGGCGACCCGGATCGTCAACCACGATAAACCGCCATGGCTGACACAGCCCCACGGACGGCGCCAGACAGGCGATCTCGAACAGCCGCTCCAGGGTTCCGGCCGGCAAAGGATCGGCACGAAAACGCCTGACATCGCGTCGCCAGATCAAGAGATCGCGCAGGCGTGCGCGGAATGCGTCATCGAATCGCGCAAGCTCGTTCATGACCGGGTTCCCGACATTGCGAGTGCCGTGAGCAAAATGACGATTTCGATGATCTGTTCCAGTGCTCCGAGCACATCTCCGGTCTGGCCGCCGATCTGCCGCATGCTCAGCCAGGCCACAAAAAGCCCGGCGCATGTGGCGAGGACGAGACCGATTATGGTTGCGGCGAACCCCAGCGCAGTCACCAGCACCAAAATGCCCAGCAGAACCGCAACGGCCGCCGATCGCAGGGCCGGCTGCCCCGCCTGAGCCGACAGGCCGTCGAAACGGGCCGGCGGAACAAAACGCATGAACACCGGCAGCGCGGAGCGTGCCGCGACGTGAGCCGCAACGAGCGCCGCGGCGACCGCCATGGGGCCCGCCATGGCGGCGAGCGCGGTCCAGCGTAGAAGGAGCGACATGATCAAGGCGCAAGCCCCGTAGGTGCCGAGACGGCTGTCGCGCATGATCTCAAGCTTGCGCGCACGATCCCGCCCGCCACCGAGGCCGTCCGCCGTATCGGCAAGGCCATCTTCATGAAGGCAACCGGTCACGAGGAGAGTGGCCCCGAGTGCAAGCGCGGCCGCAAGCGCAGAGGGCAGTCGGATGCCCGAGGCGATTGCGTAGGTCAATGCGCCGGCGCCACCCACTAGCGCACCGGCCACCGGGAACGCCCAGCTTGCACGCGCAACGTCGCCGCTATCAATCGGAGCGGAATGAGGAACAGGCAGGCGGGTGCAGAAAAGAATGCCGGTCTTGATGTCGGCGGCAAGACCACTTCCCCATCCGTCGCGTGTCTTCATCGTGGTGTACCGGTCGGCTCAGCTGCAAAGACGCGACGTCGTCGAAATCGGTGGACAGGCCGTCGTGAAAGGCCGATGTTCCGATGACCTCAACATCTCCCACCCGCCATGACGCGCTTTCCATCCTTCGCTGCGCTGCGCGCCGCCTGTCTCGATCTCCTGCCCACGGATGCTGCCGCGGCAGCATCGGCCGCGGCGCGCAACGCCAGGCTCACCAAGCCGCCGGGCAGTCTCGGCCGCCTGGAGGACCTCGCTGCCTGGCTGGCGCAATGGCAAGGCCGAAATCCGCCGCGGCTTGACCGCATCGAGGTGCTGGTGTTCGCCGGCAATCATGGCGTCGTGGCGCAGGGCGTATCGGCATTTCCGGCCGAGGTGACGGCGCAGATGGTGGCGAATTTCGCCGCCGGCGGCGCCGCCATCAACCAGCTTGCCGCCGTGGCGGGAGCCCGCTTGCGGGTCGTCCCGCTGGACCTCGATCGGCCTACCGCCGACTTCACCAAAGGACCCGCCATGGATGAGGACGCATTTCTCCGCGCCGTCGCGACCGGCTACGACAGCGTGCCGGCCGATGCGGACCTCGTCTGTCTTGGCGAAATGGGCATCGGCAACACAACCGCAGCCGCCGCCATCGCGGCGGCGCTGTTCGGTGGCGGGGGGATGCGCTGGGCCGGTCGCGGGACTGGCATCGATGACGATGGCCTCGCCCGCAAACGCGCCGTGATTGACTTGGCCGTGAAACGTCATGCCGGCATCCTCGGCGATCCGCTGCACGTCGCTGCCGCGTTGGGGGGGCGCGAGCTTGCCGCCATCCTGGGCGCCGCGCTGGCCGCCCGCCAGCAGCGTATTCCGGTGCTCATCGACGGCTTTGTGTGCACGGCCGCGGTCGCTCCACTCAGAATACTGCGGGCGGATGGGCTGGCCCACGCCGTCCCCGCGCACGTATCGGCGGAAGCCGCACACCGCACGCTCCTCAACGAACTCGGGCTCAAGCCACTGGTCGACCTCGGCATGCGGCTCGGCGAAGCCTCCGGCGCGGTGGTGGGGGCGCTCATTCTCCGGGCCGCCATTGCGTGCCACACCGGGATGGCGACGTTCGCCGAGGCCGGCGTTTCGGACAAGCTGTAGCATGATCCCGAAAAAGCCTGCCCTCCGGCTTGACCGGAGGGTTGCAGACTTTTCGGGCAAGATCATGCGCAAAATCAAAGAGCTCATGCCCGTGCAATCGCATGAAAGAACGTGCCGCTGACATGGCCACGCCGACCGCCGGTGCCGGCGACCGGTTGGCCTTGCGCGTCGGTAAGGTCGAGAAACATTTCATCGGCGCCAGGCGAGACCAGCGTCGCATAATGGAATTCGTGTCCCCGTATCGTGCTGCCGGCCCGCCCGAGCGCGCCATCGGCGAGAAGCCGCGCTTCCCGGTAGCCGAGATGCAGTCTGCGCATCGCGAAGCTGGTCGCGTGTGCGAGCAAGCCGACCATGGCATGGCGCACCCCTTGCGCGTCCTCAAGGCCTTCGCCGAGCACCATGTAGCCGCCGCACTCGCCGTGCACCCGCCGGGTCGCCCCAAATCGTCGCAGCCCCTCCTGGAAACGATGGGCGTTTGCCAGCACGCCGGCATGTAGCTCCGGATAGCCGCCGGGGAGCCAGCAGGCATCGCAATCGTTCGGGGGAGGTTCGTCGGCAAGCGGGGAAAACGCCACGATCTCGGCGCCGGCGCGCCGCCAGTCCTCGCGCACGTGCGGATACATAAATGTGAAAGCCGGATCCGCGGCGACGGCGATGCGTTGGCCGGGTGGTGGCAATGCGGGGCCGTCCCTCGCTGCGGCAACCGTAAGCGAGGCCGCCATTGCAACGATCCGGTCGAGACGAAGATGGCGCTGAGCCATATCGGCAAGGCCGCCGAGCCGGGCTGTGAGGTCACCGTGTTCTTGCGCCTGCACCAGCCCGAGATGACGTTCGGGCATCGCCAGCGCGGCGTCGCGCGGCACGGCGCCGAGCACCGGGATGCCCACTGCATCGATCGCATTCTCGACAAGCGCACGATGCCGCTCGCTGCCAACGCGATTGAGCACGACGCCGGCGATGCGCACGCCCGGATCATGCCCCGCGAGCCCGCGCACCACGGCGGCCGCGGTTTGCGATTGCCCCGACACATCGAGGACGAGCAGCACCGGCAGGCCAAGGTGGGTCGCGAGGTCTGCCGTTGAGCCGGTGCGGCCCGGCGCACCCACCACACCATCGAACAGCCCCATGACACCCTCAATGATGAGAAGCTCCGCGGTTTGCGCCGCTTCCCCCGTAAGTGCGTCCAACAGCCCCGGAGGCATCGCCCAGCTATCGAGATTGATGCTTGCGGCACCACTTGCTGCGGCATGGAATGCCGGATCGATATAATCCGGCCCGGCCTTAGCGGCGCGGATCGCGATGCCGCGCCGTTTGAGGGCTGCGAGCAGACCGAGTGTCACGGTGGTCTTGCCGGAACCGGACCGCGACGCCGCCACGATGAGGCCACGCGCCGTCATGATTGGACTGCTCGATCGTGACGGGAGCCGTCGGGGGCACTATAGGCAACGCAATGAGCCCGCAAGACCGTCCGCTGCGCCGGGGTTGGACAACCGGCACCTGCGCGACCGCTGCCGCAAAGGCCGCCTATACGGCGCTGCTGACGGGCGAATTCCCCGATCCGGTTGAGGTGACGCTGCCGCGCGGCGAGCGGGTGTCTTTCGCGCTCGCGGTCGCCCGAAGGAATGCCGACTCCGCCACCGCGGGCATCGTCAAGGACGCAGGTGACGATCCCGACGTCACGCACGGTGCGCTCGTGCTCGCGACGGTCCGCACCGCCGCGCCTGGCAGCGGCGTCACATTCCGCGCCGGGGCTGGCGTCGGCACCGTCACTCGGCCGGGCCTTCCGGTGCCGCCGGGCGAACCTGCCATCAATCCAGTGCCGCGCCGGATGATTTGCGACGCCATCGCGGAAGTTGCCGGGGCCCACCCCCAACCTTTCGTCCCTGGGAGCGCGGGCGTCCCGCCCCTTCCATTCACGGCAACGCCAGTGCCAGTCGTACGGTCCAATGCGGGCGAGACGCCCGCGCTCCCAGGGACGGAAGGGTGGGGGTGTGATGTCGAAGTCGAAATCGGGGTCGCGGACGGCGAGCGGCTCGCCGCCAGGACGCTCAACGCCCGACTCGGCATTGTGGGCGGCCTGTCGATCCTTGGCACCACCGGCATCGTGGTGCCGTATTCCTGCGCAGCCTGGATTCATTCGATCCAGCGCGGCATCGATGTGGCGCGCGCAGCCGGCCTCGACCATGTCGCGGGCTCGACGGGATCGAACTCGGAAGCCGCGGTGCAAAAATTCCATCGTCTTCCCGAGATGGCGCTGATCGACATGGGGGATTTTGTCGGCGGCATGCTCAAATATCTGCGTCGCCATCCGGTCGCACGGGTGACGATCGCGGGCGGCGTCGGCAAGATGACAAAGCT
>WNFR01001196.1_pt1 | contig 40521 bp, 36 predicted proteins | sample 5400221 | NCBI WGS metagenome assembly WNFR01 (sample SAMN13153357, study PRJNA577476) | soil metagenome | isolation source: 40 cm soil under Madrone tree | place: USA:California | collected 2016-06-14 | reverse complement strand
GCGCGAGGGCCGAGAGGAAGCGCGTGACCTGGTCCGCTCCCATCGCGCGCGGGTGCCGCTTGCCATGGAACAGGATGAAGCGGCGGATCCAACCGACGTACGCGCGCTCGGTTCGCTTGCTGTAGTGTCGCAACCGGATCGCATCGCGGACTTGATCCAATAGCCGCGGCGGTCCGGTCGGCAATCGCACGACGTCGCCGTGCGATTCGCGGATCGACCACGCGCCGGCGACGTCACCCGTCACGATCGATTCAGCCGCGGAAGCGAACCTCATGGACGGCGAACTATAGGATGCAGCGGCTGACGGCGACAAGGAAAAGTATCGACGACGCCTCGTGTCGCGGCGCATTCGTATCAGTGTGGCGCAGCGCGAGGTCTCCACGAGCGACGAAGCTCTCGCTGTCCCCGCTGACCTTACACTCGGCGAAATCAGTGACGATGCACGCGGCCCTCTTGGTGGTCGAGACGATGCTTGACAGGGCCACCGTTTTCGCCTATTCTTCGCCTGTCGTCAGCGTCGAAATTCTCGGAGGCGGCACGGTCTGTATGCGTGCGCGCTTCGGTGTCCCGTGTGCGTTCGGAGCGGCGCGCGTTCTGCATTCGGCGCTGCGTGAAACCATATTGAGGTCGTCGATTGCCGAGAAGTACTGCCTACCGAACCGGGAGTTTAATCGACGGTTCGAGGGGTACTCGGGATGGGCGTGCAATTCGGTGCGCATTCCCGTGCTCGGCAGGTCGGTTCGAGTCGGCGGGCGTCTGGTCGGCGACGTCAAAGGCCGGTGACAATGACAAAGAACCGCGGGCCATTGGGGAACCTTGCGGAGCTGCACGCGCGGCCACTTCGCGGTGTGCAATTCCGTGCGCGTCGTTGCGCCGCGTACGAGTGCAAATCGGTGCGCGTTCCCAACTGCAAATGCGTCCGCGTTCCGCGACTGCAAATCGGTGCGCGTTCCCCAACTGCAAATGCGTGCGCGTTCTGCGAGTGCAAATCGGTGCGCGTTCGTTGGACCGCGCTCCCGCCGGCACGCCCTCAGCGGACCGAGCGGTGATACTCCTGCAACGGCTTCACCGTGAGCGCGCCCCGCCGTAGTACCGCGATCGCCTCCGCAGCGGCTTGCGCACCGGCGATCGTCGTGAAGTACGGGATCTTCCGCTCGAGCGCCGTGCGGCGGATCGAGAACGAATCGCGCAACGACTGCGCGTCGGGCTGCGGCGTGTTGACGACGAGCGCGATCTCTCCCGCCTCGAGCGCATCGACGACGTGCGGGCTGCCCTCGAACACCTTGTTCACCACCTCGACGGCGATGCCGGCGGCGGTGATCTCGGCGGCGGTCCCACGCGTCGCGAGAATGGTGAACCCGAGGTCGCGCAGCCGGCGCGCGACCGGAACCGCATCGGCGTGGTCCTCCGGCCGGACGCTGATGAATACCGTTCCGGCTTGCGGCAGCACCGTCCCCGCCGCGAGCTCCGCCTTCGCGAACGCCTGGCCGAACGAGTCGCCGATCCCCATCACCTCGCCCGTCGACTTCATCTCCGGCCCGAGCACCGTGTCGACGCCGGGGAACTTGAGGAACGGGAACACCGCCTCCTTGACGCTGATGTGCGGCGGGACGATCTCGCGCGTGAAGCGGAGCTCGGCGAGCGTCTTCCCGGCCATCACGCGCGCGGCGATCTTCGCCAGCGGGACGCCGATCGCTTTGCTGACGAAAGGCACCGTGCGCGACGCGCGCGGGTTCACCTCGAGGATGTACACCTCGCGGCGCTGCACGGCGTATTGCACGTTCATCAGCCCGACGACGCGAAGCTCGCGCGCGAGCGCGACCGTCTGGCGGCGGATCTCGTCTTGCACCTCGGCGTCGATCGTCGTCGGCGGCAGCGAGCACGCGCTGTCGCCGGAATGGACGCCGGCGCGCTCGATGTGCTCCATGATGCCGCCGATCACGACGTCGCGGCCGTCGCTCACGGCGTCGACGTCGATCTCGACCGCATCCTCGAGGAAGCGGTCGATCAGCAGCGGCCGGTCGGGCGACGCCACGAACGCGCGCCGTACGTAGCGCTCGAGGTCGTGCGGCTCGTAGATGATCTCCATCGCGCGGCCGCCGAGCACATACGACGGGCGCACCAGCACCGGGTAGCCGATGCGGTCGGCGACGGCGATCGCCTCCGCATCGGAGCGGGCGATGCCATTCTCGGGGCGCAGCAGGTCGAGCTTCCGCAGCACCTCGTCGAAGCGCTCGCGATCCTCGGCGCGGTCGATCGAGTCGGGGCTGGTGCCGATGATCGGCACGCCGGCGCGTTCGAGCGGCACCGCGAGCTTGAGCGGCGTCTGGCCGCCGAACTGAACGATGACACCGTCCGGCTTCTCGCGTGCGACGATCGCCAGCACGTCCTCGAGCGTGAGCGGCTCGAAGTACAGGCGATCCGAGGTGTCGTAATCGGTCGAGACGGTCTCGGGGTTGCAGTTGACCATGATCGTCTCGAAGCCGTCCTCGCGCAGCGCGAACGCGGCGTGCACGCAGCAGTAGTCGAACTCGATGCCCTGGCCGATGCGGTTCGGGCCGCCGCCGAGGATCATGATCTTCTTGCGCCGCTTGGCGTCGGTCTCGTCCTCGTCGTCGAAGGTCGAGTAGAAGTACGGCGTGTGCGCCATGAACTCGGCGCCGCACGTGTCGACGCGCTTGTAGACGGCGGCGACGTCGGCGCGCTCGCGCGCGGCGCGCACGGCATCCTCGCTCGTGCCGGTGACGGTCGCGATGCGGACATCCGAGAACCCGAGGCGCTTGGCGGCGCCGAGAACGCCGTCGCTTGCCCCGCCGAGGCCGGCGCCGTACGCGCCGCCGCGGATGCCGCCGTTCGCCCCGCCGAGGACGCCGTCGCTCGTGTCGTCGGGTGTGAGGAGCCCCGGCCGCAGCGCGCGGCTCTCGAACGCGATGATCTCTTCCACGTTCCGCAGGAACCACGGGTCGATCCGTGTCGCCTGGTACACCTCGTCGACCGACATCCCGGCGCGAAACGCGTCGCCGATCACCCACAGACGGTCGGCGCTCGCGACGGCGAGACGGGCCTTCAGCGCGTCGCGATCGCGCAGGTCGACGCTCGTCGGCTCGAAGCCGTGGCTGCCGATCTCGAGCGAGCGCATCGCCTTCTGCAGCGACTCCTTGAACGTGCGCCCGATCGCCATCGCCTCGCCGACCGACTTCATCTGCGGCCCGAGGACGTCCTTCGCCGCCGGAAACTTCTCGAAGGTGAAGCGCGGGATCTTCGTCACCACGTAATCGATCGTCGGCTCGAAGCACGCCGGCGTCTCGCGCGTGATGTCGTTCGGGATCTCGTCGAGCGTGTAGCCGACGGCGAGCTTGGCGGCGATCTTCGCGATCGGGAAGCCCGTCGCCTTGCTGGCGAGCGCCGAGCTGCGCGACACGCGCGGGTTCATCTCGATCACGACCAGACGGCCGTTCTCGGGATGGACGCCGAACTGGATGTTCGAGCCGCCGGTGTCGACGCCGATCTCGCGGATGATGCGGATCGCGGCGTCGCGCATCAGTTGATACTCCTTGTCGGTCAACGTCTGCGCCGGCGCGACCGTGATCGAGTCGCCGGTGTGGATCCCCATCGGGTCGAAGTTCTCAATCGAGCAGACGATGACGACGTTGTCCTTGCCGTCGCGCATCACCTCGAGCTCGAACTCCTTCCAACCGGCGATCGACTCCTCGATCAGCACCTCGCGCGTCGGCGACGCGTCGAGACCCCAGCGCACGACATCGGCGAACTCTTGCTCGGTCGCCGCGACGCCGCCGCCGGTGCCCCCGAGCGTGCGCGACGGCCGTACGATCAGCGGCAGCGGGATCTCGCGCCGGATCGCTTCAGCCTCTTCCAATGAATGTGCATATCCACTGCGAGGCAGATCCAGGCCGATGCGCTCCATCGCCGCCTTGAAGAGGTCGCGATCCTCGGCCTTCTTGATCGCCGCGAGTTTCGCGCCGATGAGCTCGACGCCGTACTTCTCGAGCACGCCCTTCTCGGCGATTTCGATCGCGAGGTTCAGCGCCGTCTGCCCGCCGATCGTCGGCAGCACCGCCTCCGGCCGCTCGGCGGCGATGATCCGCTCCAGCACCTCGGCGGTCATCGGCTCGATGTAGGTGCGGTCGGCGAACTCCGGGTCGGTCATGATCGTCGCCGGATTCGAGTTCACGAGGACGACGCGATAGCCCTCCTCGCGCAGCGCCTTGCATGCCTGGACGCCCGAGTAGTCGAACTCGCACGCCTGGCCGATGACGATCGGGCCGGAGCCGATGAGGAGGATCGTGTGGAGGTCCGTCCGCTTCGGCACGTCAGCCTCGCTCCGCCCGAGCCGCCGTCCACCCAGCTTCGTCGCTCATCATCGCCGTCGTTACCCCGGCTTCGTCGCGCGCCATCATCAGCCGTTCTTCGTCCGCGCCATCAGATCGACGAACCGGCGGAACAAATACTGCGCGTCGTGCGGACCCGGCGACGCCTCGGGATGGTATTGCACCGAGAAGAGCGGTTCCTTGGTGTGCGTGAGACCCTCGACGGTCCTGTCGTTCAAGTTGAGGTGTGTCAGCTCGGCGAGGCCGCGCAGCGACTCGACGTCGACCGCGAAGCCGTGATTCTGCGACGTGATCTCGACTCTCCCCGTCGTGACGTCCTTCACCGGATGATTCGCGCCGTGGTGGCCGAACTTGAGCTTGAATGTGCGGCCGCCGAGCGCGAGGCCCAGGATCTGGTGCCCGAGACAGATGCCGAAGATCGGCACCTTGCCGATGAGCTTGGCGACGTTCTCGCGCGCGTACGGCACCGCGTCGGGATCGCCGGGGCCGTTCGAGAGGAAGACGCCGTCGGGGCGCTGCGCGAGGACGTCGGCGGCGGTCGTCGTCGCCGGGACGACGCGCACGCGGCAGCCGCTCGCGACGAGGTTGCGCAGGATGTTGAATTTGATCCCGTAGTCGTACGCGACGACGAGCGGCCGCGCCCCGCGTGCGGCCGCGGCTGGCGCCTGTCCGCCGCGCGCCGCGGCCGCCGCGCCGGCAACCGCCGCGCCCGCCGCGCCGGCAACCGCCGCGCCCGCAACCGGCGATGCTGCGCGCGCCGACGCACCGGTGGCGCGTATCGTGTCGGACGACAGCTCCCACAGCGGATCATCCCACTCGTACGCCGCGTCGCACGTCACCGCTTTTACGAGATCGACGCCGACGAGCCCCGGCCGCGCCTTTGCCTTCGCGACGACCCGCTTCGGGTCGAGATCGACCGACGAGATCACGCCCTCCTGCGCGCCGTGCGTGCGCAGATGGCGGACGAGCGCGCGGGTGTCGATGCCGGCGATGCCGACGATGCCGTGCTCGCGCATGTAGTCGCCGAGGCTCCGTTCCGCGCGCCAGTTGCTCGGCGGATCCCAGTACTCCTTGACGATGAAGCCGTCGACGAACGGCCGGCGCGACTCGGTGTCCTCGCGGTTCACGCCGACGTTGCCGATCTCGGGGTACGTCATCGCGACGAGCTGGGCGCTGTACGACGGATCCGTCAGGATCTCCTGGTAGCCGGTCATGGCGGTGTTGAAGACGACCTCGCCGCCGGTCTCGCCGTCGGCGCCGAAGGCGGTGCCGTGGAAGACGGTGCCGTCGGCGAGCGCGAGGATTGCCGGCTTCGCCGCTGCGGCCGTCATCGTGCGACCCCGACGACCAGCCCGGCGCACTCCGGCACTCGTGTGATCGTCTCGTTCGTCATCGGCGCAACCTGCTCTCGAAATCCCCGACCAGGCGTCCGGCGATGCAGACACCCAGCGCGCGGCCGCGAAGCTCCATCCCGGCAAAGGGCGTGTTCCGCGAGCGCGACTTGAACGACGTAGGATCCACACGCCACGTGACGTCGGGATCGACGAGCGAGACATCTGCCGCCGCCGCGCGCGTGAGCCGCCCCGATTTGAGACCGAGCACGTGCGCCGGACCGAGCGTCAGCGCGCGAACGGCAGCCATGACCGAGAGCGCGCCGGCGTGAATCAGCGCCAATGTCAGCGCCAGCGCGGTTTCGAGGCCGACGATGCCGAACGGCGCCTCGGCGAGGCCGCGCGCCTTCTCGTCGGCGTGGTGGGGCGCGTGATCGGAGGCGATCACCTCGATCGTGCCGTCCGCGAGCGCGGCGCGGACGGCCTCGACGTCCTGTCGATCTCGCAGCGGCGGGTTCATCTTCGCGTTCGGGCCGTGGCGCTCGACCGCGCTCACGTCGAGCATGAAGTGATGCGGCGTCGCCTCGGCGCTGATGCCTTTCGTTCGCGCGCGGCGCAGGTGCGCAATCCCGGCTGCCGTGCTGACGTGCGCGACGTGCAACCGCGCGCCGAGCCCCGCCGCGAGCGCGCAGTCGCGGGCGATCATCGCCGCCTCGCCCTCGGCGTCGACGCCGCAGACGCCGAGCCGCTCGGCGACGGCGCCGGCGTGCATCGCCGCGCCGGCGCTGTGCGCACGGTCCTCCTCGTGGGCGATCACCGGCGCGCCGACTTCCGCGGCGGCTTCGAGCGCTCGACGCATCATGGCCTCGCGCGCGATCGGCATGCCGTCGTCGGAGAACGCAACCGCGCCGGCCGCACGCAGCGCCGCGAAGTCCGTCAGCTCCTCGCCGGCGAGACCTTTCGTCACGGCCGCGATCGGCAGCACGTGCGCCAACCCGACCTCGGCGGCGCGGGCACGGATCCAGCGCGTCACCTCGACGGTGTCGTTCACCGGGTCCGTGTTTGCCATCGCCGCGACCGTCGTGAAGCCGCCCGCGATCGCCGCCGCGACGCCCGACGCGATCGTCTCCTTGTGCTCGCCACCGGGCTCGCGCAGGTGCACGTGCATGTCGATGAGCCCCGGCATCACCCAGAGACCGGCCGCGTCGAGGACGGCCCGCGCCTTCGGCCCCGCGCCGGGCGCGGCGACGCCCATCACCTTCCCGTCGTCGATCAGCACGTCGCCGACGACGTCGAGGGACCGGACCGGATCGAGCACACGGCCGCCGGCGATGGCGAGATCGATCATCGCGCCCGCCTCATGCCGCTTTCGGGTCGACGTAGGAGTAGATGACGACCGTGTCCTTGTGCTGGCGATCGAGCTCGCGGAGCCGCACCCGCACGCGCTCGTGCGCCGCCGTCGGCAAATGCTTGCCGACATAGGTGGGCTTGATCGGCAGCTGGCGGTGTCCGCGGTCGATGAGCACCGCGAGACGGGCGGCGCGCGGCCGGCCGGCGCGCCAGATCGCTGCGAGCGCGTCCTTCACCGTCCAGCCGGAGTTGATCACGTCGTCGACGAGCACGATCGAGCGATCGGCGACCTCGACCGGCTCGGCGTCCGCCTGCCCGGGCCAGCGCCGAATGCCGTCGGCGCCGCCGTGCACGTCGACGACGCCGAAGTCGACCTCGGCGCCGCGCTTGTCGCGAATGCGCTCCGTGAGGCGGTGCGCGATGTAGGCACCGGCGGTCTTGATGCCGATGATGACGAGCTCGTTCAGCTCGGGGGTATCGGCGAGGATCGCGTCGGTCAGCGCGTCGAGGCTGTGGTCGATCTCCTCGGCGTTCATGATCGCCTTCTGCGGCCCGAGCTTGTAGGGCTTGTAGCCCGCCTCCTCGGCCTGCTTCACCGAGTCGAAGATCACGAGCGCGCCGTCACGCAGCCAGCCGTCGAGGTAGCCGTACATCGGCTCGTCGTAGACGTGGAAATGGCGCGACTTGCGGTTGCCGATGACGAGAATGCGCGACTCGTGGTCGCAGTAGAGGCAGACGAGGTGCCCGGCGCCGGCGCGCTCGCGGTGCAAGCGGAAGCGCGTGTCGGACGTGACGTCCTCGCGACGCGTGATGCAGTTCGGGTTGGTGCAGCGCGGACCGATGCGGATCGTCCCGTCGCCGCGCGCGACCGCCTGCGGCGCGCGCGCGCCGGCCGCGTGGTGCTCGAGGAGAAACGCGACCAACGCCATGCGCACCGGCACGCCGTACGCCGCTTGCTGGAAGTAGATGGCGCGCGGGTCGCGGTCGAGCGCCGCCGCGATCTCGCCCGTCCGCGGCAGCGGGTGCATGAGCAGCGTGTGGCGCATCGAGGGGTCCTGGAACGTGTCGGTGTCGACCTTGAGATACTCGACGCCGTCCTCCTGCGCGTCCTGGCGCTCGCGCTGCTGCCGCGTCATGTAGAGCGCGTCGAGGGTGATCGGCTCGGCGTGCGCGAGACGCTCCTCGAGGTCGAACTCGGCGTCGGTGAAGAGCGTCAGCTGATGCGGCTTCGCCGGCGTGAGGTAGAGCGCGTGGACGTCGCGCGCGAGCGCGCGCAGATCGTCGGGGCGCGCGACCGTCGGCTGATAGTCGTAATCGTCGGCGAGCTGTTGCAGCAGCCACGCCGGGAACTCCATGCCACGCACGGGCACGACGACGATGTTGGCGCCGAAACGCGCGAGCGCGCGGACGAGCGAATGCACCGTGCGGCCGTACTTGAGGTCGCCACCGACGGCGATCGTGAGGCCCTTCAGCGTCCCCTTCGCGCGCCGCAGCGTGTAGAGATCGCAGAGCGTCTGCGTCGGGTGCTCGTGGCTGCCGTCGCCGGCGTTGATCACCGGCACGCTCGCGCTCTCGGCGGCGACGCGTGCCGCGCCGTCCCAGAAATGCCGCACGACGAGGAGATCGGCGTAGCTCGAGACGACCTTCATCGTATCGGCGAGCGTCTCGCCTTTCGCCGCCGACGAGCTCTTCATGTCGGGGGCGCTGATCACCGCGCCGCCGAGCCGCCACATCGCCGCCTCGAACGAGAGCCGCGTGCGCGTGCTCGGCTCGTAGAAGAGCGTCGCCATGATGCGCCCGCCCGCATCGCGCAGCGTCTCGCCGGCGGCGAGCGCCTTTTCCATCCGCTCGGCGCGGCGGAAGATCTCCTCGATCTCTTCGTCGGCGAGATCGGCAATCGCGACCACGTGGCGGGTCATTGCAGCCGCACCTCGTCCGCGCCGTCGAGCTCGCGGACCCGGACGTGGACGCGGCGGCGCTCGCCGCGCCCGACGTTCTGGCCGACGAAGTCCGCCTTGATCGGCACCTCGCGGTCGCCGCGGTCGACGAGCGCCGCCACCTGCACCGTGCGCGGCCGGCCGAGGCCGCCGAGCACGTCGAGCGCCACCCGCACGGTCCGCCCCGTCGAGATCACGTCGTCGACCAGCACCACCACACGGTCGTCGATCGGCAGCGGCACGTCGGTCGCGGTCACCTCGATGCGCTCGCGCGGTTGCTCGACGTCGTCGCGATACGCGGTGATGTCGATCGATCCCACCTGCAGCTGCTGCGACGTCAGCTCCACGATCTTCGCCGCGAGCCTGTGCGCCAAGTGCACACCGCGCGAGCGGATGCCGACGAGCACGACGGCGCCGACCTCGCGATGGCGCTCGACGATCTCGTGCGCCAGTCGCGCGAGCGCACGCTGCATGTGCTCGGCGTCGAGCAGGAGCCCGTCGTCAGGCATCGAACGACGCTCGCGCTGCTGACGACGCTCCGACGCACCGAACCCGCGATCGGCGCTGTCGGCGCGCGCGGCGCGCAGAAAAGCCCCCCCAGCCGGGGCCGGGGGGGCTTTCGAACGAGTGAAACCCGAACGTGGAGAGGGTCACCGGACCGACCTTTCCTGACCTCGCAGGGTCAGATTAAAAGGTGCAAAGACTTCGTACGCCCCGCTGTTTCCGATGTCAAGTGAACGCTCCGAAAACGCCGCGCTCACCACGTCGATGCGCCTCGACAAGTGGCTCTGGTCGGCGCGCTTCTTCAAGACGCGCGCGCTCGCCACCGCCGCCGTTGCCGGCGGCAAGGTCCACCTGAACGACGCCCGCGTGAAACCCGCGCACTCCGTGCGCTCCGGCGACACCCTCACGATCCAACGCGGCGACGACGAGCTGACGATCCGCGTCCAAGCACTCGCGACCAAACGCGGCCCCGCCCACATCGCCGCACTGCTCTACGACGAAACCGACGAGAGCCGCACGGCGCGCGCCGAGCGCGCCGCCACCCGCGCCGCGCTCGCGATGCACTCCCCTCACCCCGACGCGCGCCCGACAAAGAAACAACGCCGCGCCCTCACGCGGCTGACACACCAGCGAAGCTTCTAACTTTCTAACTAATGCTCCTCCAAGTTGCTCCGCCATAGCGAGCAGCGCGGGGGTGGAGCCTGGACCGCCCGACCGGCCGCGCGTTCACGAAGGGTCGCGCGGCAAGCTCCGGCCGCGCCGGATCAGCACCTCGTAGTTGGCAACGGTCCCGATCGGCTCGAACTCCTCGGCGATGAACGCGCCGAGCGGACCGTTGGGATCGACCTTCTTCCGGTCCCACAGGTATCCCAGGCTGACGTTATTCACCACCACCACGGCGCGCTCGTGGTGGGCGAGCACGTCCACGATTGCCCGCTGCTGCTCGGAGCTCAGCATCCATGGCCAGACGGTTCCGTTGAAGTAGGTGGGCGGATCGATCTGCGTCCAGAAGTAGAGGCTGTTGAAGCCCATGATCGTAAAGAACGTGTCGGCGCGCTGTTCGAGCGTGCCCGCCAGGTCGCGGAAGGTCTTCACCTGAAAGGTACTGAGATGGATCCGGCTGGCGCCCCACAGGCCTAGGGACGGGTTGTCGGCGTAGAGACGGCCGTAGAACTCGGCCTTCAGGCCGAACGCGATCGCGAGGGGAACGAGCGGCGCGAGCGGCACGACCCGCCACGCGCGGCCAGCCGGGGCATCGGCGTCCGCGGCCGACGCCGCATCGTGCAGCGCGACGACCGCGCCGAGGAGCGTCAGCACGGTGGCGCAACCCGCCTGCGTGCCGAAGGTCGGATACGCCACCAGCGCCTGCATCACCGCCACGAGACAGAGGAGCAGGCGCCCGAAGCGGGCGTCGAACCCTGCTGCCGACCCGCCGTCGGGCACCAGGACGATCCACAGAAACGGCGTCCCATAGGTCAGGAGCGTCACCGCGTTTCCCCGCGTGGCGGCGCCGCTGACCAGCAGGTGATCGGCGCCGGTCACGTACTCCGCGAGCGCAGCCGCGATCATCCCCAGACCGAACGCGAGCTTCAGCCACCAGAGGACGCCCGCCCAACGGCGCGGCCGCAGCGTCAGCAGCGAGGCGGCGAAGCCGACCGCGCCGATCGCCAGTCCGTCCGGACCCAGCGGGATCGGGGAGGCCTTGAACACGGCGGCGTAGCGCAACGGCTCGAACCAGAGGCCGTCGACGAGATCGCGCCACGTCGTCCCTTCGAGCCGCACCACCGCCAGTACCGCAAGCACGCCGAGCGCCAACGGTAACGCGAAGCGCAGGAGATCCAACCCGCCGAAGCGGCGGGGCCGGGCCGGATCGCGCGCCGCGACGAGCGCCGCCGCGACGCCGCCCGTGACGATCGCCGCGTACGCCCGCGTCGACGGGAATCCGAGGCCAGCGCGCATGACAGTCACCGGCAATGCGAGCGCCGCCGCCCCGAGCAAGCCGAGCACGGTGGTTTGCAGTGGGAGGCGATCGGCGGCGAGCACCAGGGCCAAGAGGATCGCCAGCACGAGATACACCGCCACGTTGACCTTGGTAGTCGCCAGCGCGGCGCAGACGAGCCCGAGTCCCGCGAGCCCCGCCGCCCGACGCGTCGAGGTGCCGAGGAGGAGGGCCAGCGCGACCAGGATCATGCAGAGCTGTTGCGGGTGCCCAGGCTCCTTGACGAACACCTCGAGGTGAAGGAACGCGATCCCGCCGGCGACGAGCCCCATCCACGGCGACCGCGTGAGCCGGGCCGCGACCGCGCCGCAGAGCCCAGCGGCCGCGAGCCACTCTCCGAGTGCGATCGCTCGGTTCACGTCGTGCGACACCGGCACGGCGAGCGCCGCGTAGATGGCACGTCGGGTGAAGAAGAAGAACGGGCCGTACTGCGTGTACACCTCACGGAACAGGGAATGCCCCGCCAGGTACCCGCGGACCGAGATCATCACGTAGCCCTCGTCGTCGTACCAGAGGAAGTGCGTGAAGACGGCCCGGTAGCCGACGAACAGCGCCGCGGCGAGGAGCGCGAGCGCGCCCACGAACCAGCCGATCGCCGACGTGCGGCGCCACCCGCTCGGCTGCGGCCGGCGCCAACCGCCGCCACGTCCCGATGGATCAGCCACGGTGGCGGCCCGTCTATCACACATCCGGGTCCAGCTTGGCCCCCGGATCGCTACGATCGCGCGCCCGACGTTGATCTGCGGCGGCTTCGTCGGCGCCGTGTAGCTTCCTTACTGAAGCTCGAACCTCTGCCGCAGTAGCTTCAAGAGCGCGACGTTGTCCGAGTGACCCGTCATCCGGGCGGTGACGAATCCCCGCAACGGCCGGCCCAGCAAGTAGAAGTCGCCGAAGATGTCGAGGATCTTGTGGCGCACGAACTCGTCCGTAAAACGTAACGGCGTGTTCACGACGCCGTTCTCGCCGATGAGGATGCAGTTGTGCAGGCGGCCGCCGCTCGCGAGGCCCATTTTCTCGAGGGCCTCGATCTCGCGCAGGAAGCCGAAGGTGCGGGCCGGTGCGATCTCGCGCTTGAAGTCCTCGGTGTCGCCGAACTTGAACGTGAGCTCCTGCCGGCCGACGGGATCGGGGTACTGCAGGACGTAGTGCACGCCGAAGGTGTCGGCGGGCTCGATGGCGATGTACTCGCCGTCGCCGTCGCGGTCGCCGATCTCGTAGCGGCGGTCGATGACGATCTCGTCGACGGCACCCCCCTGGTCCTCGAGGCCGGCGGTCTCGATGAGATGGCAGAACTCCGCAGCCGAGCCGTCGAAGATCGGGATCTCGCCCTGCATCTTCACGAGCAGATTCGTGATCCGATAGCCGTGGAGGGCGGCGAGCAGATGCTCGACCGTTTTGGCGACGATGCCGTCGTGGAAGAGCGTCGTCGCGTAGCCGGTCGAGTCGACGTACTCGATCCGCGCCGGAATCGTCGCCGCGGTCGAGATGCTGCCGAACACGATGCCGCTGCCCGCCGGCAGCGGCTGCAGGATGAGACCGGTGCGGATGCCGGAGTGCAGGCCTTGGCCGTTGGCGACGACGCTGCGACGGATGGTGCGCTGCACCCACGGATGGCTGGCGAGCGGTGCGGCGAAGCCGTTGCCGAGGACCTCGACGCCGTCGGGAGCGGATGCGGCGCCGTTCGGATGCGACTCGAGGGCGCGGTCGACGACGTGCAGCAGGCCGTCGAGCGAGAACGGCTTCTCGATGAAGTCGAACGCGCCGAGCCTGGTCGCGGTGACGGCGGTCTCGATGTTGCCGTGGCCGGAGATGACGATGACCGGCGTCATCGGGTCCGAGACGCGAATGCGCCGCAGGAGCTCGATGCCGTCCATCTCCGGCATCCAGATGTCGACGATGACGAGCCGCGGGCGCTCGCTCTCGATCAGGCGCAGCGCGCCACGTCCATCCTCCGCCTCGAGGACGCGATAGCCCTCGTCGGCGAGGATGCCGCGCACGCTTTGGCGGATGCCGGCCTCGTCGTCGACGACGAGGATGGTATCGAGCGCCGTCGTTTGTTCGCTACCCATCACCCCTCCTAGCGTGTCAGTGCAGGACGATCTGCTCGACCTGCCCTTTCACCGGCAGCTCGATCACGAAACGGCTGCCCCGTCGGCGACGATCGTCGAGACGATCGCGAGGCCGAGACCCGTTCCGCCCTGCTTCGTCGAAAAGTAGGGCTCGAAGAGACGCGTTCGCGCGTTGGCGTCGATACCGCAGCCCGTGTCCGCGACCTCGAGCGCCACGATGCCCATCCCGCGGTCATAGCGCGTGCGGACGTCGATGCGCGGCTCGACGCCGTTCGGCGGCGTCAGCGCCGCGACGGCGTTGTCGAGCATGTTGATGACGGCGCGCTTGATGCCCTCGCGGTCGAGCGCGAGGAGCGGCAGCGCCGGATCGGGATCGAAGCTGAAACGAATATTCCGATGCCCTTCCTTGAACAGCAGCATCGCCTCCTCGACGACCGCATTCAGGTCTTCGGGCGTGTGCTCGCCCGACGGCATGCGGGCGAACGTCGCGAACTCGTTCACCAACGACTTCAGCTCCTCGACCTGCGTGACGATCGTGCGCGTGCACTCCTCGAAGAGCCCACCGTCGTCCTTCAGACGCTCGGCGTAGCGCTTGTGGAGGCGCTGCGCCGAGAGCTGGATCGGCGTCAGCGGGTTCTTGATCTCGTGCGCGATGCGACGTGCGACCTCGCGCCACGCCTCCATGCGCTGCACCTTCACGATCTCAGTGACGTCCTCGAAGAAGAGCACGGCGCCGATCGGCTGCCCGGCGTCGTCGCGCAGCAGCGTCGCGGTGAGGACGATCGTCAGCACGCGGCCGCCGGCCACGAGCTTCAGCTGGCGGTGCGAGCGCGCGCCGTGTGCGGCGCGGGCGCCGTTCCCGTGCAGCTCCTGCATCAGCTCGCGTGCGGCGTTCAGGTCGGGGCGGCCGAACACCTCGGCGACGTCGCGGCCGAGCGCGGCGCTGCTGTCGATGCCGAGCAGCCGCTCCGCGGCCTCGTTGATCGTCGTGACGCGTCCCTCGCGGTCGAGCGAGATGACGCCGCCGGTCATCGTCGCCAGGATCGTCTCCATGTAGCGACGACGCTTCTCAAGCTCGAGGTTGATGGTTTCGAGATCCGCGGTCATTTGATTGAACGAGCCGACGAGGCTGCCGAACTCGTCATCGGCGGCGATCGACGTGCCGTCGCCGAGCCCGATGCGGTATTGCCAGTTTCCCTGCGCGACCTCGCGCGTACCTTCGGCGAGCTTCTGAATCGGCACCGTGATGCCCTTTGCCAGGTAGAACCCCATCCACGTCGCGCAGAAGATTACCAGTAGGGTGACGAGAACGAGGGTCACGACGTAGTTGCTGGTGATCGGCTGCTTCAGGATCTTCAGCTGCCGGTACTCCTGGAACGAGCGGGCGATCTCGGCGCTGCGGTTGGCGACACTCTGCGGAACGAAGTAGTCGACGACGACGACGCCCGTGACGCCGTCGGGGCCGTTCACCGGGACGGCGGCACGGATCACGTCGCCGTCGCCGATCGATTGGATGCGGGTCTCGGAGCGTCCCTCGAGCGCGGCGGTCAGGAGCGACGACGTCCGGCCGAGCGTCACCTGCGACGGCACCTCGTCGGCGAGTGCGACCGCACGCCGCTGGCGGTCGGCGCCGTACACCTCGACGGTCCCGACGTTGTACTCGCGCTGCTTCGCGCTCACGTACTCCGCCAGCCGCTGGTCGGCGTCGCCGGCGGTGAGGCCGTCGCGCGCGACGTGGCTCGCGAGCTCGCGCGCGTGATGGAGCGCGTTCTCGGAGGCACGCGTGTAGTAGGCGCGCGCGACCTCGAGCGAGCCGGCGAGCGAGTTCTCGACCTGGACGTTGAACCAGTTCTCGATCGAGCTCGTCATGAACCCGAGCGCGACGAGGAAGATCAGTATCGCGGGAAAGATCGAGACCGCGAGAAACGCGAGCACGAGGCGAGTCCGCATGTGCGACCCGAGCATGCGTCGGCGGCGCTCGAACACGAGCTTGGTGAGATTGCGGGCGACGAGGAACACCAGGAGAACGAGCAAGATGATGTTGAGGTTGATGAGCAGGAAGAAAATGACGTTGTTCGAGAGCGAGTTGCCGCTCGAGAACTGCGGCAGACGGGTCTCGAAGAACGCGAAGAGCAGCACCGCAATCGCGGTGCAGAGGATGATGAGACCCTCGCGACGGCGCTGCAGCTCGGCCGACGTCGTGGCCGGCCCCGCGGCGCCGGCGCTGTGCTGCTCCGAGGACCTAAAGGGTCGCATGGCGAATCTCATCGTCGTGCCACCGGAAATCGCTCAGCGCCGGAACAGGTAGAGGAGAACCGAGATCACCGCACTGACGAGCAGACAGCTCGCGAGCGGGAAGTAGAACGTGAAGTTGTCGCGACGAACCAGGATGTCTCCGGGCAGCCGCCCGAGCCAGGGCACACGCCCCAGTGCCGAGACGACGACCCCCGCTAAGGCCAGCACGATGCCGGCAATGATCAACAGTCGCCCAAGTCCTTCCATGAGATCTCGGGGCCGGCGAACCGGCCGATTCTAGAGACCGACCTTCTGTAAGTCCAGACCGACACAGCGCGTTACCCCTCGCTGTGCGATTTATCACAGCAAACGCCCTTGCGGCGCACGGAGGGGGCTGAGGCCGAAATGCCCGAAGGCGTGCTCGGTCGCGACCCTGCCCTTCGGGGTGCGGGCGAGGAAACCCTCCTTGATGAGGTACGGCTCGTAGACGTCCTCGATCGTGTCGCGCTCCTCGCCGACGGCGGCGGCCAGGGTGTCGAGGCCGACCGGCCCGCCGCCGAATTTCTCGATGATCGCCAGCAGAATGGCGCGATCCATCTTGTCGAAGCCCCGGCCGTCGACCTCGAGGAGCGCGAGGGCGTCGCTCGCCACCCGGCCGCTGATCGTGCCGTCGGCGCGGACCTGCGCGTAGTCGCGCACGCGGCGCAGCAGCCGGTTCGCGATCCGCGGCGTCCCGCGCGAGCGACGGCCGATCTCCGCCGCCCCGTCGGGCTCGAGCGGTACCTTCAGGATCGCCGCCGATCTGCGCAGGATCTGGCACAGGTCGTCGAGGTCGTAGAACTCGAGACGAAAATGGGCGCCGAACCTGTCCCGCAGCGGCGAGGTGAGAAGCCCGGTCCGGGTCGTCGCGCCGACGAGCGTGAACGGCTTGAGCTCGAGCTTGAGCGTCCGCGCCGACGGCCCCTGGCCGACGATGATGTCGAGCTGGAAGTCCTCCATCGCCGGATAGAGCACCTCCTCGACGACACGGTTCAGGCGATGGATCTCGTCGATGAAGAGCACGTCGCCGCGCTCGAGGTTGGTGAGGATCGCGGCGACGTCGCCCGGCCGCTCGAGGACCGGCCCCGACGTGCAGCGCAGCTGCACCCCCATCTCCTTGGCGATGATGTAGGCGAGCGACGTCTTGCCGAGACCCGGGGGGCCGGCGAGCAGCACGTGGTCGAGGACGTCCTCGCGCCCGCGCGCGGCGTCGATCGCGACCGCGAGGTTGCTCTTCACCGCCGACTGTCCGACGTACTCGGCGAGCGTCGCCGGACGGAGCGAGACGTCGAACGTCGCCTCCTCGTCGACGAGCGCGGCATCGACGACGGGCCGTTTCACGCTCACCCGCACCTCCCGAGCTGCGGTGGTGCGACGATACCCCTTCGCGACGAGCGTGCCGCCGTCACGACGCGAGCCTCCGCAGCGCCTCGCGGATCAGCTCGGGAAGCGGCGCCGAGCCCGCTTGCTCGGCGCTCTTCACGGCGTGCTCCGCCTCCTGCGGCTTGTAGCCGAGGTTCACCAGCGCCGAGATCGCCTCGACGCCGTCAGCCGCGACGGTGACGCCCGGCTCCACGCGGCGAGTCGTCTGCAACGCGCGAACTTTCTCGCGCAGCTGGAGCACGATCAGGTCCGCCTTCTTCTTGCCGATCCCGGGAATCGCGGTGAGACGGCGCGCATCGCCGTCGGCGAGGGCACGCTCGAGCTCGGGAGTATCGAGACCGGACAAGACCGCCATCGCGACGCGCGGTCCGATGGTCGCGACCTGGATGAGCAGGAGAAAGAGCGCGCGCTCGCCGTCGTCGAGGAACCCGAAGAGCTGCAGGGCGTCCTCGCGCACGTGGGTGTGGACGCGCAGATCGACCTCGTCCCCGACGTCCGGGAGCCGCGCGAACAACTGCAACGACACCGCGAGCTGATAGCCGACGCCGCCGACGTCGACGACGATCTGCTCCGGCGCCTTCTCGAGGAGGCGCCCGCGCAAACGGCCGATCATCGCGCCCCTAGCGGCAGGCGCCGCGGCGCGGTCGCGGCGAGCAGCGCGCGCAGGCGAAACGTCTGCAGATGGCAGAGGGCGAGCGCCAGCGCGTCGGCGGCGTCGGCGGGGATCGCACCGTCGAGCGCGAGCTCGCGCGCGATCGCGCGCTCGACTTGCGTCTTCTCGGCGCGGCCGCTGCCGGTGACGGCGAGCTTCGTCTCGGCCGGGCTGTACTCGGCGACGACAACGCCGGCGGCGGCCGCGGCGAGCATGACGACGCCGCGCACCTCGCCGAGGCGGAACGCGCTCTGCACGTTACGGCCGACGAAGCTCTTCTCGAGCGCGAGCGCGTGCGGCCGCCACGTCGCGCACTGCTCGACGACGGCGCCGTGAATGTGCGCGAGCTTCCGGGCGAGGGTCAGCTTGAGCGGCGGGGAGACGGTGCCGTGGCCGAGATGGCGGAACGCGCCGGGTCGACCCTCGACGACGCCCCACCCGGTCACCGCCGTGCCGGGATCGATTCCCAGGACGCGCACGCTCTCGCGCATCCTCTCGCCTCCCCTCATCCCGTCCGCTCCCACGCGGAACGCGCCCGCCCTCAGGCGCTCAAGCGCTCGACTTCCTCCTGCGGAATGTCGACGTTTGCCGCGACCTTCTGCACGTCGTCGTGATCCTCGAGCACCTCGAGGAGCTTCAAAGTCTGCTCGGCCTCCCGGCCGCGGAGCGTCACCGTGCTCTGCGGCACCATCGCGACCTCCGCGGACGCGACAGGGATCCCCGCCTTGTCGAGCGCCGTTTTCACGTCCTCGAGCTTCTCCGGCGCGACGGTCACCTCGAAGACGTCGCCGCCGTCACCGATGTCGTCCGCGCCGCCCTCGAGCGCGACGTCGAACACGCGCTCCTCGGCGGCGGCGCTCTGCTCGACCGTGATCAGCCCCTTCTTGGAGAACATCCAGGCGACGCAGCCGCCCGCGCCCAGGTTGCCGTGGTTCTTCTCGAAGATGTTGCGGATCTCGGCGACCGTCCGGTTACGGTTGTCGGTCAGGACCGAGACCATGATCGCGACCCCCGCGGGGCCGTAGCCCTCGTAGTTGATCTCCTCGTAGTTGACGCCCTCGAGCTCGCCCGTCCCCTTCTTGATCGCGCGCTCGATGTTGTCGCTCGGCATGCTCGCGGCCTTCGCCGTCGTGACGGCGGTGCGCAGGCGGGGATTGGCGTTGACGTCACCGCCCCCCATACGCGCGGCGACGGTGATCTCCTTGATCATCTTGGTGAAGATCTTGCCGCGCTTGGCGTCCTTGGCCGCCTTCTTGTGCTTGATCGAGCTCCACTTCGAGTGGCCGGACATGAGTTCCCTTTCCCCATCCGGATCGTCGGACGGCGCGCGTTGTCTCGATCAGCAGGGACGATTGCCGAGAGCCGGGAGCGCCGCTCGCGACTGGATGGGTATCCCGTTTGTTACCACAGCGCGGCGCCGCAAGTAAACGCCGCGGGCGCCGCCGGCCGGCTCCGACGCTCGACGAGTCGCGCCCTTGTCGCGCGTGCGGAGCTCGCGCTACATACGGCGCCCATGGGGTGGATGAGGGGTGAGCGCGAGGGGGGCGTCGTGGCGAAAAGCGCACCGACGCGCACGGGTGGCGGTCGCAGAGCAGGGACGCGCGCGAGCGTCGTCTTCGTCGCACTCGTCATCATCGCGGGCTGCGGTATCCATCCGGCGCCGCCGCCGGAGCCCGGCAGGCCGCAGACGGGCGTCGCGTCGTGGTACGGCCCCGGCTTCCACGGCCATGCCACGACCAGCGGCGAGATCTACGATCAGGAGGATCTCACCGCCGCGCACCCGAACTTGCCGCTCGGCACCCGCTGCCGGGTGACGAACCTCGAGACCGGCCGCTCGGTCGACGTCCGCATCAACGACCGCGGCCCGTTCGTGAAAGGCCGCGCGATCGACCTCTCGTACGCGGCGGCCCGCGAGATCGGCGTCTTCGGGCCCGGGACGGCGCCGGTGCGCATCGAGATCGTCGAGCGGCCGCCCGGCGGGTACGTCGCCGTCCGCTATTGCGTGCAGGTCGGGTCGTTCAGCGAGGCGGCGAAAGCCGCGGCGCTGCGCGCCAATCTTGCTCCCCGGTATGAGGACGTTTATATCAGCTCGGTGCGGGCGCGCGCCGACGTCTGGTATCGAGTGCGCGTCGGTCCGTTCGCGGTGCGATCCGATGCCGAGCGCCGCGCGTTCGAGCTCGCGAGCCTCGGCATACCGGCGATCGTGACGGAGGAGCCCGAGTGAGCCGCGTCGGCATGTCCCGCGCGCGTCCGCCCATACGGCGCGCTCCCGTCGTGTTTGCGCTCGCCACGCTCGCCGCCCTCGCGACGACCGGGTGCACGTCGTACCGCCTCATGCGTGACGGCCAGGTGAACACCAAGGCGGCGGCGCGCATCCAAGCGAGAGTCGAGACGACGCGCGGGCTCAAATTCAGAACCCCGGTGCCGATCCAAGCAGTGACGCAAGCCGAGGCGCGCGCAGCGCTGGAGCGCGAGCTGCACACGCAGTACAGCTCGGAAGAGCTCGCCAAGTTGAGTCGCGTCTACGCGGCGCTCGGTCTCGTCCCGGCGGGCACCGATCTCGAGCGCGCCTATCTCGAGCTCTACGGGCAGCAGGTCGCCGGGTTCTACGATCCCATCGGCAGCCGCATGGTCCTCGTCGAGGGCGCGATCCCGACCGACTTCCTGACGCGGACGCTCGGCGCCGTTTTGCGGCGCGACTTCGCGGGCGAGCTCGTGCTCGCGCACGAGCTGACGCACGCGCTGCAAGACCAACACTACGGCCTCGAGGTCGGGCGCAACGACCTCGGTGAGGACGACGCCGAGCTCGCGCGCCACGCGGTATACGAGGGCGACGCGACGCTCGCGGGCTTCGCCGTCGTGATGGGCTCGCTCGGACGGCGCAGTGCCGTCTCGCTTGCCGGACAGCTCGAGGGCGTTCCCGGCGCGCTCGCGCAGGCGTATCCGGAGATTCCCGCTGCGATCCGCGAGACCGTCGCCTTCGAGTACGTCGCCGGGGTGAACTTCGTCTCGTGGGCGTACGAGCGCGCGGGATGGGACGGCGTGAACGCGCTGCTCGCGCACCCGCCGTTCTCGAGCGAGCAGATCCTCCATCCGGAGAAATACTTCGTGCGCGCCGAGTACCCGCTCAGCGTCCGCGTCGGCGGTCTCGCCCCCTACACGAGCGGCGGCTGGCAGGTCGCCGAGGAGTGCACGATCGGCGAGTTCACGACCCGCATCCTCGCGGCGCAGTTCCTCCCGCGCGCGCGCGCCGAGAGCGTCGCCGCGGGCTGGGGCGGCGATCGCATGGTCGCGCTCACCCACGGCGACGACCTTGCGATCGTGTGGCTCACGTCGTGGGACACCGAGCAGGACGCAATCGAGTTCTTCGCCGGCTACGGCGCGATCCTTGCCGTCCAGCACCCCGAGAGCCGTGCGCAAGCGGCCGAGGCCACGGTGCTCGCGTCGCAAGGGCCGTTCCCGTATCGCCTCGAGCGGGAGGGAGCGCGAGTCCTCGTCGTCGAAGGACCGCTCGACGCCGACCTCTCACGCACGACCGAGCGGGTGTGGCGCCGCAGCACGTATCAACAGACGATGCCCGCGGTGCCGCTCGACCTCGCGACGCGCACCGTCGCGCCGACCACGACGACGCCGATCGCCGCCGACCCGCGCTAACGCGGCGCGCGTCGGCGCGGCTGGGTCTCACCGGCGATCCACGCCAAGTATTCCGGCGACCCGCCCTCGATCGCGACCGCAATCGCTTCCGGCAGCTCGTAGCTATGGAGATCTCGGATGCGCGCCGCGACGCGCGCGACGAGCGCACGCCGCGTCTTCACGACCAGCAGCACCTCCTCGGCGCGGTCGACCGCGCCGCGCCAGCGGTAGATCGAGATGACCGGCGCGACGACGTTCACACAGGCGGCGAGCCGCCCTTCGACGAGCGCGGCGGCGATGCGATCCGCCTCCTCACGCGACCCGGCGGTCGAGAGCATCACGACGGCGGCGGCATGGCCGGCGCGACGAGCGCTGGTTGCCGCCGCACGGCCGCGACGACGCGCGCTGGCCGCGCCGTCGCGGCGGCGGCCCGTCGACGCGGCTCCTCCGCCGCGGGTCGACGCCGCGAGTCGGGTCCGGCGCCGCTTCACGACGGCTCTCCGCCGAGTCGGCTGCCGCTCGCGACCCAGGCGTCGATCAGCCGCGGGTATTCGATCGCGGCCGCCGCGATCGCTGGCGCCATCGGCGCCCGCGCGCGCTGCCGTCGCCGCCGCCACCGCCGCCAGAGCTGCCGTGGCCAGAGACCGAGGACTCCCGTCGACGGCAACACCCCTGCCTCCTCGAGCTCCGCGCGCAGCGCCACCGCCGCCGCCGGCGCGACGTAGCCGCGGCGTGCGAGATCGTCGAGCGAGTTCCGCAGGCGCGCCGCGCTGTACGCCGAGCGCTCGAGCAGCGAGCGGCCGACGTCGACGATCGCGGCGAGCGGCACGACGCCTTCCTCGTAGAGCACGAGCGCCGTCTGAAAGTAGTTGAACGTCGGGACGAGCCGCGCCCCGAACGAGCGGAAGCGGTCCGGCGGCGTGCGGCGCTCGAGGTTGATGAAGATGCGGCGCACGGCGTCGGCGGGCGCGATCTTCTGGCTGAGCGCCTTGATCTCGACGAGCCGCGCCGGATCGATGCGCAAGCGGACGAGGATGTCGGCGAGCGCGTCGTGTTCGAGACGGCCGGCGATGACGTCGGCGTAGAGCGAGTAGATGATCGGATCCGACTCCCAATCGTCGCCGAACAGAAACTCGACGGCGCCCGCGGGCGCCGCGAGCCGCGCTCTCAGGAGCTCGGCGAGCTTGAAGCCGACCTGCTCGCGCAGCAGGCGGAAGCGGCCGCGGACGAGGTGCTGCAGCTGATCCTTGAACACGATGCCGTCGCACTCGATCCCGTCGAGCGCGAGCTTCTCGCGGATGGCGCGCCCGATCTGCGGCGGGCTCGCCGAGATGAAGTACACGAACGCGGCACGCTGCTCGCGGAGCGCGCTTGCTTTGAGGGCGCGGATCAGCGCGACGACGCCGGGCTCGTCGATCTTGTCGCGGGCGCGCTCGAAGGGGACCCGCATCATCTTCCGCAGGCTCTCGAAGTCGCTCTTGAGATACGTCTTGTCGAGGTCCCAGCGGTAGATGACGGTTGCCGGCGCGGGCCGCCGCGTCGCGCGCGGACGCAGCGACCAGCGGCCGTTCGATCGCGGCCAGCGCGTGCGGAGACCGTCCCACCTCGTCGTCACCGCACCGCCTCGATTCCGGCCGCGATCTCCTGCGGTACGCCGTCGCGCACCGCTTTCGCCGCGACCTTCACCGCGTTCTCGATGGCGCGCGCGGTCGAGCGGCCGTGCGCCTTGAGGAAGAGGTGCTCGAAGCCGAGCAGCGGCGCGCCGCCGTACTTCGTGTAGTCGGCGAGGTGCGCCACCTCACGGATGCCGCGCGCGAGCAGCATCATCCCCAGGCGCCACATGAAGCGCCGCTTCACCGCGTTGCTGGCGACGTCGGTCACGACGTCCGCGATGCCCTCGATGAGCTTCAGGACGACGTTGCCGACGTATCCCTCGCAGACGATCACGTCCGCACGTCCCTTGGCGACGTCGTTGCCCTCGATGTTGCCGACGAAGTCGATCCCGGGAAGCGCGCTCAAGCGTTGGTACGCCTCGGTCAGCACGTCGCCGCCCTTGAACGGCTCGGCGCCCATGTTGAGCAGCCCGACACGCGGCCGCTCCACCTTCGACACGCGCCGCGCGTAGGCACTGCCCATGACGGCGAACTGCGCGAGATCGAGCGCGTCGCAGCGGATCGTCGCGCCCACGTCGAGCAAGAGCGCCAGCTGGTCCTGGCCGGGATACTCCGTCTGGCGCGGATAGACGCTGGCGAGCGCCGTCTTGCGGATGCCCTTGATGGTGCGGAAATGGCGCGCGCAGGCGAGGATGCAGGCGCCGGTGTTGCCGGCGCTGACGAGCGCTTGCGCGTGCCCCTCGGCGACGAGCTTCGCGCCGACCACGATCGAGGCGTCGCGCTTGGCGCGCAGTGCCTCCTTCGGCGGTTCGTGCATCTCGACGAACTCCGCGGCGTGGCGGATGCTGATGTGCTCCGGGTTGTACGACACCGACTCGAGGATCTTCTGGATGCGCTGCTCGTCACCGACGAGCACGCACTCGATCGCGGTGCCGAGCGACGCGCGCGCGACGCCCTTCACCACCTCGTCGGGCGCGAAGTCTCCACCCATCGCGTCGACAGCGATCACCGGCATGCCACGTCCCCTTCGCGCTCGCGCCGTCGAGCATTACAGGCGGCGACCGATGGTGCCAAGACCGAGCGCAGGCGCGCGCGGGATCGATACATGGACGCTCAGCGCGCGAGGCGGCGGCGCAACGCCGTCGCGTCGACCCGATACTTGAAGGCTTTGCGTCCGTCGATCACCAGCACGGGAACCTCCGTGCCATACGCCGCCTCGAGCGCGACATCGCCGCTGATGTCGACGACGTCGAGCGTGAAGGGCACCTCGCGCCGCACCTCGTCGACGACGATCTTCATCTCGTCGCAGAGGCAGCACTCCGGCTTGCCGTAGAGGACGACGTGCGTCACGGCGCCGCGACCCTCGCCGGCGGCGCCGCGCCGCGCGCAACCCGTCGCGACTTCGTTCGCGGCCGCAGAGCCGTGCGACGTCGCCGTGGTGGCGCCGTAAGGCGTCGCCGGCGCCGCGTCGTGCGCCGTCGTCGCGTTCCTGCGCGCGGCGTGCGGCGTCGTCGCGTTCCTGCGCGCCGCGACCACAGGCGCGCGAGCACCCGCCGCGTACGCGGACACGGCTCCTCGCCGAGCATCGCGAGCACGTCGAGATGGCGCGCCAGCAGACCGACGTCCGTCGGCGTGTCGACGTCGTACCAGCCCGGCAGCACCGCCGGCACGACCCGCGCGCGGCGCAGGCGCGCGAGGGTGCGCGCGAGGACGCGGTCGCTGCCCCACGGCATGCGGCGAAAAATGTCGGGCAGCGGTGGGCGAAGCCCGAGCAGGTAGTAGCCGCCGTCGAAGCTCGGTCCGAGGACGACGCGGCGCCGCCGTCGCCGCTCGCCGGCGCGACGGGGCGCCAGCTCGCGCAGCGCCGCGGTGACGTGGCCGACGGGCAGCGTCGGCACGTCGCTGCCGACGAGGACGACCGAGGACGCCGCGGTGAGCGCGGCGGTCGCGACCCGGCGCATCCGCGCGCCGAGATCGCCGTCGCCCTGCGCGAACGTCGGCCAGCCGTAGCGGCGCGCGAGCGTCGCGACGAAGCCGTCGGCGCCGGTCTCGGACGCGTACGCGAGCGCGAGCGGCACGTGCGGCGCGAGGCGCGCACAGACATCCTCGACGAACGCGCGATAGAGCAGAGCGGCGCCAGCCGCCCCGAGTGCCGGTACGAGACGGGTCTTCACGGTAGCGGCGATCGGCTCGCGCACGAACATCACGACCAAGCCTGGACTGTCGGCGGCGACGGCGGCGATGCTGCCCGTCTAGCCGGCGTTGACAGGCGGAGCAAGCTCGCATACTCATTGCGGTTCCGCCGCGGGAGCGCTGCTCTATGGACTACGCCGTCATTCGATCGGGGGGAAAGCAGTACCGGGTCCAGCCCGGCGAGACGATCCGTCTCGAGAAGCTCACCGGCGAGCCGGGCGCGCAGTGCGTCTTTCCCGACGTCCTGCTGACGTCCTCCGGCGGCGGCGTCAAAGTCGGGAAGCCGCTCCTCGACGGCTGTCGCGTCGTCGGCGAGATCGTCCGCCAGGAACAAGCGAAAAAGATCCTCGTCTTCAAGAAGAAACGCCGCAAGAACTATCGCCGGCGCCAGGGGCACCGTCAGCAGCTCACGGTCGTGCGCGTGACCGGCATCGAGGGCGGGGACTCCGCGGCGGGCGAGGAGCACGAGCATGGCGCATAAAAAGGGACAGGGCAGCAGCCGCAACGGCCGCGACAGCCAGGGCCAGCGCCGTGGCGTGAAAGTGTACGGCGGCCAAGTCGCCAGAGCCGGCAACATTCTCGTCCGCCAAGTCGGCACCCGCGTTCATCCCGGCACCAACGTCGGTCGAGGTCGCGACTTCACTCTTTTCGCGAAGATCGACGGCATCGTCCGCTACGAGCGCGTTGGCAAGGACCGCCGCCGCGTGAGCGTCTACCCGCCGCCGCAGCCGCCGCAGCAGCCGCCCGCCGGCTGATTCGTCTGCGGTCCGCCGCACGCGCGGACCCCGATCGTCTCGACATCCTGCATCAGCCGCCACGGGCGCGCCACGCGTCGCCATTTGCGCGGGTGATGCGGTATGATTTCGCACTACGATGAAGTTCGTCGATGAAGCGTTGATCTCGGTCAAAGCCGGTGATGGCGGGCGCGGCTGTGTCGCGTTCCTGCGCGAGAAGTACCGCCCGCACGGTGGGCCGAGCGGCGGCGACGGCGGCCCGGGCGGCGACGTCGTCCTGCGCGCCGATCCGGGACTGACGACCCTCCTCGACTTCCGCTTCCAGCGTCACCTCGAGGCCGAGCGCGGCGAGCACGGCCGCGGCAAGGAGCAGACCGGCGCCGCGGGCGCGTCACGCGTCGTCCGCGTGCCCGTCGGGACACGCGTCCTCGACGCGGAGACCAGCGAGCTCGTCGCCGATCTGACGCGCGCCGACGCCGAGGTCGTCATCGCCCGCGGCGGCCGCGGTGGACGCGGCAACGCCCGCTTCGCGACCGCGACCAATCAAGCGCCGCGGCGCGTGGAGCCGGGTCTCCCCGGCGAAGCGCGCGCCCTGCGGCTCGAGCTCCGCCTCCTCGCCGACGTCGGCCTCGTGGGATTCCCGAACGCGGGCAAGTCGACCCTCATCGCCGCCGTCTCCGCGGCGCGGCCGCGCATCGCCGACTACCCGTTCACGACGCTGGTGCCGAATCTCGGCGTCGCGCGCGTCGACGACGACGCGATCGTCATCGCCGACATCCCCGGGCTGATCGAGGGGGCACATCGCGGCCTCGGCCTCGGGACGCGCTTCTTGCGTCACGTCTCGCGTACGGCGGTGCTGGTGCATCTGATCGACCTCGCCAGCGCCGACGATCCGCTGGCGGCGTTCGACGCGGTGAACCACGAGCTCGCCGCGTTCGACGCGGGATTGGCAGCAAAGCCGCAGCTCGCCGTCGCGACGAAGCTCGACGTCACCGAGGCGCGCGAACGGTTCGCGACGGTACGCGACGCGTTCGCCGCGCGCGGCGTCGAGCTGCTCGGCATCTCCGCGGTCTCGGGCGAAGGCGTGCGCGCGCTCCTCGTACGCGTCGCCGACGCGGTCCGTCGTGCACGCGCGGATCACTTCCCGGGCGACGAGCGCTCGGCACCGCCCGCCCAGCACATCGGGCTACCGCACCCATGACGCAAGCCGGTCATAAACCCGCGCTCATCGCGCGCGCGCGCCGCATCGTGGTGAAGATCGGCAGCGGCGTGCTCGCGCACCGCGACGGGCTGCACCGCGAGCGCATCGTGGCGCTCGTCGACGAGATCGCGGCGCTGCATCGCGGCGGGCGCGAGGTCGTCGTCGTGACCTCGGGCGCGGTCGCGGCGGGCGTCAGCCGTCTCGGTCTCGCGCAGCGGCCGCGCACGATTCCGCACAAGCAGGCGGCCGCCGCGGTCGGTCAGATCGGCGTCATGGCCGCCTACGAGGCGGCGTTCGCAGCGCGCGAGACGCGCGTCGCGCAAGTGCTGCTGACGCGCGACGACTTCGCGAACCGCCATCGCTACCTGAACGCCAAGCACGCGATGATGGCGCTCCTCGAGTGGCGGGTCGTGCCGGTCGTGAACGAGAACGACACCGTCGTCGTCGACGAGATCAAGCTCGGCGACAACGACAACTTGTCGGCGCTGACGGCCGTCCTCGTCGAGGCGGATCTCCTCGTCATCTTGAGCGACGTCGCCGGCCTCCACACCGCCGATCCACGCACGGTCGCGAGCGCGACCCGCGTGCCCGTCGTCACCGCGGTCAGCGCCGACGTCGAGGCGATGGCCGGCACGGGCGGCCCGTTCGGCACCGGCGGCATGACGACCAAGCTCGCCGCGGCGAAGAAGGCGTCGGCGTCGGGCATCGCGACGATCATCGCCGACGGCACGCAGCCGGGTGTCCTCGCGGCGGTGCTCGATCCCGCGCGCGATCTCGGCACGCTCCTCTTGCCGGTCCGCGATCGACTCGCGAGCCGCAAGCGCTGGATCGCCTATACGCTGAAACCCGGCGGCGCCCTCGTCGTCGACGACGGCGCGCGCGGCGCGATCACGACGCAAGGACGGAGCCTCCTGCCGTCCGGGCTGCGCGAGGTGCGCGGCACGTTCGGCGTCGGCGCGTGCGTGCAGTGCGTCGGCCTCGACGGACGCGAGTTCGCGCGCGGCCTCGTCAGCTACAGCGCCGGCGAGCTCGACAAGATCAAAGGCCGCCACTCGCGCGAGATCGAGGCGGCGTTGGGCTATAAGGTGAGCGACGAGATCATCCACCGGAACGACCTCGTGCTGCTCCACGAGTGACGGAGTGACGATGAACGACGTGAAGCGCCGGACCGAGAGCCTCGAGGAGCACGTCGTCGCGCTCTGCCGCGGCGCCCGCGCCGCGGCGCCAATCCTCGCGCAAGCGTCGACCGAGGCGAAGAACGCCGCGCTCCGCGCCGGCGCCGCGGCACTGCGCCGCCGGACCGGCGATCTCCTCGCGACGAACGCCGGCGACGTCGAGCGCGCGCAGGCCGCGGGTGAGACGGCGGCCTTCGTCGACCGTCTGACGCTCACGGCGGCGCGCATCGAGGCGATGGCGGTCGGCGTCGAGCAGGTCGCCGAGCTGCCGGATCCGGTCGGGGAGACGATCACCGAGTGGACGCGGCCGAACGGCCTGCGCATCGCGCAGGTGCGCGTCCCGCTCGGCGTCATCGGCATCATCTACGAGTCGCGCCCGAACGTCACCGCCGACGCCGCGGCGCTCTGTCTCAAGTCGGGAAACGCCGTCGTCCTGCGCGGCGGCAAGGAAGCGTTCGCGACCAGCGCCTCGATCGCCTCGATTCTGCGCGACGCGACCGGCGAGGTGCCGCCGGACGCGATCACGTTCATCGATACGACCGACCGCGAGGCCGTGCGCATCATGCTGCGCCAGGCCGGGCTCATCGACGTCATCATCCCGCGCGGCGGCGAGGACTTGATCCGCGCCATCACCGAGGGCGCGCGCATTCCGGTGATCCAGCACTTCAGCGGCATCTGCCACGTCTACGTCGATCGCGCGGCCGATCTCGCGATCGCCGAGCGCATCTGCGTGAACGCGAAGGCGCAGCGGCCCGGCGTCTGCAACGCGATGGAGAACTTGCTGGTGCATCGCGACGTCGCGCCGCGCTTTCTCCCCGCGGTCGCGCCGCAGCTCGAGGCCGCCGGGGTCGAGCTACGCGGCTGTCCCGAGACTCGCCGCCTGGTCCCGTCGGCAAAGCCGGCGAGCGACGCCGACTGGGACACGGAATACCTCGACCTGATCCTCTCCGTGAAAGTCGTCGACTCGCTCGACGACGCGATCGCGTTCATCCGCCGTCACGGCTCCGGCCTCGCCGACGCCATCGTCACCACCGACACTGACGTCGCCGAGCGCTTCACGCGCGCGATCGACTCGGCCGCGGTCTTCGTGAACGCGTCGACGCGGTTCACCGACGGCTTCGAGTTCGGCTTCGGCGCCGAGATCGGCATCAGCACGAACCGCCTGCACGCGCGCGGTCCGATGGGCCTGCGCGAGCTCACGACCTACAAGTACGTGGTGCGGGGCACGGGACAGGTGCGTACGTGAGCGTGCGCGGGCGCCGCCGCGGCGACGCGCCGCGCGGCCGCGCGAGATCCATCGACGCAGCTGGCGCGGACATCGCGTGCGCATAGGCCTCTTCGGCGGAACCTTCAATCCGGTGCACGCCGCGCACCTCCGCGCCGCCGAGGAGGTACGCGAACGCTGCAGCCTCGACCGCGTCGAGTTCGTCGTCTCCGCGGTGCCACCCCACAAGAATGCAAACGGTGTCGCTCCGGCGGAGCACCGTCGGCACATGCTCGAGCTCGCGCTCGAGGACAATCCTGCGTTCGTCGTCAACACCAGCGAACTCGAGCGCGCCGGGCGCTCGTATTCCATCGACACGATTCTCGCCGCCCAGGCGCGTACGTCGGCGGCGCACTTCACGTTCGTGCTCGGCGCCGACGCGTTCGCCGAGATCGAGAGCTGGAAGCGCTTCGACGAGATCTTCGCGCGCTGCGACGTCGCCGTGCTGTCGCGTCCCGGCGTGACGATCGAGCGTCCGCCGATTGCGGTCGAAAAAGCGTTCTGTTACGATTCCGATCGTCGAGTGTATGTTCACGCGTCGGGTAACGCGCTCACATTCGTCCCCATCACGCCGCTGATGATCTCCGCCTCGGACATTCGGGAGCGGTGCGCCGACGGGCGCTCGATTCGCTATCTCGTGCCGCGCGCCGTCGAGGAGTACATCGCGGCCCACGGCCTCTACGTCGGGAGGGCCGCGGCATCTTGACCAAGCCTGACGGTTTGCAGAAGGCGCTTCTCTGCACCCGCGCAGCGCTGGACAAGAAAGCTCTCGACCTCGTCGTTTTCGACGTCGCCGGGCTCACGTCGATCGCCGACTACCTGGTCATCTGCGCCGGGCGCTCCGACCGCCAAGTGCAGAGCATCGCGCAAGCGATCGAGGACGCGCTCGCCGACGTGGGCACGCGGCCGATCTCGGTCGAGGGGGTGCGTCGCGGACAATGGGCGCTCCTCGATTGCAACGACGTGATCGTCCACGTCTTCTACCAGCCGGTCCGCGAGTTCTACGATCTCGAACGGCTGTGGGAGCACGCGCCGCGCGTGCAGCTTCCGGAGCCGCTGCGCAGTCAGGCGTCGGCGGGCCGCTGACGGCCGGGGCGCGACAGCGATGCTGCGGCTGACCATCGTCCTGGCGATCATCGCCGCGGCCCTCGTCGGGTTCGGGTACCTCTTCTATCTGAACCCGGAATCGGTGACCGTGCAGCTCTCGCGCGAGACGTCGTGGCACGCGCCGCTGCCACTCGTCCTCCTCGCCGCGTTCTTGATCGGCGCGGCGCTCACGTTCGCGTTCGGGCTCATCCGCGAGAGTCGACACGCGGTGCTCGGCTGGCGCACGCAACGCGGCGCCCGGCGCGCGCGCCGGCAGCTCGTGCGCAAGGAGCACGGCCTCGGTCTCGCGTGGCTCGGTGAGCACGAGAAGGCGCGCGCGCTCCTCGCGAAGGCGCTGCGCGACCGTCCCGACGATCTCGCCGCGTTTCTGCTCTTCGCGCGCACGTTCCTCGACGCCGGCGAGTACCGGCGCGCGCTCGGCGTGCTGCAAGAAGGCCTCGACACGCGCGGCCCCGATCCGAAGCTGCTGCTCTTCCTCGCCGAGGCGCAACGCGGCGTCGGCGAGCATCGCGCGGCGATCGCGACGCTCGAGCGCGCACGGCGCGCCGACCCGACGAGCCCGCGCGTCCTGACCGCGCTGCGCGACGCGTACGCCGCCGTCGGCAGCTGGCCCGACGCCGCGCGTGTGCAGGAGACGTATCTCCTCGCGATGCGCGAGCCGCGGGCGCACGCCGAGGCCGAGCGCCGGCTCGTCGGCATGCGCTACCAGAGCGCGCTCGCGGTGCAGGATCCCGCCGGCCGCGCGGCCGAGCTGCGCAATCTGCTCCGCAGTCATCCCGATTTCGAGCCGGCGGCGGTCAGCCTCGGCGACGTGCTGATCGACATGGGACAAGCGCGCCAAGCGGAGCGCGTCTGGCGGCGCGCTTTGGCGCGCGGCGCGCGCGCCGGCATCCTCGACCGTCTCGAGCGCCTCCTGCGCGGTGGCCCGCGCGTCCGCCGCCTCGACACGCTGACGCGACGACTCGTGCAGCGCCGTCCCGACGACGGCACTGCGCGTCTCTTTCGCGCCCGCCAGCTCGTCCGCGACGGCCGCATCGACGACGCGGCGGCGGAGCTCGCGCAGGTGCCGCCGCCGTGGAGCTCACTGCCCGGTTACCACGCCCTGCTCGCCGAGTTGCACGTCCGCCGCGGCGCGCACGAGGACGCGGTCACCGCGTTCCGTCACGCGCTCGCCGCCGGCGGCGTCGGCGCGTTCCGCTGTCGCGTGTGCGCCGTCGAGGCCGACGAGTGGCGCGGCTTCTGCTCCCGCTGTGGCAGCTTCGGCAGCTACCAATCGAACTTCGAGCTCGCCGACGGCGGCGGGCCGCCGTCGGCGATGCCCGCTGCGACGCCGCCCACTCCGATTCCCTGACGTCGGACCGCCGTCGGTCGTGCGATGCGTCGGCGGACAGCGACGTCGTGGCAGCGGCTGCATCGCCGTCACGGCTCACCGAGATCAGTTCGCGACGCTCGCGCTCAGCGGCGCTTCGCTCGAGGAGCGCGAGTCGACCGGCGGTCGCGAGCGGCGCGACGGCCGCTCGGCGCCGGCTTGGGCTCGGGCTTCGGCGGAGCGACGGCGCTGCGGCCTGCATCCAGCGCCTCGGGCACGGTCTTATGCGAGACCGAGTCGATCTCGTCGGCGATCGCCTGTCGCATCAGCGGCAACGTCGCTTCCACCGCCAGGCTCCGCAGGCGTTTCGCCTGCTCGACGATCACCGGCAGGCGACCTGACGGCATGCCGGCCTCGAGATACGGCCCGAGCACGTGTGAGGTGAAGAGGGCGACGAATCGCAGCGCCACTCGATGGAGGTCGTCTTGGAGTCGCACGAACTCCTCGAGCAACGCGTCGAGCGGGATTCCGGCCTGCGCGGCATCGACCCCGAGATCGAAGACCTTCGGCAGGCGGATGCGGTAGCCGTCGGCGTGTCGCTCGACGAGGCCGAGCGCGCCGAGCTTCGCGATCGTCTTCGCGGGCTCCGTTTGCCCAGCGATCCTCTGCCGCAGGTCGGCGGCGCTGATCAGAACCGAGTCCTGCTCCTCGCGGTCGGCGATCTCGCCCTCGATCCCGAGAACCTCCTCGAGACTCCTCCCGGCGCCCCACGCGCGCAGCAGATCACCGATCCCCGCCAACGAGAATCCCCGCGCTTGCAGGCGATCGACGAGGCGTAGCCGCGCGAGATGCGCAGCGGTGTAGAAGCTCGCGCGCGAGCCGGGATGGCTCACCGGCTGCGCGAGCAATCCCCGGCTTTGGTAGGCGCGGATGTTGCGCGTCGTAACCCCCGAGCGGAACGACAGTTCTTCGATCGTCATCCACCCGTCAGAGCGTGGGCGTTGCGCCATCGCCCCGAGCGTGCCCAGCGGGGAAATTTTTTGCAACACCTCTTGACGAGACTCGTATCCGTGCGACACTGAATAGTGTAACGCTAATGAGAGTGGCGCTATGACTGTCACGTCGAGTCGCACCCCCGAGGCCGTGAACATCGTCCGCCGCGACGTCCGCTTCGAGGTGGACGGCCACGACGTCCGCACGTGGCATCCGGAAGGGCTCCACGTCGCACACTTCTTCAACGCGCTCTCGCTCTTCTTTCCGGAAGGTGAGCGGTTCTTCATCGACAGCGTTCGCAAGTTCCAGGATCGCGTGCGGTCGCCCAAGCTCCGGGCAGAAGTCGAGGCGTTCATCGGCCAGGAGGCGACGCACAGCCGCGAGCACCGCCGGTACAACGTCGCGCTCGCAGAGGCCGGCCTCCCGGCGCGGGAGCTCGAGGCGGGCCTCAGCGACGAGCTGGCGAAGCTCCAAAATCTCATCACGCCGGAGGACGCACTCGCGATCACGATCGCGCTCGAGCACTTCACGGCGATCATGGCGCACGAGCTGCTCGGCGACGATCGGATTCTCGCCGGCGCCGACCCCGCGCTCGCGGCCATCTGGCGTTGGCACGCGATCGAGGAGACCGAGCACAAGGCGGTTGCGTTCGACGTGTACCGCGAAACGGTGGGCGAGCGCGGCGCGGCGTATCGACGACGCGTCCGCACGATGCTCGCCACCACACTGACGTTCTGGATGCAGGTCTTTCGCTACCACTTTGATCTCGTGCGCGCCGACGGTGCGGCGACGGACCTGCGCGGCTGGTGGAAGCTCGTGCGGTTTCTCTGGATCAACCCGGGCGGCATGCCGCGGCTCATCCGCGCGTGGCTCGCGTACTTCCGGCGCGACTTTCATCCCTGGCAGCGGGACGACTACGGCTACGTCGAGCGCTGGAAGGCGACCTATGCCGCCGCGGGCGCTCGGCCCGCCTGAGGCACGGCAGTCCTCGGAGGGTGACCCATGAGGACCACGATGCAGCTCCGTCGCGCGGCGACGGTTCCATTCGACCGGCGGTTCGTCGAAGGATCACGCGCGCGCACGTTCCCGTCGGTGCGACGTCCGAGATACCTGAAGGAGAACCTGCGCGTGCTGGCGTTCGGGCTCGTCAAGGTGCCGCTCATCGGTTACGTCGCGCCGCGGGTCGTCGAGCTCAGCGCTGATCGCGTCGTCTTCCGCATCCGGCTCCGGCGCCGCACTCGCAATCACATCGGCAGCATGTACTGCGGCGTGCTCTGCACGGGAGCGGACGTGACCGCCGCGTCGCTGGCCATACGGTCGATCGAGCTCGCCGGTCAGAAGATGTCGCTGGTGTTCAAGGACATGAAGGCGTCGTTCCTGCGCCGTGCGGAAGGCGACACGCTGTTCACGTGCGACGACGGCCCGCTGATCCGCGAGATGATCGCAGAGGTCGCAACGACGTCCGGCCGTGTCGAGCGGCCGGTGACGGTGACCGCCACCTGCCCGAGCGCCAGCGGCGCCGAGCCCGTCGCCCGCTTCACGCTCACGCTGTCCTTGAAGAAAGCGGCATAGCGCAGCCCGGATTTCTCACCAGGTCCACGTCGCGAGAGCGCCAAGCGCGCGCCAGATCGGGGCGAACGGAGCGCCGAGCGACGTAGGCGGACTGGACAGTCCGTCAGCAGGATGAGGAGCGCACGGAGACTCGATTCGCTGAGCCGCAAACGGCCGATGAGCGAGCGTCCGTCGCTCAGTCGGAGCGCGTTCGTCAGCTCGCGAGACACCGCGCCGCGCTCCCGGTCAGCACCTGCCGTAGGCGACCACCGGATTTGGGAGTCTCGATACCCAGCTTTCGCATGCGGCCTTGGAGAGTCGTCCGCTTCAAGCCCAGAATCGCGGCAGCACCTTCCGCGCCTCCGACCATCCAGTTCGCCGACCGCAGTGCGCGCACGATCGCCTCGCGCTCGATCTCCTCGAGTGTGACGCTCGATGGGCTCGACTCCCGAAGCGGCAATGCGGACGCTCGAGACTGGGGCACCGGGAACGACGGGCGTGCCTGCACCCGAGCCGCGCCCGAGAGCCAACCCTCGTCGATCGAGAACACCTCCGACTCACACATGATGAGCGACCGCTCGACGACGTTCTGCAGCTCTCGAATATTGCCCGGCCACGAGTACGCCTCGAGAAGCGCGAGCGTCCTGTCGCTGATGCCGCGTATCGTCTTCCTCGCTCGACGCGCGTAGCGATCCACAAACACCTCCACCAGCGCGCCGATGTCTTCTCGCCGCTCACGCAGCGGCGGGAGCTCGATGGGGAACACGTTGAGGCGATAGTAGAGGTCGCTGCGGAACGTGCCGGCATCGATCGCCGCCACGAGATCGCGATTGGTGGCAGCGACGACGCGCACGTCGGCACGGATCGTCGTCGTTCCGCCGACGCGCTCGAACTCGCGCTCTTGCAGCACCCGCAGCAGCGCCATCTGAGTCTCCGCCGGAAGCTCCCCGATCTCGTCGAGGAAGAGCGTCCCACCGGCCGCGACCTCGAAACGACCGGGACGCCGTTGCAGCGCGCCCGTGAACGCGCCGCGCTCGTTGCCGAACAACTCCGCCGCGATGAGCGACGGGGGAATCGCGGCACAGTTCACATTGACGATGGGGCGCATGGAGCGCCGCGATCGTTTGTGGATCGCGCGCGCGATGAGCTCCTTGCCCGTGCCGGTTTCGCCGGTGATGAGAACGGTGGAGTCCGTCGGGGCGACCTTGGCGACGCACGCGAGCATCGCCCGCAACGCCGGGGACGAGCCAACGACGTCGTCGAACGTGGTGTCGTTGCCGAGCTCGTCCCGTCCACCGAGGGCGAAGGGATGGACGCCACGTGGAGCGGAGCGATGAGATTCGAATGGATCAGCTAGACGAGTCGTCATCACGGTCCCTCCGAGCCGAACGCTTGTGCGCGATATCCGACCGAGCGGATGAGCCTGCCCGCCGAGCACCGGACGTCCACGATCGCGACGAGCGGCGCTTCACTCATGGTCCAAGAAGACCACGCGCGTCGCCGTGCTCCTAGCTGTACCTTGGGACAGGCGCTGGAGCTGTACCTTGGGACAGGTCCGCGTTTCGCACCGTGATGCGCGTGGTGTCCACCCGGTGCCCACAATTCGGCGTCGTGCCGACACGTCGGCGCCCGCCGGCTCCTCCCAACGCGAAAGATCATTCGGCGTCGACGTCGAGGTGCGGCACGCGCGTTGCGACGGCTACGAGCGCATGACGCGCTCCGCCGGCTCGCTGGTAGCCGACGCGCGCGCAGCGGAGGTATGCCGATGCGTATCGAATCGCGAAACGCCCTGTCGGGTGATTGGCGGCGTGGCGCCCGGGTGGCATCGTGATCGCCGGTGAGCTCAGGAGGCTGATCGGGAGGGCCCGCCAGGTGTTGTCTCTGCTGCTCATGGTCGGCGTCCTCGTCGCGGCGCCTCACGCGTCTGCGGCGTGCCGACGGATCGGGACGCAGCTCGACTGCGACCTCGCGGCGAGGCAGATCGTGATCGGGACGCAAGCCCCGGACGCGCCCACGAACTCCACGTCGCTGCGGCCACCGCGATTGCGCGGCACTGATCCCGTCGCCGGCGAGCGCGTGGCACCGGCGCCAGCGTTCGCGCTCGAGCTGCAGGACATCGACTCCGGCACGTCCCTCTGCCAAGACACGGAAAACGAGCGCTACTGCGACTGAGGTCGGGGGGACCCATGCCCACAGTCACCATCGACGGAGCAATCCACGAAACCGCGGCGGGTGAGCGCCTCATCGACGTCATCAATCGCACCGGCGGCAAGATTCCCCAGGTCTGTTATCACCCTCAGCTCGGCCCCGTTCAGACGTGCGACACCTGCATGGTCGACGTCGACGGCCGTCTCGTGAGGGCATGCGCCACTACGGTTGCAGCCGGCCTCACCGTGCAGACGCGCTCCGCCGGCGCGAGCGCTGCCCAGCGAGAAGCGTTCGACCGCATTCTCGGTAATCACGTCCTCTACTGCACGGTGTGTGACAACAACAACGGCAATTGCACGATCCACAACACGACCAAGCTCCTGGCGGTCGAACATCAGACCATCCCTTACAAACCCAAGCCCTACGCCGTCGACGATACGAACCCGTTCTACCGCTACGATCCCCAGCAATGCATTCTCTGCGGCCGCTGCGTCGAGGCCTGCCAAAACCTCGAGGTGAATGAAACCCTTTCGATCAATTGGGAAGACCCGCATCCGCGTGTGTTGTGGGACGGCGGCGCGACGATCGGCGAATCGAGCTGTGTGTCGTGCGGCCACTGCGTAACCGTCTGCCCGTGCAACGCACTGATGGAAAAATCCATGCTCGGCCACGCGGGTTGTTTCACGGGACTCTCCAAGCCGGTGTTGAGCGGCATGATCGACGTCGTCAAGGCGATCGAGCCGGAAACCGGCTACGGAACGATCATGCGCGTCTCGGAGGCCGAGAAAGCGATGCGCGAGTCGCGCATCCGCCGTACCAAGACGGTCTGCACCTACTGCGGGGTCGGGTGCAGCTTCGATGTGTGGACGAAGGATCGCCACATTCTGAAGGTCGCGCCGCTCGACGGCCCGGCGAACGGCATTTCCACCTGCATCAAAGGCAAGTTTGCTTGGGACCACATCAACAGCGGCGACCGATTGACGACGCCGCTCATCCGAGAGGGCGACAGATTTCGCGACGCCACCTGGGAAGAAGCCCTGAGCTTGGTCGCGCGTCGTTTGACCGACATCAAAGCGACACACGGACCGGACTCGATCGGCGTGATCGCGTCCTCGAAGTGCACGAACGAGGAGAGCTATCTCACGCAGAAGCTGGCCCGAGCGGTGATCGGCACGAACAACATCGACAACTGCTCGCGCTACTGCCAATCACCGGCGACGGTCGGTCTCTTTCGAACCGTCGGCTACGGCGGAGACTCGGGTTCGATCAGCGACATCGCCCAGGCAGATCTCGTCGTCATCGTCGGCAGCAACACTGCGGAGAGCCACCCCGTCCTGGCAACGCGCGTCAAGCGCGCGCACAAGCTGCATGGGCAAAAGCTCATCGTCTCCGATCTCCGCGAAAACGAGATGGCACGCCGCGCCGATGTGTTCCTGCACCCGCGACCGGGAACCGATCTCATCTGGCTCTCGGCGGTCAGCCGTTATCTGATCGAGAACGGGCTGGCGAAAACCGACTTCATCGATCGGTGGGTGAACGGATTCGAGGAGTATCGCAAGAGTCTGGAGCCTTTCACGCTCGCGATGGCGAGCGAACGCTCCGGACTGCCGGTCGATACCCTGAAGCAAGTAGCCCACATGATCGCCGACGCCGAGAAGGTCTGCATCCTGTGGGCGATGGGCGTGACGCAGCACAGCCAGGGCTCCGATACCTCGACGGCGATCTCCAACCTGCTGCTCATCACCGGGAACTACATGCGCCCCGGAACCGGCGCGTACCCGTTACGCGGTCACAACAATGTCCAGGGAGCAAGCGATAACGGCTCGATGCCGAACAGTCTTCCCGGTTACCAGTCGGTCGATGATCCCGACGTCCGCACGCGCTTCGAAGCGGCCTGGGGGGTGCCTCTCCCCTCGAGCACAGGATTGGACAACCACGAGATGGTGGAAGCGATCCACCAGGGCAAGCTCAAGGCACTGTACTTAGCCGGCGAGGAGATGAGCATCGTCGACTCGAACGCGAACTACGTCAGCGATGCATTCGCCAAGCTCGAGTTCTTCATCGTGCAGGACATCTTTTTCAGCGCCACGTGCGCATACGCTGACGTCGTGCTGCCGGCCGCTCCCAGTCTGGAAAAAGAAGGGACATTCACCAGCACCGAACGGAGGATCCAGAGGCTTTATGAGGTGTTGGAGCCGTTGGAAGGAAGCCGTCCCGATTGGCGGATCATTCAAGACGTTGCGAACCACCTCGGCGCCGATTGGCACTACCAGCACCCTGCGGAGATCATGGCAGAGATCGCCTCGCTGACTCCGATGTTCGCCGGCGTGAGCTACGAAAGGCTGGAGGGTTACCAGACGCTGCAGTGGCCGGTCGCCGCCGACGGCAACGACGAACCGCTGCTCTACACCAAGGAGTTCGCCTTCCCCGACGGTAAAGCGAGGCTGTTTCCCTTGCAGTGGGTCGAAGCGCCCGAGCAACCCGATGCCGAGTTCGATCTACATCTGAACAACGGCCGACTGCTCGAGCATTTCCACGAAGGCAACCTGACCTACCGCACCGACGGAATTCGCGAGAAGACCCCGGACACGTTTCTCGAAGTGTCGCCGCAACTCGCCCGAGAGCGCGGGATCCAAAGTGGAACCTGGGTGCAGCTCACGTCGCGCTACGGCAAAGTCCGCGTGCGCGCAGTCGTGACCGATCGGGTTCACGGCAAAGAGCTCTACATGCCGATGAACTCGGTCGAGATTCCCGTCAATCGCCTGACGAGCAGTCACACCGATCCCGTGACTCACACCCCGGCCTACAAGAATACCTCGGTCAGGCTGACGGTGTTGCCGGACATCGGCGATGACCCGCTCCCGCGGACGAACTCGCGCTGGGGTCATCCGACGCCGCAGCGTGGAGTCGAGGTGGAACGGAAGTGGAAGCGTCCGGACTATCGCGCGCCGGGAAGTCAGCTCGTACAGATCCAGGCCCGGCAGGCCACGTAGGAGCAAACATGGCTCGACCGATTCCTTTGGAGTTTCCGCCACGGGATCCCGAGAGGGAGCTCGAGTCGCGACTTCAGCAGGCGCCCCGGGAGCACGCTGAGGCCGTGTTGGCCGCGTACGAGGTGTTGCAGAGCCTCCATGATAGCGGCGTGCTCGAGGTTTTGCGTGCCTCGTTGGGCGGAGGCGGAACGATCCTCGAGCAGATGGTCGAGGTGGCAAGAGGACCGGACGCCATTCGCGCAACCCGCAACCTGCTCTTGCTCGTCAAGGCCCTCGGAGAGATCGAGCCGACGTTGCTCGGCGACCTCACCCGCGCAATTCCCACGGCGTTGGTGCAGGCCAACGCAGAAGAATCCCGACCGCCCGGCTTCTTCAAGCTCCTCGGCACGTTCCGGAACCCGAATTTTCGCCGCGGGTTGGCTGCCTTCAATGATTTGCTGGTGGCGTTCGGGAGAAACCTGACGGAAAAGACGCGTCCGCGTTAGAAATCGAAGGAAGGGGTGACATGTGAAAGTCGGATTCATCGGGCTCGGTCAGATGGGAACCGGCATGGCGGGGAGTCTGCTCAGGGCCGGTCATGAGGTCGCGGTCTACAATCGCACACCCGGCAGGGTGCAGGCGCTGGTCGAGCGAGGTGCGCGCGCCGCCACGCGCGTCGCCGATGCCTGCCAAGGGGACGCCGTCGTCACGATGCTCGCGGACGACGCCGCCGTCGAAAGCGTCGCGTTCGGCGAGCACGGCATCGTCGGCAACTTGCGC
>WNFR01001731.1_pt1 | contig 40526 bp, 31 predicted proteins | sample 5400221 | NCBI WGS metagenome assembly WNFR01 (sample SAMN13153357, study PRJNA577476) | soil metagenome | isolation source: 40 cm soil under Madrone tree | place: USA:California | collected 2016-06-14 | reverse complement strand
CTGCGGCCAGGTATCCCAAGCGGTATCAGATACGCGCGCATGTTCAGGCCGGCCCGTCTCATTTCGGCTTCCAGCGTTCCTATGAATTCCTCGCGCTCCGTGGTGTTCATCGAGACCAACCCATCGCGAACTATCTCCTTAAGCTCGCTGGCGTCAACCGCCGACCAGCTTACTGTGGCTGTGTCAACTCTCCTGTTTATTTGTTTTGCGTGAATGTTTCTAGCCATTTCGTTCTCCACCCCTTGTTTGTTCTGTTTCCGTTCGTAACCGTATCATCCTAAACCTGAGTCTCGCGCTTACGGGTCCTTCTAAGGCACGACATCCCACGCTCTAACGCGACTCGGATTCTTTTGTTTCAAGAACTTTCGAATTGCCCCGCGCACGGACGAAGCAACTCGGCAAGCCCCGCGTCGGCCGCGAAGCGTTTGAGCAACTTCCGTGCCAATTGGCTGCCTGACTAGCGACGGAGGACGGGAGACCGTTGACCGGTCCTCGGTCGTCGGTCGTCGTCTCGGCCAATCCTCGGTCGTTGGTCGTCGGTCTGCGGTCGGCCGTCGCTTCCGTGCCGGTCGTCCGTCGTCGGTCGTTCGTCGCTGATATTTGACTTGGGAAGTTGGTTTTTGAATGTGGTATAGTGACCCTTCCTGGGCACCTCAGACAGAAAGGGACACCAAAAAATGGCAGATGATCGAACCGAGCGTAACCGCGCCATAGATATGGCGATTGCTAGCATAGAGAAGCAGTTCGGCAAAGGCTCAATAATGCGCCTGGGCGAGAAGAAGGTTATGGATGTACCAGCCATATCCACTTCGTGCCTTAGTCTCGATGCCGCGATAGGCATCGGGGGCGTACCTCGAGGTCGGATTGTGGAGATTTACGGCCCGGAGTCGGGCGGCAAGACGACGCTCGCACTTCACATCGTCGCACAAGCGCAGAAGGCGGGCGGAGTGGCGGCTTATATTGATGCCGAGCACGCTATGGATGCGAAGTATGCGAAGAACCTGGGAGTCAATGTCGATGACCTGTTCATCTCGCAGCCAGACTCGGGGGAACAGGCGCTCGAGATCGCGGAGGCTTTGGTCCGCTCCGGGGGGGTCGACGTGCTCGTGATCGACTCGGTTGCGGCACTGGTACCACGAGCTGAATTGGAAGGGGAGATGGGCGACTCGCTGCCGGGACTTCAAGCCCGCCTGATGTCACAGGCTCTCCGAAAGCTGACGGCAGTAGTGGCCCGCTCAAACACGTGCTTGATCTTTATCAACCAGATCCGCGAAAAGATCGGTGTGATGTTCGGCAATCCCGAGACGACATCCGGAGGTCGCGCGCTGAAGTTCTACTCATCAGTCAGGCTCGAAATCCGGCGTACCAGCTCGATTAAGGATGGCGATTCCGCCGTCGGCAATCGCACAAAGGTGAAGGTGGTTAAGAACAAAGTCGCCCCCCCGTTTAGAGAGGCCGAGTTCGACATAATGTACGGCGAAGGCATTTCGCGAGAGGGAGATCTGTTGGATCTCGCTGTCGAAAACAGGATTGTTGAAAAGAGCGGCGCGTGGTTCAGCTTCAGGGGCGACCGGCTTGGGCAAGGACGCGAGAATGCCAAGAACGTGATCAAATCTGATCACGAGATGGCGAATCGCATAGAGAGTGAGGTTCGAACGGCTCTTGGGCTACCGACCGCGACTCCGGAGGAGTCATCAGCCGGCACGCCGGGGGCGACCACTGGATCCTCGAGAAAGGCGGCCTCGAAGGAGTAGTCATTAGTTTACCGTGACAACGCGGGGAGGCTTGCACCAGATCTAAGGCTTAATCGAGCTTAATCGAGCCCCCCGCTTAATCGAGCTTAATCGAGCCTCCCCGCCCTGCATAATGTGCCTGCATCTGCTCTTTGCCCAACATTTGGTGTTGACCTTCGCTTGAACTTTCTGATAGTATCGCGCCCGACTCGCCAGGATGCCCCCCATTCATCGAGGTGGTTTTACAATGATATGTCATGGTTGCGGGCATGAGTTTCCGAACACATCTGCGCGCTGTTCACGCTGTCACCGTTCCACATCAAGGCGAGGCCGAGCGTCTACGGATTCAAGACTCTTAGAGTTTCCCAGAAGGACGCGCGTCGCACCGACTGCTGAAGCGACAGCACCTCCGCTTCCGGCCTGGCGCGTCGAACTCAACGAGAAGGTCCGAGCGATCAGAGCCAATCGTGACGTCTCCAACGCGACAATTCAGCCGCCCGCCGAGGAGATTGTTAAGCCTTTCGAGTCGGACCTTCGCACCGCGGGCAGTAGCGCACTAAAAAATGAACCGCGAAGCCCTTACGCCAGGGAGGCTAGCGTTCGCAACGCGGTTCCTCGGCCTGAGTCGAGCCAACCGGCGACAGCGCCCGTGACTGCCGCTCGACGGTCGAGCAATAATATCGTGGAAGCCGCTCTCACTCGCGTGAAGCGCGCTAGCGAAAACGCCAGCCGCGCGGCGCTTCCCAAAATCGAACCTGCGCGGTCAATTCAAGCGGGCGCCCAGGTCTCGCTGGCAGTCGATCGGCAGGCAACCGCCCTGGCTCTGGATCCCGCACCTGAAATAGAAACAAGATTGGAGTTCACACCCGCGCCAAGGCCCGAGGTTCTTCAGCCTCCGATCATCAAGCCAGCTCGCGCGGAAGCGAGCGCCGCCCCTGACCCCACCCTCTCGCAGGCATCATATCCCGACGACGTGGTCGCGCCGCCTTCGTTAGTGGTCTACGATGAGCTCGAGCCTCTCGATTACCTTGAGGCTGAGGTTCGGAAGGTCGATAAGGCGCTTGGCGCTGAGTTTCTGCGAAACGAGAGTCCTTCGATCTTCACTCACGCAGTGATAGGGATCGCCGATCTGCTCGCCGTCGCGGTTAGCTGCTCGCCGTTCCTGGCTTTTGTCCGGATTGCCGATGGCAGCTTTTCCGTCGCGCATACGAGGCTTGCGTCGGGAGCCATCGTCGTTTTGATCGCATTCTTTTACCTTGCCCTGACGCAGTGCCTTTGCGGCAGAACCTTCGGGATGATGCTTACCAATACTCGCGTTGTGGATGCGCAAGCCTTCGAACCTCCTTCCCCTTCCCAGGCATTGCTGAGGACGGCCGGCTACTTCGCTGCGGCCGCACCGGCGCTGGTCGGGATCATTTGGGCGGCCTTCGATCGCAAGCGCCGAGGATGGCAGGATTTCATCTCGGGAACCGTGGTCGTTCGGGACTTTTGAAACCGTGTTCGCGCGGCGGTAGCGAGAACGGTGTCACGCGCCGTCATTTCTTCCCCTTTGCTCCTCAAGTAGTATTAATGCGTGGATAACTTCTACCTGTCGGCGCTCGTGCGAGAAGTGATACCAGAGGTGCAGGGGCGCACCGTCGTTCGGGCATCACTGGAAACGTCGACTCTGCTCATCGATCTGCGGTTAACCTCCGGCCGCCAACTGCTGGCTTCGCTGGATCGAACCACACCGGCTCTGTATCTTTCGAACGAGGTCGCGACCCACTCTCTCACTGGAAAAAGCACGTCGACTTTCTTCCTTTCGCTGCTGCGCAAACACGTCGTTGACGCGCGGCTCGTGAAGCTCTGGAAGGAGCCGCTGGACCGGATCGTCCAGCTCGATTTCGAGAAGCTGGATGCCGGTGACAACAAGGTCCGACTCTCGCTTCGATTGGCATTCACCGGTCGCTCGGCTAACGCTTATCTAGCCGACGCCCAGGGCAATGTCCTGGGGAGGCTGTTCGAGCGGGATTCGGCTGACCCGGTGGCTCAGCCGGATCCATCCCTCGAGACCGTCGAACCGCCAAACCTGACTACGGAGCTCAATGAATCAACTACTCAATCCGAGGTGCTCGACCGTTTTTTTGGAGCCGGCTCGATATTCGGTCCTCAATTGAAAAATGAGTTTCAGGCTCGTTGCAAAGACACAAGTCCCGCCGCGGCTTTCAATTCACTGACCGACGACCTGTTCAACCGTGATCCTCTCCCTCTGCTGTATTCGCGATTGCCACTCGATCAGATCCAGCAAGTGGTCATCAATCCCAGGTCAGACCTGCTGCTCTCGCACATCGAGCTGGCTCAAGCTCGTGGACTGCTGCGTTTTCAATTCTCGTCGCTCTCGGAAGCCGCTGACCAATACTACAGCGCGCGAGGCTATGCCATGGCTCTTCGCGGCGAGTACGCAGTGCTGAAGCAAACGCTGGCGCGCGAGATCAACAAGCGCGAATCTGCGATCAGCGCTATTGACTCCGATCGCGCTCGATTCGAGCATCCTGAGAAGTTGAAGCGGTACGGCGACCTGATTCTAGCCAACCTTTCCAACGCGCGTATCAACGGGACGCACGTCAGCGTTGTCGACTATTACGACCCCAACCAGGGCGAGATTCAGATCGAGATACCCGAGGGCACGACGTTGAAGCAAGCCGCGGCCGACTATTTCGCACGCTATCAGAAGGCACGACGCGCGCTCGCCGCAATCGCATCGCGGGAGCGCGAGGTCTCACGCGATCTTGATCCACTGAAGCGGCTGTTGTTCAGGCTCGAACAAGAGCCGACGGTCAATTGCATCGCCGAGGTGGGCAAAGCGGCGGAGCAACTGCTTGGGACCACAAAGAGTACCAGGCGGGACAAAGACAAACCGAGGGGCAAAGGCGTCTATGCGTTTGGGCGCCGGTTCAAGTCGAGCGACGGGTATGAAATAGTCGTCGGCAGAAATGACCGCGACAATGACGCGCTCACATTTCGCGTCGCGGCGCCGCACGACATCTGGCTTCATGCCGCGGATTATCCCGGCTCGCACGCGATCATTCGTAATCCAACTCGCGAGGCTCCGCCTCACCGGACGATCACCGAAGCAGCCGAGCTGGCCGCTTTCTATTCTCAGGCTAAGCGCGAGGGCAAAGCCGCCGTTCACTATGCTCTGAAGAAGTTTGTATCAAAGCCGCCGCGTTCGAAACCCGGTTTGGTAAGACTCTCCTCGTTCAAAACCATCCTTGTCGAACCGCGCTGCGTCCTCGAACGACTCGGCTGAGTTCTCCAGGCAACCGCCGAGGATATTGAGCGAACTAAGAAGCTTCACCGGAGGCTGCTCAAACTTTCGCTGCAAGTTTAAATCACAGATGCTATCATTCATCGAGCGAGGCGCAATAACGAATGAGCCGGTTGATGTTCGTCTACCTCTCGGGCACCGAGAAGGGTAAGACAAGAATCTTCACACAAGAGCACGTTACCCTGGGCACTTCGGACGCCTGCGATCTGAAGCTTGTGCCGGAGGGCGGTGGTTCTCTGCCCAACGGCGTGCTTGCGGACATATACGACGACGGAAACACGTTTCATCTGGTGCCCCACGCTGGTCAGAATCACTTCGAGATCACGATCAATGGGCAGCGGCTCACAAACTACGAAACCGGCGCCGGGCAACCCTTGCGCGACGGCGACACTATTCATTTTGGGGACGGCCTGATAAACGCGAGCGTGCTCTTCCAGGTGATGCCGGAGAACTTCTCGTCCACGCATCCAGTCCGGCGAAACGCCTCGGAGGTTGACAGGTTATCCGGGCAGTCAGTTCATCCGCTAACGGCAACGCTGTTTGTAAAAGAGCTTACTGCAAGCCTCTGGGCCGAGATACCTCGCAAAGCCAAGCTGACAGGCCTGACTGTGGTATCCGGGATCTTGTTACTCGTCCTTGGTGTGATTGTATTCAGCCTGATCACTTTGATTCGCAACACTAACAAGACTGATCGCATCGGAACACAGATTGACAACGTTCAGGCCCGGCGAGAACAGGATCAGGACACCATTCGCAAACAGCAAGAAGAGATCGCGGGCCTTCGCGAAGTCAGCGACCAAATGCGGCGGTTCACCCAGAAGATCGCAGAGCTGTACAGCCCGGGCGTGTGCCTCATAGTCGGCAGCTACACGTTCGTAGAGCGCGGCAGTGGGCGTGTGCTTCGCTACGAAACAGCGGACCGCATTAGCGATATGCCGGTCGATAAGAACGGCAACCTGCAAGCTTCCGTGGACGGCGCGGGACCGCCGGTGCAAATCGATTACACCGCAACCGGGTTCGTCGTCGAGCGTGGTGGTGTCATAGCGACAAACAAGCATGTGGTGCAGCCGTGGGTGACGGACCAGATGGCGCAGATCATCTTGCATCAGGGCGGCGGGCTGGCGGCAAGGCTCGACACACTCGAAGCTTTCTTCCCTTCCCGCCAGGCGCCCTTCGATTTGAAGGTGGCTGCGACCTCGCCTCGCTACGACATTGCGCTTTGCAAGTTCGATCAGGGAGACGCGGCGATTCCGGTGGTCCCGATGAGCAGCGAGGACCCCACCTCGATAATAGGCGAACCGGTTGTGCTACTCGGCTATCCGACCGGCGTTGAGGGGTTGCTTCAGCGGATTGAAGAAACCGAGAAGGGCGAGATTCTGAGGTCGCACGGGCAGTCGGTGGTGGCGGTAGCCGTGGGGCTGGGAACACGCGGTCTGATAAGACCCCTCACGACCACAGGAACGATCAGCGATGCGCTGCCAGGCCGCATCGTTCATAGTGCACAGACGACCGAAGGCGGATCGGGCAGTCCGATCTTCGATCGCGATGCGCGCGTCATTGCGATCAACTCCGCGATACTTGCCACGGTCGATGGGAATCAGAGCTTTGGCGGGTCGAACTTTGGCGTGCCGATCAAAGTCGCTTACGAATTGCTTCAGACATATGATAAGGACAGAGCCGGAACCAACCCGTAGAAATTGGGATGCTTCGCTGCTCGCCTCCTGGAGGGAACGCTTAGGCACAGCGCCCGCGTCCCGCAATCTCAACTCCGTCGAAGCGCAGCAACTCGTCTTCCTTGCTGGGTGGCGGAATGACTTCGAAGACCACTTTGTCGAACTTCCCATGCCCTCGATAGAACGATGACTTGTACCCACGCCGATTTGTAAACTCAATCAACTGTACACCCCACTTCCCCACCGCGGCGTTTTCAGGAATCGGGATGTTAACGTCGAAGCTTGTTTGAGAGTAGCTTTGTTCAGGCACGACTGACACCTCGCCCACTGCTAGTTTCGCTTTGCTGGAGCTTGTCATGCTGAACTGAAAACACTGAACGAATATCTTGCTGATCCCGTTGGGATCGTAAGCCGCTATTCTTAGCGCCAGGCTTTCACCTGCTACTACTCGAACATCCGTAGAACCGTTTATCCCTAAACTAGCAGACATATAGTCACCTTTCCCTTGGGTAAAAATCTTGTGAGGATTATTCAGTAACTTAGGGCAGGTTCTTAAGATTTCTTCTCGTTAGTCTTTTGTCAGGTGAGGATCATAGCCGTCACAATCAGCGGCGTCAAGTGTTTTGATCGCTTTTGTTTTGATCGCTTTACTTCACGTTCAGCGTTCATAGTTTGAACGCGGAACCTCGAACCTGAACCCGGAACCGCTTTGATTCACTTCTGACCGTACGGGCGCTGCTTGCCTTCGAGGGCCTCTTTGTACGCCCCGTTTGGAAAGGCTCCCAACTCGATGGCTTTCTCGTACTCGGCGATCGCGTCCGCCCGGAATTCCTGAAAGTCGAATATGCGGCCGAGAAACACGTGGCTCCATTGAATCAACCAGCGCTCGGAATCTTTCGACGCATTCCCGATTGCTCTTCGGTAGAGCTTGATCGCCCGCTCAAGCCGATCGTGCTGCATCTGAATCTTGTCGTTATCGTCAGCCTTCGAATCGAGCTCGGCGGCCGAGGGTGTTTGAGTCACGACTTGCGCCATCCCGTATAAAGCTCTTGCGTTGTTAGGCTCGATCGCTAACACCTCATCCAGTAACGACCGGGCTTCCGCAAATCGCTTCTCTCTGATCAGATCATCCGACCTCAGGATTCTCGCTGCCATTGGGCCGATGACCGCTTCGGCGGCCGCCCCTTCCCCGCTGTTTGTTCGCGATGATTTGGACCGGCGCGCCGACGCCCGCTCGACCACCGGCTCGAATTCCTTTGCACGACCCGCCTCGCGCTCGAACTTTGCGTTGGCGACCATGTGATCGAAGAAGTCCTCCATGCCGATGCCGACCTTCTCTAAACCAATCAGCGACTCATAGAAGTGAAAGCTGAGCACAGCACCTCGGAGATAAGCCTGGGCCAGATCGAACACCGCGTCATCTTCGCTGTAAGCACCGCGGGTGGCGATCGCATTGATCCGTCGCAGCCTCGCCTCGGTCGCCTGCGCGAGGGATTCGCGAATCACCAGGTACACGCTGTTCGCGTACTGCCTCGCCGCGGTCGGCACCGAAGCAACCTGCTTCGATATCTGGTCCTTGTACTCGAGCGATGCCTTCAAGTGACGTTCGACCATCGGGTCGATCACAAAGCGTATCAGCGCCTGGCGCGCGGCGTCGGCGTTTGCAGCTCGCGACGGTCCCACAATAACGATGTAGTCGTCGCCGATTCTCCTCGCTAACAGGTCTTCTTTCTGATTTAGGATGTCTCCACGAACCGTCGAAGTATCGACGGGCGCCAGCGGATCGGGGACCACAAACACCTGCCTGGTGCGAGTGCGGGTGATTACCGTCTCCTTTTGCCTCTTGCCTTCTACCTGCCCTGTGGTCACAACAAGCGGGCGCATGTTGATAACGGTTTCAGGTTTCGTATGAAAGTAATCGAGGACGTCGTAAATCGCCATGCCAACCGGTGCTCGATAAGCCGCCGCGTATGCTTCCCCGATCGCCATGTATTTCGGAATGAGCTCCCTTATCCCGCTCTTCACGTAGAACTCCCGGACGAGCGGAACAAAATCGAGCAGAGGTTGCAGGTCATCGGGGATTGCTCGGTCCGTTGCCTGATACACGGTGAATCCGGGAGGCTCCGTCATCATCATGCTGAGTGCTTCATACCGGGCGGCATCCGATGTTTCGTCGAGGCCTTGTCGTTTGTGCGCTCCATAAAAAGCCGCGAGTTTCTCTTTCACCTGCGGATCAAGCCTGGCGAAGTCCTTTCTCAGTTCCGCGCGAGCGGGCGATAGCGGCTGACCGCCGGTCTCGTAATCAAAGCCCGCCATATTCAATGCGGCCATCACTATGAACGTCCTGACGTCCGGCGCAATGCGGACGTTCGCTTCAGAAGGAGCGATGAATCCAGCACGAGTCTGTGCCGGAGCCGCCTGCGCACTCTTCTTCGCGTCCGGCGCTTGCTGCGCCTGAGCCGATGCAATCAGACATACGCCGAGTAAGGAGATAAGACCAGCTTTCAGCATAAGATTAAACATAGCGGTGTGATAAACGAGCGGTCAACTCAGCCCAGGGAGCGCACCCCGAAGGCGCAGGCATCCTTGCCTGCTCCTTCTTGCCAACCTCAAGCAGGGAGGGATGCCTGCGCTCCCAGGTTCACAACTTTTCCGATACCGACTTGGCCTGCAGGAACAGCAACAGGTAATCGCGCCCGCCGCCCTTTGAGTCCGTACCTGACATGTTGAAGCCGCCGAACGGGTGCACGTCAACCATCGCGCCGGTGCACTTGCGATTCAAATAAAGATTGCCGACGTGGAACTCTCGGCGGGCCTGCTCGAGCCTCGTGCGCTCGCGGCTGAACACCGCCCCAGTCAACCCGTATTGCGTGTTGTTAGCAATGTCGAGCGCCGAGTCGAAGTCTCGCGCGCGAAACGCCGCAAGCACGGGACCGAAGATTTCTTCCTGGGATATGCGCGCCATCGGATCGACTTCGCCAATCACCGTTGGCTTGATGAACCATCCGCGCTGCCCTTGATCCAGCGGGTCGCCGCCAGTCAACAGTTTGCCCTCTCCCTTTCCGATCTCGACGTAGTTCAGGATCGAACCGTAAGCACTCTTGCTTGAAACCGGGCCCATCCAATTCTCCTGTTCCTTGGCCGGACCAACCTTCAGTTTGCCGGCTCGATCGGCAACGCGCCCGACAACCTCATCGTAGACTTTATCGACAACGACGACCCGCGAACACGCGGAGCACTTTTGACCGGCGTAGCCGAAGGCGGACACAACAACACCGTCAACCGCCGCGTCCAGATCCGCGGTTTCGTCGACGATTATCGTGTCTTTTCCTCCCATTTCGGACACTACGCGCTTGATCCATAACTGCCCCTCGGCTGTCTTTGCGGCAAGCTCATTGATGTGAAGCCCGACTTCCTTTGAACCGGTAAACGCGATGAACCGCGTGCGCGGATTGCCCACCAGATAATCGCCAATCTTCGAGCCACTCCCGGGTACGAAGTTCACGACGCCGGGTGGAAGTGAAGCCTCTTCGAGAAGCTCGACAAATCGTGCCGACACTACCGGGCTATCGCTCGAGGGTTTGAGGACGACGGTGTTGCCAGTCACCACCGAGGCGAGCGTCATTCCTCCAAGAAGCGCAAGTGGAAAATTCCACGGTGGGATTACTACTCCCACGCCAAGCGGTATGTAAAAAAGCTCATTCTGCTCACCAGCGAGCGGAGTCAGTGGCTGCTCGCGGTTGTGGCGGATCATCTCTCGAGCGTAGAACTCGGCGAAGTCGATTGTCTCGGCGACGTCACCATCGGCTTCTGCCCACGACTTGCCCACTTCCAGAACGATCAATGCAGTGAACTCGGCCTTGTGCTTGCGGAGGAGCGCCGCGATCTTCAACAAGTAGCGGGCTCGAACTTCAGGGGCGACGTTCTTCCACTCCTGGAAAGCATTAGTCGCGGCTTCGATGGCTTTATCGGCGAGCTCTATGCTGGCTTTATGGACAAGCCCGATGACCTCTTCGTAGTTCGACGGGTTCACTGAGGCGAGCATGTCGCCAGTCGTGTAGCGCTTACCTCCGATTATCAACGGGTACTCGCGCCCGAATTGCGATTCTACGTTGGCGATGGCTTCGCGCATCACGGCAGCGTTGCGCTCATTGGTGAAGTCGACGAATGTCTCATTCTGAAACGGCGGAAGCATATGATGAGTCCCTCTCTTTTTGAGTTTGATCTGTTGGCCTTTAAAGTTATCAACCTCGTTCGACAACGGTCAACCGAATCGAAAGCGGAGGTTTCGAGTTCACAGTCCACGTTCAGGGTTCAAGCTTCAGCTTGCGAGCCTAGCAACCTAAATCCTGAACTCTGAACGAACTTCGTTGTGGTAACAAAACCACCATTGTTATAGTCCTATCGACCGATCGGGCAGGTTAAAGGCCACGGAGGCGATCGCCGCAGGCATCGAAAGTGTCTGGCTTCTCATAACAATATGCGACTGTTGACACGATACACGGCCCTTCTGCTTCTGACGCTGGCACTCCTCGCGGCTGGCGCGCACAGCATTACCCTGCAGTCTGCGTACGCTCTCCCTCGCGCCAAGAAATCATCCGATGCGCTCTCGCTCAGGGACCGCGTCGGCGTCTTCGAAGAGGTCTGGGAAACCATAGACCAAAAGTACTACGATCCCTCATTCAACGGGGTCGACTGGCGGGCGGTGCGCGACCGCTATCGACCGCTTGTCGAACATGCGACCAACAAGGAAGAATTCTACGGCCTCCTCAAACTTATGGTCGGCGAGCTGCACGACGCGCACACACGCTTTCACACCCCGGAACAGCGCCGCGAACGAGAGCGCCTGCAAGCCGTAAGCGCGGGGCTGTCGGTTTTCGACGTTGAGGGTAAAGTTGTGGTCGTGAGCGTGGAACCCGATTCAGATGCCTCTCGTGCGGGTGTCGAGCGTGGAATGATCGTTCTTGCGATTGACGGCAAGCCCGTTGCCGATTGCCTCGCTGAAGCGCGCGCCCGCGTCGCAGGCACGTCCTCAGATCGCGCGGTTCGGCTCAGGCTCTACAGGATGATCATCGACGGTGAGCCTGGCACGACTCTGCGAATGAACCTCGGTCGAGCAGACGGCTCCGGGCTAGATGTTGCACTCAGCCGGCGAATCGTTCCCGATACGGCGGTGGTAACTTCGCGGCGGCTGGCGTCGGGCTTAGGCTACATCAGACTGACGCTTTGGAAATCGCCGATCCGAAAACAGTTCAAAAAAGCGCTCGAACAGCTCAAAGATGCGCCCGGCATCGTGATCGACATCCGCGGCAACCCCGGAGGTGAGGCCGAAGAAGTAGTGAAGATAGCAAGTTACTTTTTCAACTCGCACGTTCCCTTTGGCAAGTTCAGCAAGCGCTCGGGCAAAGCGATCTATCTTCGAACCGACGAGAATGACCAGATCTACAAGGGACCTGTGGCGATTCTGGTGAATGAAGGTTCGGGCAGCGGCTCGGAGTTGTTTGCCGGCGTGATGCAGGAGAACGGCCGGGCGGTCATCGTTGGTCGCCGGAGCTGCGGATGCGTACTCGGTATATCGGAGTTCAAAAAGCTGAAAGGCGGAGGCGAGTTGGCAGTGAGCGAGTACGGCTACCTTTCGCCGCGAGAGAACAGCTTCGAGGGGACCGGTGTGAATCCGGATAAGCCGGTGGAGTTGAAGATAAGCGACCTTCAGGGCCATCGCGATGCGACGCTTGATGAGGCGGAGCGGTTATTGAAAACGAAACCCGAAACGAGGACTAGTTGCTTGTATCAATAACATTGCTAGTGGATCGTTTCGCCCAAGGCCATTCGCGCCATAACTTAGCGACGATGTGGCCCATAGCAGTTTCCTTGATACAAGCAACTAGTAGCGTAGTATCCGCGCAAATTCGTCCGATCAGTTTCATCCGTGGTCTGTCCGTCACCGGCAAAGCGATTCTTCCCCAACGCATAGACCACTGATGAAACGGATTCGACGGATTTGCACCGATTTCACGGCTAGCGAAGTGCCCGATACAAGTGCTCGCGCTCGGTGTACTCTAATGGTTCCCGCACGAGAGGGTTACGGAGCAGTAGACCGGACACCTATCTTCCCGGCTGGACGCGAGCGCCCTTAGCTTTTGACAGGCTCACAAGATTGGCGATCAACCGATACGCGCCGGGCACTCCCTTGGGCAATTGTCTGAACCACGCGTACGCCGTGTAGACATACAAACCCTTGCCGTACTCGGCGATCACTTCCCCTCCCTTCAAGTCCAGTTCCCCCGGATCGTGACAAGCCATCAAAGGTTTGAAATGCGGATCCCAGTCCCCCAGGAAATAAGCACCGCGCTCCTGCACCCAGCCCTCGAAGTCACGTTGCGTGATCTTGTTTGGAAAATTGAAACGAGGATGATTGGGTTCGAGTATCGTCACCGCGGCTAACTCGTCGGTCACGCGAAACGGCCGCGCCTCAGGCTTCGGATAAGACGGAAAATCGCCGCTCAAGAATTGGGCATGAGAATAAGTCAGTATGACCATCTTCCTTCGCGAGTAATCAAGCAGACGCGAGTTGTACTCTGCCAACTCGGGCTTCGAGGACGCGTCCGAGCCAACTACGATCACGTCGAGCTGTGACAGATCGCCCGCGAGCTCGCTGGCGGAAAGTGGTTGCGCGTCGAGTCCCGCGCTACGCAACGAATCAAGCACCTTATCGCCGGCACCTCCTATGAACCCGACCTTCGGCTTTGCTGTCGACTTAGAGGCAAGGGCCGGAGCGAGTTCAGTCTCGCTGAGATACAAGAGCCGCGGCTCTCGATCGCCTTGCCGATCCCGGGGCCCCTGCGCGCGTGCGTCCTCTCTCTCTTCTCTTCCAGTCCGATAAGGCGCGAAGCCGCCCGTCTCGAAGTTGCCCCTGCTGTACTGAACTATGTACGTTCCGCCGCGATTGACGTATTCCATCAAGCGCGCGTTGTTGGCGATCACGTCGGGCCTCACCTCGTAAACTCGAATGCCCGCGACGATCGCGTCATAAACGCTCAAGTCTCCAGACGCTAGTTCCTTCGAATCGATCGTCTTCACATCGACCCCGATGCGTTCCAGCGCAGCGCCGAAGTCGTCGCCCGCGCCTTCGATGTAGCCGACTTTCAAACCGGGCGCGACCTTTACATCGATTACCTCGGCCTGGGCTCGGGCTTCGTGATAGACGAATCGCGACCCGATGTGAGGGTAAGCGACAACCTGGTAGCCTTCGCGATACGAACGCCCGTCGATGGTTGCAACTGCCGATACCTGGTGTGTAGTCTCGCCACTTCCCGCCGGGGCTTTCAGCGCGAACGTGAACAACGCCCGCTCGCCCTCACGCTTGAGATCAAAGTTGGAGATTGCCGGAATCACTTGCCAGTCATTCGGCTTCTGAAGCGCCAGCGATCCGCGAACACCGCCCTTCTGGTTGTTAGTCACCGATACGGTCATCTGGCGTTCGACGGCGGTCGAGGATGTCGGATAAACAAGAATGTCAGGCGAGACGTTGACCGATACCGCGGGCGCAACTTTGAGTTCGTGGCGAATCTCACCAAGGGCTCGGTCGGCATAACGATACTCAACCTCCTGGCTGGCTCTTACCGAAAGGCCGGCAATGGTGAAGTCCACGAATGCTTCGATAGTAGCGGGAGAAACCGGCTCAATCCCGGTTGCGTCCTTGCCCGGTTTCTCGATCGCGAACATGTCCCCTTTGCGCGCGCTGTTCAGCCAGTAAGGGCGCGTCGGCTCTACATCGGCTCCGACCGTGACGGTGTACTCAGCTTGCAGAACAAGCCTGCCTTCAACCTCGGTGACCTTCTCCATTCCCTTTTGAACCGCTGTCCATCCCGCCGGTGTTCGCAGCCCAAACGAGCCGAGCTTAGCAGCCGAGTTCGCGTACTCACTAAGAGTGATAGTGAACGTCTGCCCCGGAGTGACAACTTCGTCATCGGCCAGACAATCGACGACCACACCTTCGGCCTTCAACAGTGCGTCAGTGAAATCCGCTTCCTTGTGTTTTAGGAGGAAATCCGTTTCTGCATACTCGGATTCGCTCACCCTTGGCGATGACAGCCCAACGACCTTGTTCCTCGTTAGGTCAGCATGCACCTTAAGCTGCGCGCGGATAGTTCTGAGCTTCTGCAGGCCGCGCGCGACGATCTCGGTCACTAGGTTTTGTTGAAGCGGGTTGTATTTTTCCTTTGCCTCGTTGGCCGCAGCCTGAACATCAGACAACTGTCCCCGCAACCACTCCCCGGCATGGCTCGCAGAGTCAGCGATTCCGACGAGCGACGTGTCGATGTCCTCGAAGATGTCCTTCTCATTCTTGATCGGCCCAAGCTTCGAGTCGATCAATCGGAGCCGCGAGAACCGCGGTCCACGAGCTTCGATCGTCCCCTGGTCCTGGGACCGGTGCTGGCTGCGACCGCGCGCCGCGATCTCGTAGTAGCTGCAGCCAAGCAATGGATCGAACTCGCCGGTGTTCAGTGAGAGCGTAGCCAGCGATGGTAAGAACTCCCGCGGACTTGCTCCTCCGTCAAACGAACGCAGGTATAGTTTCTTCGCCTGCCAGGGTCTCAAGCCTTCTCTGATCTGCTCGGGAAAACGTGACGCGTCAGCCGCAACTCGATAAGCCTCTTGAGTCAACAACCCCGAGGCCTGATGATGGCCGTGCCCATCGTTTGGGGTCCCGCTAAAGCCGGACACGATGACCAGCGGTCTAAATGTACGAATGACCCGGACCATATCGGCGAGCACTGCTTCTCGATCCCACTTTGAAAGCGTTTCAGTGCGCGACTTGCTGAAGCCAAAATCAAACGCCCGGGAAAAAAACTGCTCGGCGCCGTCGAGCCTCCGAGCGGCCAGCAGCTCATCGGTGCGAATCACGCCTAGCGCCTCGTACAGCTCCGGACCGATCACATTTTGGCCGCCGTCCCCGCGAGTGAGAGACAGGTAAGCCGTGCGCACCTGCCGCCCTCGCGCCAGATAAGCGAGCAAGCCGCTGTCCTCATCATCCGGATGAGCGCCGGTGTGAAGCACGCTTCCGACAACGCCAAGGCGCTTGACCGCCTGGCCCAGGGCCATCGCGCCGCGATCTTCCGTAGGCCGAGTATCCGCCAGCGAGGGTAAACCAATCGGCGACACCTGGCAGGCGATGATGATGAGAAAAGCGAGCGCAAATGAGAGAGACTTGCGGATTGGGATGGAGATCAACTTGAGCCTCCGAAGACGATTGGAATCCATTGTCGGTCGGTTGTTGTGAAGCTATGCTACCGAGAGAGGACGCGCACTTCTTATCTTCATCGCCGCATCGATGATACTTGCGGCTGCTTCCTGCTTTGACAGAAGCGGCAACTCGACCACGCCTTCTGATGACACCAGCGCGATTCGATTGTGGTCCACGTCGAAGCCCGAGTCCGAAGCCGACACGTCATTGGCGACGATCAAGTCCGCGCCTTTCTCCTTGAGCTTTTTCCTCGCGTTTTCAATGACGTTCTCAGTTTCAGCGGCAAACCCGATCACAACACGAGAACCGCTCTCGCGGGCCACAGCAGCGAGGATGTCATCGGTTGGCTCAAGATCGAGCACCAGCGCGCTACCGTTCTTCTTGATCTTCTGCTGATGAACGCTTGCCGGGCGATAGTCCGCGACGGCTGCCGCCATTACAACCATCGTTGCGTCATCGAGATTGACCTTCACTGCCTCGTACATCTCCGCTGCAGAACGAACAGAAATCGTGCGCGCGCCTTTTGGTGAGGCGATCGACACCGGCCCGGCGATCAAGGTGACCGCCGCACCTCGCTCGAGCGCGGCTTCCGCCACGGCAAAGCCCATCTTCCCCGACGAGCGGTTACTCAAGAAGCGAACCGGATCGAGGGCTTCCTGTGTTGGTCCAGCGGTGATCAGCACCCGCTCGCCGCGAAGGTCCTGTGTCAGCGCGACCACATCATCATTCGAGCTCGCCGTCGCCGTAAGACCGAGGATCTCACACGCCCGGCGGACGATTTCACGCGGTTCAGCCAGGCGACCGGGGCCTACGGTGCGGCAGGCCAGGTAGCCTTCTTCGGGGTCAATGAACTGAACGCCCCGCTCGCGCAGCCGGCGAACGTTCTCACGAGTAGCCGGGTGCGCCCACATTTCGACGTTCATCGCCGGCGCAACCAGCACCGGCGCTGTGGTGGATATGTACAGAGTGGAGAGGAAATCGTCTGCGATACCGTTTGCGAACTTCGCGAGCGCGTTAGCGGTTGCCGGTGCGACCAGCAGAAGATCGATCGACTGAGCCACCTGGATGTGTTTGATTTCGGGGTCGTCAGTCGGCGCGAACATCTCGGTTATCACCGGAAATCCGGAGATTGACTGCAACGTAAGCGGACCCACAAACTCAGTCGCGTGTCGGGTCATCACGACTCTGACACTAACCCCGCGTTTTTGGAGGCCACGCAGAACTTCGACGGCCTTATAGGCCGCAATGCATCCGGTAACACCCAGCGCAACGATCATCGGCTTCACCTAACGGTTCCAGGTTCGTAGTTCGGCCTTCAGGCGGAACTACGAACTGAGGCAGTTACTCGACCTTGATCGGCTTGACGAGTGGCTGATAGCGCACGAGGCCCCGTCTCACCTCTTCAATGGCGACGCGCGTTGTCTTATTCGCCGAGCTGTATATGCGCGGCCTCGCCCCCCTTTGAAGCTGCTTGCTCCGTTTTGCGGCAAGCAGCACAAGGCGATACTTGCTGTCGATCTCCGTAGTCCAATCTACATCATTGTCTGCTTCAGGCATGAAACGACTCACCTCCAAAGGTAGCTATCACTGACTCGATACGATTTCTCTGCCGGTCAGGACGGCACCGTTCAGCGACTATTATAGCCTCAAGCTGGGCCAGCGCGCGATCAAGATCGTCGTTCAAAACAACATAGTCAAATCGCTCGTAAAGCTGGACCTCGATGGCCGCGTTTCGAAGCCTGCGCTCGATGTCCGCGGGCGCATTCAAATTCCTCGCCCGCAGTCGAGCTTCGAGGACCTCACAAGAGGGCGGCAATATGAAAACGAGGATGGCCTCCGGTACGCGCCGGCGCACTTGCTCCGCGCCTTGAACGTCGATATCGAGCATGACGTCCAGCCCTTGAGAGAGAAGTTCTTCAACCGGCTTCTCGTGTGTGCCGTAGAGGTGGCCGTGCACTTCGGCGGATTCAAGGAACTCGTCACGCAGCTGCATTTCCTGAAAGTTCTCCGGGCTGACAAAGTAATAATCAACTCCGTCCTGCTCTGTGCCGCGAAGCTCGCGGGTGGTATACGAGATTGAGAATCGCAAGTCGTCGACGCGCTTCAAGACGCGCCCCGCGAGTGATGACTTGCCCGCCCCCGATGGCGCCGACACCACTATCAAGAGTCCGCGCTCGGGTTGAGTGGCTGCCGATTTCGTATTATCACTCGACATTCTGACCTTGCTCCCTGAGCTTCTCTACTTCGGTCTTGATTACTATGGCCGCATCGCTTATGGCAAGGTCGTTCGACTTTGACAGTATCGTATTCGCTTCGCGATTCATTTCCTGCAAGATGAAATCGAGCCGCTTGCCCGCTTCGTCCGTGCTGAGAATCAGGTCGCGCATCTGCGCGACGTGACTCTTGAGGCGGGCGATCTCTTCGCTTATATCGGAGCGGTCCGCCAGCATTACCGCCTCTTGTGCGATCCGGGTCTCATCCACTTGTCCACCCGCCACCACTTCCTGAAGGCGCTTCATCAGTTTCTCACGGTAGACTGCCGGCAGGCGCGCGGCTTCGTTCTCGATCGCCGGCATCTGACGCTCGATGTTGTCGAGCCTCGAAGTAAGTTCCGCCGCGAGCTCCTGCCCTTCGACCACACGCATATCGGTCAACGACACCAGAGCCTGGGAAAGGGCGGCTACCGCGCCTGAGACAAGCTTTTCATCGAGCGAACCGGAATCCTGCGATACCTGCAAAGCACCCGGGAGCTTCGCGATCAGCTCAAGCGACGGATCGCCTTCGAGCCCGAATTCCCGCTTCAGCTCGGACAGTGCCATGAGGTAGCCCGATACAAGCGGACGATTGATCTCGAAGGTGGCCGGCTTCAATTGTTCGACCGACACGGTTACGTCAACTCGTCCACGCTTAACCGCCGCCTGAACCTGCTTCTTTAAAGTCACCTCGAGGCTCGACAGTTCCTGCGGCAGCCGGGTATGTACGTCGATCGCGCGGTTGTTAACCGAGCGGATGTCCACTCGCACTCGGAAGTCGTCGCCTTCGGCGCTTCCCTGCCCAAATCCGGTCATGCTTTTGATCATAATAGTCCGTAGTCCGTAGTCACGTAGTCCGCAGTCCGCAGCGCGCGGTCCGTGGTCCGTAGTCCGCGTCCGTAGTCCGCAGTTCAGGCAATTGACAACAGACTACTGGCGACGGACTACGGACTACGGACTGCTTCCCCTTCTTCGCCTAAAAACTCATCCGAAAACTGCAGCTCATAAAGCTCGCGATAGATTCCTCCGCGCGACATCAACTGATCGTGGGTTCCGGCGTCTACTACTCGCCCGCGATCGAGCACGACAATCTTGTCGGCGCGGTGGATAGTTGTCAGCCGATGCGCAATCACGATAGTCGTTCGGCCTTGCATCAGATTGGCAAGCGCTCGCTGAACCCACCGCTCGGACTGCGTGTCGAGCGCGGACGTTGCCTCGTCCAGCACCAGGATAGGCGCGTCCTTCAAGATCGCGCGAGCAATGGCAATCCGCTGACGCTCACCGCCGGACAACTTCACTCCTCGTTCGCCGATCAGCGTTTCGTACCCGCCGCGCTCCATTATGAAATCGTGCGCGTAAGCCGCGCGCGCAGCGGCCTCGATCCTCTCGCGATCAAAGTCCGCTCCGCCGTAGGCAATGTTGTTGAGAATCGAATCGTTGAACAGAATCACTTCCTGAGTCACGAGCGCGATCTGTGCTCGAAGGCTCACGAGCTTCCCGCCTCGAGTGTCCATGCCGTCGATCAATATCTCACCGCGGGTCGGATCGTAAAATCGCATCAGCAGATTCGTCAAAGTAGACTTGCCCGCGCCCGACAGCCCGACCAGAGCGACGACATCACCGCGCTGAACGTCGATGCTCACGTCCTTCAGGATCCAGTCGTTCGAATCCTGATACTTAAACGAGACTCTCTGAAACTCGATTCGTTCTGCGAGCGGCGGCAACGCGATCGCATCGGGCCGGTCGCGCTTTTCGGTGTGAGTGTCCAGGAGCTTGTAGATTCGCGAGGTCGCCGCGAACGACTGCTGAAAATAGTTCTGAATGCGCGAGAGCTTGCGCATTGGGTCGTACATCTGAAGCATCGCGACTATGTATGCCGCAAAAGTGCCGATGGTCATCGCGCCCGCCGCTATCACCTGGCGAGCGTACAGCAGGAAGCACGCTGCGATCAAAACCCCCAGGAGCTCGAGAATTGGCGAAGACAAATAAACGACGCGCGCAGCCCGGACTTGCGTGCGCGCCAGATGAAGCAGCGCCTCTCGAAACTTGCGCTGTTCGAACTTCTCCATTCCAAACGCTTTGACTATTCGATAACTCGAGATTGTTTCTTGAGCGATGTCAAGCACGTCCTCAGTACCTTCCTGGGTAGAGTGCGCGATGCGGCGAAGCCTTCTGCCGAACCTCACCGTGAGGAAGTAGATGAGCGGCCCAACCAGAACAACCCCAAGCGTCAACCGCCAGTTGAGCACGAACACTAAAGAGAGCAACGCGAGAAAGGTCAGTCCTTCGCGCAAGAGGTCCGCAAGCAGCGTCGAAACCGCGACCTGTACCTTCTCCGCATCGCTGATTATGTGAGCCGTCAGGTTGTTGGTCGGGTGCTCGGCGAAGAATTCGCTCGATTGTTGAAGTATGTGATCGTACAATCTCTGGCGCAGATCGACGACTGCTCCGACTCCAATCCGCCACATCAGAACATTTGAGAGATACTCGGAGGAGCCGCGTATAGCCGTGAACAGAACCAACAGCACAGCTATGAGCGGCAAGGGGTTGGTGCCCGACGGCAGATAATGGCTTACGTCAATGCGCGCCGCCAATCCCACGTTAACCACATTCGGATTTCCTGACAAGATGTCGATGATTGATTTCAGCAGCGCCGTGCGGCCGGCCTCGAACAGTCCGACCAGCGTCATCAAGACGAAAGCTATGGCAAACAGTCCGGCGTAAGGTCTGACGTTCTTGAGGAGTATGCGGAAGTCTTTCATTAAAACACGTCAGCGGAGGTTTGATTTGATGAAACGAATGATTACACGCGGGAGACTCAACCCGTCAAGCTGCTCACGGCACAGTTTTCGCTCCCTCTTCAGCCTGCGGTCCCGGCGTTTGTAACAATAATTCGCTTGACACATTTGCGCTTTATGCTACGTCCGGTGAAGTAGAGCTGCTTTAATCCCTTGAGTCGGATTTCTGTCCAGCTACGCTTCGCAGCTATCCAGCATCCCTCCGCTAGATCTCGCCAATTAACTCTCGCCTCAGCTTGCGTCGTTTTTTGTTTGCTGCTAGAAATTCTCTAGCTTGTTGAACCGGCTGCTCCTTTCAAAGTTCCTTATCAAAGATTGGATCAAGCGATGCGTCTGCCGCGAGGCTTTGCTGACGACGTTAAGAACCAGGGTGACATAGTCCGGGTCGTATCCGACTACGTGAGCCTCAAGAAGCGCGGCGCGAACTACCTGGCCTGCTGTCCGTTTCACTCGGAGAAGACTCCATCGTTCACTGTTCATGCAGGCAAAGGGCTCTTCAAATGTTTCGGCTGCGGCGCGGGTGGGAGCATCTTTGATTTCGTCATGCGAATCGAAGGCTGTGGCTTTCCTGAATCGGTTCGAATAGTCGCACAGAAAAGCGGAATTCCGATCCCTGTCGTTGAAGAGACGGAGGACCATAAGAAGATCGCGCGTGACCGCGACAATATTCTAAGACTGAACGAGTGGGCGGCCGAGTTCTTCGGGCTTCAGTTGAACGACACTGACGAAGGCGCGGGGGCACGTGAGTACGTCCGATCGCGCGGGATCAAAGAGGAAAGCGCGAAGCTATTTCGTTTCGGCTACGCGCCGGATAGCTGGGACGCTCTCACTAATCATCTCAAAGATCGCGGCGCTACGACCGACGAAATCCATAACAGCGGGTTAGCAGTGTTGAAAGACACAGGAGGCGTCTACGATCGCTTTCGCGCACGATTGATTTTTCCGATCACCGACCCTCAAGGCCGCGTGATCGCATTCGGCGGCAGAGTGATGGGAGACGGCGAACCAAAGTATCTCAACTCTCCTGAGACAGCAGTCTATACGAAAGGCCACAACTTGTTTGGTCTGGCCCACTCGAAGAACGAGATTCGCAATCTCGGTTTTGCAATTCTGGTTGAAGGCTACCTTGACTGCATCATTCCGTTCCAGGAGGGCATCCATAATATCGTGGCGAGCCTCGGCACTGCGTTGACCGATAATCAGGTCAGACTGCTGCGACGCTACATGGACCAGCCGCAGATTGTCGTAAACTTCGATCCCGACTCCGCGGGTCAAGCGGCGACGATGAGGTCGATAGACGTGCTCTTAGCTGAAGGCTTCAAGGTGAACATACTCCGAATGCCAACCAAGCAAGATCCCGATGCATTCGTTCGCGCGCATGGGGTTGATCGCTTCCGGGAGTTGCTCAAGACCACCCAGCCCTATATCGACTACATCATCGACACGTCAATCGCCGGTCACGACACATCGCGGCCAACGGGAAAGGTCGCCGCGATTAATGCGATGCTCCCGCATCTGGCGCGCATGCGCGACAAGGTTGCGCGCGCCGACTACGCAGGCCAGATCGCGGACCGGCTAAAGATTGACTCGCACATCGTCCGTGAAGAGTTGAAGCGCACGGCGACGAACCGGCAGCCCTCGCTGGACAACAAGCGAGTGCGAGCCGCCGAAGAGATCACTGTCGGAGAGCGACAATTGCTCGAGCTGATGCTTGCGAACCAGGAAGTGCGCCGCGCGATGAAGCAATGTCATCGAGTTTCACTTCGACAATCTCGTTGAGCGCATCGAAGCGGAGTCAGAACGCGAGTTGCTGCCGGCGTTGCTGATGAGCGACCTGGCGTGGGCTGGCGGCGAGGATTTCGAGACGCTTTTCAAGAAAGCAACCGAGGCTCTCTCTTCGCTACGCCGAAGAAGGTTCGAACGTAAGCTCGATGCGATTCAGATAGAAATCGGCCAGGCCGAACGAGAGCAGGACATCGAACGAGTGCTGCTGCTGTATCAGCAGAAGACAGAAATTCAGAAGCGCAGACTTGCGCTGTCGGATTGAGATAGTTCAAACAAAAGGCACTAAGACACACAAGGCGCGCTGAGCTACTCTTCCTGGTATCTATTCGTCGCTGTCTGTTTGATCCGAGGTGTTAAGAAACTATTACAATGCTTCAGTCGGCATGACATGCGTATCGTTTTACGCGCGTCGCATCTTGACAGATTTTCGTAATGAGCGTACGAATTCACAGTTGGCTTGAAAAGCGTCTCTGTGAATTGTCGCCCCCACAGGAGAGCGTGAGTTGTCCGATATCAACGACAAATATTCCGACGAGGTAGAGAAACTTCTCGAAGTAGGAAAAGAGAAGGAGTATCTGACCTACGACGACATAAATCGCCTTCTACCGCCCGACATGAATTCCGCCGACGAGATCGAAGCCATTCTCGATGTGATCGGCGCTGAGGGAATCTCAATCTCCGATTCAGACGAGAAGTTCATCGAAGCCGCCGCTGCTGCGCTCGGAAGCAACGGCGACGGCAAGATCGAAGACGCGCTCGATGAAGAACTGGATCTTGATCTGACGCCGGGCACGGTGGACAAGACGAATGATCCAGTGCGGCTATACCTGCGCGAGATGGCGGTCGTCCCGCTGTTGACCCGCGACGGCGAGGTTTCGATTGCGAGGCGAATGGAGCGAGGACGCCAGCGTGTGCTCAAGGCCATATCGCGCTCACCCATCTGCATAGAAGAGATGATCCAGATCGGGGAGCGGCTCAGGCGTGGCGAGCTGCACATCCGGGAAGTCGTCACGTTCAACGAGCAAGAACCAATCACCGAAGAGCGAATCGAGCAGTATCAGGTCTCGACGCTCGAATCCATGGGTGAACTGAGGAAGAGCTACGCTCGAATGCTCAAGCTCCACGACCGGGTGCTCGAAGAGCCAAAGAAATCACCGAGGCTGCTCAGGCTGCGCCGCAAGCTTGCAGTCGCGCGCGTAGAACTCAGCCGCCAGGCGCGGGCGCTCGATCTCGTGCTTCAACAACAGGATCTCTTCACGGCGATGATCCGCGACGGCGTAACCAGAGCACGCGACGCGCGCGCTGGGATCGACAAGGCTCGGCGTTCGCTCGAAAAGAAGAAATGGAACGAAGACGAGCGCGAGTTGAGACGTCATCTTCGCGACGCCGAGCGCCGCCAGGCTGAGATGGAAGAGCGTTGGCACGCATCGGCGCTCGAGCTTGAGCGCTCGCTTGCAGCAATCGCGACCGGCGAACGCGAGGCAAACGTCGCGAAGCAAGAGTTGATCGAGGCAAATCTGAGGCTGGTGGTCTCGATCGCGAAGAAATACACGAATCGCGGGCTGCAGTTCCTGGACCTGATCCAGGAGGGCAACATCGGATTGATGAAAGCGGTCGACAAGTTTGAATGGCGGCGCGGCTACAAGTTCTCGACCTACGCGACGTGGTGGATTCGTCAGGCGATCACCCGCGCGATAGCCGACCAAGCGCGGACGATTCGAATCCCCGTGCATATGATCGAGACGATAAACAAGCTGATCCGCACGTCTCGCGCGCTAGTCCAGGAACTCGGCCGCGAGCCCAGCTCCGAAGAGATCGCCAAAAAGATGGACATCCCGGTTTCGAAAGTGCGCAAGGTTTTGAAGATCGCGCAGGAGCCCATCTCACTCGAGACGCCGATCGGCGAAGAAGAAGACTCGCACCTTGGCGATTTCATCGAGGATAAGACCATCCTGAATCCAGCCGACGCGGTAATCACTTCCAACCTGCGTGAGATCACCGACGAAGTTTTAAAGTCTCTAACCCCTCGTGAAGAGAAAGTCATCAAGATGCGTTTTGGCCTTGGACCCAACGGCAGCGAACACACCCTCGAGGAAGTGGGCCAGCACTTCGCCGTGACTCGCGAGCGCATCCGCCAGATCGAAGCGAAAGCGTTAAGGAAACTACGCCACCCATCCCGGTCGAGAAAGCTTAAGGCGTTCCTCGAATCGGCAGCCCGACCCTAGGCTCATACCTGCCTCCCGGCGGGCCAGGCAAGAAAGCAACAATTTGTGAATGCGATAAAGTGACCTTTCATGATGAATACGGGAAGCACATTCTTTACTAACTTCCTTCTCCGAGAACTGGTCAAGATCAAGCAACCCTCGCGTGCATTCTCTCCTCGTGGAGCAGTGGGAGGCATTGGCGGCGGAGTCGGCTTTATCGGCTCTGGTGAATCGAGCCATCATAAATCTGAATCATTGTCGCTGCCGGCGGCAGGTGACGACCTATTTGATGAACAGCAGTTCACTGCATCGCTGAAGGCTGATGTTGAGAAGAAAATCATCGATTGCGCGGCGGCAATCACCCACCAAGGCAATATAGAAGGGAAATTCAATTCGAGTGAGTTCTATTTCGAGTATTCGCAAGGAAATGTTCGAGGGCGCATTGTTATATCCGGGAAGTTGATCGGAAGTACGTACTGTTTGAGAGCAGATCTTGAGGAGATTGGTGAAGGTCGGGGATTCCCATTTCCTCCAGACGAATTCACAACCATTAGACCAGAAGGCGACTACTATGTTGTGGGATTCCTAGAGGGCGACCCCTTAACCCAGGATAATCGACTCCACTTCATAGGAGTGGAACTGATAAAGGAATCCCGGCAAAGACTTCCACGCGGTATAACAAGAGAACAGCTTGAAGATCTACAGTATGCGGAACTCTGGTCACTGTCTAAACTCCCGTCACATTTAAAGCGGCTCTTACAAGAAGAAGGCATAGAGCACGCCCCTGAGCTGTCAGGCGAATATGAGGGATACCAGAGAGTCTGCTTCTTGAATGAGGTAGCTTTGAGGATGTACCGGGACGGTGGAATTTCGCTCAAAGTGTTGAAGAAGGTATCAGGCGCTGAAATGCCAAAGGAATGCTCCCGTAGTCTCAGGGGGCCTTACATTCCCAAATGAAGAATCGTGTTCAGGATACCGTCACGCAAAAGCGTCTCAGTGAATCAACCTTGACCGCCTAATCATGCAGCATTGATTACGAGTGCACCTGTGTTCTTTGATGTGATCGAGGGTCTAGTCAATCGGCCGGACCGGACCATCCGTGCGGCCAAGGGTCTTTGATTGACCGGGCACTTCATCGTCGGCGCTGGACTCAGCAGCCTTGGTGCCGGACGTCGGCGTTGAAGCAGATTGCGGAGGCGCTCCTTGAGTCTGAGGCTGAGGCTCGCCGCCGGCGACGCCTTGTTTGTATTGCGAGAGCACGTCTTCGACTCGGGCGCGGGCGCGCTCGGCTTCAAGCTCGCGGTCGGCCTCGGCGACGCGACTATCGGCCAACGAAGCCCCCGAACGCCTCAGACGCTCGCGCATCTCATCGATTGTTGCGGATGGATCTGTGCCGGCGAACGGCGTTTGGACCGATGACAGGTTCTCGCGCATTGCAGTCAGGTGAGTCTGAGTCGCCAGGTCTTCGCCAAGAATGCGCCGCTCCTCGCGCAACGCGCGGGCTCGTTCGGCCGCAGCATTGGCCTCACCGAGCTGCTGCATGATCAGGTCGCGTTGTGCGCTAAGCGCGACAAGCTGGCTTCCGGCAGCCGAGGCCGCAGACTCATCGCCTCGTTCTCTTGCAATGCGCTCTCGTTCAGCTACGCCTAAGATCTTCAGCCCGAATTCAGCCAATTCCTTCTCGAGCACCTTGGCTGAAGCGCGCGTCTGAACTTCGAGCTCGTTGAGGCGCGCGACTTCCGCGCGAGTGATTCCACGCGCTTCTCGATCGGGACTGCTGACTCGCTGGATCAGATCATCGAGGTAGGAATTGATAAGTCGCTTCGTACGGTGCCACATGTCTTTATTGGTTAGGAGGCTTCCTATCGAAGGCCGGCGGCTTCTCGACGGCCGGCGGCCTCGGGTCATCCTGCTGTATTGAACGAGGCGTAGTGTTCTGTTGCTGAACCACCGGCAGCGTAACAGGCTTTACGAACTTCACTCGGAAGATTGCGCCGGGGTTAACGACGACTTCCCCGCCCTTCGTCAGAAACAGACCTGCGAGCAAACCTCCTCCAATCGAGGCCGCGCCGGCGCCCAGGCCACCGCCCGAAAGAATCACAACGCCGGCCCCCGCGCCGCCGATCGCGCCGCCGCGCTCAACGTTGCGAGCTGTCGCGTCGCCGCGATGTCCGCCCTTCACTTTACCTTCGCTGTCGGCGTTCAGCTTCTCGTTCTTGTCCCAGTCATCAACGGCCGTCACGACGACCGACACCGCCTCTTCTCCCCAGGACAGCGCGATTCGCTCGAACGCTATTGCAATGCTCCCGCCCTTCTGACCGCGTTTGGCTGGAGTGACTTGAGTCACGCGGCCCTGGAATTCCGTTCCGCGCGGAAGGACGAGCTGGCCATTGACCGAGAGCTGCTCGTCCAAAACGGCGGTAATCGGATCGCCCGGCTCGCTCAACTTCGAGCTGAGCCGCGATTGAAGAACGAGTTTAGCTTTGGTTTCGGCTTCAATGGTTGCCTCTTTCGCCGCCTGCGAGAACACCGGCACCGCACCGAGCACCATCAAAGCGAAGAGAACGATAGAACACAATGACTTTCTCATTTTGTACCTCCTGGCCTGCCCTGGTAGCGATCAACTTCGATGTTAGTTCACTAGTCTGACCAGGGTCAAGAAGAAGCTGCAACCTAAAAGAAGCTGCAACGCCCGATTCAGGTTGTCCGACGCCGGACTATTCGCCGATTGCTTTCCTGATTACGTCGGCGAGCCTGTTTGCTTGTTCTTTAACCTTAATCTCGTCCTCACCTTCGATCATGACGCGTGCCAGATTCTCGGTACCGGAATATCTAATCAGCAGCCGGCCTCGTCCTTGCAGCTCGTGCTCCACCCGCTGGCTTTCAGCCTTGACTTCGGGAAGCGTATCAAACGGCGGTTTGCTGCGAACGCGAATGTTCACGAGCAATTGTGGGTAGCGAGTCATCTGAGCCGCAAGCTGCTCAAGCGCAAGTCCTGAATCCCGCACTGCTCGAAGCAGTTCGATGGCAGTGATCATCCCGTCCCCCGCAAGCGAAATATCCGGAAGGATTATGTGGCCCGACTGCTCGCCCCCAAGCTTTGCGCCGCGCGCCAACAGTTCTTCCAGCACGTAGCGGTCGCCCACTTGTGCGCGAATCAATTCGATTCCCCGGTCCCGCAACGCAATCTCGAGCCCGACGTTGCTCATTACAGTGGCGACAACCAGACCGCCTGCCAGCTGCCCACGCTTCTTAAGGTAGTCAGCCAAAACCAGCAACGTCGAATCGCCATCAACGAGACTTCCCTTTGCGTCGACAAACAGCGCGCGATCGGCGTCGCCATCGAAGGCGATCCCCAGATCGAGCCCTCGATCGACCACTGCGCGTTGCAAGGCTTCCTGGTGAAGCGATCCGCAAGCTTCGTTGATATTTCGTCCATCGGGTTGAGCCGAGAGCACTTCAACCTGCGCGCCCATTCGCCCAAACAACTCGGGCGCGATAGCTGATGCTGCCCCGTTTGCGCAGTCCAAAGCGAGCCTCAACCCCTCCAGTTTCAAGCCGCGACCGACGTCAGTCGCGAGGTAGTTAACATAAGTCTCCTGGTACTCCTTCTCCCTCTCCTGTTGACCTTGGAGCCAGTCCAGCTCGCCCGTTTGAAGATATTCCTCTCCAGTTGCTCGAGCGACTCTCGCTTCTATTCTGCGTTCCATTTCGTCGGCAAGTTTCTTGCCTGACGGAGAGAAGACCTTGATGCCGTTGTCTTGATACGGATTGTGGGATGCAGAAATCACTATACCCGCATCGAAGGGCGTCGCTCGCGTGATGTAAGCAACCCCTGGGGTTGTGATGACCCCGGCAGACTGCACGGTCGCTCCGGCAGCCGTCGCGCCGCGAGCTAGCGCGAACTCGATCCGCGGTCCTGACTCGCGGGTGTCGCGGCCAATTAAGATGCGCGGCGCGCGGCCCAGCTCATGGGCAAGATTCAAAGCAAGCGACCGTCCGATGATCGCAACCGTCCTTTCATCAAGCGGGAATTGACCTGCCACGCCTCTGATCCCGTCTGTCCCGAACAGTCTTTGTCCGGCGCTTTCCGACATCAATAAATGCTCCTGATGAGATTGTGCCGAGTCGTTTGACCCGCGGTTAGTTTCGCAGGCTCGTGGCAGGTTAGACAACCCGCGGTTCAGTTGTTGTCCAGTTGTTTGTTTCGAGGTGGGGCCGGCTGGGCATTCACCTGGCGCGGACCGTCCCGGGCTCAACTGACCGCACGACGACCCGGTCCGCAAAACTTGGTGATACCGTGACCTTTGGCGAGATCGATCGCGATCCGGCCTGATATTGGACCGCTACGTTTAGATCCGCCACGGTCATAGCGTCTACGTCAGAGTGCGGGCCGAAGACGGTCACTCTGACCGCCCTAGGAAAGACCCTGGCCCTGGGCGGCGCGTCGAATAATGCCACCGGCACGTCGAAGGCGCGCTCCTTGCGCTGTTCGCCGATGACAACCTGGAGCATAACCTTCCGGCCCTTGTCGTCACTCAAGCTCAAGTTGGGCGAGCCAATATCGATCGCCACCATTTCGCTGAACGGCTCCGTCCTATTCGTGAGGCTTACAGTCTCGGTTGATACTTCGGTGATATCTCGCACTTGACTTTCCGCGCCGCTTATTTTGACGGTGCGCGGCACGATCTGCCAGTCGATCCTTTCATAGCCCGGAGGAGGATCGCCCTCAAATCTCGGCGTAACCGGCACTTCGACTTCAATCACGCGCTCCACGGTCACTCGAATCGCTCGCGGCTCTATCTCTTTAACTCGAACACCGGCCGGCAAGCGGTTGGCTTCGATGTTCAGCGGTATTACGCGAACACCGGGTTCGATTCCCGACATATCCGCGGTCGCGGCCAATTGTCCCACTCGAAGCGCATCCAGCACGTCGCGCGATCCTTCGAGATCCACCCGCGCTGTCAGCGGGTCGTATTTCGAGACAATCAGATTGGGTGAGTCAACCAGGTTGGGGGGCTCAATAGGAACACTCAAGGTGATCTGGCTGACCGGTCGCGACGCAACCGAGAGCCAAAGCACACCGGTGATCAACAGGGCCAGGACCTTCAAACCGGTGTTCTCGAGCACGTAGTCTCTGGCGTACTCTTTCAGCCGTTTCAAATAATCATTCATCCAATCCATTAGTGCGGCCCTTATTTGATGTAGGTCTCGCTCACCTGCTCTCTGGATGCATCAGCGGCCGCTTCCGCCTTACGTTGAGCGCGGCGAGCAGGACTAACGGCTTCAAACAATCGCCGTTGCGGTTCCAGCGCATTGCGAATCAACTCGCGAAGCGAACTGCTGTTGAGGTAGCGAGTGATCTCTCCGTTCTGCACGAATGAGATGACGCCGGTCTCTTCGCTGACGACTACGGCCGCCGCGTCCGTGTCCTCGGTGACTCCGATGGCAGCTCGATGGCGCGTACCCAGCTCTTTTGACAATCTAGGATTGAGCGTCAGCGGAAGAAAACAGCTCGCAGCTTCGACTTTATGGCTGCGAATGATGACCGCGCCGTCATGCAGCGGCGTGTGCGGATCGAAGATCGTCACCAGCAAATCGTACGAGAGCGCTGCCCTGAGCGCTACGCCTGTGTCGATGTAGTTTTGCAGTCCTACGTTTCGCTCGAGCACAACGAGGGCGCCTACTTTTCGAGACGAGAGCGTCATCGCTGCAAGCACGATGTCATCGTAAGCTTCGTGGCTCGGCTTTGCGTGCCCGAACCGGAAGGGTCCAAGGTTCGACCCAACCCGCATCAACGCCGAGCGTATCTCAGGCGCGAATATCACCAGAATTGCAAAACCGAAATAAAGCAGTGTGTTTCGCATGACGAACTGAAGCGTGTCCAGTCCCAGTAAAACGGAAATCTGGTAGAGCAGCCCTACGCCGAGCAACCCCGCTGCCATCTGCACAGCCCGCGTGCCGCGCACAAGTTTGAGCAGACCATAGATGATCGCCCACACGATGACAAAGTCGATCAGATCGGTGATTCGTAGTTGTTTGAAAAAATTCAGTAGCTCTGCGGATCGGCTCATGTCGATTGCTGACCTCGCGCTCGCGAACAAAGATCACACCGGCCGGAGATCATTCGCGAGCGGCTTCAACTCGCGTCGTCAACCGGCGCCTATCCGGAATCTCTGGCGGCACTGATCTGAACCTTTCGGGCGCTGCGCGGACGGGGAGAGCAGCGTATTCACGCAACGCCTTCCCTGTTCCATCGTCCACCGCCGCGGTTTGCGGCGAAATAACCTGGAAAATCGCGAACTCAGAATTCGCTGCAAGTCTGCTCCACATTCTTGCGTGTGGATGCGACCGGCTTATCTACCGAGGCCTGACGATAGACTCTACTGGTATCGTATCCGGCACGTGCGACAGAATCAAGCAAACAATTACCGACCTGCCCCATTTGGTCGGTACAATTGAGTCTTTTGCGTACACAGTCTCTCTAAAATACAGAACTGAGATGATCCATCCTTGATCGTTATCGCGAATGCGTCTCCGTACGCGGGCTCGAAGAAAAGGCTTTTTTGTCAGCGATTCTGGTGCTACAAAGCAGACTGCGCCGGACGAACCCCAAGTCTGCCGATGTGCAGGAATGTGTGGCACTGGAGTTGCTCACGAGTCAGTGACGTTCGGTGATTTACCATGACAGTAAGGCTAGTGAAACGAAAACAATCTCTCAGCCGCGAGGAGAAGCAGCCGCAGCCGCCCTCGCCAACTCAACTGACACTCACGACTCAAGGTTGGATTGAGGAGTTCAGGGCGCAAAAAGCCAGAGATCAACACTCGCTAAGCGGCGTGATGAAACGCGACTGATCGAGACAGTGATTCACTCAGTGGCAGTGGCAGCGTCCGCTACGCCGAAGGGCCACTCGCGCCGGCGCCATGATCTAAGCAAATAAATCGCAAGTCCCACGATCAGCAAAATTACCGCGTATCTGACCTCTTTCTGAAAATTCTGTCTGGATACCAATACGTAGACGAATCCAGCAAACGCTAGGAGAGCGGGCAGCGGATAAAGCCACATCCGAAACGGCCGTTCCATATCCGGTTTGCGAATCCGCAGGACGATCACGCCAATTGTCTGAGCCAGAAACTGCACCATGATCCGTATTACCACCAGCGCGGCTATGACATCAACCAGCTTGAAGAAACAAAACACTACAGCCACCGACCCAAGCACAAGTAGCGACACGTGAGGAAACCGATGCTTCTTGTGAACGCGCGAGAAGACTCTGAAGTAATTCCCGTCAAGCGCCGCGGCGTATGGAACCCGCGAGTATCCGAGCAACAGAGAGAACACCGAAGCGAACGCCGTCCATATCACCAGCAGGCTCGCTACAATAGCTGCGCGGCGGCCGTAAAGCTGCTCCATGAAATCCGCGATAGGTTTCTTTGAGACGGCCAGCTTCTGCCACGGCATCACGCCGAGGATGCTTATATTCATCACAATGTAAATGACCGAGACGGCCAGTATCGAATAGATGATCGCGCGCGGAATCGTCCGCCCCGGTTCCTTTACCTCCCCGCCGAAAAAACATACGTTGTAATAGCCCCAGTAGTCATAGACCGCGATGAGCATCGCTGAACCAAGGCCCGTGTAGAAGGCGGGCGACAACTTGAAGGCATCCGGTGGAAAGCTGAATGCCAGGTTGCGGTCGAAGTTAGTCACGCCCGAAAAAACCACCCAGCCTACTGTGATAATCACACCGACCCAAAGGAACTCTGATAATCGCCCGATGACCGTAATCTTGCGATACAACAGGAACACGGCTGTAAAACATGCGCCTACAGCTACCAGCGCGGCAGCCGGCGCGATCTGCTTTACGTCAAATGTGCCAAGCAAGCCCAAACCAAAATGAAAATCACTTGCTTCTTCAAGCTTAGGCCATATATAGCCCGCGTACTGCGAGAGCCCAATGCAACCGGATGCGATCGAAAGCGGCGCGCTGAACGTGAGCTGCCAGATGAACAGGAACGACATCATCCGGCCGAGCCTCCTGGGGTCGTAAATCTCCTTAAGGAATCCGTAAGGTCCGCCCGACCTCGGCATCGCCGCTCCGAGCTCAGCCCATACGAGGCCATCGCACATCACAAGCACGGCGCCGAATATCCACCCAAGCATCGCTTGCGGGCCATTCATCGCAGAGATAATCGCGGGGATCGTAATGAACGGGCCGACCCCGATCATGTCGATCATGTTCAACGTAGTCGCGCTTGCCAGTCCGACGCCTCGAATCAGCTGAGGACTGTGATCTGCTTCTTGAACGGATTCGGGATTGAGGTCGGGGATTCTTTGACTGGGGTCTTGCGGGTTCGTGCTGGTCGACATGTTGCGTCCGTTGGACGGGAATCACTTCACCATCGGCCGAGGCACCGGGATGCACTAAGATGGCGGAAAGAGTTTAAACCAAAACCGCGTCTGCGAAAAACCGATTTGCAGATGGGGGCTACTGGCTGACCCGAGGCGTCGGGTTGTTCGGTTGGCCCGGGCGTAAGGGAACTCCGGGGATCTGCTGAATATTCTTCGGGATGTAGATGAACACCCAGTCTTCGTATTTCTCAAGGCCAAAGTACGCGGTCGCTGCCTTACCTTTCTTTTTCGGCGCTACGCCTACGATCGGAGCGTTGCTGTGACCCGGCGCGCCAGATTCAAAAAGGTGGGCCAGCGGATCGTTGATATCATCATCATCGTCATCGTCGTCATCGTCCGCTGTCTGGCCAGGAGGCCTGGCTTGTGGGTTCCCGGGATTGGCTGGATTAACCGGGCTAATAGGAGGCGTCTGCCCCGGGGCCACGCCGGACGCAGGATTCGAGGAAGACGGACCAGTCTTCCCAAAGACGCTCTTCGTCGGCGGACCCGCCAGCAGGAGATACTGACTTGGAATAGGAATTAGCGTCTGAGCAGCCCAGGCCTGCAGGAATTTCATTATCCTTGGATCGCGGGCTCTGACGAGGTCCCACTCCGAGCTGTTCATCGGGTCTATCATCGCTGATGCCCTGACAAACTTCTTTTCATTCACGCGGATCGTGACGCCGTCACGCAGCTTTGCCAGTTCAGTGAGGTAGCCCCAGGGTGGCGCCACGGTAAGGTTAATCGGTCCAAGGCGGTCGCCATTATAATAGCGAGCTATTCCCTCAGCCATCTGCTCGCCCCGATATATCATTTCGACTTCTTTGTCGCGCCGCACCTGCATCTGCACGTTAGGAATGATCGATGAAGAAAGTATGATGCTCATCACGCCAAGCGCCAGCAGCAAGCCGAGCAGCGCCCAGCCCTGCTCGTCCGAGCGCTCCGAATCGCGGCTACTTCGAACTCTTCCAACTGCGAGGAGCATCATCTCACCTTGTCCTGCAACTGCACGCGCCTCTTGATGTCGTACTGGATGAGCGTGACATCGATGCCGTCGGCTGATATGGCATCCACGCGCCAGATTCCCATAATTGTGTCGCCGACTTTGGCTCGCTTGATCTCTTTTGTGGAGTTGAGCTCAACCACGGCGTAATTGTACTGCGGTTGACCGAGCGTGCCCAGTCTTCCCTTGTATATGAATTGCGGCTCCGGTGCCGCTTGAACAACGAACTGGATCGAGTTCGAGTTCTCGGCGGGGTTGCTTTGTGATTTTACCGCGACGTTTATGCCTCGCGCCAAAGAGTAGTCTCCAGGCGAAATCTCCGTCGATAGCTGAGTCTCGCTCAGACGCTTGGTAACCCTCGGCGAGCCGTCAATGAGGATGTGCGCATCGGCCGGAATCTTGTTACCGGTGACCACGAGCGTCAGCGGTCGCGGAGTGCCTGCCACTGCTGTCTGTGGCTGCATCGATACAAGCTGAATTGGAGGAGGGTCGGGCTGCTTCGGCGGCGCCGGCGGCGGCGGAACATAGTAAGCGAAGATATTCCCGCGGCCTGGCTCGCTGTTGCTTGGCGCGCGCTTGCTTTCGCCGCTTGAAGCAAACCTCAGATTGAGCGGCGTCAAGTCCGAGAGCAGCGCCTGCATCATAGCTTCTTGCTGAGCAGCTGCGCCCAACTGTCGCGTCTTCTGAGTTGCAGGCGCCGATGCCGGCTGCGATGAACCGCCAGCCGTAGCGCCAGGCTGAGGGTTGCGCTTAGGTCTGGATTCCGGGCCCCTGAGGACGAATTGGTAGACAACGGCCCCAGCAAGAGCAACGCCTAACGCGGCGAGAAAAATTCGCTTTGCCTTCTCTGATGATGAGCTTTGTTTGGCCATTGGTTACTTCCCAGTCGCGCATGGAGTTCAGGCTTTACCCTGCCCTTGCATTCGTCAAACAAATCCAGGCTAAAGCCTGAACTCCATGGTCTATTCCATCGGTTGAAAGTATGCGGACATTTCAATTGTTAGCATGATACCCGACGCTCCTCCCTCTCCTCCTCGCGAGCGTCTGCCCGCGGTCCTCGCCTCCTGATTCGTAAAGTTGACCGAGTTGATCAGTACAAACTGTTTCTCTCGCTCGACCTCGTTGATGAAGTTTTTTACGTTGGAGTACTGACCGAATACCGTGAATCGAAAGCTGACGCTTGGAAACACGTTCAGGAGTTCGTCTGCTTTCTTGTGTTTTGAAGCGCTCTTGTTCTCGCTCGTCTGATTGCCCTCCGCGTCCCCCTCGCCGCCGGTGGCGCCCATGTCTATCCCGCTTGTAAGTGTAACGCTGTTCTTTTTCGCGAGCGCGTTGATCTCTCTTATGAGCTCAATGCGGCCGGACGAAAACGATTTTAAATGGCGGACCTTGAACGTCTCCAGGCTTTCGAGCGCGTTCGCGGCCTGGTCTTCAGCGGGGGGCGGCGCCGCGCCGCCCGGCGTTCCGTTGGCGATTATGGTTCGCTGCTGCGCGTCAAGTTCGGCTTGAATCGCCCGCAAGCGATCCTGCTCGGGTTTGAGCGACGAGAAGTACTGTGCGACCACCATCACAAGCAGGGCGGCCGCGAGCAGGACCGCGATTGCCTCGCCGAGGTTGAGGCCAAACGGGATCTTCGCCGCGCCAACCTGGCGGACTTCTGATCGACTCACTCTTTCCCGCACCTGTGTGCTCACCGCGCGTCACCTCTCGATGGCTTGTAAATCAGGTTAAGAGTGAACGGCGTTTCGCCGGTGTCGGTCGGAGCCTCCTGACCGGTTTCGCCCACGATAAAGAGGCCGCCTGACTTCTCAAGGTTGCTCATCATCGCAGTCATCTCGTCGGGAGTAGTGCCGAGGGCTTTCACCTCAACCCTGGCCATCACTTCGTCTGCTGTGTTGACGATCTCCGCGACCTTGATGCTCATGATGCGAGTGTTCTTTGGAACATACTCTTCGATGTCGCCAATCATTCTGTTCCATGAGAAGACCTTGCGCTGAATCAACCGCCGCGCCGATGCGAGCTGCATGGCTTGCTGCTCGGTGAGGACGATCTTCTGCTGTTCCCGCTTGCGTCGCTCCTGTTCGTCTGCCGCATCCTTAGCAGCCTGCTTCTGTCCCTCGATACGTTGCGTCAGTTCGGTTTGCTTCGCCAGCACACGCCCCTTCTCGGCCGTCATCCACAGGAAGAGCCAGAAGGCAATGAAGTAAGCCGCCACCAGGGCAATCCATAAGAGGCGGTGATTGGTAAAAGGCCGCCTCGAAAGATTTATGTGTGTTCGCATTCCGTTCAAGGATAACCGACAAACCAGTGGCTTTACCAGCTTTTCAATGACCGGGCCGATCCGGCATTCAATACTCCAGTCGCTGATACATTGCTCAGGTCAAAGGGGCACTCGCATTCCGTCTCAACGGGCAACTCCTGTCGAGGGCTAACGCATCTGCTGATGAGAAGTTCCAGTTGTTGAGCATTTAGCAGCGATCGATTTCAATCCGGTTAGCGTTGCGAGGAAGAGATGAAGACCTGCCCTGTTTGCGCGCTCGATTTGGAAGACGCTTACTTGTTTTGTCCGGATGACGGCTCGAGCCTTGGGACTCTACCGAACGGATCATCGGAGAGTGGATCTGCAAGGGCCTCTCAGTCCAATCATGACACAGCGAGCCCTGTGGTGCTGTATTGCCCGGCTTGCGCCGCCGAATACCCGCTGACTTTTTCCACGTGTCCAGTGCACGGCGTGCAGCTCACTAAGCACCGAATACCGAGGTTGTCGAATTGTGGACTGGATCCTCGCACACATGACCAGGCTACCGATACGCAGGCTACAGCCTCCGGAGTGCAATTCCAACGAGATCAGTCCAATCTCACGAAGCACCTCACGATCCTCGACCTCAAGCGGCCTCAGATAGAGAGTCCGCGCCGCCAGGCGGCTGTCGAGGCTGTTAAGGACGATGCGGAATTTGCGCAGAACGCGGCGGACAGCGCAAGGGTTAGTGTACCGTTCGACTCGCTGGCAGCGGTACCCGTCGGAGCGTTTGCCAGCGATGCTAGTGCGTTCGGTTATCAGGGACCTCTGACCGACTCGCACGAGAAAGGGTTCGAGCGTCCCGCCTTTCGTGTCGCAGCTATCACGACCATCATTGCGCTCGTCGTGTTTGGGCTTGTGGCTACGTACACGTTCGTCTTAAGGACGCCGCGACGATCGTCTTCACCCGCGGTTCAAGTGGCAAGCAAGATGGAACCGGCCCCCCAGCCTTTGCCCTTCGTCCCCACGCCTCAAGAGGCGCAAGACTACAAAGAGGAAGCGCCCGTTCCCGCGGTTTCGACTTCGCCGAAACCACAGCCGGAGCGGCCTGCCGAGCGAGCGCGCAACGAGAGTCCTCTCTCTTCACCAACCGAGCAAGGTGTGCGTAAAACCACAGTCGCTCAACCTCTTCCAAAACCGCCAGCAAAGACACCGCCGCCAGCGCCGGTAACGACGACCAGAGTTTCAAACCCTCCTATGCCCGCGTTGCCGCGCGGCAACTCCGGTGGGTTTGACGCCAGGCTGATCCGTGTGCGATCGAGGAAGACGGCAGCGGGGTTTCGCTACGACTTGACCTTCAATATGCAAGAGCAGGCAGGCCGTTCAGCTCAGTGGCAGCGTGTGTTGATCAATACCCGTTCCGCGAGTGGAATGAATCACTCAGAGGCGATCCCGTTCTCACACCGTTTGGGCGCGGCAGGCGCCCTCACCTTCACTATCAGCGTCGAGCTGACCGGACGTTCAGAATCCGACTGGCAAGGCCGCATCGTTTGCACAACGCTTGGCTGGGACAACAACGGCGCACCGCTCCAGGCGAGCTTCGGAGCAAATGTTACGCCCTGATCGTGCTCTCTCAAGCCTGACCGTCTGAAATGCGATCAGCGCGGAAGCAATTCGTCCAGACTCTTCAGCAACTCCTTGCCTCGCAACTCAGGCTGGTCCTTGCGCCTGTTGTTTAGCGATAAAATCTTGCCGTCCGGGCCGACCAGCAACGTCGTCGGATATGAGTGAATGCGGAGGTTGCGAATGGTTGTAATGATGGTTTCGCGCCTGGCCTGCGGCCAGGTCATGCTCTGCTTCTCCAGTTGCGGCTTGATCGCCGAGACGATGTCGGGCGGGTCGGTGTTCATTCCGAGAATCTCCAAGCCGCGAGCCTGAAATCTTTGGTAAGCCGCTCGCAGATAGGGTAGCTCCTGCCGGCAAGCGGGACACCACATACCCCAGAAGTCAATCAGCAGGTACTTCCCGCGAAACTCCGACAGCTTTCGTTTTTTGTTGTTGAAGTCCGTGAACTCGAACTCCGGCGCCTGGCCACCCATTCGCAACTCGATGCGTTTGTAGTCAGACGCTGAGTGCGACTTCATCGTGATCTGATTCTTTTCCAAATCCACTTTCCTGGTCGAGACGTAGAGGTTGCCGACGCGAAAGACCACCGCTTCATCCTCAGTCTCGGCAGCCTCGGGCGAAAAGGCATCCATATCGATCTCGCCGTCGGCGTCGCAGTCCACACCGAGCTTTCCGCTTGTCGGACTGATCTTCTTCGACCGCGGGTTGTAATCGTACTGCACGAGAGTCTGCTTTCCCTGAATATCCACCGAGCCGCGGGCGAACGCGGTGCGCGATTCGAGGATCAGGCGCTCTCCTTCCTTCATCTCTTCGGTGCGCACCCTTTTGAGGTATTGAACGAAGAGCGGAAAGCTCTTGAATAGACCTTCCTTAAGCGGTTCGTTGACGGTCGTCTGCCATATGTACGGGTTGTCGGCTTCCTCACGCGAAAACGGGAAGCGCTCCTTGTCATCCAGCTCGTTGGTTCATATCCACGTCGACGAGCAGGTAAGGGTCTTCGCCTTGCGGCTCGACTAACAACGCCAGGATCGCGGACTTGTCACTAAGCGCGTGATAGAGGCGGCCGGCCGTAACGGTCGCGTCGCTCTCGGGTGGCTTTGCGATCTTGATTCTGGACAGGTCGCGCATCGGCCTGAAGACAACCTGTTCGTGGTCATCGCGATTGGCGACGAGTTGCGAATCGAGCTTTCCAGTGTATTCATCCGCCGATCTAGCTGCCGAGATGACAAGGAGTGACGCCACTGTCATGCTGAGGCCGGTAAGCCGGCGCAGCTGTGTCCAATGGGGCTGGGTTTGAAACAATTGTTTCATAGGAATTCTCCTCCGATTAATCCGGGATTGCAGCTCAAGATTAGCCGATCACGATCATCTCGCATTTGTACCGGCTGGGTCATCCACCTTGTATCTTTTCTTGCATACGTATCTCCCTTTTTGATCGCTCCAACCAATATCGCAAGTTGTGTAGGTGGCACGTTCTTCGAACTGCGTCAAATAAAGACGCCCGCTGCTTGTGCTCAACATTGAGTGGGATAAATCTTTATCGCGGCAAAACCAGTGAATAACGTTCTTTTCGTTTGCTCCCTCCTTAGCTCTTTCATCAGTCGTAACGATCACCAATCCAAAGCGCCGCGAATCATTTCGACCCACATCGACAACGATGGCAGCGTAGCCAATCCATGATGATATGAACGGCACGTCAATGTCTTCTTGGCGTGGAAGAAGTCTCGCTTTGACCGCCCACTGTGGAAACTCGAAATCATCTCTAGTCGCGAGGCGGTATTTTCCCTCTCGAACAAACGGGCCCCACACCTGACCCAAAACTGTTTTGCTCATTTCGGGAGATAGCGGGTCATTTGTGTTGTGGGTCGGACTTTCATTAGCTGAGGTACTCTCTTGCTGTACCACGGCATTCTTCGTTGAATCTGAACGCGTTGCGCTACAGCAGCAGAAGCAAAAAGGGAACACCAAGGATAGCCAAAGAGCGCCGATCCGGTGAGCCGTTGCATTAAGAGTCCTGCGTCGACTGAAAACGTGCATCACTTTCTCCCCTTCGTCTAATCACGCATTTGAATAACGCTCTGCATCTCTCATACAAATTTCGTATCGTTCTGCTCTCTCAGCAAGGGACGGTCAGGCTTGAGTTTGTTGGAAGCGACCGGGCAATACCGGGTAGTCCAGTGGGTGGGAAGCCCACCACGGAAAGGCCTAGCAAGCCACCGAGTAGCAAGACCTTGGGAGGCGAGCAGTAATGATCGCTTCTAAGCGTA
>WNFR01000485.1_pt1 | contig 40547 bp, 33 predicted proteins | sample 5400221 | NCBI WGS metagenome assembly WNFR01 (sample SAMN13153357, study PRJNA577476) | soil metagenome | isolation source: 40 cm soil under Madrone tree | place: USA:California | collected 2016-06-14 | reverse complement strand
GGACTCGCGACCGGGTTGCCCGGTGCGTCCGTCCAGGCCAACGTGACGCGTAGCGGCTTGGTTGGATCGGCTATCTTTCCCTGAACTGTGAAGACTTGTCCGGTGTTCGCCAGCACCTGATCCTGGTCGACGAGGGTTCTTGGAACACCATCGAGCGCGCGGCTGAGACTCATCAAACCCCATCCTTGATTCGCTCCCGGTAGAGAGTCTCCGGCCATCACGCCGGTCAAGTAGGATGTCGAGTTGGTCAAGTAAGCCTTCACCATCGCGGGGCTGGGCGGTTTACCCGTCGCTTGCTGGAAGAGCTGCCTCACGATCGCCGCGGCGCCCGCTACTGCCGGGGCAGCATGACTTGTGCCGGATGACCACGTGTAAAGCGATTGTCCGAGTGGATAGTTCCCCGGGCCGCACACTCCGCCGGCGTTGTAGCTGCGCGATTGCGACCGTGCTCCTTGAATGTGTGTGCCGGGTGCGACGATATCAGGTCTTGTGCGGCCGTCGGCGGTTGGGCCGCCGGACGAAAACGAGATCAGTGACATGATGTCATCTGCGCCGCTCGAGTCTATTCCGCAGCCATCAACACCGGCTCTCAGGTTTTCACTTGCGCCTACCATTATCACGTTCTTCGCATTGCCGGGTGAGGTGAGTTGGCCGCCTGGTCCTTTGTTGCCGGAAGAGAATACGACGGTTATTTCCTGATTTCCTTGTACAGTGGATTGAGCATCTCGAACCAGCGAGTCGTAAGTCTGACAGTCGGTTGTGTAGGTGTTGTTGTACGATCCCCAACTGTTGTTCGATATTCGAGCCCCGTCCCTGTACATCATATCCACCATCGATCGGAAGGACGGGTTCGTGTAGTCCGGGGCAAAGATCTGGGTAACCCCGAGTTTCACGTAGGGATGAGTGCCCAGGCCATACCTGAAACCGTCCGGATCTACAAATTGAGAGCCCGTGCCGACGTTGTAACCACCTACGATGGAGGCGTTGATGGTTCCATGTCCCGGAGGGTCCTGCGGCACGATTTCCTGATCGAACGCGCCCACATAGCGAGCGTACATGACGCGCGCGGCGCCGGCCGAATTAAGAAAGTCTTTGTGGAGAACCTGAGGATCAAGCACGCCCTGGTCAATGCCGGTGTCAGCCACGTCTACGATGAAGTCCGGAGTCGATGCGATTCCCTTTGATTGAAGCCAGGCCAGGTAACTCGAAGCCGGTTCGCTGCTGGTCAATCTGCCGGCAAGGATTAGACCCTGCTTTTCGTCGTGCAACACGGGCTCGATCCATGGTTCGATCCAAAGCACATTGTTCATCCGTGCAACGTCGGGAATGAGCTGCGGGTGAAGTCTTAAACGAACATTAGTGTAGGACAGACTCTTTGTAGGAGTTCCAACAAGTGAAGCTGACGAGCGCGTGACGAGTTCCTTGACGTCGCTGGCAGCATCGGCCGAAGCGAGCTGAACGGTGACTGTGGTCTCTTGATCTGAATCGAGTGGGATCTCCGGCGCGATCTTATAGCTCGGCTTGAAAGCGCCGCTCCACTGCACGAAAGTACCCTGGGCCGCGAGACCTTTGACGCTTGCGAGTCCTTCTCGATTAGCGCGGACAAGATATGCGTTGTTGGGAATGTAAGAAACTATTTCGGCCACAGACTTCAGCTCACTAACCCACTGCTTCTTGACCGGTCCGATGAATTGAACAATGTAGAGTTGTTCGCTCGCAGGGTCTGCCTCTCCCAGCGAGTTCGCAAAGAGCGGTTCGCCCTCAAGCGTATCGAACGGACCAGCTCGAAGTAAGACCGCGTTCAAATCGTCTCGAACGCTCGACCCTGACGTAGACTCGACACTAACGCGCTCGGCGGAAGCGGCTGGAGCGTTCATCAAAACGAAAGCGCCGTAGTCTTCAAGGACTGAGCCTCCTTCCGCGAGGATCGAATCGCGCAACGCGGTTTCCGTTGCCTGGATGATCACCTTATGAGTCGATGTCTTGCTTCTATAGGCGGCATCGAAGACACCGGGGTTTGCGCGTTGGCCGGAGTGCGGTGTGGATGAATCTGAATGCGCAGTAAGCTTGCCGGTTAGAATTAATGCCAAGAGGAATAGCGCTACAGGAAAGATGCGAAGTGAGTGTCTAGCCATTGAATGAATGCTCCAGTGTGCAAGTTGGCAACCCGGTACCGGTGACGCGTCGCTCGCCAAAGGCGATCCTTTCGCTCGAATCTTTCACGTTCGTTTCCGCGTCAAATAAGTGTTTTGGTCGGTTTGAGGGGCAGGCTATTACAGCGATATTCGAAGGGGCAAAACGGGAGACAAACAGCCTGGCTAAACTGTAGCGATCGTAAGTGAGACCGGTACAACAGTCAATAGTTTTCCCCACTTTAGAGGCAGGTAGAGCCCCGTCGATTCCGGACTTTGTCGAAGCCTTTGAAGACTCCCGCCAACCGGTGTTAGGTTTAGTCGGCGCCCGGCTTTCGCCGGGGAGCAGATTGGCGCGTCAACTTTCAATGCATCCGTCGCTAATAGAGCAATTCTCCAGGTTATCCTCATCGGTTGAGACGCGTCTCTTCACCGAGTATGGTGCAATCTTCATCACAACCGCGATGCCACCGCCGAAGATAATGTTTGACGATCCGCGCGATGTGAACACCTTCCAGGCTTTGCTGCCGGTTGATCGAGCTTTCTTCGGCGACTACGAGATTGAGCTTCAGGCAAAGGCTCTCGGGGCTCTCGCGGCGGCTGCGGCCGAGATGTCAAGTCGCGGAGGTTCCATCACTGCGCGCGCTGCTGATTCGGGGAGCCGGTCGTATGAGGACACGGCGAGACTCTGGAATCGAAACGTAACGCGCGGGTTAGAACACTGGAAATCTCTTGGGCGCATAGACGCCGAGACCGCCGCATCAATCTTGAAGTTGAGCCCGGCTGAGCAGGTATCGCCGATCCTGAGCCTCGAAGAAACCGAGCAGCTTTTTTTCGGCACCTTCTTTGACAGGTCGATCCTCTATTCGGTGGCTGCGCCTGGAGCATCTCAGCACCTGTCGAGACTCGCCTTTGATGTAGCTGAATTCGAGAATATGGAAGTCAAAAGCGTGCTTGCAGGCCACGGTTGGCTTCGAACGGTTCCGAGTGACCTTCCGCACTTTACGTTTCTCGGTTGGCGGGAGGCTGAACTGGGCAATATGGGGCTCCAGCGAGTGGAGCGGGTTTGCGGAACACAGGTGTACGATTTCTGGATACCTGACCTCGATCAGCTTCAACCAATCTCAGGAAGATGAGCCCGCTGATTGTTCAATCCTGTCTCAATGTTGAGATACGAATGTGAGTATCAGAGCAGAATCGCCATGGACATGCGGGCGTTCGGTGCCGATTTGAGGTTTTCGTTTTTTGACTTTTTCCAAATAATTGAGTGAAAAAGAGGGGCTGATGCAAATCAGTCCTTCAAACCTGAGAAACGTGGCACGGTGGTTGTTGATAGAATAGCGAGTTCGGATATTCAATCTCGAACACTCACAAGCGTCCACAGCTCGCACGCTCGATAATTGAAATTATTTTACAAACGACGCGTGGCGCAGCAAAAGACGGTTGATTGAAAAAGAGGGAGCGTTTAGCTCCCTCTTTTTCGTATGTATGTGTCGTTACGAAAGGGGGCCCCGTGTCCCCTTATACTTTCGGAGCGCAAGTTTGTTCCGGCACCTCTGACCGATGAATGCGTTTCGATCCGGCATCGGCTCTTGAGTCAGAGCGGCCGACAGTGGGCCCGTTTGAGTAGAAGGCGGTAGGGCGATGAAGAGACGGTCTCCAAAAAAGGGACGAGGCCGCATACTCGTGGTTGAGGACAACACTGACTCGAGAGACATTCTTGCCAAACTCTTGCGGATGAGCGGTTACGATGTAATATCCGCGTCCGATGGTGAGAGCGGTTACATCGCGGCACTCGAGAAAATGCCTGACTTGATAATAACCGATATCAACATGCCTGTTATGAGCGGAATCGAATTGCTGAAGAAAGTGAGACACGAGAGCCTGCTGGATGGCACCGCGATTCTTGTCGTCACTGCGTTCGGAGATGAAGCGGCGCGTCAGGCAATTGAAGCCGGCGCGGATGCTGCCGCCGCTAAACCGTTTGACTTTGATTCTTTCGTAGGCACAGTCGAAAACCTGATCGTTACTCGCCGAATGCCCGCGTGACGTTGCACCCGCGAATTGGCCACCCGCTTCTGACAGACCTGGCTCACTCAGAAACCTCGATCCGCAGTTTAGATGTAGAATTGTTGTGTGGGAAGTTACTGTTGCGGTCTGATGCCGGCTCTGGCGTCGCGAACCCGAGACAGGATGTCGAATAGGAGCGGTGCTTGTTCGTTCTTGCCTCCTCGAGTAATCTCGCCGGCCGGCGCGGTCATTCGCCCGCTGACCGATACGAGCGATACATAGAGGCGGCTCTGCTTATTGATCTTGGAAACGTCGACAAAAAGAGACCACTCATGCTGCTCCATAAGCCTGGTGGTGATCGGCGCCGACGTGCCGACAGCCTCATCGTTTAACGCGAAGTCTTTTGCTGCCTGCAGCACAGCTTCGAACACTTCGATCTGATGTTCATTGAATGCGCCACTCACCGTTCTCCCACTGCCATCCGCCAGCAGGACGCTGAAGAGCGGGCTACCTTCGATGGGACCGATGAAGAAGGAAGGGCCGGATGATGGCGGTCTCAGCCCATGCTTTTCCATCTCGCGCAGTTTCTTTGGGCTCAAATCCGACGACTGCTTTTGCTTTTCCTGTCCGGTTACGACGCCCGAGATGAGGGTTGCGACAATGCACAGCCCAACTAATCTTCCAACCAATCTTCCTACTGGCCTTCCGATCGGGCGTATGATGAACTTCATTTCCATTAAGAATCTCTTTTCCTGGCTCCCTTCTAAAACGCCCGAGCCTGCGGCTGGTTCAATCAAATCGCCGTAGGAGATTCGTCGCCTCATGACGGGTTGATCGCCGAAACGACGCTGCTCTTTTCTACGTCAATTTCGTATGCCGGCCCACTTTTTTTTCGGCCTCCCCTTGCAATGTAAATGATCCCGCCGGGTAGACTCGTAATAACCATAATACCAAGCCACAATAATGAAAGGGTTGCGGCCTCGTGGGGTTTTGCACCCACGGATTGGAATAACAGTATGTAGGAGGCTTCACGCCAGCCGGCCCCATTAACCGATAACGGGATCATGCCGGTCAATCCTATTGCCGGGATGAACACCATGTAGTCAATCCATCCATGTTGGGTGTGGAGGCCGATTGAATCGGCCGCGAGCATGTTTACAAGCGCGCACCCCACCTGAATCACGAGAGACAAGGCCAGTGTACTGACTACCAAACTCCATTTGCTCCGATACGCGTTAAACGAATCATAGAGGCGCTCGACCTTCTCGTCGACGCTCTTCATCCGGAACAAACTCAGGAATCGATGGAGGAGGTTATAGGTCGGCCGATAGAACAGCGCAAGATTGGCCGCGACGAAGACAATTCCAATCAACGCAAACAGAGGAGCCAGGAGCACTCCGTTCTCAGGAGGAATTCGCGTTCCTCCATATGCAGCGACGGCTGTCGCCGCCAATAGCAGCCCGCCCATCCCTATATCTCGGTCAAGGAATACCGACGCCGTTGATGCGCTCAACCTCCCGGTCTCCTTATGCAGATAGTAAACCTTTACTACGTCGCCGCCGATGGCCGACGGCAGGAAAAAGTTGAAGTACATTCCGAGATAGTAAAGGCTGAGAATTTTGAGGAAACCGGTCTCGATATCCAACGGTTTGAGCAGCAGGTACCACCGGTAGGCGCTGATCGTCTGGACCAGGAAATAGAGGGCAATCGCGGCCACGAGATACGAGACGCTCGCCTCCTTCAGGTTTGCCCAAAGGTCCTGAATGTGAACCACTCTGGTGAAGATGTAGACCAGAATACCAACGCTGAAAACGATCTTCAGAAGTGTTAAACCGGTCTTCTTCATCGTGCGATGTTTGGCCCGCCTTTGTTAGAAATTAGCACCACTTGAGGAAGCTCGCCTCGATCAAGAATGCCCTTCAACTTTACTTTAAAGATTGGATGACTGGCAAGCACGCGGGTCTCCGGCGGAAGCAGCGGTTTTATTGCTTCATACTCGCTTGCGGTCATCAGGCAAAATACCTCTTTGCCCGATGAAAATGCTGCCTCAAGCTCATTCTGCTCGAGAATGCGCGCGGCTGCCGGCTCCCCAAGAGCTACGTATTCAAAGATCGGCCTGCGAAGATAAAATGCCATGCTCGGATAGGCCGCTCTGAAATAACCGACCAGAGCGTCGGGTCCGGCTTCCGCAGCAATCACTCCGCTGAGCGCGCGTATCGGTCGATAGCGTTCAAAATCCGGAAGCGTGTGGAGCACGAAGACCCAGTTGCAACCGATCACCGTAATTGCTGTTGTCAATACGGCCAAGCGCGTCTTGTTAAGGATCGTTGCGCCGGCGGCTATTATCCCGCCAACAATTCCGGCGCTGCCGATAAGAAGTGTCCCAGCCAGGCTGTAAGGTTGAGTACTGTTGTCAAACAAGAAAAGAATGACGGAGGCGGCGGCAATCATAATCACCGCCAGACAAAAGTTCGTCCAACGCAGCGCGCTTTGCCCGCGAACCTGTTGCTGACCAAACCAGTGTGAGATAGAGCTGCCGACCAACGCGGCGGCGGCTGGATAAATGGGGAGAACATACAAGTCCTCTTTGCTTCTCGACAGAGAGAAGAACAATACGATCACGCCTATCCAGATTAACAGCAGGGCGTAATCGTCCCACTGGCGGTGCTCCGCTGACGCAGTTTCCGGCGAATACCGCATGAAGGGCCTAAGACGACTTAACGCCGCCCAACAAATAGGGATCAGGAAAACCGACCAGGGGAAGAAGTCGCCGATGACGACCGGGAGGTAAAACAAGATCCCCCGATGCGGCCCCCAAACCGGCTGCATGTATCGCGACAGATTGTCTTTGATGATGAAGGTTTCGATATGGCCCCAACCGTGTTGAAGATAGATGGCGAGATACCACGGCAATACGATCAAGGCGACGACAATAATACCCGTGGGCAGCATCATCCGGCGCAGCTCGCTGAATCGACGCCCGATCGAGAAGTACATCAGTACCACGACCGCGGGGAGCAATGCCGCTACCGGGCCTTTGGTCATGACGCCGAGACCTATGCATGCGTACATCAGCAACAAATATAACCTTCGTCTCTCAGGTCGTTTGTAAGCCATTGCAAACATGAGCAACGCGAGCGCCATGAACAATGCCACGTAAACGTCAATCATTATTCGGCGCGAGAACATCAGAAACCGCGGCGACGTAGCCAGACCGATCGCCGCCAGCAGACCCGCATCCACTGAAAAGAAGAGCCGTCCCAAGCCAAAGGCTGTAGCGATCATCACCAGTGCTGCCAGCACAATCGGAATCCGCTCGGAAGTCTCGGACACGCCGAAGAGCTTGTAGAACGGCACAACTATCCAGTAACTGAGAGGTGGCTTGTTGAGACGCACGTGATAGTTGAAAGTGGGATTGACGTAGTCTCCCGCCGCGATCATTTCCCGAGGCGTCTCGGCGTAGAATGCTTCATTCGAATCCCACAGCGAGGATGCACCCAGACAAAGGAAATAAGGCATTACGGCGAAAGCTAGTATGGTTATCAATAACCACCGGTGGCGGGGCAGCGAAATGTTCATTAGCGAGTCAAGGTAAGTATCACAGCGACACAGCGAGTCGCAAGCGAAGGAGGGGTCTTGGCATCAAACTGCGAGTTAGAATGTGAGTGCGGAAAAATGCTTACTCAAGGTTGAGACTCACAACAATCGTTTCCTTGTTACGCACTACCCTTAGGGAGATCGGGCTCCGCTGACTCGAGAGAAGTGCCTGGAGTTGAGCGGCGCTCATTAGTACTCGTTCCTGACTTCCGACGATTACGTCGCCGGCCTTGAGTCCGGCGCGTTCAGCCTGACTGTTCTTCGCAACGCTCGATATCAACACCCCACCTCTGGCTTGAAGAATCGCGGCGAGCTGCGGGTTGAGCGCGCGAGCAGTAAAGCCTGCTTGAAAGCTCACGTCCTGCTCTCCGGTAAATTTGGCGTCAGGGTAAGTCTGGCGGGAAGCCTCCTGCACGGACTTCGCCGTTGCGGCACCGGTCTCGGGCCCAAGCGCTCGCAGACTATCGTAGATATGCCGGATCTCAATTTCTAGTTCGCGAATGGCTTCATTAGTTTCTCGAGACGGCGGGTTGTTGTGATACGCACGAAAACGGGCAGTTAATTCTTCGAGCCGCTTGTCGAGCTGATCTCTTTGGGCGGAGGCGGCTTCCCAGGGTTGGTCGAACGGTGTCAGCAAGTACACCGGTTCGCTATTCGGTCTCGAGCCCAGAACTGCTTTGATCTCAACAGGCTGGTGATTCCTGATTGCCCGCAGTTTGATCGCTCGTCCCGCCGGCAGGGTCGAGAGCGTGGCTTTGAGATCGGCGGCTCCTGCAATATCAAAGTCATCCAAGCCAATAATGACGTCGTTGGGTACTATGCCGGCCTGAGCGGCGGCGCTTTCAGAAGTGACTTGTCGCACAATCACGCCTGCTCTGCGTTGCAGACCGAGAGGAGCGAAATCCGAGTCAGAAAGCTGGGTCAGGCTGTCCCCGGTCACGCCGAGCCACCCCGCCGGTACGTTGCCATTTTTCTCGATGACTCTTTTTGCGATCGTATCCCGGATGAAGTCAATTGGGTAAAGGTAGGCTCGCCCGAAGCCCGCGTATTGGGCCATTCCGACAACCTGATTCTCAGGTGTGACGACCACGCTGCTATCGCATCTCGCGAGCAGGGACTCAGATAGCAGGGTCAAGGCGCCGCGCGCTTTCGAATAGATACTGTCGGCAGCCACATGGCCTTCAGAGACCGTGATCGCCGGCGAAAGATAGACTCGTTCCGATGTGGATGTGGGGATAACATCGGTGCTCAAGATCTTCACCGCCGCGCCGTTCAGCAGGCCGCTCACCGTAACCAGTTTCGGCATAGTTGATCTGAAGTACGCCACATCCAGAACGGCGAATCCGGTGGCTAAATCGACGCCGATCAGCTTTGCCTCGAGCGTCATACCCTGGTTGGTGCTGACGGTAAGCTTCTGGTCCTTATCCGCCAGGTCGAGATTTGAAAGCCTGGTGATTACATGGCCCTGATCGTCTACCACCAATCCGGTAGTCACATTGTACATGTAACGCGGGGCGCTGCCCGCGACGCCGACTCGAAGGCTCTGCTGTTCCCGCATCAGCGCGACCATCTTCTGAACGTCGATCGTATGAACGACGGATACCGCCCACGGAATTGCGACCTTTCCATCGCCTTGGGGCGGTTGAGGCGATTGCGCAAGCGCCGCCGATGAAAACATCAGGATCAGTATTGCCCTTATGCTTCTGCTCATGAAAGTGCTTCTACTCATGAAAGGCCGTTTTCCAAATCCCATCGTCCCGCATTTACGGATCTAAAAAGAATTACCAGCATTGCGTACCGCCCGTTGGCCGGCGCTTACATACAAGAGCGGCTGTGCGCCTACACTAACGGTAGGCATGGGAACATCCATGTCTCCGTTACGACCACGAACCAGGACGACTCCGCCGTCTTCGGCTGTGAAATAAGCGCCCGGTGCAGTCTGTCCGCGCGGCGCTACATCAGCTCGTCCCGCTCTGACATTCTGCGGGTAGTATTGGCGCGGTTTCGAAGAAGTGCCTGCGCCCACGACCGGCGCCGCACCCCCGACCGGAGGAGCCGATTGGAACGTTGGCGGCGCGGTAGGCGGACCAGTTGGCGAGGCTGGCGGTACAGTTATCCGCGCTCTCGACTCTGTTGACTGGTTCGAGCGGTCCGAAAACAGACCGGCATATTGCGCGGCAAAGATCATCAGCATTAAGCCGGCGGTTGCCGTGCCCAGCCGCATATAGCCCAGCGAGCTAAGCCATGAGAACGCGCTTCGGCCTTTTGATTCGGCCAGCCGCGCCTTCAACATCGCGTCGAAATTCATTGGTGCGGTTACCCGGCTTTCCGACGCCAACAATCCTCGAAGTCTCGCACGGTCGTCGGCAAACCGCTCGCAATCGACGCAACTGCCGATGTGCTCGCTCGCCTCAAACGGAAGCAGGTCTGACTTATCGGCTTCGTCAATCAGTCTCTTGATGTAGTTACAACCCATCATCGTTTTCACCCGTGGTTTCAGTGTTTCACATGTAGGCGCTCAACTTCTCCTTGAGAAGATTCCGCGCCCGGTTAATTCGCGACTTAACGGTTCCTTCGGACAGGCTCAGCGTCTCGGCTATCTGGTCATAGCTCAACCCCTCGACGTCACGAAGCACAATCGCGGCTCTATACTTCTGCGGCAGGGATGAGATCGCGCGAGCGACCGCGCTGCGGCGTTCGTTGGCGATCAAGGTTTCATCCTGGAGCATTTTCAAATCAGGCGGATCAAGCTCAATCGCTTCGCCCTCGTCATTGGTAAAAGGCGAAAACAGCGAAACCATTTTCCGCCGCTTGCGCCGGCGAAGCTCGCTGATCGCCAGGTTTGTAGCGATCCGGTAAATATATGTAGAAAAGCTATAGTTCGCCTGATAACGCGACGCGCTCGTATATACCCTTATGAATGTTTCCTGCGCTAGCTCCACTGACCTATCGTAATCGTCCAGCATTCGGTAAACGAAATTCGTAATTGGATTGCGGTATCGGCGCACTATCTCCTGAAACGCGACTTCATCGCCGTCGCGAATCGCGGCTAGCAGTTCGTGATCGCTTGCTGCTTCTACCGACCGGCTGCCGCTCAGTTCAATCGCTTGCGCCTGGTGAGTGACTGCTGCCATTCGGGCCGTGTCTTCCTCTTATCGATTTATTCGCTTCCCATAAATTATACCCGGTTTAATCACGTCCCAGTAAGCACAAAGTTCCCAATTGTTCGTTTTATGAGCAATTACAGCTCTCGCAGTGGAGGCCTCTGGTTGACAACCGACTGACCAACTATATAATGAATATCTTTTGCGCAGAGAGCCTTTCTTTGGGGTTATCGCAATGAAGGCTCGCGGAGCGCTCAGATCCAGGGATGAACCTAGCAGTAGCTAAGATAAGCGAGGATGAAGGACTCAGTCTTCAATATGTCTATCCGGAAGGGGAACCCGCGCTTGCCGGGGGAGAGGCTAGCCTCATCGGCCGCTGCGAGTTGAATTTGAGGGCCTCTCGGGCGGGAGACGATGTCGAGCTGACTGGAAGTGTGAATGCTATTGTTAGATTTGAGTGCGACCGATGTCTGAGGTCTTTATCCGTTCCCGTCGAGCAATCGTTTGACCTACTCTATGTGCCGCCCCTCAAGGCTGGCGATGAGAAAGAACTGGGCGCCGACGATCTTTCGATCGGCTTTTATCAGGGTGGAACGATTGATCTCGATGATGTGGTTCGCGAGCAGGTGGAACTGGCGTTGCCAATGACGCGCCTTTGCGCCGAAGAATGCCAGGGCTTGTGCCCGGATTGCGGCGCAAATCTGAATGAGGGCCAATGCGCCTGTGGGCTCAACAGAGCGGATGAGCGGTGGGCTGCACTTAGCGAATTGAAATCTAAACTGAACTGATACCAAGAGTACGTGGGAGTACGGAGTAAGGGGAGTACATAATGCCAAATCCGAAACGCAAACATTCCAAGTCGCGCACCGGCAAACGTAGGGCGCACGATCATCTTACGCCAGTCCTGTCGGGGAACTGTCCTCACTGTGGTGAGCCTCGCCTGCCGCACCGCGTGTGCCCGAAGTGCGGGTTCTACCGCGGTCGCGTGGTCATTGCAAAGAAAGAAGAAGAGTAGGCGAATTTCCGATTGCCGATTTGCGATTGCCGAATTCGGGGACGCAAGATCGAGATCGGAAATCGGCAATCGACAATCGGCAATTCCAGGCCCTTATGCTTAAGATCGCTGTGGACGCAATGGGTGGCGATTACGCTCCCGCAAGCGAAGTGGAAGGCGCCATTGAAGCGTCGCGGGACCTCGGCGTCGGCGTCATCCTGGTCGGGCGATCGGAACAGATTCAAGCAGAACTCGATAAGCATCGCAGGAGCCGGGCTCTCGGCGGCACTCGACGGTCATGGCGCACTTCGAGCATCGAAATCGTTGATGCCACCGAGGTCATTACAATGGATGATCCGGTTGCGGTTGCCGTGCGGCGCAAGAAGAACAGCTCGATTCGTGTTGCTGCGAAGCTCGTGCGTGACGGGCACGCGCAGGCGCTTGTGAGTGCGGGCAACACTGGCGCGGTTATGATGACCTCGAAACTGGTTATCGGCGCGCTGCCGAAGGTCGATCGTCCCGCTCTCGCAGCCGTGCTTCCGACTCTCACTGGACATGGAACGGTCATCCTCGACGTGGGTGCGAATGCCGAATGCAAGCCGGCACACCTTTATGATTTCGCGGTGATGGGTTCGCTCTATTCCAGCGTTGTCGTAGGGGTGAGTAATCCGCGCGTCGGCTTGCTTTCAATCGGCGAGGAAGAGATCAAAGGCAACGATCTGACCAAGGAAGCCTTTAAGTTGCTGAAAGGCTCATCGCTCAATTTCGTGGGTAACGTCGAAGGACGCGATATGTACACCGGTCAGGTCGACGTGGTCGTCTGCGATGGGTTCACCGGGAATGTGGCACTCAAGGTCAGTGAAGGCGTCTTCGAATTCATCATGCTGCTTCTCAAGCACGAGCTAAAAGCGTCGCTTCAAACCAAGGCCGGCGCAGTGCTCACCCGCCCGGCGTTTCAAAGGTTTAAAGAAAAGCTCGATTATGCCGAATACGGCGGGGCGCCGCTGTTGGGAATCAAGGGCGTCGCGGTCATATGTCACGGCCGGTCCAACGCAAAGGCTATTCGTAACGCGATCGCGGTTGCCCGCACTTATTGCCTGGGCGAGGTCAATGGACGCATCGAAGCTCAGTTGGGCGAGGCAATCGTTGCGAGTCGTGAGGGACATAGATGAAATGTCATTGGTCATTGGTCCTTAGTCACTGGTCGTTGGTTGAAAGCCCGAACGGTGACCAATGACTAGTGACCAATGACCAATGACCAATGACTATGCGAACAGCTTTCTTATTTCCAGGGCAGGGCTCGCAGGAAGTCGGGATGGGCAAGGAGCTGGCCGAGTCAGAAGCAGCCGCTCATCGCGTCTTTGAGGAAGCAGATCGCGTGCTTGGTATTAGATTGACGAGCCTGTGCTTCGAAGGACCCGAAGAGGAGCTGAGGTTGACCGTCAACACGCAGCCGGCGATCTTGGCGACGTCAATCGCGGCGCTCAGAGTCCTCGAATCGCGAGGGGCGCACCCCGATTTTGTCGCGGGCCACTCGCTCGGAGAGTATAGCGCTCTGGTGGCTGCGGGGTCTTTGCAATTCGAGGATGCGCTTCGAGCGGTACGCAAGCGCGGGTTGTATATGCAGGACGCAGTGCCTCCGGGTGAAGGGGCGATGGCTGCGCTAATCGGAATAAATATCGAAACCGTTCAAGCTCTTTGTGCCGAAGCTGCGGAACTCGGCGTATGCGCCCCGGCGAACATCAACTCGCCTAATCAAACCGTGATTGCGGGCCACAGGTCGGCGGTAGAACGCGCCGTCGAGCTGGCTAAAGCGAAGGGCGCGAAGCGCGCGGTGATGCTTGCGGTCAGCGCTCCGTTTCATTGCGAGTTGATGAAACCCGCTGCCGAAAAACTCGAAACAGTATTCAAGGAGACTGTCTTCTCCGACTTGAAAGTACCGCTGGTTACAAATGTCGATGCGGAAATAACGACTTCAGGCGCCGGAGCGCGCAACGCATTGCTTCGCCAGGTCGCGTCGCCGGTGCGCTGGAGTGCATCAATCACGCGACTGCTTGATGAAGGCGTTACGCGGTTTGTAGAAGTTGGACCTGGCAAGGTTCTGTCGGGGCTCGTTAGGCAGATCAGCCGTCAGTGTCAGATATTTAATGTAGATGATCTGCAGTCGCTCGACGCAACCGCAGCGGCTTTAGGACAATGAGGGCGAAAGTTCTGACGGTGAGCTTGGGCATTCCCGGTTCATCCGTCATAATCGATTTTGAAAGTACACCGCGAGGTCCGGCAAACTTCAGTTTGTCGCAGCTCGTTTGATGTTGCATTCAGAAGCTACGACAAACTTCAGTTTGTCGGACATTTTCTTAGGAGGCTACCAAATGGCAGAAGGTTCTGTTGAGGAGAGAGTAAAAACGATAATCGTCGACGAGCTCGGCGTAGACGAAGGCGAAGTGACGCCCAATGCGCGCTTCATTGATGACCTCGGCGCTGACTCGCTGGATACGGTTGAACTTGTCATGAGGTTTGAGGAAGAGTTCAACATCGAGATCCCGGATGAGGACGCCGAAAAGATTCAGAGCGTCCGCGACGCGATCGATTACATCGGCAAGCATGCAAAACCGTAAGAATCTGTCGCCGGCTTAGGTGTGGAGGTAAGGTTTGAACCGTCGTGTTGTAATCACAGGCATGGGTCTCATCTGCGGCTCCGGTAATACCAAGGAAGAAGTGTGGTCTAACTTACTTGCGTGTCGCAGTGGGGTCGGTGCCGTTACCCGCTTTGACATTTCCGCATTTCCAGTGCGCATCGCCAGCGAGGTCAAGGGCTTCGATCCCCTAAAATTCATCGAGAAGAAAGAAGTCAAGAAGATGGACCCTTTCATTCATTATGCGGTCGCCGCTTCACAAGAGGCGATGGATGATTCGGGGCTGCGGGTGACCGATGAGAATTCCACACGGTTTGGAACTTACATCGGCTCGGGGATCGGTGGATTCGGAGTGATCGAGCGCGAGCACGAGAAGTACCTTAAGGGCGGGCCGGGCAAAATATCGCCGTTTTTTATCCCGGCCGCGATAGTCAACCTGGCGGCCGGACAGGTGTCCATTCGCTTTGGGCTGAAAGGGCCGAACTCGGCGACCTGTACGGCGTGTTCGACTGGCGCCCACGCAGTCGGCGATAGTTTCAAGATCATCCAGCGTGGAGACGCGGACGCCATGGTGTGCGGCGGCGCTGAAGCGGCTATTACGCCCATGGGCGTGGGCGGATTCGCCGCGATGCGGGCGCTCTCAACCCGCAACGAAGATCCGGAGCGCGCAAGCCGGCCCTTCGATGCGGATCGCGACGGGTTCGTGATCGGGGAGGGCGCGGGCGTGCTGGTGCTCGAGGAACTCGAACACGCCCTGGCCCGTGGAGCAAAGATCTACGCTGAGATGGCCGGGTACGGTATGTCGAGTGATGCATTTCACATTACACAGCCTTCGGAGAACGGCGACGGCGCGGTGCGCGTAATGACAAACGCGATCAAGGATGCGGGCGTCGAGCCGCAGGATATCGATTACATTAACGCTCACGGGACATCGACTTTTTACAACGACAAGCTAGAGACGATGGCAATAAAGCGCGTGTTCGGCGACTCGGCGTATGCGATTCCGGTCAGCTCTACCAAGTCGATGATGGGGCACTTGCTGGGCGCAGCCGGAGGCGTCGAGGCAGGAATAATCGCGCTGGCGCTTCGTGACCAGATGGTCCCGCCGACAGCGAACTACGAGAAGCCCGATCCCGAGTGTGATCTGGATTATGTACCTAATGTCTCGCGGCGGAGGCCGATGCGATACGCGCTGTCGAACTCATTCGGGTTCGGTGGAACTAACGCGGCAGTCCTCATGAAACGCTATGATGGCGAGTAGGATTCTGGCCGGCATAGGTTGATTAGTGAGCGTTAGATCGCTTCCTCACAAAACGCTGGAAAGTCAACGAAACGGGGAGGGCCTCGAGTCTGCCCCGAAAACACAAGGGACTAGTATGAATATAGTCGTCTGTTTGAAACAGGTGCCGAAGAAGGATTCGATCTTACGAATCGGCGCCGATGGTAAGTGGATCGACGAGCGCGACATCAGCTACGAGATGAGCGAGGCCGACGCATACGCGCTCGAAGAGGCACTCCGCCAAAAAGAGAAACACGGCGGCGAAGTAGTCGTGATCTCTCTGGGACCAGAGCGTGCTCGGCAATCCATCAAAGAAGCGCTCGCAAAAGGCGCGGACCGGGCTATTCATTTGTTCGACTCGGTGTTCGATACAGCCACTGATTCGGCTGCAGTCGCGCGCGCGATATCGGCTGCTCTAAAAGATGAAAAGTACGATCTGATCCTGACGGGTCTGCAGTCAGACGATTACGGCTTCGCACAAGTCGGATTGATAGTGGCTGAAAAGTTGGCGCTGCCGAGCGCGACCATCGTGATGGAAGTGCAACCCGAAGAGGGCGCCGTTCGAGTGAAGCGAGAGCTCGAGAGTGGATGGTTTCAATGGGTTCGGCTTCCGATGCCGGCGCTGCTGACGATTCAATCGGGCATCAATCAACTGCGATATGCAACTCTCAAGGGAATCATGGCGGCGAAGAAGAAAGAGATTCGCGAGGTCAAAGCAGCCGACCTCGGGTTGAGCGCTGACCAGTTGAAACCGGCGCAGGTAATCGAACGCGCCTATCTGCCCGAGAAGACCAAGCGCACAGAGTTTATCGAAGGCAAACCCGCCGAAGCCGCCGCAAAGCTGGTTGAGAAACTGCGTTTCGACGCAAGAGTGATCTGATGAAACGATGAACGCGGAACGATGAATGATGAGTCGGGTTCGGTTCATCATTCATCATTCATTGTTCATCATTTCCGCGAGGGGGACTAATGAGCCAGGGAATACTTCTTTTCATAGAACAGCGTGACGGGGTGCTCAACCGCACCTCCTTTGAAGCAATGGTAGCGGCGCAGGGCATCGCTTCGGCCACCGGAGAAAAGCTGTCGGCGGTGGTGCTTGGGAAATCGGTCGACGGCGTCGCGGCTGAAGCCGCTTCGAAGAAGGTCGACGCTGTTCACACCGCAGAAGACGACAAGCTGGCGGAGTACACGCCGGACGGTTACGTCGCCGCGTTGAAACAAGTGGTCGAGAAGCTCGATCCCCAATTTGTCATCCTCAGCCACACCTACCAGGTCCGGGACTTTGCGCCCAAGCTCGCGGCGTCGCTTGGGAAAACCTTCGTCACCGATTGCGTCGGCTTCAGAGTCGAAGGAAATGAAGTGGTGTTCACGCGGCAGATCTTTCAAGGCAAGATCAGCACCGACGTGCGAGTGGTCGCCGAACCTCCGATTCTCGCGTCGTTTCAGGCAGGCGCTTATCGGGCGGATAAAGCCACGGCTGGAGACTCGCCTGCGCCGATCGCGGCGGTTGCAATCGATCTTACAGATGTTCAGATCAGAACCCAGCTCGAGCCAAAATTCCAGGAAGCGAAACAAGCCGTCGACCTGAGCCAGGCGCCGCTTATCGTTGCGGTCGGCCGCGGAATAAAGAGCCAGGAAAACATCGAGATGGTTCAGAAGCTCGCCGAGGCGATGGGTGCGGAGATTGCGGCGTCGCGTCCGATTTGCGACAACGAGTGGCTGCCCATGGACCGCCAGATCGGCAGCTCGGGGCAGACAGTCTCGCCCAAATTGTATCTGGCTGTTGGTATCTCGGGAGCGATTCAGCATGTCGTCGGGATGAAGAACTCGCAGACCATTGTCGCGATCAACAAGGACGGCGAGGCGCCGATCTTCGACATCGCGGATTATGGGATCGTCGGAGACCTCTTCGATATCGTTCCGGCACTGACAGCCGAACTTACAAGAGTGAAAAGTGAAGGGCAATGAAAAAGTCGAGAGAGTCCGGAGAGTCTCGAGCGTCGGGAGTCTGACTCTCGACACTCTCCCGACTCTCTCGACTCTCCAGACTCTCCGGACTCTCCAGACTTCCTTATGACGATCGAACGAGAGATACTGGAAATGGATGTCCTGCTCGTAGGGGCGGGACCGGCAAACCTCGCGTGCGCGTTACAGCTCACCAAACTCATTGCTGCGCACAATGAACGCGCAAAGGGATCGGGCTCGAAGCAGCTTGATGAAGTGAACATCGCCGTCATCGAGAAGGCCGCCGAGATAGGGGCCCATCAACTGTCGGGAGCGGTGCTTGACCCGATCAGCTTACTCGAGCTTATTCCCGATTTCGAAAAGGAAGGAGCGCCGCTCGAGGCCCCGGTCGGCGAAGAGCACGTCTACTTTCTCACAGAACGCGGCAAGATACCGCTGCCAATACTCCCGCCTCCGCTTCGCAATCATGGAAGCTTTGTTGTCTCGCTCAATAAGCTGACGCGATGGCTCGGCGAGAAATGCGAAGCCGCAGGCGTAAACATTTTCCCGGAGTTCCCGGGCGCGGAGATGCTCTACGATGGCGATGCGGTTATGGGTGTTCGCACCGGCGACAAAGGCATCGACAAGACCGGAAAGCCGAAGCCGAACTTTGAACCCGGCGTCGATATTACTGCGAGGGTCACCGTGCTTGGCGAGGGAGTTCGTGGCTCGCTGGCGAAGCAATTGATCAACCGGTTGAAGCTCGACTCCGGCGGCGATCCGCAAGTCTACTCCGTAGGCATCAAAGAGCTTTGGGAAATGCCCGACGATCGCTTCGCGCCGGGATCGGTGATTCACACGATGGGATGGCCGCTGGACTCGCACACATTCGGCGGGTCGTGGGTTTACGGCATGCGCGATCGTCTTATCGACATCGGTCTTGCGGTAGGGCTTGATTACCGGGATCCGAGCATCGATCCTCATCACGAATTTCAATTGTTCAAGACTCATCCTCTGATCAAAGAGCTGCTGGACGGCGGCAAACTGATTCGTTACGGCGCGAAGGCGATGCCAGTCGGCGGATGGTACACGATGCCTCAGTTGACCTCAGATGGCGTGATGATCATTGGCGACTCTGCAGGCATGCTCAACGGCGAGCGCCTCAAGGGCATTCATACCGCGATCAAGGCCGGAATGCTGGCCGCAGAGACGATAGTGGATGCTTTGATCAGGGGCGACTTCAGCCGCAGTACGCTTGCGTTGTTTGATAAGAAGCTTAAAGACAGCTATGTCGGTAGCGAGCTTTACAAGGCTCGGAACTTCCACCAGGCATTCGATCGCGGCCGGATGTTTGGGCTGATTACCGAAGGCGTGTCGGTTCTCACGGGCGGACGCCTTCCGTCGAGACTTCCGATCAAAGCCGGCCACAAGCACATGCAGAAGCTGACGGGCTCAGATAATGACAATCGTGACAATGGCGACAATCGTTACGCCGGGCTGAAATACGATGATAAGCTTACGTTCGATAAGCTCACCGATGTCTACTACTCGGCTACTCATCACGACGAGGACCAGCCCGCTCACCTCAAAGTGGCCGACCTGAACATCTGCATAGATCAGTGCACCAGCGAATTCGGGAATCCGTGCCAGAACTTTTGCCCCGCGAATGTCTATGAGATGGTCGAGGCGGGAGAAGGAAAGCGGCGGCTTCAAATCAATTTTTCCAATTGCGTCCACTGCAAGACCTGCGACATCATGGACCCGTATCAGATTATCGATTGGGTTCCGCCCGAGGGCGGAGGTGGTCCGAACTACCGAAATATGTGAGTCGAGCCACTGGCTATTCTTCTCGAAGAAGGAAGTATGAAAAAGCTATTACCGATACCAATCATCGCCGTTCTTGTTCTCGCTTTCGTGTTCGTGAAGGTCTGGGCCACGAAGGGTGACCAGCAGAAAGCCGCGGACGCAGCAGCAGCCGATTCTCAATCGAAGGCGTCCGAGAAGCCAAAGGACGCCGATTGCGGCTGTGACAAGGCGCCGCCGGATGTGTACGCCACCGTGAACGGGATCAAAATCGCAAGCAAAGACGTGGACGAGCCGATCAAGGATCGCCTGCAGGAACTTCAGAACCAGGTAATCGAGGCAAGAAAGGCTCAACTTGACTTCGAAATCAATTCGCGGTTGCTCGAGGGCGAAGCTCGAAGGCTAGGCATTTCGCCGCAAAAGCTGCTCGAGCGCGAAGTGCCACAGAGAGTCATCGCCCCGACTGAGGCCGACGCGCGCGCGTTCTACGATCAAAACAAGAAAAACATCGAAACTGACTACAAGGACGCCAAGAGTCAGATAATGGGTTTTCTTCTAACCCAGCGCCGGGGAGATGAGGCGAAGAAGTTCGCCGAGCGGCTGCGCTTGACCGCAAAAGTCGAACTGCTTACTGACAGTGTAACGCCACCGGAAACGGAAGCCGATCGCACCCGAGTGTTTGCCACAGTGAACGGCATACGTGTGACTTCAGGCGATGTTGAAGAGGCAATAAAGCCTACGGTATTCAGCGTTCAGGAACAGATCTACGATTTGCGCAAGAAAGCCCTGGACGTCAAGATCAACGATTTGCTTCTGGATGAGGCGGCGAAGAAAAAGAATGTGACCAGCGATGCTCTGTTCGACGCCGAGATTCTTCCTCGCGTAAAGCCGGTTACCGAGAAGGAAATCCGAAAGTTCTACGACGAGAACAAGGAAAAGATAAACGCCACATACGACCAGGTGCACGGACAGATCCTTCAGATGTTGCAGAATCGCGAGCAGGGGAACGCCGCTTCGGCTTACGCTGAAGAGTTAAGAAAGAATGCCGCGCTCGAGATCTTCCTCAGGGCGCCCGACCCGCCGGTAATAAGTATCTCAATTGATGATCGGCCGTGGATCGGCGGAGCGAAAGCGCCGGTTACGATAGTGGAGTTCACCGATTTCGAATGTCCGAGCTGTGCAAACACTCAGCCGGTGATCGAGAACCTGGTGAAAGAATACGGCGACAAGGTAAAGCTTGTTGCCCACAGCTTCCCGCTTGAACAGCACAAACATGCATTCAAGGCCGCCGAAGCCGCCGAAGCCGCGCGAGAACAGGGCAAGTATTGGGAGTACACGCTGATCCTGTTCAAGTATCAGAATGAACTCGAGGTCGAAAAGCTCAAGTCGTACGCCGGACTGTTGGGGTTGGATCGCAAGAAGTTCGACGAGGCGCTTGACTCCGGAAAGTTCGTGGACGCCATAAAGCAGGAATTGAGCATAGGAGACAGGATTGGAGTGGGGTCGACTCCGAGTATATTTATCAACGGCAAGCGAATCCGGGAGAGGACCCGCGAAGCCCTGAAAGCGGCCATAGAAGCCGCTTTGAAGGATACCGCCAAAAAATAGGGCAGTCGACTTCTTCTAAAGTGAAAAGGGCGAGGATAAAAGTCCGCGCCCTTTTCCACTTTAGCGAGCGGCGAAACATCAGCCCTGTGGCGATGGGGTCTGAAGTTGGGCGCGTAGGTCCTGAACGTCCTTGCTGATCCGGGCGTAATCGGGTGCGTTCGGCTGAAGCTGCAGGTAGAGACTAAGCTCGTCGACCGCCTCTCGCAGCTGGCCCTTGCCTTTGTAAGCGTAAGCCAGGAACTTGTGCGCATCCACGATCTGGGGCTGGTGTTCTATCGTTGTTTTCAGGAAGGGTATGCCGTCGTCAAAATTGCCCTTCTTGACGAGCGTACCGCCGAGATGAAAACTGATCATCGCATTGTTCGGATCCAGGACTAGACCTCGCTGTAAGCAAGCCAGCGCACGATCGTAGTTCTTCAGCCCGGTCTCAAACGTATAGATCTGTCCCATGGTATCCCACAACGACGAAGTGTCGGGTTCGAGCTTGATTGCCTGCTCACAGAGCGCCAGAGCGCGGTCGAGAGACGTACGGTCCGCCGCATTGGGATTTATCGATGCTTGATACTGGTACATCAAGACGTAGTCTGCCGCGAGATTGCCTAGCACTATCACGTTTTTGGGTTGTAGCTTCAAATACTCTTCAAACTGCTCGGCGGACTTTGAGTACTGGGCAAGATTGATGAGCTTGTGGCCAAGGATAAAGTGCGAGATTGGTTGCTCGGGCGCAGTCTCTTCGCCGTGGTACCAGACGGTCATATCGTCCTTCCACGTCGTGTTCTGTGCAAGACTCTTGCCCACCAGCAACAGGATGAGCACAGCTAATACGGAAACCTGGGCGGTGCGGCGGCTCGCAAATCTCAGCCAGTTCTCGACAGGAATCTTCACAAGCGCCATCGCGACAAGTAACGAGAAGCCGATCGAGGGGATGTACACATACCGCTCCTGGACCAGGAAGTCTTCGCTGAATGCGCTCAGGTTCAGTACCGGCAGCAGGTTGACGGCAAACCATAGAATGGCGAAGCGCGCTATCAGCGAACGTCGCAGCCGCCATAAGCCGATGGCCAACGGGATCAGTCCGGCCAAAGGCAGAATAAACCGAACGTCGGCCGGGCTCGAGACCACTTGAGTCGCGTGAAAGAGCGACAGATCGACCGGCCACACCAGAAGGCCGAGATACTTCCATATCACGAGGGGAATCGTTAGCACGACATGAGAAACAGGATACGCCTTGTAGGCGGTATTATTGAGCGCGAAACCAAGCGCAAAATACCTTGCAATAAAATAGAGTGCGGACACAAACAGAAAAGCCGACGGGTAGACAATCGAGGACTTGAGTCTTTCTCGAAGCGGCCGATCCTGATTGACGACAAAGATCTCGTAGACCGCAATAAAAATGGCAAGCGCGACCGCGGGTTCCTTTGTGAAGGCCGCAAGCAAAAAGAGCGCGAGAGATGCTGCCAGGAACTTCAGCTTCTGTTCCTCCCGATACCGCATGTAAAGATAAAACGAAGGCAACAGGAAGACTGCCAGGAATGGATCCGAGACTCCGCATATCCATGCGACTGACTCGACTCGAAGCGGATGAATCCCGAAAAGCAACGCCGAGATCGCCGATAGCTTCAGGTTCCCTGTGAATCGCTCCAGAACCAGAAACACAAAGTAGACCGCGAGCATATGGACGAGCACATTGACGATGTGCCAGCCGGCTGGGCTGTCCTTAAAGAGCTGCCAACATACCATATGGAAAACGGAAAACACCGGCCTGTAATAGGGCGTTGTCGGTCCGGTTTCTTTGTTCGGGTCTCTGTCCTGCAGGACGCGGTAGAACCATAGTTCCTTGGTCAAAACGGTCGGCAGATTCGACAAGCTGTGGAGAAGCTGGTTCTCAAGAATGAACGTCTTGTCGTCGTACGCGAAGCCGTTAAACACGGTGTTTGCAAACGTCAGCAGGGTGACGCCGAGAATGAGACCAAGAATCCATTTGCGTGTTAGCGCAGGTTCCACAGCGGAAACGACGGCTTTTTTCGGACGTGTGCGATTTTTCTTGCCCAATTTTTTTTGCCCTTGGGGATTTACTCGAGTCTGCTTTGCATTCGATCGAGTTAGAGTGTTTACCAATGATCTTAAGTGCGTGAAATGTTAATCGTGCGTCGCGTGCGCTGTCAACCATTCGCCATTATCACTGAGACGCGTTATTCCTTGCTATAGCTTGACGAACCGGCCACTGCGCAATAAGGTTCAACGGTGACTCAACAAGTCGTTTTGTCCCCGAGAAAGAACGCCTTCATCAGCTTTCAAGCGAGGCGAAACACCCAGGACGAGCCGTGAACCAAATTTCCGTCGATAACTTCTCATAAAGTAAACCAGAGTTTCTGTTTCCAGTTTCGGAGGAATTGCTGGCACTATGAACATCGCTGAATACGCCGAGATGTATAAGCTGGAAACCTTTTACTGGTGGTTCGTCGCCAGAAGGGATCTGCTCGAGTGGTTCGTGAAAGAGATCGTCAAGGAGTTCGATCATCCCGCGATGCTCGATGTCGGATGCGGAACCGGCATCAACTTTTCAGTGTTGTCCAAATACGGCGAGACTTTCAGCAGTGACGCCTCGGAGGAGGCGCTGAACTTCAGCAAGAGCAGAGGCACCACCGGACTGGTGCGATCCGATCTCGAATCCCTTCCATTTGCCGCCTCGAGCATCGACGTGATCACCGCGCTAGATGTGTTGGAGCACGTCGATAAAGACCTTGCCGCGATGGATGAATTGTTCCGGGTGGTCAAGAAAAACGGGATGCTTGTAATCACCGTTCCGGCTTACGGGTTTCTATGGAGCGAGCACGATGAAGCATTGCATCACCGGCGCCGCTACGCAGCCTCGGAACTGCGCAACAAGTTGACAAACGCAGGGTTCGAAGTCGAACGCATTACGTACTACATAACTTTCCTGTTTTTTCCGATCCTGTTTATGAGATTTGCTCAGAGCCTGGCCAAGAAATCGATTCACGCAAAGACCTCTCACGTAATCTTACCCGGATGGTTGAACTCGTTTTTGATCGGAATCCTTGCTTTCGAGCGCTTTCTCCTTCGATGGATGAACTTTCCGTTCGGCGTTTCCATCGTGTGTCTCGCGAGGAAACCGGCGGATTGAGCGCCAACCTGATCGGTTACATTACTCACTGCTTCTTGAGCGAGGCGTTTACCTTTGTGACGACGCCTTCCTTCACGACGACCTCCTTCTGAAAGAACCGATAGCCGGGCTTTTCGAGATCGACCGTATACTTTCCAGGCTGCAGCCCGGTAATTGAAGTTGGAGTCAGGCCCTTGGATTTGGGCTCGCCGGCGCCCCCTTCATCGGTTGACACGAGTAATACCCTCGCCCCCGGAGGAACCGAAGTGACCTCGATCGTTCCTCTGGTTTTGGAGGCGGGTTGAGAAGCCGCCTTTGCCGGCGAGGCGTTCGATTGCGAGCGGGTGGATGCCGCCCCGTTAGCATTGGCGGCATTAGCAACATTGTTATTTCGCAGGTTGCTGTTTGCGCGCTCGGCGGTTGCGCAAGCGGTTAGCATCGCGAAACTCCCCGACAGGAACAACACAATCAAAAGCTGTGAATTTGTTTTCAAGGGTTGCGTCTCCCGATCAAGAGTACTCGGTCTAACTGAATACCAAGCCTACAACACAAATTCGCGGCGTGACAAAGTAACGTCGCTTGTGAACGGCACGGTCAGCGTGGATACTTGATGAACACCTAAATGACTAATAACAAGCCGATCCAGATAATCATGCGAGACATGCTTTTTGTTACGTGGGCAGTCGAGCCCGCGCGAGCGCGCAAGGTTATCGGTGAACGACTGGAGCTCGATACCAGGACAGATTCCAGCGGCCGCGAGTTCGCGTTCGCGTCGGCGGTCTGTTTTAGCGTTGCTGAAGTGCGCTCGACCGTCATGCCTTTAGGGAGTTTGAGCTTTGAACAGGTGAACTATCGAGTCTACGTCAAGAACAATGAAGTGCCGGCCGTTTGTTTTCTGGATATAAAGGTGAATTCACGGATGGTAACGGCGCTGACAAGTTTTCTTGGCGTGCCGATTCACTACGACGATATCGAGATTACCGCTACCGGAAGCGGCGCCGGCGGAGTGCATTACAACGTGGCGTCGGCCGGGTTGCGCGCGGAGGCAACAACCGCCGAGCCTCGCGGGGAAGTAGCGCCGGCCGTAGAACTGACTCCTGGTTTCATCACCGACAGGCTTACCGGTTACGTATTAGCCGGCGATAGCATCTTCAAGGTTCAAGTTGACCAACCCGGCCTCGAGGGTGTTTACGCCCGCGTTGTGCGCGCACACGCTCCGCGGCTCGAGCAGCTAGGGTTGCTGGATTCGGAAGAATCGACGAGACCTCATTCCGCGCTGTATGTCCGCGACGCGTGGTTCGGCGCTGATATACCGACACGCGAGTCGTAAGACAATCACAACATCTTCGCGGCTGGTTGCCTCACTGCCGGACCTGGTCGTTGCGCTAAACATAAGTTGCGCACTCAAAGGCGTTCCGCGGCAATACGAAGAAATTACCGAGAGACGCAGGACGGCGCGTCCGATTACGCTACGTTGGCAACCATTGAGTAAAAGGGCATCATCAGTTTATTATCTTCTCACGCAATTCTCAGGAGTACGCATGAAGTCTCACAGGTTTGCTCAAGTCTCGGTCTTGATTCTATTAGCGTGTGGCGTTGTCTTTGCGGCGGCCGCGTCAAGCAAACGAAATCGCCCTCAAGACAAGTCGAGGGACCAGTCGATCGGCGGTAATCTAACCGCAAACGGGGTTGGGAAAATGTCCGATGCCGCGAAAGCGGCTCCCGGAGCCAATGCCAGGGTTATTCCGCCCACTATATTTGAAGAAGCTGCAACGCGAAATGCGCTGCTTCAATCCAGCTTGGAATGGAACTTCGGAAGCAAGACTCAACGAGGCTGGAATATTTATCTTCCGTTGGTCGCGAATCTGATAGGCTCGGATACCACGAACGCGGGAAGTTCATTTGAGGAGCGGCTGTCCTTATGGCAGAAAGGACACGGGGTTGAACCGACTGGCGTGCTGGAAGGCGGCACGTGGTCGCGAATGGTCTCGACCTTTCAGTCTCGCCGGCTCAGTAGTGGAACGTACACGAGTCCGAGCCAGTTGGTCACTATTCCTATCACTGATTGCTACGATCCCACTCGAGCCGAAGAACTTCGAAAGGCAGAACCGGAGACCTTCGCTGCTTACAAGAGAATGGTCGCTGCTGCGCTTGCCGACAAATCGCTTGGACTGCACGCGGCCGGTGAAGGTCAGCTGGCTTCGGGTGAGCAATTTCTCAAAATCATCTCGGCCTTTCGCTCGCACGAATACCAGGATCAGCTCAGGCGGCAGTCTCCCAACAGCGGACGCGCGGGGCTTGCGATCAATAGTCCGCACACGTCCGGCCGCGCGCTTGACCTCTATGTCGGCGGCGAGCCTGTTAACACCAAGGATGAGAATCGAGCGTTTCAGACCAAGACGCCGGTTTATCGATGGCTGGTGGCGAACGCAGGTCGCTTCGGCTTTCGGCCTTATTTCTACGAGCCGTGGCACTGGGAGTACGTGGGTGTTCGAGGCGACCAGGAGTCGTATAAGTAGAGCAGCGGCCAGGAAGAGAATCTACCTATTGCGCTCACTGCGATGCCGTGCCAACCTTCTGAGAAGTGCAAACTCCGTTTGAAAAAGTCAGCCGCTTCATTAATGCCCAATCGATGTTCGAGGGTGCGACCGGCGTTGTTGTAGCTGTGTCCGGCGGGCCGGATTCAGTAGCATTGCTGGACATGCTCGCGAGACTCACAGGCGAGGATGGGGCTCGCGAATCAGATCAGGCGGCATCCCAGTGCCGTTTTCACATTGCGCACCTCGATCATATGTTGCGGGGTCACCAATCAGAAAACGATGCCCTGTTCGTCCGAGCGCTTGCCGATAAGATGGGACTCGAGATAACGATCGGCGCCGTTGATGTCCGCGCCGCAGCGGAGGCCGCGGGTCGCGGCATTGAAGAGACAGCTCGCGAGAAGCGCTACGACTTTCTGTTGAGCGTTGCTAACGAAACCGGTTGTGATCGAATCGCGGTCGGGCACACGATGTCCGATCAAGCTGAGACCTTCGTTATGCGAGTGATTCGCGGAGCCGGCCCGCGCGGGCTCTCGGCAATGCGCCCGATTCGGCTATTGGACGGGGCGACGGGGCGACGGTGCGAAGGGGCGACCTCGCCCGCCCGCGACCTCGCCCAGTCTCCGCGTCGCCCAGTCTCCCTGTCTCCTCTCCTAATCCGTCCGCTGCTCTGCATCACGAGGGAAGAGGTCGAAGAGTATTGCCGCGAACGCAGTCTGGGGTTCCGCACCGATTCAACAAACCAAGATTCGCAATACACGCGCAACCGGGTTCGCAGCGAGATCATTCCGCAAATGATGGCGATCAATCCTCGCGCAGTCAGTTCAATCGCTCGCGCAGCAGAGAATCTCGCGAGCGATCAAGATGCACTGGATTCTCTCTTACCATCTCTCATGGAGGACGCCCGGATTGATCGTTCGAGTGACCGCTGGCAGGGTGAACGGAGCGTAGCTTATTCAGCGACTGCGTTGCTAAAACAACCGCTCGGCATGCGACGCCGAATGATCATCGAGGCTATCCGGCTTGCACGCGCTACGCGAGACGCCGGCCTCCCCACCGGTGAAATCAGCGCAAATCACATTCGCGCAGTCGAAGCTCTGTTGACCCCGCCGGCAAGCGGAAAACGCGTGACGTTGCCTGGAGGCCTCGACGCATGGCGCGAGTTCGACGCCCTCGTGCTCAAGCAGTCTGAAGCTGAGTCCGCAGGCTATCAGATTGCGATCAGCGCAACTGACATTAACGTTAAAGTGGCCGGGTTCGACCTGGCGCTGCAACGCGACGTCTCCGGAGCGCTGTTCAAGTCCGTGGTCGAAACCACTCAACGCGAGAACGAACGAACCGGGTTTGACTGGACCGCTGTCGCGTTGATGGATTGCACGTTGCCGGATTGTTTGATCATCAGACCGCGACAATCGGGCGAACGGGCTCACGTACTTGGACAGCGTCGAACAATAAAGTTGAAAAACCTCATGATTGACCATAGAATCCCATCCAGTCGTCGGGTAGACTGGCCTCTAGTGACGACTCCGGACGGCCGTTATATCTGGTCACCGGGTCTGCCCCCAGCCGTAGAGTTCGCCGCACGTGACGAGAGCCAGCGTCTCGCCATATTGCGGGCTTCAGCTATCTGATTTCCGCACGCCGAATCCGTCCACCCGAAAAATGCAGGAGGAGCAGCAATGCCAAAGACCGTCAGACAAGTAAAATCAAAAGAAGATATACAGACTCGAATACATGAGCTTGCCGAGGAGATTCGCCAGGCAAGTCCGGTTGGGGAGCTGACCGTGGTTGGGATACTCGATGATGCATTTGTGTTTCTCGCCGACCTCGTCCGCGCACTCGACGCCCCGATTAGTTGCTGCTTCATGAAAGTCACTCGCCATCGTCACGGCGGCCAGAGCGAAGTAACTTTCACCAGCGAGTTCGATCCGCGCGGCCGCGATATCCTGCTCGTCGGTGCTGTTGTAGCCACCGGCGTGACGCTGGATTACATAGCTGAAAGGCTCGCGTCCTGTGGGGTGAAATCCTTACGGACCTGCGTGCTCGTAGATAAACCAGGCGAGCGTCGAGTGGATATGAATCCGGATTTTGCTGCGTTTCAGATGGACGGCAATTTCGTATTCGGATATGGCTTGGGAATTCAGAATCAATATCGACAGCTTCCGTATTTAGCTGTGATGGACGAGTAAAACAATTGCCGATTGCCGATTTGCGATTTCCGATTTGTCACACTGAAGCCGGAATCGGCAATCGGAAATCTCCAATCGGCAATCGGGGGGCGGTTATTGCGGCATCATAGCTGTGTAAGTTAGAATTTGAATCAAGTGCCAAACGCATTTGTTTTTACTGGAGGTTTCAAGTGAACTCAACGGTCCGCCAAGTAGTCTTTTGGGTGCTCATCATCGGGGGCGCTTTTCTTCTCTATCAGGTCTTTTCAAACAAGAACAGCAAGCCGGAAACGAAGCTGAGCTATTCCGCGCTTATGGAGAAGGCGCAGCAAAAACCTTCGGGTGTGAGGAAAGCCGAACTCGAGGAAGGCAAGGGAATCAAGGGAGAACTCGCCGACAATACAGCTTTCTCGACGGAACTCCCGAATGAATTCGCTCAGGCAGACGTGGCAAAGACGCTCAAGGACAGCGGCGTTCAGGAAGTTTCATTTAAGAGCAGTTCGTCGAGCCAATGGCTGTTCGGCTTGATAAGCTACGCGCCGCTGCTGGTGTTCATCGGCCTGTGGATTTTCATGATGCGCCAGATGCAATCGGGCGGGAATAAAGCTCTCTCATTCGGCAAATCGCGCGCTAAGCTTCTCAGCAATCAGCAGAAGCGCGTGACCTTCAAAGACGTTGCCGGAGTAGAGGAAGCCAAGGAAGAACTACAGGAGATCATTGAGTTCCTGAAGGAGCCGCAGAAGTTTCAAAAGCTCGGCGGGCGCATTCCCAAAGGTGTGCTGATGATGGGCCCGCCCGGCACAGGTAAGACATTGCTTGCGCGAGCGATCGCCGGTGAAGCGAATGTCCCGTTCTTTTCAATCTCGGGCTCGGACTTCGTCGAAATGTTCGTGGGCGTCGGCGCGAGCCGAGTTCGCGATTTGTTTGAACAAGGAAAAAAGAACGCGCCGTGCATTATCTTCATCGATGAAATCGACGCCGTCGGCCGTCATCGCGGAGCCGGACTCGGCGGAGGTCACGACGAGCGCGAACAGACGCTGAATCAGTTGCTCGTCGAGATGGACGGGTTTGAATCGAACGATGGGGTGATCCTAATCGCTTCAACAAACCGGCCAGATGTGCTCGATCCTGCTCTGCTTCGGCCCGGCCGTTTCGATCGTCGAGTTGTTGTGCAGCGTCCAGACGTGAAAGGACGCGAAGGAATACTCGCTGTCCACACCCGCAAGATCCCGCTGGGCGACGACGTAGACATAAACGTTGTGGCCCGCAGCACACCGGGTTTCACCGGCGCCGATCTCGCGAACCTGGTCAACGAAGCTGCGTTGAGCGCCGCGCGCTACAACAAGAAGGCAGTTTCGATGCAGGACTTCGAATGGGCGAAAGACAAAGTGCTGATGGGCTCCGAGCGCCGCTCGATCGTGATGTCCAACGAAGAAAAGCGCAACACCGCTTATCACGAAGGCGGGCACACTCTGGTTGGAATCAAGGTCCCAAACGCCGATCCGATTCATAAAGTCTCGATCATCCCGCGCGGTATGGCGCTTGGAGTAACGATGCAGTTGCCTGAAGCCGATCGCTACTCGCACACGCGTGACTACCTCGAAGGCCAGATCGCGATAATGATGGGCGGTCGCATCGCCGAAGAGATTTTCCTGAATCACATGACCACCGGCGCGTCCAACGATATCGAGAAGGCAACCGAGCTTGCTCGCAAGATGGTGTGCGAGTTTGGTATGTCGAGCCTCGGGCCTATCACCTACGGCAAGAAGGAGGAGCAGATCTTCCTTGGCCGTGAGATCGCTCAACATCAGGACTACAGCGAAGACACAGCGATAAAGATCGATCAGGAAGTGCAGCGCCTGATAACGGATCAGTACAATCGCGCGCGTCAGATCATCGTGGAGAACAAGGACGCGCTTGTTCGCCTCGCCGAAGCGCTTCTCGAACGCGAGTCGCTTGATTCAGTCCAGATTCGAAGGTTAGTTGCGGGCCTGCCGCTTGATGATGACGAGCCGACTCCAAGTCGCTCGGACAAACCGAAGGCCGAGACCAAGCCTTCGATGTTGAATCCAATCATCCCGCCTGTTCCCGGCGGCGCACAGGCGTAGTGAATCAGCGATCACTACTAACATGCAGCAGAGGGATTCTCCTTCTGCTGCATGGGTCGTCAGGCATCTTAAGAAACTCGTTAGACTTTCCTGGGTAAATGTCCAATAGACCATGAAATCCCGGAGGTTCAAATGAGCGACGATAAAGATACAAAGAGATTTGGTGAGGACGATGAATCGTTAGCGGGAGATGCTTTGCTCCACGCGGTTCGTCGAGACATGTTGGCCCTGTTCAAGGCCCTCGATCACAAGGTTGAAGCTCTTAATGCAACGGTTGAGGCCGTTGATGAGAAGGTTGACGCTAGATTGCATGATACCGTCCCCTTGTGGGAAGGCGTGGTCTCTCGTCTGGATGCGATTGCAGCCGAGCAAGAGAGCCAGGGAAAGAGACTTGATGCGATTGCAGCGGAGCAAGAGAGCCAGGGAAAGAGACTTGATGCGATTGCAGCCGAGCAAGATAGCCAGGGAAAGAGACTTGATGCGATCGAAGTTGAGCAAGATAGCCAGGGAAAGAGACTTGATGCGATCGAAGTTGAGCAACGCAGGCAAGGTGCACGTCTCGATGGGATCGAAGGGCGTCTCGACGTGATCGAAGTTGAGCAACGCAGTCAAGGCGCGCGTCTCGATGCGATCGAAGGACGTCTCGACGCCATAGACCGCGAGATTAGACACCTGGGCCGGCGGGTCGACCGGGCGGTAGCGGAGTTGAGCGGAGAGGTTGTTAAGTCTCGAATGGATCAACACGACCTCGAAGATCGAGTCGAAAAACTGGAGAAGACACCTGCTTGACTAGATTTCACCGGCGGCACACCGATGCCCAAGGTCGGGACGAAGTCCTACATTGAAGTCAGTAATCTCGCCAGCTTCTGGCGGCGCGAGGCGTAATCAATTGCGGTCGTCAGTAGGCGGCGGGCAGCAGAGTCTTCCTTCTGCTGCCCGCTCTGTTTTTGTTTGTCGAGTGAGATCGCGACACCCTTGCTCATCGATGTAGTTGCAATAATCCGTCTTGCGAGTTTTGGACCCCTGAGGCGTTCGTCGCCGACTTGCTACTATTGGATCTGAATGAAATTGAAAAGCTGACTGTCCTTCCCGAAGACATTAGTCCACTGAACAATTTGCGCGCCGTTGTCACCCCCCGGAGCATCGAGTACTTTTCCGCTGTGCCTTGCCACAATCTTGTAGTTGCCGTGACCATCTGGCACGATGCTGAACTGCTGGTTCTCACCTCCGTTTTCCTGAAATTGCTGAAGCCCTGCGCCGTCGGCGACTGACCCACCGTAGACGTCCAACAACTTATCGCTGTGCCGTGCCCGAATGGTGTAATAAGGGCCGCAAGTGCCTGCTATCAAAAACTGCTGATTTGATCCGCCGTGGTAATCCCACTGGATCAGCTTCAGATTGTTTTCCCGGCTGTGAAAGCCCCTCATGTCAATGTCTAGCGCTTTACCGCTTGGTGTCGAGCGAATCCAGTAAACTCCGGGACCCGCAAAGCCATCGGCGTGCACCTTAGTGAGCAACATTAGCGGAGAGAACATAAACGCGCTCGCAAGAGCCAACGCAAGATAATAGTTGCGTGATCCATTGAGAATGCGCCCCAATCTGTGAAGCTGTGTTTGACCTACCGTAAAGATTCTCATTGTATTCTCCTTGTAAGTAACCGTTGTTCCGTGAATTTGGAGGGCACTGTTTTTCCGCCCTCGACTATTAGGTCGGGAATCGCAGCCGGGAACTATCATCGGCCGGTCAGATACTTCGGGAATGTTAGTTGCCGAACACAGTGAGTGGGTTATAATCACGTCGCCTGGATTCAGTCCTTCCCTGCAATGAGGCCCTTAAATGTCTCCCTCACCCGGAACAATAAGTAGACTGCTGGTCGATTGGCGCGAAGGTGACAGAGGCGCGCTCGATAAGCTGGTTCCTCTGGTGTATCGAGAGCTGCGCCGGTTAGCCGGTTATTACATGCGTCGTCAACGCGGTGATCATACTTTGCAGACTTCCGCGTTGATCAACGAGGCTTATCTGAGGCTGATCGACTACAAGAACATGAGATGGGAGAATCGGGCTCACTTCTACGCGATAGCCGCGCAGGCGATGCGGCGCATTCTTGTAGATCACGCTCGAGACCGCGGTTACCAAAAACGAGGCGGGGGCGCGCTCAAGGTGTCGTTTGATGAAGCGGTCATCGGCGCCGAAGAGCGCGGGGCCGAATTGATCGCGCTTGACGATGCGCTGAAAGATCTGGCTGCCATTGACCCGCGCAAGTGTCAGGTCGTTGAGTTGAGGTACTTCGGCGGGCTTAGTGTAGACGAGACGGCAGAGGTGATCGGAGTATCGTCTGTCACAGTAATGCGCGAATGGCGAAGCGCCAAGGGCTGGCTGCTGAAAGCAATCAGACAGGGAAAACAATGACGCCCGAACGATGGAAGAGGGTTGACGAACTGGCCCAGGCCGCGCTCGACCGCGAAGACGATAATCGCGCGGCCTTTCTCGAAGGAGCGTGCGGGGGCGACGATGCGTTGCGGCATGAAGTTGAATCCCAGATTGTTTATCAACAGCAGGCGAGCAAGTTCCTCGAAGAACCTGCGTTCAAGCACGCCCGCGAGTTGATGGCAGAAACCCAAACTGAAACTGAATCAATGGGAGGGCGGACAATCAGTCGTTACAGCATCCTCCGCAGGCTGGGCGCGGGCGGGATGGGAGAGGTTTATCTGGCCCAGGACACGACGCTCAACCGCAAGGTCGCGATTAAGTTTCTTGCGCAGAACTCAGACGCAGGTGAACGAGCTAAGAAGCTTCTCGTCAGGGAAGCCAGAGCAGCAGCCGCGCTCGATCATCATCACATCTGCGCGGTGTACGAAGTCGGCGAAGAAGCCGGCTACAGCTTCATCGTGATGCAATATGTCGAAGGCGAAACGCTCGCAAGCCGCATACAGTGCCAACCCGTCGAGTTTCTCGAGGCGCTCGAGATCGCAGTGCAAATCGCAGACGCGCTGACCGAAGCTCACTCACATAGAATCATTCATCGCGACATCAAACCTCAAAACATTATGCTCACGGCGAGCGGGCAAGTGAAAGTGCTCGACTTCGGGTTGGCAAGAGTGATTTACGAAGGCTCGCTGATTGACAGCATCTCAGAAACTGAAAGCCTTCTAAGCGTGCCGGGCGCACTGATCGGTACGGTTCCTTACATGTCACCGGAGCAAGTGCGCGGAGAAGCGCTGGACCCCCGCAGCGATATCTTCAGCTTCGGAACAGTGCTCTACGAGATGCTGAGCGGGAGAAATCCGTTCGAGGCTGCGAGCGTAGGAGCGACGATGTCTTCGATCCTGACGAAGGAGCCGGCGCCGCTTGGGCGTTATGCTGCTGACGTGCCCGATGAGTTGCAGCGGATAGTCCGTAAGGCGCTGATTAAGGACAAGGAGGGAAGGTATCAGGGAATCAAGGACCTGCTGATAGACCTGCGAGAGTTGAAACAAGAGTTGGAGTTTGAGGCCAAGCTCGAACGCGCAGCGATACCCGAACGGACAGAGAGCCGCGAACGTGTTGAAGCGATTCGCACTGATGAAGTTTCCAAGCCACCCAAGAACTCCGGCATGATTTTCCTCGGAGATATCAGGCCCCACAAAACAGGCGTGATCCTTACGCTCTCCGCACTGATTATCATCGCAGCAGCCGCTCTCCTATACACCAACCGCAAACCGGTCCTAACCGACAAAGAGATGATCCTGTTGGCCGACTTCGTCAACACAACGGGCGACGAAGTGTTTGACGCAGCTCTAAAGCAGGGGTTAGCGGTGCAATTGGAGCAATCTCCGTTTCTGAATATCTTTCCCGACGACCGCATTCAGCAGACGCTGCGCTTGATGGGCCGTTCGCCGGACGTGCGCGTCACGCGAGACATTGGCCGCGAGGTCTGTGAAAGACAAGGTCTGAAAGCGATGATACTGGGCTCTATTGCGCCGCTGGGAAGCCACTATGTCATCGCCGTTGAGGCTATTGATGCTCACGCCGGCAATGTGCTCGCGCGCGATCAGGTCGAAGCGGAAAGCAAAGAGCAGGTGCTTAGCGTGCTGGGTAAAGTGGCAATCCATCTCCGCGAGAAGCTTGGCGAATCGATGAGCACGATTCAGAAGTTTGACGTTCCAATCGAAGCTACGACGACGTCGCTAGAGGCGCTCAAAGCTTTCTCCGCGGGCCGGGAACTGCATTTGAGAGGCCACGATCGTGACGCCATCCCTCTCCTTAAGAGGGCCGTTGAACTCGACCCGCAGTTTGCACTTGGCTACGGCATCCTGGCAGTCACGTACCTTGGCCTTGGCGAGACAAAAGCTGGCCGAGAATGTTTCGTCAGGGCGTTTGAGCTCCGAGAGCGAGGCAGTGAGCGTGAAAAGCTATGGATCATGGAGCAATACTACACAAACGTCTCGCGAGAATTGGACAGCGCGATCGAAGCAGCGGAACTACGCGCCGGCGCACAACGTCTTGTTCACCATGTCTGGCAAGGCAGGGCAAAACGAAAAAGCCGTGGAAGAGTTTCAGGCAACCATTGATCTGGATCCCAATTGGGTTGCGCCGTATTACTCGCTCGGCTTATGCCTCACCCGGCTCGGACGCCTGGCGGAGGCCAGGGAGGTTCTGGAGCAGGCAGCGTCGCGCAAGCTCGACAGCCCAAATCTCCATTACCATCTTTTTATGATCGCTTTCATTCTTGGAGATGAAACGGAAATGAATGAACAGATGGACTGGGAAGGCGCCAAGCCGATTGGCTCTCGGGGATTCGGGTTTCAGAATTCAGTTGCGGCATTTTCCGGGCAGATGCGTCAGGTTCAGGAATTCTCTCGCCACGAAGGAGAGCGCGCTCAGTCCGCTAAGCCAGACGCCACTGCAGACATCGCCGCGCAGGATGCAACGATGAATGCTTTCCTGGGTAACTGTCGTCAGGCCCGGGAAATCGTCGCTCAGTCCCTGACCTCTGCCCGCGGCAATCGCGCAAAGATTAACGAAGCTATCTCGCTTGCAATGTGCGGCGAACTCGCGCAGTCGCAATTGATCTGCAATGAGCTCGCCAGACAGAATCCGAAAGATACTTTGCCAACGTTATCTGGCTGCCGACGATTCGGGCGGCAATCGAGATGCGCAAAGATAATGCAGCCGGCGCAATCCAGTTGTTGCTGGCCGCCGGTCCCTATGAAGCCGCAGGCTCCTTCTGGCCCACCTATATTCGAGCGCAAGCATATCTCCAGCAAAAATCAGGAGCGGAAGCCAAAGCAGAGTTCCAAAAGATTCTCGATCACCGGGGCTGGGATCCGACCTCATATTTGTATCCGCTCGCACAACTCGGTCTGGCGCGCGCGACAGTGCTCGGCGGCGACTCTACTAATGCGCGCAAATCGTATCAGGACTTCTTCGCGTTATGGAAAGATGCAGATTCTGACTTGCCAGTCTTGATCGAAGCGAAGAAAGAGTATGAACGGCTGAAATGACTAGAACAGCGCCGTGTTAACTGCGCCGCATTCCAAATGACGGTTCATTCCCTCAGAAAGCGCGTTCATCCTCACCACCGGGCGGTTGGACACAAAAGCGTTGTTGGCTGGAACAGGTTATGGAACACTCGGGGGCTCCGTGCAGTCTGGAATTCAGCCAGTCTTTTTAGTTTTCCTCAGTGCTACCCTCAGGAGGCAGTTGTGCTTCGATATTTAACTCTTTGGATTCTTGTTATTCTCTGTGCTTCCGCGGCCATGAATGTTTCGGCTCGCCCGCTCTCGGACATTACACCGCAAGTATCGACGACCATCTCCGTTCCCCCGGACTCGCCCCGCTGGCAATTGGAAGGGCAAGCCAAGCCAACCGAATACCAGGGGCGCAAGTGCCTCTACCTCGACGGAGGTGCGGCGATCCTGAAAGATCTCGAGATGCGCGACGGCGTCATAGACGTAGATGTAGCAACCCCCGCCAATCGCGGCTTCTTTGGCATAGACTTTCGACTCGCGGACGAAGGCGCCAACGGCGAAAGGGTTTATCTTCGCCAGCACAGGTCGGGGGCTCCCGATGCGATGCAGTACACGCCGGTCCTCAACACAGGCGCCAACTGGCAGATCTACAATGGGCCGGGCTTCACCGCCGCCGTCGATATCCCAAAAGATGTGTGGTTTCACATGCGCCTCGAAGTCGCGGGCGCGCAGGCGAAGTGGTACGTCAAGGACATGGACAAGCCCGCGCTTGTGATGAACGACCTGAAGAGCGGGGTTCAGAAAGGCCTCATAGCGCTTTATGTCCTGACCGGTGCGACGTATTACGCAAACTTCGAGTTTCGCGAAACGCCAGCAGCGCCGTGGGAGCGGCACTATTCGACGATGCCCGCGGACACTCTGATTACGTGGAGCCTGTCGCAGTCTTACGATGCGCTCGCGCGCAATCTCGAACGTCCGCTGTCGGCTTCTGAGCGCGACGCGATAAAGTGGCAGGACGTAGAAGCCGAAGCACCCGGCTTTGTCGTCATCTATCGTTATCGAGAAGCTCCGCATCTGAGGGTGACGTTTGCGAACGACTTCTCAAAGCGGCTGGAACCGCAACCGGGCACGAAGGTGGTCTACGCGAAAACCACGATCGTCTCGGATCGCGATCAGGTTAAGAAACTCTACATCGGCTACAGCGATGAAGTGAGCGTGTTCCTCAACGGCAGGATTCTCTATCGAGGCCGGAGCGCGCAGAATTTCCGCGACCCGGCATTCCTGGGAATTGTGAATCCCGAGAACGATGCGGTTTACGTTCAGTTGAAGAAGGGAAGCAATGAGTTGATGCTCGCGGTGAGTGAACTCGGCGGCGGGTGGGGATTCATTTGCCGATTGGTGAATGCTGAGAGCTAAAGCCTGGCATGTCACCTCCGCGTAGTAGCCTACTAACCTCTTGTTTATCTGAGAAGAATTCTCAGCATATTCTCGGTGGCTTGCCCCCGCGGTTTTTCCTCGCTACCAAACAGGCGGGGGCAAGCCATCCCCTCCCAACCTGTCATTCCTATCATCGTTCCTGTCCTTCGAAATGCTTCTCCACACGAGTGGCCTGTTCCTCGGGGAGGTTCCAGTGAGTCGGGGAAATTTGTTGCGGCCACTAGGACCCCACCGACTTCTTGATCAGCCCAAATCTCGACATACTTTCAACCGCAGACATGATCGCTTCTTCATTCGAGCGCGGAGCCCAACCTAACAACCTTTTGGCTTTTTCATTACTTGCGTTCTTAACTCTGCCCAATTGAGAGACGATGCTCTTTGCAAGAGGATTGAACAATGCGGCTACACGAACCAGCCAGTCGGGCAGCGTTTTGGTTGTGACGCGATCAGCTTCATCGCCCATCTTATTCTTCAACATTAAGGCCATGTCGAGCAGTGATAAAACCCCTCCTGACAGCGCTAAGAACCGTTGTCCTTTCGCGTCCGGACTAGTCATCGCGCGGAGATGTAAATCAGCCACGTCTCTCACGTCCACTATTCCAAAGCTGATTTTAGGGATGGCCTTCATCGACCCATCCAGCAGTCGCTTCAGAATCTCGTGGCCGCCTGATAAGCCCGGCCCAAGCAAAGGTCCAAAGATACCGACCGGATTTACAACCGAGAGTTCTAAATCTCCGCCTTCTCTGGTTATGAAATCCCACGCCGCTTTCTCCGCGAAGGTCTTGGATTTCAAATAGGCCGAAAGCGTTTTGTCATTGGGGTCTGTCCATTCTTCTTCGGTAATCAGAGTGTTGGGATCTTTGTGGCTATAACCAACGGCCGCAAACGAAGACGTAATCACAACGCGTTTGACTCCCGCATTCCTGGAAGCTCTCAGCACGCGCAGCGTTCCTTCAACCGCGGGCACGATCATCTCGTTTTCATCTTTCGGAGTACCTAACGCTATCGGCGAAGCAACGTGCAAAACGTATTCGCAGTCCTGAACAGCGGCGTCCCAATTTGAGTCGCTTGATAGATCTGCTTCTATGAATGAGAGATCTTCCGCCGCTTGGGCTCCGCCATTCCTGAGCATTTCAATGACTTCATTTTTCTTGCTGAGCGAGCGAACCGTGGTCTTCACGCCGTAGCCCTTGTCCATGAGCTGCAAGATGCAATGAGCCCCAACGAACCCCGACCCGCCTGTTACGAGTACTGTTTGATTTGTGTTTGAATTAGTCATCGTTCACTCTACTCTGTTCTGCTTGCATACCATTGTCAAAGCACTTGCGCATCGCGCGGCGACGGTGGATGTTCGGAGTTCTCTTCAGCTTTAGCCTGCTCTTGAGCTTTGTGCGTCGAAAACAGCAAGCTAAAGCTCGCACTCTGAAGCAACCTCAAACTGACTCACTACCGATTATTGCTTTTTCCTGGGTGCTTGTTCAGGAAACTGCTTAAGAATCGTCGATCGCGCGGGCACCCCGTACTTTGCGCGCTCACTGTCTGGAGTCTTTCGATCTATCGGGACGAGTTCCTCTTTCCCGGTTTCCTGATTCACTATTCGATTGGTTCCGTACTTTTGGTAGCCTTCAGTGAAACTCAGGTAACGATCGATGGATGCCGCTACCATGTAACGAGCCTCTTTGTAGCCGGCTTCAAAAGCGCTCTTGAACAGATTGTGAGCCAGAAGATAATTGTCAGGACTTTTGCTAACCAGTTGCTTGTCACAATAAGTCAAAGGCGTGTGCTGCAGAACTAGTGCGGCGTTGAACTTGTCTTCCGGGGTTTTCAACTCTCCCGAGCCAATCAGAGACAAAACGATCTTGATACGTTCTTCGTCTGTTCGAGTGACGCTCTTGCCGGTTCTGGAGTCTTGATCCTCTTTTGCCAGTTCTCTAAGCGTCGAGTTTTGAGCATAGGCCTTTCGCGACATTAGCGGGGAAAGAAAGATGACCATCAGAAACAACGCTACGAATAGATGTCGTTTCAAGAGATTGCCTCCGAGACAGGTCTTCAGCACAAGCATGCACTGTGAATATGATAGGCGATCAATAAGCTGCGCGCATGGTGTTGGAGCTGGTGGATCATTCATATGCGGTCTACGGAACCCGGGTCATCGAGGGGTTTTGAATCCCACCAACGCAGTTGGTGGACCGTTCATACTCAGCCTACACAAGGGCGCACCGAGGGTCCCGTTTTTCATCTCTTCAGTCCCCTCGCGGAGCGAGGGGACTGAAGAGATGAAAAACGAATGGAGGCGGGCCGCGATCTCAGTAGGTCGGATATGAACAATCCACCAACTGCGTTGGTGGGATTCGGGATGTTGGTTCGGGCATTCCCGTTGTAGGCTGAGTATGAACAATCCACCAACTGCGTTGGTGGAGCAACCACGAAGTGGTTGTCGCCGCGTAGCGGTGTCCTCTCGATAGTTAGCAGTTGCTGGATAACCTGGGCCGCGTAGCGGTTACCTATTGTCGTCGTAATCCAAAACGCACGAGGTAACCGCTACGCGGCCGTAGGACATCGCCTTCCCGCGAGCTATCGAGAGGACACCGCTACGCGGTTATCTTCCGCTCGTTG
>WNFR01000482.1_pt1 | contig 40558 bp, 34 predicted proteins | sample 5400221 | NCBI WGS metagenome assembly WNFR01 (sample SAMN13153357, study PRJNA577476) | soil metagenome | isolation source: 40 cm soil under Madrone tree | place: USA:California | collected 2016-06-14 | reverse complement strand
CATCGGCGATCTGCGCATTATCCGCCTGATCCAGAAGTGGTTGAAGGCGGGTGTCCTAGAGAACGGGGTTGTCACAGTCAGTGAAAAGGGGACGGGGCAGGGATCGGTAATGGCTCCCTGAACGCAAAAGATAACTTCCGCTTCGAACGGGCGATTGTGGGCTGGCGTGGACGGTGCGTGGTTGATTTGAGACGCAAAAGGTAATACGCAAGTGTCAGATGATTCGTTCGACGCGAGTGCAAAAGGCCGAACGACTGAGAGCGGCGCGGCGCTTGCTCGCGGACGAGATCGGCATGGCGGAGGCCGCCGTGGCTTTGTCGCGCACGTTTGGCTTGTCGCTACGACAAGCCTATCGCTACCTCGAACTGGCGCGAGCGGGTGCGCCGCCATTGGCGGCCGAGAACTCGGTTACGATCACGCTCAAAATGCCGGAAAGCCTCGCGCGCGGTCTGCGTGCTCACGCAACAGCGCGTGGTGTCACGACAAGCGAGGTCGTCAGGCAGGCCGTGGCGGCTCTCCTGGTGGCGAAGCGCAGGCATGGTTGAGCGGCGACCGATACGTCGCGCCATCCATCTGGAGTTTGCATTCGATCGGCTGCTCGCGGCCAAGCTCGAACAGGCTTACGACATTCTGGTTCCTGATCGGGTCCGGGTGGTGGGCAGCGCAAAGGTGACGGGAGCAGACGATGAAGACGGCAGCAATTTACGCTCGTGTATCGTCGGACAAACAAAGGGAGGAGAACACGATCGCCAGTCAGACGGCGGCGCTGGTTGCGTTCGCCCGCGCGCAGCAATTCGAAGTGCCGAAGGAATGGGTCTTCGAGGACGACGGCTATAGTGGGGCGAACCTGATCCGTCCCGGCCTTGAGCGGGTGCGCGATCTTGCTGCCGAGGGGCTGATCCAGGCCGTCCTCATCTATGCGCCCGACCGGTTGAGCCGACGATACGCGCACCAGATTCTCTTGATCGAGGAGCTCGCCCGCGCCGGCGTCGAGACCCTGTTTGTGCGCGCGCCGCGCGGTTCGACGCCTGAGGACGAATTGCTCGTGCAGTTCCAGGGAATGATCGCGGAATATGAACGAGCCCAGATTTTGGAGCGCTCGCGCCGCGGCAAACGACATCGCGCTCGCCAGGGCGAAGTCAGCGTACTGAGCGGCGCTCCGTTCGGATATCGTTTTATCCGCAAGACAGATCACTCGGCCGCGTACTACCAGATCAACGAAGAGCAGGCTCGCGTTGTACGGTGGATGTTCGAACTATACAGCGTTCAGGGGCTCAGCATCGGCGCCATCGCTCGTCTCTTGAACGAACAGGCAATCCCCACCTGCAAGCGGCGCGGTCGGTGGGAGCGTTCGACGGTCTGGGGCATGCTACGAAATCCGGCGTACAAAGGCCAAGCCTGCTTTGGCAAGACGACGATTGCACCGCGTCAACGGATCACGCGGCCAATACGGATGCGTGGCGGCATTGCCACTCGCAACAGCGCCAGTCACGAGCGGCCGCGAGGGGATTGGATCACGATCGCCGTGCCGCCGATCGTCAGCGAGGAGATCTTTGCGCTCGCGCAGGAACGACTCGAGACCAACAAGACTCACGCGCCGCGGCGGACCGTCACGCCCAGCGTCGTGCAAGGCCTCGTCTCGTGCAGCAAATGCGGCTACGCGTTGTACCGGACATCCACCCGATCAAGCGCCCGCAAGATCCACTATTACCGTTGCCTCGGCTCCGATGCCTATCGGCACCTTGGCAAGTTTATTTGTGACAATAGGCCTGTGCGCCAGGACCTTCTCGACGAGGTCGTGTGGACGGAAATCGTACGCTTGCTCGAAGATCCTCAGTTGCTCCAGTGTGAGATCGACCGACGGCTCGCGGCCGCGCGCAAGGCCGACCCGACCAAACGGCGCGAGGAGGCTCTCCGCCGCGAGCTCGTTCGTATTCGCAGGAGCATCGATCGTTTGCTCACAGCCTATCAGGAAGGGCTTCTGTCGCTGGACGAACTGCGCGAGCGTATGCCGAACTTGCGGCGGCGCGAACAAGGCGACAACGCCGAACTGCAAGCGATCGTCGATCAATCAGCCGACCGCGCAACCTACCTACGCCTCGCCGAAACGCTGACCACTTTCCTCACTCGACTGCGGTCGTCGGCAGATGCCCTTGACGTGTCGGAACGTCAGCATGTTCTTCGGCTTCTCGTGAAGGAAATCCTCGTTGGCGATGACAAAATCATCATTCGACACTCCATCCCCTTGCCTGCCGGCCCAGCCGACTGCTCGTCGGCCGACCCCGTAGACACCACTTCAGCCAGGCCCAAAGGTTATCTTTTGCGTCCGAGGAGCCATGACACCGCCTTGCGGGGTTCCTTCGGTTGCCAGCCGCAGGGAGCCATTTTCCAGGGCACCTGCGTTCAGCCACTTGTCGATCATCCGTCGGATTACGCCGTCGGTCACTCGCTGGTCGAGGATGGCACGTAATTCAGTGTGTGGGATCGAATCGAAATACTTGCGTATGTCAACTTCGATCACCCAGTACTGCCCTTGCCGCGTGATCACGCCAAACAGCTCACGCAGCGCCTGATGCGCCGAGCGCCCGGGCCGGAAGCCGTACGAGCAGGGCAGAAAGTCCTCCTCGTAGACCGCTTCCAACACCATGGCGATCGCCCGCTGCGCTATCTTGTCTTCGAAGGTCGGGATGCCGAGCGGCCGCTGCGAGCCATCCGCCTTGGGGATGTACGTGCGGCGCACCGGCGGCGCATGATAGCGGCCGGACATGATGCGTTCCCGGAGGTCCCTAAGATTGGTCTCAAGGTTCGCCTCATAGTCCGCCGCGGTCACTCCGTCGATGCCCGTCGCCCCATCCTTGCGGGTCTGCAGATAGGCCTCCCGCATCCATTCGAAGTCGATAACGTGGTTGAGCGAGTACAGCACCTGTCCCGGCTTTCTCCTCGCCAGTTCGACTATCCAGTGCCGTTTCGTTAACAGGTTCGCAGGGTCCATCGTCCCTTCCCGTGTGTCCCATCACTGGTTCTCTCCGCGCGGCGCCCCCCTTCCCTCCTTCGGGTCCCGGCGAGCCCGGTTCCCCGCTCTCGGCAGTACTATGAGGGCGCTACGACTTCCCATCCGCGCATCCGCGGTCGCTTATGTTTTCGCTCCCGCGGTCCATGGCTTCCTCCTGCTTTGTGTCCGCCGCAGCGCTCCCGAAAGGCCGGAGGTGCCTTCCGGGCCAGGGCCTTGCTGTGCCGGTTGCCCAGCTTCCCGGCTTTCGTCCGTGGACGCCAATGGGATCTCTCAGGTCTTCAGGCGATCCATCCCGTGCCTTTGCTCCGTTCCTCGACCCCGGTCGAATCGGCGTGCCCTCGCCATTGCGGTCACGTCGATGCTGCCCCCGCTTTGCGCACAGCGAAGGCTTCGGGCGTTGGCTGATTTCGGGGCTGACTGGCGCAGCTTCGGCACCTGCTGTCCTACGCTTCGTGTTTTGCGTCGCCGCTCACACGCAAGGCTCGCTTCCGGCTGGCCGGCTCGGCCTTTACCGCGAGGGAGTTAAACCCTCTGGATCGCTGCGAGAGGTTTCAGCTCGTGTTGACGATCATCCTCCCCTCCTGCTCTCCTGACGCTAGCGCAATGCGCTGCGCTTATTGCGCCCTACGGCACGTCCGTTCCGGGTCAAGAGCGACGGTGCTGACGATGCAGCCCGCGTGTCCATGCTGATGCTGCCAAAGGAACTGGTCGGGCTGCAACCTGATGCGATCTTCGCGTCGGTCGTTCTCTCACCATCAAACCATGAAGAGGAGGAGAAGCATGCACAGGCAGCAGGATTTCCTTTTCGTCGTGATGTTGGCGGCTGCGGCTATGACACCCGCCGCGGGGCAAGACGTGACGCCCGCAATGAGGTCGGGCAATGGCACACAATCGACCGCATCCGTCCTGGATTTTTCCGGCGTATGGTCCCTTCCATCCCTGAACGCCCTGGAGCCGCCCCTATCGGGTCCCGGTCCGGTGAGGAACAGGTCGCGCGTGCGCACAGGACCGCAAGCCGGGGTGGGTGATGGCCGCCAACTGGTCGGCGATTACACCAATCCGATCTTGCAGCCCTGGGCGGCGGAAGTCTTGAAGAAGTTCGGCGAGATTTCCTTGGCCGGTCAGGGCTTTCCGACCCCGCGCAACCAGTGTTGGCCCGAAGGAGTGCCCTTCGTGCTTATAAATCGCGGAATGCAGATGCTCCCGCAGCCGGACAAAATCACGATCCTTTACCCCTTCGATCATCAATTCCGCCAGGTGCGGATGAACAGGTCGCATCCGGTGCAACTGACGCCTTCCTGGTATGGGGATTCCGTCGGCCATTATGAAGGCGACGAACTGGTGATCGATACCGTGGGGATCAAGATCGGACGGTTTTCCATGATCGACTGGTTCGGCACGCCGTACACGCAAGCCCTGCACCTGGTGGAACGTTACCGGCTGCTTGACTATGAGGCGACGATGAAAGCCGTAGAATGGGCCGCAAAAGAGCATGCGCAAAGCGACAATCCCGGTAGTGGACCGCGGCCCGATCCCAGCTACAAAGGCAAGGGATTACAGATCCGACTCACAGTTGAGGATGCAGGCGCTTTCACGATGCCGTGGTCGGCGACCTTAACGTTTCGGCGCGCCTTGGACGAATGGCGGGAACTCGTCTGTGCCGAAAACACCCAATGGCACCCGGGAACCTATTCCGAGGTCCCCACCGCGAACCAGCCGGATTTCTGAGCCCGCCGCAGCCTCCGGATGGGTGTAGGGGCGATCCTTGTGGTCGCCCTGTTGCCGGCGGACGCGGTGCGCGAACCGGGCGACCACAAGGGTCGCCCCTACAGCAGGCAATGTTGGCGGACCTTCAATCCCTTCAGATGAGCTGAAGCGAGCGACTGGCGCTTCATACCATCTGCGTCATTCCGCGCGCCACCGCACATCGGCTGTTGCCGATGTGCGGATTTGTTCACGGGAAATCGAGCGATTGTTGAAAACGCATGGCATCGACTTCCGCTTGTCCACCGGCAACAAACGCCTTTCCTTCGATCTGATACAGCCGATTGTTGTGATGAAACACCGCGACGTACGCGTAACCGCCGTTCGCCCCCACGACGCCGAGCTGGCGGCCGTAGAACCAGCGGATCCGGTGCTGGATGTCGAACTTGATCACGCCCCCTTCCGTCATCTTCTTGACCGCATCGCTCATCAGAGCGTCTTCCTGGACTTGGTTGCCAGTTTCGGGAATTTGCGCGACCGTCAGCGTGAATACGCCGGTCTCTTGCGCTGCCGAGTAGACGTGGGCGTCGAAGGAGCGGCCGTCGGGAGATTGATAAGCTGTCATCTCGATGTTGGGATCGGTCGGAAAATGGACCGTGAACGATTGGTCGGGAGACTGGTATTCTTTCCACTCGGCTGCCGTGACCGGGCAAGCGAGGATCATCGCGACGAAGAATGCACTCAGGCGCATATCGTGGGCCCTCTCAAGGTCTCGATGTCCGGTAGCTTACATTTTTGGGCGTCGAAGACCAATGGAGAGCGGCGTCAATCGACCGTCATCTGGACCGCTTTGGCCAACTCCCGCCACAGCACGACTTCCTTGGCGATGAGCGCGCCGAACTCCGCGGCCTTGTTTCCGACGGGCTCGATGCCGTCGCGCTTGAGCCTCGCGGCGAGCCCTTCGGATCGGACCGCTTCGCTGATGGCGGCCGCGAAAAGGTCGATCGTGCCGGCCGGCACGCCCGCCGGCGCCATCATGCCGATCCACAGCACGCCTTCGTAACCCGGAAAGCCCTGCTCGGCGATGGTCGGCAACTGCGGCATCAGGCTGGAGCGCCGGAGGCTGGCAAACGCCAGGGCCCGCAGTTTCCCGGCCGCGACATGGTCGTTGGAGGTCGCGAAGGTATCGAGCTTGAGCTGGACCACCCCGGCCAAAAGATCGGTCATCGCCGGCGCAGCGCCTCGGTAGGGCACATGCACGACCTCAAGGCCGGCACGGCGCAGGAGCAATTCCATCGTGACATGCGGCAGCGTTCCGTTGCCAGCTGACGAGTAGTTCAGCTTGCCGGGATTTTCTTTTGCGTAGGCGATGAACCCCGAAAAACTGTCGAATGAAGCGGCCGGGTGGCTCACCAGCAGTTCCGGGACGTTGGCGATCACCGCGACGGGCACGACATCACGTTCCCAGTCGTAAGGGAGCCGCGGCTTCAGCGCGGCCGCGATGGTGTGGTTCGGCGTTGCGATCAGAAGCGTGTAGCCGTCGCCGGCCGCTTTCGCGACCGTATCGGTGGCGACGATGCCGCCTGCCGCAGCCTTGCTTTCGATGATGAAGGACCAGCCGCGGGCCTCCGTGATCCGCTGGGTCACGAGCCGCGTCACGAGATCGACCGCACCGCCGGGCGGGAACGGAACGATGACGTGGATGGGCCGTTCGGGAAACGCGGCGAAGCAAGGCCCGGGCGCGAGCGCGAGGCCCGCTAGAAACAGGGCTATGACCGCCCCCTGGGAGCGCGGGCGTCTCGCCCGCTGTTTCCCCCACCCTACCCTCCCCCGCAAGCGGGGGAGGGTAGGGTGGGGGCGGCGGGACGCCCGCGCTCCCAGAAGGCGCAATGCAATCCGAAGCACGCCAGTCATGATCCTGATTTCTCCGAACTCAACGATGCGGCGAATTCGGTTTCGCCGCGGGCTCCCCTTGCGCCTCGCGCCACACGCTCGGGTCGATCAATGCAGCAATCGCCTCTCGGAGCCGGGGAGCCCTGTTCTGGTTCTTCGCCATCCACGGCTCCTGTTCGACCATGCTCGCCAGGAGATCGTCCGGGATCGATGCCGGAAACCGGAAGAGTCCCCATGTCGCCGCCACGATCTCTTGCGGCAGGCCAAGCTTTGCGGCGATGACCGGCTGCACCTCCTGCGCGTGCTCCCGGACCCGCAGCGACGTACGGATGATCGCACGCAGGAGGTCCGTGACGGCTGCACGCTTGGTGGGATCGGCCAGGATCGTCGCGGTGGTATTGAGATTGAACCGCTCCCTGTAGTCCGGTCCTTGCAGGATCACGGCATCGAGGCCGAGCGCCCTGGCGGACTGTTCGGCGGCCGGCTCCCAGATCGAGACTGCGTCGACATCACCACGCGCGAGCGCCGCCGGCATTTCCGGAGGCGTCATGCCAACGACGGTGATGTCCGCCTCCGACAGCCCGACGTTGCGCAGCGTCTTCACGATATAAAAATGAGCCGAGCTGTTGAGCGATGTCGCGATCTTCTTGCCGCGCAAATCAACGGCGGTGCGGACACCTGCCGACCGGCGCGCGACGATGCGATAGCCGTACTCGGCGACGGTCAGGATCACACGAATTTCCGGATTGGCGGTCGAACGCAGGATCGCCTGCGTCTCTGCATTGGTCACGACGTCGACGTTGCCAGCCGTCAATGCCGGAATGGCGCCCCCGGAGAGTGCGATGCCTGCACCCGCAGGCTCGGTTTCGACAAGATAGATCGGCAGGGTCTCGATCGTCGTCAGATTGATGCCGACCCTCAATTTTTCCGCGACGGCGCCGTTCGCAACTACGAGCAGCGAGCCCACGCAGGCGCAGGCTGCAGCGATGATTGAGACCCCACTCGTGCAGACCTTCCTCTCCTGCGCCATGTCTTGTTTCCTCCCTCGGTCTCGACTCCAGCGGCTCAGCCGATCCCGCCCTCACGGCGCTTCGATCGTCAGACCTTGATCCACCAGCCACTTCCCAATCACGTCGGCGACGGCATCATTGTTCTTGTCCATCATGACCATATGCGAGTTTCCCCTGATGCCGAGATCCGGGAGATTGATCACGTCGACCTTGCCGCCCGCGGCGCGCACTGCTGCGGCGTATTCGAGATCGAGTTTTCGGTAGGCGACCCAGCGCGGATGGAGGTCGACATTGTCGCCGAACACCATCAGGACCGGGATGTTCTTGAGGGCGGCCGCCTTGTCGGGATTGCCGCCGCTTGCGGACTCGACAGCGACGACGGCCATGATTTTGTCCGGACGGGCTTCCGCGACCTTCAGCCCGAACGAACCACCCTGGCTGTGCGCCAGGAGAACGCAGGGACAGACCTTGTCCACGAGCGCGACGTATCCGGCGATGACGGCGTCGTCGGTCGAAAGCCAGCGCGGAACCATCTGCTTCATGTAGTTTGCATAGGCGTCGACCGGAAATTGCACCCCCGGCATGAGCTTCTGCCTGGCGGGATCCGGATCCCACGACCCGTCCCCACCTCCGATGCGAAAACGCTCGAACGGATCCGCGTAGGTCAGGAAGATCGGCTCTCCCGGCCACACGTCAGGGCTCGCAAAACCCGAACGCCCGCGCTCGACGGCATCCGAGACGTAAACGTCCCAGCCTTTGCGAACGAACATGTTGAGCCAGCCTTCACGGCCGTCCGGCGTCGTCTCGTAGGTGACGCCGGTCAGGCCGCCGCCGTGCCACATCAGGAGCGGCACCTTGCCTTTGCGGTTTTTGGGAAGAAAATACTGCGCGTACATCTGCTCGACCTGATACTGCCCGTTCGGATCGAGCTTGGAGGAGGGGCCGCCGGGCACCCGCACGATATCCCGCACCGGCTTGCCGCGGAGTTCCACGATGCGCCCGCCGACGTGAAGCGAGCCCATCCCGCGCAAAACGATGTCGTCGGCCGATGCCGCAGCGGTTATCAGCAAGAGGGCGAGTGCGGACGTTGCAAGTCGGCGCATGAAGCTCCTCCCAATCGAAATCGGCTGTTGCGGATTTCGGTCCTTCTTATAGTGCCTACATTAGACAGTAGCGCTGAGGGAAAGCCAACATGATCAAGAAAATCGCGCTTGAGGAGCATTTCCTGTCACCGGGCTTCGAGGACTACTGGCAGACCACGGCGGGCGAAATCACGCCGGACGTTTTCCGGCAGGCGGTGGCGCGGCTCGGAGAATTCGGCGACTTGCGTAGCGCCCAGATGGATCGCGACGGCATCGAACGCGCCGTTCTCTCGATCGCCGGGCCGGGTGTGCAGATCGAGCGCGACCCCGCGATTGCGGTGCGCCGTGCACGGGAATCGAACGATTTCCTCGCCGGCGAGATAACGAAGCGCCCCGGCCGCTATTCGGGCTTTGCCCACCTCCCGATGCAGGACGCCAAGGCCGCGGCCAGCGAGCTTGAACGCGCCGTGCGCGAACTGGGCTTCGTCGGCGCCATGGTCAACGGCCACACCAACGGGCAATACCTCGACCGTCCCTCGCTCTACCCGTTCTGGGAGCGCGCCGAGGCGCTCGGCGCCGTGATCTACCTGCATCCGGCCGATCCGCCCGCGGCCATGCCGGTGCTGGAGGGCACCTACGGGCTCAGGCGCGCCACCTGGGAGTGGGGCGTCGAGACCGGCTCGCATGCATTGCGCCTGGTGTTCGGCGGACACTTCGACCGCTTCCCGCATGCCACGCTGGCGCTCGGCCACCTGGGTGAGATGATGCCGTATCTCTTGTGGCGGTTCGACAGCCGCGCCTCCTTCTATGGCGTCAAGCTCGCACGCCGCCCGTCGGATTACATCCGGGACAACATCGTGATGACGATTTCCGGCATGTATTCGGCCGAGCCGCTCAATTGCGCCATCAGCGCGGTCGGCCATGAGCGCATCATGTTCGCGACCGACTACCCGTTCGAGCCGCCCAACGAGGCGAGCAAGTTCATCGATCATGTGCCGCTCGCCGAGAACGTGCGCGCCGATATCTGCTTTAACAATGCGGTGCGGCTGTTGGGGCTTCCGACGTAGGGTGGGCAAAATTGCCAAGCACGGCGCGTGTGACTGCGCGATGCGCTCGCGCAATTTTGCCCACGCTATTGCACCGCGAGATCTGACCGCGTGGGCAACGCGCCGATACGCCGTGCCCCTGTTCGAAGTTGCCGTCAGGGCGCGTTGCCCACCCTACGCGCAGCGCTATGGGCCAAATACTACTGCATGCATGATGCGCCCAGGCAGGAACGTGAACACCCCGGCGATCACCAGCGCGCCGACGAAGAGCGCCGCCATTCTGTTGCGATGCTTGAGGACCTGGTGACGGTGCGCATGCCAGACCGCGATCGGCAGAATGACCAGTGTGAAGATGGCGAGCAGGTGGATCGGGCTCCATGGCCCCCACAGCCTGATCTCGTGGATGAAGAAGGCGCTCACGCTCACCACGGCCATTAGAGCGACCCAGATCCAGCCGATCGTGCGGTGCGGCAGCGTTCCCTTGGGGGCGGCGAGCTGCACCAGCCCCAATCCAAACGCCGTCATCGCGGCGAAGGCGTGAAACTGGATGGCCGGGGCGGCGGAGAGTAGCGGCGCAAGGGTCATGGCGTCTTCCTCCTGTTGATTCGGGGCGCTCGCTGCGCTCGACCACCTCTTGAATATCAGCCGTCTGTTTGAGCAGCAGAGAATGCAGGTTTTTCACGACGGTGCGTCTGGTGCGAACCCATCGGCCCTGCCATCACGCCTCGATCAGGCCGAGCTTAACTGCAACGTTGTTGCGCATAGCGTTGGAATAGGCGCAGATCTGATGCGCCTTCTCGATCAGAGCTTCCGCCTCGTTCCGGGCGACCCCGGGCAGCGTGATGTCGAGGGCGATCTCAAGGCCAAGGCCGCCCTCAGAGCGCGGCCCGAACCCGACGGTGGCCATCACCTCGGCATTCGCCGGGACCTTGGCCCCGCCTTGCGCGGCCAACAAATGCATGGAGCTGAGAAAGCAAGCCGCGTAGCCGGAAGCGAAAAGCTGCTCGGGATTATTGCCATCATCCCTGCCTCCGAGTTCCTTCGGCCTGGCGAGTTTTACCTCGAACCTGCCGTCAGGCGTCCCCGTATTGCCGTCGCGGCCGCCGACAGCGATGGCGCTTGTTGTGTAGACGACGTTCACAGACATGTGGTCTTCTCCATGCGGTCACGGTAACTGGATAGCGGGGACGCCGAAAGCAGCGCTGCGAGGGTCATGGCTTTCTCCCTTGGGTTGATCCGGTCTCGTTCCTGCGTCTCATTTTCCGGATCATGTTTGCTCATTCGGCGTTCCGTCTTGGTCTGTCGCGAGCGGAATGTGAAGGAGTGGAATTTCCGTGATTTGTCCGTCAGGTAAAGTTTTGTAAAGACACACGCGACTTCTGTGCAATATTGACAACGTCAATATAAAAATATCGTTGTTGACCGCTGCTGTCAATTGAAATGTTGACATCGTCAACATTCGGAGAAGACGGACGTGAAATCGACCCGCCGAAGCGCCAGCCGGCCCGCCCGCCATGCCCGCGGAGGGCGGCTCGCGGCTGCGGCGGCGCCTTACCATCACGGCGCGCTGCGCGAGGCGATGCTTGAGGCTGCGGAACGCATCCTGGAGCGTGACGGCATTGCCGGGCTGACGCTGCGGGCGGCGGCGCGCGAGGCGGGCGTGTCTCACGCCGCGCCGAAAAATCACTTCGGCGATGTCAGAGGCCTGTTGAGCGAGCTGGCGGCCGTGGGTTTTGCGCGGTTCGGCGCTGCTCTGGTGGCCAATGTGCGGGACGACGCCCCGCCCAAAGCGCAACTGGCGGCCATCGGTCACGGCTACGTCACGTTCGCGCAGCGCAATCCCGGGCTGTTCCTCCTGATGTTTCGCAGCGAGCGGCTTGACTTCAGCCGGCCACCATTGCGCGCGGCCGCGGAAGCTGCATTCGGGGTGCTCGCGGGCGCGGTAGGGGCGCGGCGGCGCGAGGCCCCAGAGACGCCGTCGACACTGTCTCAAGCCGCCCAAATCACGGCCGCGTGGTCGCTGGTGCACGGCTTCGCCATGCTCATGCTCGACGGCCGGCTGAAGCCGCTCGTCGCCAGGATGCCGGACGGCGCCGACGAGATGACCCTGCTCGCCGCGATCTTGGAAGGCCCCACTCGCGGAATGTGACGGCTCGATCCGCCGATTGGTGATCTCATTCGGCACAGCGATTCTGCTCCCTCCCCCTTGTGGGGAGGGTCGGGGTGGGGGGTCGGGGATGTTGACACGCATGTGTCCCCACGGCCGGACCCCCCACCCCGACCCTCCCCACAAGGGGGAGGGGAGAAGAAGGGCATTATCCCGAACGCGATTGCTTGGATGCCCGCCATACGCTTTCTTCATCCTGTATCGGACAGTATGGTGCAGCCTTTCGATTCGGAGCTATCGATGAGGGTCTTCCTTCTGCCCGCAGCGGTGCTGCTGGGGCTTGCCGTCCTGCCAGGCTGCACGAGCGAATCCGCGCCGCCGGCGCAGCCGAGCTTCTATGTCAGCATGGCGGACGCCGGCACAACAGTCGACGCGGCTGCCGCCGCCGCGATGATCTCCGGCTATCGCGGCAACAACGGCCTCGGCGCCGTCGCGGTCGATGCCGATCTGATGCGCATCGCCATGGACCATGCGCACACCATGGCGGCGAAGGACAAGGTCGACCGCGCTGCGGGGCGCGAATTTTCCGGCCGGCTCGCCGCCGCGGGCTTCGACGGCAAGATCGCGGTAGAGAGTGTCAGCGCCGGCTACCACACCCTCGCCGAAGCGTTTTCCGGCTGGCGGGATTCGCCGCCGCACCGCGCCAATATGCTCAAGGGCGGCGTCAACCGCTTAGGCATTGCCGCCGTCTATGCGCCGCAGTCGAAATACAAGGTGTTCTGGGCGCTGATCATGGCGGCGAAGGATGAGGGCCGCGGATAGGCGTTGGGCTTTTATGCAAGAGGAGGATCGCATGGGACGATTCGGGGCAACAGCTATTCTGGTTGTGGCCGGCGCGCTGCCTGCGGTGGCGGCCGAATTGCCAACCCGCAAGGCCGGCCTGTGGGAAGTCAAGATGAGCTTCGAGAACCGCAATGGGGCGGGCCCGGCGATTCAGCAATGCATCGATGCCGCGACCGACCAGATGATGCAGTCGGGTGCCGGCCCGTTGGCCCAGGCCGCGTGCTCCAGGCGCGACATACAAAAGTCAGGCAACACCGTCACGATCGATTCTGCTTGCACGGTCGGCGGCAAGGCCGCGACGTCGCACGCGGTCATCACCGGCAGCTTCGACAGCGCCTATACGATGACAGTGACGTCGGAAAGCGACGCCCTGCCGGGCGGCAAGATGACCATGACGATGGCGGCCAAATGGCTAGGCCCCTGTGCGGCTGACCAGAAACCCGGCGACATGATCATGGGCAATGGCCTCAAGATGAACATCTTGGAAATGCAGAAGCGCGGCCTCTCCCAAGGGGTGCCGCTGCCGCCGTAGGCGCGCCACGACATCAGACCGGCCGATCGCCTTTGATCGTCACGCGGCGGCCGGAGCGCGTCTGCGGGAAGTAGTCCCACAGCGCCTGATGCTGGACGCAGCGGTTGTCCCAGAAGGCGACCGAGTGGGGTTGCCAGCGGAACCGTACCTGGAATTCTTCCCGCGTGCTGAACTCGCACAGAAAGTCGAGGATCGCGCGGCCCTCGTCTCTCGGCAATCCGTCGATATGGGTGGTGAAGTCGCCATTGACGTACAGCGCCTTGCGCTTCGTCACCGGATGGGTGCGAACGGCCGGATGCGATGCCCGCGGGTAGACCTTGCCGCTTTCGGCGACGCCCATCAGCGCATTGTTCCTGCGATAGACGTGGTCGCCTGAATGCGTCGCGGTCAGCCCTTCGAGATAGACCTTCATGTGCGGGGAAAGCGCGTCATAGGCCGCATACTGGCTGGCAAAAAGCGTATCGCCGCCGCAGTCCGGCACCGTGTGGAGGTAGAGGATGCTGCCCATCGGCGGCTCCTCGTCGCAGGAGACATCCGAATGCCAGTACTCCCCGTTGATGCGCCTGGAATTGGCATCGGCATGGATCGGCAGAATCTCCGGATGTCCTTTCGGCCCCGGCGTGCTGGGGTGAATATGCAATTCACCGAAATAGCGGCCGAACCTCTTGTGGGCTTCCACATCGAGCGGCTGATCGCGAAAAAACAGAACCTGATACTCCGCCAGCGCCTGATGCAACTCCTCGACCTGGCGGTTGCTGAGCGGCTTTCCCAGCGTGACGCCTTCAACATTGGCGCCGATGCGGGGCGTGACCTGCGTGACGTTGATGGTCTCGTAGCCCATGGTGTGCCCTTGTCCGGTAGGATGGGTTGAGCCACCGGGTCCGGCCTTTGGCCGGCCCGACCCGGTGGCTCAACCCATCCTACACCTTCTTAGGTCTATTCCGCCTTGACGTTCGCCGCCTTGATGATCGGCGTCCAGCGGGCGACCTCGTTCTTCACCAGAGCAGCGAGTGGCTGCTGTCCGCGCCGCTCCTTGCGTGGAATGTCGCTGCCGAATTCCAAGAGACGCTTGCGCGTGTTGTCGTCATCGAGCGCCTTGTCGAGCGCGTCGGTGAGCTTGTCGAGGATCGGCTGCGGCGTCGCCTTGGGAGCGAATAAGCCGTTCCAGGCCGAGACCTGGAATGCCGGCAGGCCGGCTTCCACCGATGTCGGGACCTCAGGCAACAACGGATGGCGTTCCTCGGTTGCAATCACGAACGCCTTGATCGTCCCGGCCCGCACATATGAAACCACATTGAACAGGTCGGGACACGTGTAATCGACCTGGCCGCCCAGCAGTGCGTTCATTGCTTGAGAGCCGCCGTTGAAGGGAACGAATGTCGGATTCACCTCCAAGAGCGCGTTCACCAGCAGGCAAGTCGTGAAAAATACCGAGCCAACGCCAGCATGCGACACGTTGAGCTTGCCCTCGTTTGCCTTGACGAACGCGATGAATTCCTTGAGGTCGCTCGCCGGAAAGTCTCTTCTTGCCGCAATCAGCAACGGATTGGTGGCGACTTGTCCGATCGGCTGAAAGTCGACGTCAGGCTTGTAGGGGAGATTGGGATAGAGCGCGACCGCGAAGGCGTGCGTGCCCAGGTGGCCGAGCATGACAGTGTAGCCATCCGGATTGGCGCGCATCGCCCGCGCCGACGCGATGGTGCCGCCGGCCCCGACCACATTCTCGATCACGACCTGCTGGCCGAGCGTGCGCGACATGTGCTCGCCCACGATGCGGGCGGTGATATCGACAGCGCCGCCCGCTGCGAACGGCACGATCAAAGTGATCGGACGCGCCGGATAGGTCTGCGCCCTCGCGCTGCCGATACTCACCACCGTCGCGACAAACGCGACGACAAAAGACAGATTTCTCATATTGTCCCCCGGGGCCTGCGACGCTCATCGCGAATACCGCGGATTGGGTGCTGGGAGAGCGCAGATTGCACCGCAAGATAGCGAATTCTCCTGAGCATGAAAACAAGCTATGCTCAGGCCCGGCGCGCGGATCTATTGCTGTTTTAGACCCCTGCCGCTTGCGCGCAACTCATCTCCCACCCTACCCTCCCCCGCATGCGGGGGAGGGTAGGGTGGGGGCCGAACGGGAGAAACCGAATGCCAACCCTCATCGTCAACGGTCAAAGCCACAATGTCGATGTCGAGCCCGACACCCCGCTGTTGTGGGTGTTGCGCGACACGCTCGGCATGACCGGCACAAAGTATGGCTGCGGCATCGCGCAGTGCGGCGCCTGCACGGTCCACATCAACGGCGTGGCGACACGGTCATGCTCCGTGCAGCTTTCCGACGTGGCCGGCAAGGAGATCACCACCATCGAGGGACTTGCCGCCAACGGCGTGCTGCACAAGGTGCAGCAGGCCTGGTTCGAGCATGACGTGCCGCAGTGCGGCTATTGCCAGTCCGGCATGATCATGGCGGTCGCCGATCTCCTCAAGACCAAGCCGAAGCCGACCGACGCCGACATTGACGCCGCCATCACCAATATCTGCCGCTGCGGCACCTTCCAGCAGGTACGGGCGGCCATTCACGCCGCCGCCAATGCGTGAGGAGGGACCCATGAATTACGCTCCGAAATTTGATCGCCGCTCCTTCGTGATCGGCGCCGCTGCGGTCGGCGGCGGCCTCGCGCTCGGCCTGCGCCTGCCGTTCGGTCCCGACATCGTGCGCGCCGCAGACGGCTCGCCGGAAGTCAATGCCTGGGTGGTGATCCGGCCCGACGACACCGTCGTGATCCGCATCGCCCGTTCCGAGATGGGCCAGGGCTCCCTCACCGGGCTGGCGCAGCTCGTCGCCGAGGAGCTGGAATGCGACTGGACCAAGGTCACCACCGAATATCCGACCCCCGGCCAGAGCCTCGCGCGCAAGCGCGTCTACGGCGACATGTCGACCGGCGGCAGCCGCGGCATCCGCACGTCGCACCAATATGTCCGCGAGGCCGGCGCCGCGGCCCGCACCATGCTGATCCAGGCCGCCGCCAATGAATGGAAAGTGCCGGCGTCCGAATGCAGCGCGGCGAACAGCGTCATCACCCATCAGGCGTCGGGCCGCAAAACCACCTACGGCAAAGTCGCGGAAGCGGCCGCCAAGCTCGAAGCCCCGAAGGACATCAAGCTCAAGGACCCCAAGGACTGGAAGATCGCCGGCAAGGGCGTCAAGCGGCTCGACACCGCCGACAAGCTCACGGGCAAGCAGGTCTATGGCATCGACATCAAGATGCCCGGCATGCTGGTCGCCACCATCAAGGACTCGCCCGTGCGCACCGGCAAGATCAGGAGCTTCGATGCCGCCAAGGTCGCCGGCATGCCCGGCGTCAAGAAGGTGGTGCAGGTCGGCGATTCCGGCGTCGCCGTGATCGCCGACAGCTACTGGCGCGCCCATAAGGCAATGGAGGCGCTGCCGATCGCCTGGGATCCGGGCGAGGCCGGCAAGGTGTCGAGCGCCTCGATCGCGGAATTCCTGAAAGGAGGGCTCGATGTGGAGCAGGCCTTCGTCGGCAACAAGGCGGGCGATCCCAAGGCGGCCCTCGCCGGCGCTGCGCGCAAGATCGAGGCGGTCTACAGCTATCCCTACCAGAACCACGCCACCATGGAGCCCATGAATATGACGGCGCTCTATACGGCGGATAAATGCGAGGTGTGGGGGCCGACCCAGAACGGCGAAGCCGCGCTGGCGGCGGTGTCGGAGGAATCCGGCCTGCCGATCGGCAAATGCGACGTGCACAAGTTCCTGTGCGGCGGCGGCTTCGGCCGCAGGGGGCGGGTCGACTATGTCCGCCAGGCGGTGGCAATCGCCAAGCAGATGCCCGGCACGCCGATCAAGCTGATCTGGTCGCGCGAAGAGGACATGACCCATTGCGGCTATCACCCGGTCACGCAGGCGAAGCTCACCGCCGGCATCGATGCCGCCGGCAACGTGGTCGGCTTCCATATGCGCATTTCCGGCCAGTCGATCGCGGCATCGCTCGCGCCCGAGCGGCTCGATCCGGACGGCAGAGATACGATCGTGTTCCAAGGGCTCACGCCGAATTCCCCGGAGGGCAACTTCGGCTATGCCTTCCCGAACCTCCTGATCGACCATGCCATGCGCAACACCCATATTCTCGCCGGCTTCTGGCGCGGCGTGAATGTGAATCACAACGCGATCTACACCGAGTGCTTCATCGACGAGGTCGCCGACGCGCTCGGGGAGGACAAGCTCGCGTTCCGGCTGAAGTTCCTGAAAGCCAAGCACGCCGCCGTGCTCAAGGCGGTGGCCGACAAGGTCGGCTGGTCGACGCCGGCGCCGCAGGGCATTTATCGCGGACTCTCCCAGTACATGGCCCATGGCAGCTATGTGGCCGCCTGCGCCGAGGTCTCGGTGAGCCCGCAAGGCGGGTTGACGATGCACCGCATCGTGGCGGCGATCGATCCGGGCTACGCGGTCAATCCGGCGCAGATCGAGCGGCAGGTGGCGGGATCGTTCGTGTTCGGCCTGTCGGCGCTGCTCTATGGCGAATGCACCGTCAAGGACGGCGCCATCGAGCAGACCAACTTCGACACCTACAACTCGCTGCGTATCCGCGAGATGCCCAAGGTAGAGGTCATCGTCATGCCTTCGGGCGGCTTCTGGGGCGGCGTCGGCGAACCGACCGTATCGGTCGCGGCGCCCGCCGTGCTCAACGCGATCTTCGCGGCGACCGGCAAGCGGCTGCGCTCGATCCCATTGATGCACGAAGGCATCAGGACGGCGTGAGCCTGCGGTTCCTCCGGCAGGGGCGACCTTGTGGTCGCCCCTGTTATCGGCGGACGCGTTTGCGCAAACCGGGCGACCACAAGGGTCGCCCCTACAGCGGGCAATGTTAGATCATCTGGACCACCTTCAGAGAGGAGCCAACATGCGCTTGATCGCCTTCGTCGCCACGGCATTCATCGCCAGTAGCCCCGTCGCTGCGCAAGAGTGGCAGGAATACACCTATCCAGACCATGCCTTCACGGTCGCGTTCCCGGCCATTCCCCGGGTCGAAACCACGACCTACCAGCTCGCCGACGGTCGCTCAGTTCCGGCGCATGTCTATTCAGTCCGCGACATCAACGGCATGTTTGCGGTCACGGTCGCTGAAATAGGCAATACCGGTCTCGACGAGAATGCCGTAATCGACAATGCAATCAAGATGCTGTCAGCAGGCGGCGACGTGAAGGTGAATATGCCTCACCGCATCTACCGGGTCTATGGCCGGCAGCTCAGCATCCAGCGTTCTGATGGCAGTCGCTCGATGGTTGGGCTATTCGATTACAATGGGCGGCTGTACCTGATCGAAGGCAAAATGGCCGCTGACGGGGGCGTGGCCGACGTCCTGCGCTTTCAGCAATCGTTGGTGTTCACCGATGGCGGCTCTAACCGCTCCGCCGAGACGATCCGCGCCATTCGCGAGGCCTGTCGCGGCTTAGCCGGTGTCCTCAACGCCGGGGGCAATCCCGCCCAACCCGCGGGCCCGGACGACCCGCGCTGCCGGGTCGTAGCCCCAGAAAGAAATCCTGGTCGGCAGTGATGGCCGTGGGGCGCAATCGCTTTATTGCGCCGTTTCGACGCCAAGCTTCGATCTCTGTGAAGCCTGCCCCACCGGATCAGCCTGTTGGGGCTTATGCGCCAAGGCGCAACTAAGCGCTTGCGCCTCACGTTCTCAGCGACGGCTGGCGGACCATTTTCCGGCGCAGATGCCCTGCGCGCTCACGCCTTGCCATGTCCCGGAGCCCGAATTTCCGCTTAACCGTCCGGTGCCGCTGGCGTTCTGATTGCCAGCAGCGATGCGCACGCGTGTGACGCCGTTCGCCGCAACGTTCCCGCTGACGGTCAGGAGGCCGGCAGCGGATACGACGCCATCTCGAACATCAACCGCGAAGCCGACGTCAGAGGGGCACGCGCCGCGCGACGTTGCAATCTGCACGCTCCAACTGCCGTCGAAAGCGCCACGCACGGCAAAAGCGCCGGTCGGTGAAAGCGCCACTGCAGCCAAAATCGTCGCAACGGCCGGGGCGGAGCTACGAGCGAGCATCAGTCTCTCCTTCGCAGTGAGAATAGGGATTTAGCCGGACCACCTGAACAAATAGTCAGCCGATCCGGCGCAGAGGTTCAAACATTGCTTGAATTTATTGGCGCCGTCCGAGCAGCGCTTCCGCCGACCTAGTGAATCGTTTCCATGAAACTAATCAGATCGGGCGGATAGAATTGGACCCCCAACGGACCTCATCCTGAGGATCCGTGCGCAGCACGGCGTCTCGAAGGATGGCCGCAGGCACGATCTCGCTTGTGGCCGTCCTTCGAGACGCCGACCTTCGGTCGGCTCCTCAGGACGAGGTTGATGGATGGCATCGATATGGTTCGAACTTCGGAAACGCTCTACAAGCTCGAGAAAAACGCCCAGGCGCCGGCCGCGGCGTCATAATCCCTTGGGCGGAGCCGGATTGGAGAGGGCGCTGAGGCGGCTCAGTGCGAGCCGCGCCTCTTCGCTGCCCGGCCGGATCTTGAGCGCCGCGCGCGCATCGGCTGCGGCCAGATCGTGGCGACCAAGCCCTTCATGCAGCTTGGAGCGGTCAATCAGCGCCGCATAGCCGCGGTCCGCGCTCAAAGGAATCGCCTGCGTGAGGTCCGCCACCGCGCGCTCCACGCTCGATCGTCTTGCTAAAGCGCTGGCGCGCTGGCGATAGACCCTGGCCAGGATGTTGGCGGCTCCGGCGTTGCCGTAGTTGGCAGCGAGGGCTTCCACCAGCATCGGGTCGTGCGCGTACGATTCGATGAGCGCGGTGCAGTCAGCGATCTCCAGGTCGTATTGTTGTTTGGACTCGTAAATCGAGCCGCGGCTGCGGCGCGCATAGAACAATTCAATCGGGGCCAGCATCTGCGGATCATGCTCGCCAAGCTCGATCGCCTTCGACAGATCGGCGAGCGCCAGATCGGTCCTGCCGAGGTAGAGATGCGCCATCCCGCGGGCTCGGAGCGCCGCGCCGTGCCGCGGGTCGCGCGCGAGCGCCGCAGAATAGTCCGCGATCGATCGCTCGGTCTCGCCAAGTTTGAAGAACGTTTGGCCGCGCTCCAAATAGGTGTCCGGATATTTCGAATCGATGCGGATCGCCGCACCGAAATCGCTTAAGGCACGGTCGAGATCGCCGTTCAGAGCGGCCTGTTGGCCGCTCGCGATGAGCGCCGCAACCCTGGCGTTGATCAGTGTCGTGACGGGAGACCGGGGCGCTTGCGGTGCAGCGGCCTGCGGCGCCGCATCCGCCGACAGCGCCGCACCGGGGGCCGGCGCGACATATGGCGTCGCACCGCCGACCACGAAATCTTCCGCGGCCAGCGCGGGGCCGCTCAGCGCGTTCGCGGGCCCCGAGCCCCAAGTCATATCGCTGAAGGCGGTAAAGCTCTCGAGCCAAAGCGGCTCATTTTCCGTCTTCGGTGTCTCCGCCGCGAGACCGCGGCCCGAGACGTTGCGCGCGCAGGCGCGTTCGGACGTCGACGATCCGCGGCCGCACGCCGCTGTCATCATCGCTGTCGCCGCCGCCCGAGGTTCGGCCGCCGGCGCGGCAACAAATGGGGCAGCCCGGGTGGAACCGCGGTCAGCTGAGACATCGGCGCGGACCGTCACACCCCGCTCACCACCGGGATTGCGAAGCCAGCGTTCGACGACGTCGCCAACGAAACCCCTGTAGGCGACGTTGCGGTGCATATCCAGGCTGAAGAAAATCGTTGCTGCGATGGCCGGCAGCGCCACCGCAATACCGATCGGACTCGCCAGGCGGCCCAACAACGTCCCGGCGATGGACACGATCGCGGTCGCCGACGGCTCGATCGGGGGTTCTGGCCCATTGAACGGGATCGCCTTTTCGGCAGCCAATTTTTGGGCAGCGAATTTTTCGGTAATGTCCTGGGCGCCCCACCGCCGCTCGATCTTGCCGATGGCGAGGTCAAGGGCAAGCTTTTCGAGTTCGACGGTCGGTTCGGGCAGCCGCAGGAGCCACAGGCGATGCAAGACCACGCTGCGGGCATGCGCATAAATCCGGCGGCGCTGATCAGCGGAACTGCCGACAAAGCCGGCCACTGTATCTTCGATGATCGCCTCGTAGTCGATCGAGCGCACCCGCGCACCCGTCACGACCTTGCTCTCGCGGCGACGTGATGCTTCAACCTGGGCGACATCTGTTGAACCGTCTTGAGCGTCCATGTGGAGCCGCAACAATTCAAAAGGGGCACCTAGCCTAGCTTAAGCGTTCTGGGAAATCACGCGTTTTAACAAGTCCTTAATGGCTGCGGCCGGTCACGATCGGTTCATTGGTTCCAAGCAAGGCCCCCCACCCTTGCCTCCCCCGCTTGCGGGGGAAGGAAGGGTGGGGGGCCGAAGCAAGGGTGGGTAACATGGTGCCGTGCCTCTGGCTTGTTCGGCCAGATCTCCGGGAATCGCAATGTTGATCGACGGCAAGTGGATGTGCAGCGTGTGGATCGAGCCCGACGGCTGGTCCGTCGGCATCATCGATCAGACGAAGCTGCCGCATGCCATGCGTACCGTGCGGCTCACGACTCTCGGTGACGCCGTCCATGCCATCTGCGCAATGCAAACCCGCGGTGCGCCGCTGATCGGCGCGGTCGCAGCCTATGGGCTATGTCTCGCGTTACGTGCGGATCCGTCCGACGCCGCATTGGAGCAGGCCTATGGGACGCTCCTCGCCACGCGGCCCACGGCGGTCAATCTGAAATGGGGCCTCGACGAGGTCATGGCGGCGGTGCGCAACCAGCCGCGCAGCGAGCGCGTCGCCGCCGCTTATGCACGGGCCGCCGCGATCTGCCAGGAGGACATCGCCAACAACGAGGCGATCGGCCGCCACGGCCTTGCCGCGATCGAGCGCGCCGCCGCTGCCAAAGCACCCGGGGCGCCGGTGAACGTCCTCACCCACTGCAACGCGGGTTGGCTCGCCACCGTCGACTGGGGCACCGCGCTGGCGCCGATCTACAAGGCCCACCTCAAGGGCTTAGCCGTCCACGTCTGGGTCGATGAAACCCGGCCGCGCAATCAGGGCGCCTCGCTCACCGCCTGGGAGCTTAGCCACCAGGGCGTTCCCCACGCGGTCATCGCGGACAACACCGGGGGCCATCTCATGCAGCACGGGCTCGTCGATCTCGTCATCACCGGCGCCGACCGCGTCACCGCGCAAGGCGACGTCTGCAACAAGATCGGCACCTACCTCAAGGCGCTGGCGGCGCGGGACAACGCCGTGCCGTTCTATGCCGCGGTGCCGTCGGCTACCATCGACTTTACGCTCGGCGACGGCATTGCCGAGATACCGATCGAACAGCGCGGGTCCGAGGAGGTGGCCACCATGACGGGCCGCACCGCCGACGGCCGGATCGAGACCGTGACGGTCGTACCGGACGGCTCGCCGGTCGCCAACTACGCCTTCGACGTAACCCCGGCACGTCTCGTCACCGGCCTTATCACTGAGCGCGGCGTGATGGCGGCGACGCGCGAGGCGCTCGCGGGGAGCTTTCCGGAGCGGATGGGGCGGTGAGGGCTGGGCAGAACGCAGGCGCTGCGCGCGCGTAAATCGCCCGGTTATGCATCGCGCTCATGCGCATCCTCCCGCGGCAGCCGGTCGCCGGCGCTAAAGATGCGGATGCGCGCGCGCAGCTCGCGTTCCTTACGTTTCGCCCGGCGTGCATCACGCAATGCGGCCTTGCGGCGATGCACATGCGGCTGACCGCTATTCGCCACGGCGCGCGCGACATCACGAATTGCAGTGTCGGTATCATGATGCGCTGCCCGTGCAATCGCTTCGCCGGCGCGACTGTCACGACCGACAAACAGAGCGAGGGCGGCAACCGTCTTGTGACGCACCTCGGCATTGGGATCGGAGGCCAGAATATCAACGAGGTCAGTTATAACATCGGTGACGCAAATGTCTTCGTGACGGCACCTCTCGCAGGCGAGACCATGGAGAGCACCCTCGCGGACGGACGCGACCGGATCACGCAAAGCCCGGCGAAATGTGTCCGTGGACGCATCGCTGGCGTAATGATCCAAAAGGAAAAGGCAGAAGCGCCGCATTGCCAGATCAGGATGGCTGAGTGCGGCAGCCTGGACAGCGGCGACGGGAATCTGCTTGCCCAGACGCGCTCGGCGTTCCTTCGGGAGCGCGAGCCATCTGTGGACAAAATCATTCGCGACTTCGAGGTCGGTGCGCATCGTCGCACTCAATCTGGGCCGATGACGTCTCGAGTTTGAGGTTGAGACAGTGTAGCCCGGATTGAGCGCTAGCGAAATCCGGGATCGCCCATCACCAGGCACGCTCGGCCCCGGGTTTCGCTGCGCTCAACCCGGGCTACTGGTTACTCCGGAAGTTCGGCGGGCAGGCCGCGCGCCGTATCGGACGCGGACCGGGGCGGCCGCAGCCGCCCCTTAATCCTCCCGATGACAAAACCGCGTCAATTGCTGCGGAACAGGTCCTGCGGAATGCCCGCGGCGTTGAAGATGAAGTCGCGCGAAGCCTCAAGCTGGCGACGTAGCGCATGCAGATCGACGTCGAGCAGCCGCCCCTTCCACTTGCGTACTTTGCCGGCAACGATCACGGTCTCCACATTGGTGCGATCCATCAACGATACGACCGCCCCCGGCACCTGATTGAGCGGTGCCACGTTGATGCGGGTGGCGTCGAGGATGATGATGTCGGCCTCCTTGCCGGGCGTGAGCGAACCGACCTTGCTGTCGAGCCGCAGCGCCTTGGCGCCGTTCATGGTGGCGTAGCGCAGCACGTCGCGGGTCGTGAGCGGGGCCGGCAGGCCGGCCGGCGGCGTCGGCCACGGATTGGCGGCTGCGCTTGGGGGGAGTCCCCAATCGACCGGATTCGGCGGAAACCCCTGATCGAGGATCATCTGGTTCACGAGCATGCGCTGCTGATTCATCATCGAGCGCATCTGGGTGAAGAAGTCCGCCGTCAGTGTGACCTCCACGTCGACGCTCAGGGATGGCTCCATGCCGAGACTTTGCATCTTGAGGATGGGCGGCATGCCGTGGCGCATGTTCATTTCGATCGGAACTGCAAGCGAGACCTGGGCTCCAGCATTCTTGACGGCCTGCCAGCCCTGGTCGGACATCCCGGTCATGTGGATGAACAGGTTGTCGGGCCCGATCCCGATGTTGCCGCCGGTCCCGCCCTTGCCCTGGGCAAGCGTGTCCAGGATCGGGCGGATTCCGAACGGCGAGAGGATGTGCGCTGCAATCTGGAGACCGAGCTGGCGGCCGATCTGCCAGGACTGCGTGTAGACCGGGGCTCCCAGGTAGACCTCGCCGCCCATGATCATGTGGACGAGCTGGTCGGACGAAGAAAACCACTTCTTCACGAGCCGGAAGGCGTCCTGCGGATAGGCATATCCGGGAGTATTAACGGTAACGCCCTCGCCGGCGCCTTCGAAATAGCCGAACGCCGCGCGGCGTCCCGTATCGAACAGCGCCTGGACGGCGGCGTCGGAGTGCTGCGGCGTGTGATGGATCTGCGAGACGTCGTGCACCGTGGTGACGCCGTCGTCGAGCTGGGAGAGCCCCCCGAACAGCTCGTTGATGTAGACGTCCTGCGGCCGGTAGACGGTCGCGAACTTGAGCAGGACGTATTCGTAGTAGGTAATGCTGCCGCTCGGCGTGCCCGATCCGTCGTTGATCAGCACCCCGTCGGCGAGGAAGCTGCGCAGCGCGGTCTCGAACTGGTGATGGTGCGTATCGATGAAGCCGGGCATGACGATGCGCCCGCGGGCGTCGATCACACCGGCGTCGCCTGCGCCCAAGTTTCGGCCGACAGCGAGGATCTTCTTGCCCTCGACCAGCACGTCCGCCTCGACGAAGTCGCCGACCTTGGGGTCCATCGACATCACGGAACCGCCGCGAATGACGTAGCGACGGCCCGGCCTGCCTGCGGCCTCGGGCGCGTCGTCATCGTCGGCCGCGGCGGGACGCGCCGCGAACAGGCTGAGACCTGCCGTCGTCGCCCCGATCGCCGCGGTACCTTTCAGAAAATCACGTCGCGAAGCGAAATAATGGTTCTGCAGACTCCCTCGATCGCACAGTTTGCACATGCCGGCATCTCCCCCACTACGAGTCATTCGGAACGATGACTCTGAATTCATTCTGCCGTCGATCCAGGCAGGTGTATACCTTCATCTTCAAGCAGCCCGGCGAGATTGATATGATAAGAGATGGATCGCTCCCATCACGGCGTCCCATGCGTCGCTCGCCTGATTTGGTGGGCCGCGTCCCGTCGCACATGGCGGCCACTACACGCGCGCGTGGGTGAGGGTGGCTCGATCAGCCCGTAGCCCGTAGGGCGCAATAAGCGTAGCGCATTGCGCCGCCGCATCTCAAACACGCTCGCCGAAGTCGCCCGTCAAGACGTCGCCCGCCTTTCGCACCAGAACGGCGCAATGCGCGGAGTTTATCATCGGGCCGGCCAAAGGCCGGACCCGGTGGCTTATTGCGCCCTACGGCCCTCGCTTTTTTGAAGTCGCTTTTTTCTTCGCTCGCCCGCGCGGCGAGCCCTTGCGTTGTTCCGCGATGGCAAGCGCACGGCCGGCCCACACGGCGAGTTCATCGGGATCGTCGTAGAGCCGCTCGGGCAGCCGCCAAAAATGCCGGGACGGCCGGCCGGGATGGTTCTTGGCAAGCGGATAAACGAACGGCGCGCTGCCTTCGCGCTCGAAACCCGGAATGCTGGTTTCATCCACTCTGAGATAAATCACGCCGTCGAAAACGAGCCCAAACATCAGACCATCGGCATAAATGCCGATGCCGCCGAACATCCGCTTTACCGCCACGGGACGAAACGGCGCGAACAGTTCGCGAATGAAGTCGGGGTCCATGCGCGCGATCCTCTGCGAGTGTGTAGGTCCGTAGGGCGCAATAAGCGTAGGGCATTGCGCCCCTTCACCTCAAACACGCTCGCCGAAGTCGCCCTGTTGCAACGTCGCCGCCTTTCGCAGCAGAACGGCGCAATGCGCGGAGTTTATCATCGGGCCGGCCAAAGGCCGGACCCGGTGGCTTATTGCGCCCTACGGTCCTGCCGCTCAACCCGGGCTACAGCTCTCTCACTGGCCCAACTGATAAATCTCCGCCCGCGCGGAACTCTCGAACTGTCCCTGCGTCAGTTGGGTCGGCAATTGCGGATTGTAGCCGCTCTGGCCCGGCTTGCGGAACAGATTGACGCGGATCACGATCCGCCGACCGGCGGCGGGGTCGTTGCGCTCGCACACGCGCTTGACGAACAACGCGCCGACCGGGCTTTCGCCCTCGGCGAGCGGCAGCGCCTCGCAATCTTGCGCTGGATCAATGTTGAAACGCGAGGCCATGACGGTGCCGAGCGTATAGGCTTCCTCGCGCTTCTTGCGATTGGCCTCGGTGATGTCGTTCTTGTGCTCCGGCCGCGCATCCGTCACCATGCGGATGCCCTTGAGGATGCCGGCATCGTCGAACAGCGCGCTGGTGATGACCGGAAACGTGACTTCATGGGTGCCGGCCCAGCGCGAGATTTCGCGGTCGTTGTCGTGGGCGCGCGCGATATATTCGAGTTCATCGTCGTATTCGAAATAGACCTCACGCAATCCGCCAGCTTCCCGCGCACAGCGCTTGAAATCGGCCCAGCCGGCCAACGGTGCGCGCGGCGGTCCGCCGTTGGAGCCGCAAGCAAAGCCGCGGAACTCGCTCGGGTTGGGCTGCTCGGCGATCGGCGCGCCGACCTTGAGGTCCCAAATCGTCGCGCGACGCATCGGCTGAGCGCCGGCTGGCAACGCCATCCAGCACACCACGCTAAGGATCAAGGGGATACGGTACCGAGCTGCCACGACAGTCTCCGCGAGCGTCACAGGTTATTCTATAGCGTATTCCGATCGGATTGATCGATCCACGATCATAGGTGGGCAAAGGCGCATGCACCGTACTGTGCAACTTGCGCGGCCTCTCATGCGCCTTTGCCCACCCTACGAGACCACGGCTTGGAATCCTTTTCCGGCACGCAGTATGATAGGAGAAATCAACCCATCCATGCCGGAGGAATCGCGTGCGTCACCTGTCTGAGCCCGTTCGACCGACCCGCGCGCGACGCGCGATCTTGGCTTTCGCAGCGCTCGCGCTCGTACTGCTCGCGGCGCCCGTGCATCTCGCGGCCCAAACCCCGGATGCCAGCGATATTGCCGAGGGCGCGCGTCTGTTCCGGCAAAAGGGCAACTGCCAGTCCTGTCATGGCTGGGCCGGCGACGGCCGCAAGATGGATACGCAGATGCCGGACGGCGCCAATCTGCGCGAAACCCGCCTCGACCGCGCTGCCCTGATCATGACCATCAAATGCGGCCTGCCCGGCACCGGCATGCCGCCGTTCGACAAGTTCGCGTACAGCGACGGCCGCTGCTACGGTCTCAAGCAGGCCGATCTGCGACAGGCCGGCCAGCGCATGTCCGACCCGCCGGCCACCCTGCAGAACCGGGAAATAGAGTTCATTGCGGATTTCATGTTTGCCAAGATCATCGGCAAAGGCCCGATGAACCACGAGAAGTGCGTGGAGTATTGGGGACAGGAGACCGAGGCCTGCACGGAATTCCCGAAGTAGTTATCCAGCGTGTGGCAAAGGGCGTCTCACCGCAATTGACGACGCCTCATGCCACAATGGGCGTGTGGAACAACTCAGACCTCATCCTGAGGAGCGCGCTCTTGCGCGCGTCTCGAAGGATGGCCGCTTGCTCGGCCGAACCCGTTGCCATCCTTCGAGACGGCCGCCCAAGAGGGCGGCCTCCTCAGGATGAGGGCTTTAATGTTCGCCAGCTCAAGAGCGAGCGAGTCGCCCCGCTCCCGCAATCAATCCAGCGCGAACACGAACAGATAGCTCGACGTTTCGAGATTGTCGTACTTGACCGGGTGCAAGTGGCGACCGCTGCCTTGCACTGCGACATACTGCTTGGCGCCGACCGCATAGGTGACGGGCGAGCCCTTGAGCGGCGTGCCGAGATTTAAGCGCCATAGCTGCTGGAGCTTTTCGTCGTCATAGGCGACGACCCAGCCGTCCTGGAGCGCCGTCAACACGAGGCCGCCGGCCGTCGCGGTCACGCCCGAGCGAATCTCGATGTCGGTCACGGTCTTCGCCACGATCTTGTGGCCGACCGTGTCATAAGCGCTGATGGCGCCGTAGTAGAGATCGCTGGTGTAGGAGCGCTTCTCGTTCCTCGCCCTGTCGAGCCCGCCGTTCGGGCCCTTGAAGGCGGCGGCAGCGCCATTCTGGCTGAAACAGCCTTCGGCGCCTACGCCATATGCGATGTGCTTCACAGGATTATAGGCCGTCGGCTGGTACGCAACGCCGCCGTGCCATGTGGGGCATGTGCGTTTCATCGGATCGCCGCGCAGCGAGCGCGCTTCCGGCACGTAGCGCTGCACGTCGAGCGCAGGGTCATATTCGAGCGGCTTGCCGGTCTTGGGGTCGAGGCCCTTGGTCCAGTTCAAGTCGTTGACGTATTGGCCGCCGCGCACGAAGCTGCCGTTGTTGCGGTCGAGCGAATAGTAGAAGCCGTTGCGGGCGAAATGGCCGAGCACCTTGCGCATCTCGCCGTTGATGGTGGTGTTATACAACAGGTGGATGCCGACCTCGTCATAGTCCCACGAATCGTTAGGCAGATACTGGTAGTGCCAGACGAGCTTGCCGGTATCGATATCGAGCGCGACCACCGAGTTGGTGTAGAGGTTGTCGCCGGGGCGCGCCTGCGGATCATATTGCGGCACCGGGTTGCCGGTGCCCCAGATGGTGAGCCGGGTGGCGGGATCGTAGGAGCCGGTCTGCCAGAGGCCGCCGCCGCCCGTCTTCCAGGCGCTGGTCTTGTCCTTCCAGGTCTCGCTGCCCGGATCGCCGGGCTTGGGGATGGCGTACCATCGCCACAGCTCCTTGCCGGTGCGCGCATCGAACCCCGCGAGCCAGCCGCGGGTCGCGTCGCCGGCGCCGTTGGCAACGAGGACCTTGCCGTCCACCGCGAGCGGCGCCGCATAGAGCTTCTCGCGGCTACCGAACTCGTCGACCGCGATGATCTTCTTGTCCCAGACGATCTCGCCGCTGTCACGGTTGATGGCGACGACCCGGCCATCCGGCAGGTTGGCGATGACGAGGTCTTCCCACAACGCGATGCCGCGGGTGCGCGGCACGTTGCCTTCATGCTTGACGCCGGGATCGGCGATCCACACGAACTCGCCATGATCGGGATTGCGGGCGTCGATCTTGTAGACCGTGCCCCAGCCGTCCACGGTGTACATGAAGCCGTTGTCGATTAAGGGGTTGACCTCGTTCTCGGGGCCGTTCTGGCCGACATCCTGCATGCCGCGCAGCGCCAGGGCCCAGACGAGACGCAGGTTCTTGACATTGTCGCGATTGATCTGGGTGAGCTTGGAATACCGGGTCGAGCCGTAGTCGCCGTTCATCATCAGCCAGTTTTGCGGCTCGTTTTGCGCGTTGATGAGCCGGTCCTTGTTGACCGTCATCTTGTATTCAGCCGCTTGGGTCGAAGCCGCGAGAGCGGCGAATGAAACGCCGAGCAAGGTGGAGCGCACGGCAATAACGATACATCCAACGCGGTCAGGCATGGTGTCCTCCCGTAAACTGATGGCGGTTTTGCCTCTTTGATATCTCGTCGAGCCGCAGCCTTTACCTCTCCCCGCTTGCGGGGAGAGGTCGGAATTTGCGCGCTCTTCGCGCAAATTCCGGATGAGGGGGCGTCTCCACGAGTCTGAGCTTGTCGGCGAGTCCGAGCTTGGGGAAACGCCCCCTCACCCCGACCCTCTCCCCGCAAGCGGGGAGAGGGAGAAGCGGCGCAGCCGCGCTCCGTCAATTCAACGCAAACACGAACAGATAGCTTGAGTGTTCCAGGTTATCGTATTTCACCGGATGCAGATGGCGTCCGCTCGACTGCACCGCGAGATACTGCTTCGGCCCGATCGCATAGACGACCGGTGCGCCCTTGAGCGGCGTGCCGACGTTGAAGCGCCACAGCTCCTGGAGCTTCTCGTCGTCGTAGGCGACCACCCAACCGTCCTGCAGCGCCGAGAACACGAGGCCGCCGGCCGTAACGGTTGCGCCGGAACGGATTTCGATGTCCGTCACGGTCTTTGCCAGCACTTTGTGATTGGCCACGTCGTAAGCCGTGATCGACCCGTAGTAGAGATCGCTGGTGTAAGTCCGCTTCTCGAATTTCGCCCGGTCCAGCCCGCCGTCCGGACCCTTGAAGGCCGCGGCAGCGCCGTTCCAGCTGGAGCAGCCCTCGGCGCCAACCCCGTAGGCGATCTGCTTGACCGGATTGTAGGCAGTCGGCTGATGAGCGACGCCGCCGTGCCAGGTCGGGCAGGAGCGCTTCGTGCCGTCGCCGCGCAACGGACGCGCCTCCGGCACGTAGGCCTGGACGTCGAGCTTCGGATCGTATTCGATCGGCTTGCCGGTCTTGGGGTCGAGACCCTTGGTCCAGTTGAGGTCGTTGACGTACTGGCCGCCCTTGACAAAGCTGCCATTGGCGCGGTCGAGCGTGTAATAGAAGCCATTGCGCGCGAAATGGCCCATCACCTTGCGCATCTCGCCGTTGACGCTCACGTCGTAGAGCATGTGGATGCCGATCTCGTCCCAGTCCCACGAGTCGTTCGGCAGATACTGGTAGTACCAGACGAGCTTGCCGGTATTGACGTCGAGCGCCACGGCAGAGTTCGTGTAGAGGTTATCGCCGGGCCGCGACTGCGGATCGTATTGCGGCACTGGATTGCCAGTACCCCAAATCGTGAGCTTGTTCACCGGATCGTAGGAGCCGGTCTGCCACAACCCGCCGCCGCCGGTTTTCCAGGCGTTGTTCTTGTCCTTCCACGTCTCACTGCCCGGCTCGCCCGGCTTCGGGATCGCATACCAGCGCCACAACTCGTTGCCGGTGCGAGCGTCAAGACCCGCGAGCCAGCCGCGGGTCCCGCCGTCGCCGGCGCCGTTGGCAACCAGAACCTTGCCCTCGGCGGTGATCGGCGCCGAGTTCATCCTTTCCTTGGTGCCGAATTCGTTGGCCTTGGCGACCTGCTTGTCCCACACGATCTCGCCACTGTCGCGGTTGATCGCGATGACGCGGCCATCGGGAAGGTTGTTGATCACCAGGTCTTCCCACAGCGCGATGCCGCGTGAACGCGGAATATTCCCCTCGTGCTTGACTCCCGGATCCGCAATCCATACGAACTCGCCATGGTCACCGCTGCGCACGTCGATCTTGTAGACCGTGCCCCAGCCGTCGCTCGTGTATATGAAGCCGTTGTCGATTAAGGGATTGACCTCGTTCTCGGGGCCGTTCTGGCCGACATCCTGCATGCCGCGCAGCGCCATCGCCCACACCATGCGCAGGTTCTTGACGTTGTCGCGATTGATCTGGGCGAGCTTGGAATAGCGCGTCGCGCCGTAATCGCCGTTCATCATCAGCCAGTTTTGCGGCTCGTTGGCGGAATTGACGAGCCGGTCGCGGTTGACCGTCATCTTGTACTCGGCGGCTTGCGCCGAGAGTGCGAGCGCCGCGAGTGAGGCGCCGAGCAAGGCCGTGCGCGCAGCAACGGCGATACATCCGAGGTGGTCAGGCATAGTGTCCTCCCTGATTGTTGTGGAAGCCTCCCTTTCACGCGCGCCAGTCCAAATCGATACCGAGAGCGGCGTGCGCTTTTCCCTCCCCGTCTTCGGGGAGGGCAGGGTGGGGCCTTCTCCCCGGCAGCGATTCGCGGAAGCGGCCCCACCCTGCCCTCCCCGAAGACGGGGAGGGAAAAAGAGACCCATCAATTCAACGCAAACACAAACAGATAGCTCGAGTGCTCGAGGTTGTCGTATTTCACCGGGTGCAGGTGGCGTCCGCTGGCCTGCACCGCGAGATACTGCTTCGGGCCGATTGCATAGACGACCGGCGCGCCCTTCAGCGGCGTGCCGACATTGAAGCGCCACAGCTCCTGCAGCTTCTCATCGTCATAGGCAACCACCCAGCCGTCCTGCAGCGCCGAAAAGACGAGGCCGCCGGCCGTGACGGTGGCGCCGGAGCGATTTTCAATATCCGTCACGGTTTTCGCCAGCACCTTGTGGTTGATCACGTCGTAGGCCGTGATCGAGCCGTAGTAGAGATCGCTGGTGTAGGTCCGTTTCTCGCTGTTCTTGGCATCGAGCCCACCGTTCGCGCTGAGGAACTTGAACTCGGCGCCATTCTGGGTGAAACAACCCTCGGCCCCGACCCCGTAGGCGATCTGCTTGACGGGATTGTAGGCGGTGGGTTGATGCGCGACGCCGCCGTGCCAAGTGGGGCACGCCCGCTTCATGCCGTCGCCGCGCAGTGCGCGGGCTTCCGGCACATAGGTCTGCACGTCGAGCTTAGGATCGTATTCCAACGGCTTGCCGGTCTTGGGATCGAGTCCCTTGGTCCAGTTCAGATCATTGACGTACTGACCGGCCTTGATAAAGCTGCCATTGGCGCGATCGAGCGTGTAATAGAAACCATTGCGCCCAAAGTGACCCAACACTTTGCGGGCTTCGCCGTTGATGTTGGCATCGTAGATCATGTGAATGCCGATCTCGTCATAGTCCCATGCGTCGTTCGGCAGGTACTGGTAGTACCAGGTGAGCTTGCCGGTGTTGACATCGAGCGCCACCACGGAGTCGGTGTAGAGATTGTCGCCCGGCCGCGCCTGGGGGTCGTAAAGCGGTACCGGATTGCCGGTACCCCAGATGGTGAGCTTGTTGACCGGATCGTAAGAGCCGGTCTGCCACAGGCCGCCGCCCCCGGTCTTCCAGGCGTTGTTCTTGTCCTTCCACGTCTCGCTGCCCGGATCGCCGGGCTTCGGAATGACATACCAGCGCCACAGCTCATTGCCGGTCTTGGCATCGAGACCCGCGAGCCAGCCGCGGGTGCCGGCGTCGCCGGAGCCGTTCGCCACGACGATCTTGCCTTCGGCCACGAGCGGCGCCGAGCGGAAGCGCTCCTTGCCGCCGAACTCGTTGGGCTTGGCGACCTGCTTGTCCCACACGATTTCGCCGCTGTCGCGATTGATGGCGATGACGCGGCCATCGGGAAGGTTGTTGATCACGAGGTCTTCCCACAGGGCGATGCCGCGCGTCTGCGGAATGTTGCCTTCATGCTTGACGCCCGGATCGGCGATCCACACGAACTCGCCGTGATCGCCGCTGCGCACATCGATTTTATAGACCGTGCCCCAGCCGTCGGTCGTATACATGAAGCCGTTGTCGATCAGCGGATTGACCTCGTTCTCCGGGCCGTTCTGGCCGATGTCCTGCATGCCGCGCAGCGCCATCGCCCACACCATGCGCAGGTTCTTGACGTTGTCGCGGTTGATCTGGGCGAGCTTGGAATAGCGGGTCGAGCCGTAGTCGCCGTTCATCATCAGCCAGTTTTGCGGCTCGTTGGCGGAATTGATGAGCCGGTCGCGGTTGACCGTCATCTTGTACTCGGCGGCCTGTGCCGAGACGGCGAGCGCGGCAAGCGATGCGCCCGCCATTGCGGTGCGCGCGGTGATGCCGACAATTCCAAAGCGACAACGCATTGCGTACTCCTTAGCGGTTTCCAAACCCAGCCCCGTCCGGTGCGCACATCGCATTGGCGAAATGCCCTGGGGGCTTGGCCCCGACATTACACGTCCGCAGAGCCCTCGCAAAGACGGCGCCATCGCGTGCTGCCTGGGCGGGCCGCCTGTTCTGGGGGGGGCGAATCCGATGGCCTGGCACTCACCCCGCCTTGATATTGGCGGCCTTTATCACCTTTGCCCACGTTAACAGCTCCGCCCTGATCCTCTGGCCGAATTCCTCCGGCGTGCTCGCGACGACGTCATTGCCGAGCGCAGCCTGACGCTCTTTCATCTCGGCTGTCGCCAGGCTCTTGACGATCTCGCGGTTAAGGAGCGCGATCACCTCCTTCGGGGTTCCAGCCGGGACCACGAATCCCACGAAGCTGTCTCCTGCGATGTCGGGATAGCCGCTTTCCGCCATGGTCGGCACATGGGGCAGCGTCTGCGTACGCACCTTGCTGGTCACCGCAAGCGCACGCACCTTGCCGTCATTGACCAGGGGCACGGCGACCGTCGGGGCGCCCATGCCGATCGGCGTATGGCCGGCGACGACGGCGGCCATTGCGGGAGCTCCGCCGCCGAAAGGCACGTGCACGAGGTCGGGTGCAAACGCCAGACGGAACTGCTCGCCCGCGAGGTGCCCCGTCGTCCCGGTACCGGCCGAGGCGTAGCTGTATTTGCCCGGATTGGCGCGGATCAGGGCGACGAGTTCCCGGATATTCGACACCGGGATGTCGGCATTGACGACGATCACCGTGGTCGAGGTGACGGCGAGCGCTACCGGATCGAAGTCGTTGACCGGATCATAGGGAATGCGCTCGAACAAAGCGGGGTTGATCACGTACGAGCTGAAAGCCGTCAGCATCGTATAACCGTCCGGCGCGGCGCGTGCAGCCTGCCCCATGCCGGCATTGCCGGAGCCGCCGACGATGTTTTCGACATAGAACTGCTTGCCGAACTGCTCGCTGACTTTTCCCGAAATGAGCCGCGCCACGACGTCGGTCACGCCGCCGGGGGCGAACGGCACGATCACCCGCACCGGACGGTTCGGATACGCGGACTGCGCGTGTGCCGGCATTGCGCCCGTCACGCCAAGCGCGAGCGCACCGGTGATGAGATGGCGACGATCTGTCCCCATGAGTCCTGCCTGTTTATGAGTCCTGCCTGTTTACGAGTCCTGCCCCGTTTATGAGTCCTGCCCCGTTTAATTGATCCTGATGCTCAGCTCCTTCGCAAGCCGCGCGTATTTTGCGGAATCTGCGCGCACCACGCGGCCGAACTCCTCGGCGCTGCCGCCCACCGGCTCGGTTGCGGTCTGCAGCAGGCTGTCGCGGGTCGCCGGATCCGCCATGGCCCTGGCCATCTCGGCATTCAGATACGCGATCACGGCGGTCGGCGTGCCGGCCGGCACGAAGGCGCCATACCAGGATTCGAGCACCACATCCTTAAAGCCCGCCTCCTCGAGCGTTGGTACTTCCGGCAAGCTTTGGGCGCGCGCCCGCGACGATTGCGCGAGGAATCGCAGCGTTCCGGTCTTGTAGTGCGGCAACAGCGCGGTCGGCCCCAGGAAGCCGATCAAGACGTGGCCGGCGATGAGGTCGTTGACGGCCTGGCCGGCGCCCCGATAGGGCACGTGCTCCAATTTGATGCCGGCGGTCTTGGCGAACCACTCCGCCAGAATGTGCTGGTTGGAGCCGACGCCCGAGGTGGCAAAGCTCATGCCGGGCCGCGCCTTCGCGGCCGCGACAAATTCGGCCACCGACTTGACGGGAAACGAGTTGTGGACGGCGAGCACCAGCGTCTGGCGCGACAATTCGATGACCGGCACGAGGTCCTTCACGAAATCGGTATTCACGCTGAGAACGTGCGGCGCACTCGCGACGTTGTCGTTGGTGATGAGAACCGAGTAGCCATCGGGCGCGCTCTTCGCCGCCGTCTCGATGCCGATCATGCCGCCGGCGCCGAGCTTGTTCTCGATGTAGAACTGCTGGCCGACGGCGCGCGACATGTATTCGCTGGTGAGCCGCGCGACAAAATCCAGCCCGCCGCCGGGCGCCAGGGGTACGATGAAGCGCACCGGCCTCATCGGGTAATCAAGCGCCGCGCCGAGACGCGGCAGAACCCAGGTGGCGGCGGCGGCGCCAGCGAACCGAAGGATTTGGCGGCGACAAAACGGCATGGACGTTACCCCTGACTAGCGCTTCAACTCACTAGTTTTCGCGCTTTCAGTTTGGTTTTCAATCGGCAAATTTGGGCTGCGCGTGATGGCGCGTCACCTTAGCGCGGCCGCGATGTTGCCGCCGTCGACGGTGGTGACGTCGGCGGTGGTCTTCAGCGCCAGCGCCTGGGCGAGGAAGGCCTGCGCCACGTCCTCGGCCGTCACCTCGCGGCGGAGCAGGTTGCCGCTCATGTATTCGGTCTCGGTAAGGCCGCGCGCCTTGGCGCGCTCGGCGATCATGGCGTTGCTGAGCAGGCCCGAGCGGATGCGGTCGGCGTTGACGGCGTTGGCGCGGATGCCGTCGGCGCCGTGGTCGAGGGCATATTGGCGCGCCAGAAAAAGGGTCGCGGCCTTGGGCAGGCCGTAGGGTCCGAAATTCGGCCCGGGATTGATCGCCTGCTTGGAGGTGTTGAAGAGCAAGCAGCCGCCGGTGCCCTGCGCCCGCATGATCCGCACCGCGGCCTGGGCGACGCGCTGATGGCCGTAGAAGTTGAGATTGAAACTCTGGTGCAGGATCGTCTCGTCGACCTCGCCGATGCGGCCCTGCCAGGCCGCGCCCGCATTCGACACCACAATGTCGACGCCGCCAAAGTTTTCGACGACCTTGTCGAACCCCGCCTGCACCGAGGCGGCATCGGTGACGTCGCAGCGAACCGCAAGCGCCGCGCCGCCGCTCGCTTGGGCGACAGAGCGCGCCGCCGCTTCGTTCACGTCGAGCAGCGCAACCTCGGCGCCGGCAGCCGCGAACGCCCTCGCGGTGGCAGCGCCGATCGCGCCCGCGGCGCCGGTGATCGCCGCGATCTGGCCGGCGAGCGGCAATTCCTTCGCGGCGCCGAGCTTGGCCTGCTCCAGCGACCAGTATTCGCAATCGAACATATCGGCTTCCGAGATCGATTCGAAACGGCCGACGGTTTCGGCGTCGGTGATGGTTTCGACCGCAGCCTCCGCGAGATCGGCTGCAATCCTGGCCTCCTTCTTGGAACGGCCGAGACCGAACAGGCCGAGACCGGGCACCAGCACCACGCGGGGCAGCGGATCGAGCATCGTCTTGACGCCGCCGCATCGCGCATTGTGGCGTGCGAAGTAGCGCCGGTAGTTTTCCATGAAAGCGGCTGCCGCCGCGGTGGTGCTCGCCGCGAATTCCTCGCCGTCTTGCGGCGCCTCGAGCACGAGCGGCCAGTTCTTGGTTCGGATGGTGTGATCCGGCGTCACGACGCCAGCGGTCGCGTAGCGTTTCACATCGGCGCCGTTGACGAAATGCAGGATGGCGTTGCCGCTGCGGAATTCCAGGATCAGGCGGCGGTGCGCGCCGTTGGCCGTGTCCTTGAGGGCGCAGGCGCCGCGCACGATGGGCGCTGCTTCGGCGAGCCGCAACATCCCCCGCCCCTTCGCTCCACCGCTTGCGAACACGGCGCGGCGGCCGCGCCGCAACGCCGCTTCGGCGAGCGTTACCATTTCGATCATGCGCTCATAGGCGGCCTCGGCGCTGTCGCCGAAGGTGAAGATCCCGTGCTTGTGGAGAATGAGGCCATGCGCGGCCGTGTTCGCTTCGTAAATCTCGGCGCCATTCTTGGCGAGCGCAAAGCCCGGCATGATATAGGGCACAATGCCCATGCGGCTGCCATAAACCTCTGCCGCGCGCGCCTCGCCGTCCGCCTGGTCGATCAGGCTGAGGACCGCGGTCGAATGGGTATGATCGACGAACTTGTGGGGCACGAACGCGTGCAGCAAGGTCTCGACCGAGGGATTGGGCGCCATCGGATCGATGAGATTGGCGCGCTGCAGGCGAACCATATCCTCATCGGAAAGCGCCTCGCGCGCCCGCAGCTCCCGCAACTCCGCAAGCCGCACCGCCGGCAGGCCGGCGGGCTCGATGGCGGCCATGTCAGCGCCCGAGCCTTTGACGCAAAGCACCTCGACCTCGCGCCCCATGAGATCGCCCGTGCGTGTCTTGACTGAGGTGTTGCCCCCGCCATGGAGCACCAGCCGCGGATCGGCGCCGAGCAACCGGGTCGTATAAACCCGCAGTGCAAGATCGCGCGACACGTCGGCCTCGCCGTAGCGCGCCACCATGGCCTCGGCGTCGGCCTTCACGAAGCGGCTTTGCATCAATGTTCTCCACGCGGCTCGTGCAGCGATATGCCCATGTTTCGCCCGGGCGGCAAGGGGCCGGCGGAGGCGGTGTAGGGTGGGCAACGCGCTGGCGCGGCTATGCCGTTCGAACGGTCTCTCTCCGCCAGCGCGTTGCCCACGCGGTCTGCAATTTCAACTCGACGACAGCGTGGGCAAAATCGCCGTCGACGTTTGGACCGGCGGATGCGCCGCGGCAGGCGATTTTGCCCACCCTACGCTTCCGCCTGCGGTATCAAATGGTGTAGCGTCGGATTGATCCGACGGAGGCAGATTATGAAAACGCGCGCGCTGCTTTCATTGATTGCGGTCGTCCTTGCGGTCAGCGGCGTCGACCAGGCATCCGCCCAAGTCTATCCGTCCCGTCCCATCACGATGGTGGTGCCCCTCGCAGCCGGTGGGCCGCTCGATACGATTGCGCGTATCCTGTCCGAGCCGATGCGGATTTCTCTCGGGCAACCCGTCATCGTTGAGAACGTCACCGGCGCGGCCGGGACGATCGGGACCGGCCGCGTCGCCCGGGCGACGCCGGACGGCTATACATTCGGCATGGGTTTCCTGGGCACCCTTGTGCTCAACGGCGCGATCTATTCGCTGCCCTATGATGTGGTGAAGGACTTCGATCCGATCGCCTTGATCTCCAGCAATCCGCACCTGATCGTCGCCAACGTTGCCCTGCCGGCAAAAAACCTCCGCGAGTTCATCGCCTGGCTGAAGCTTAATCCGGACAAGGCATCCGCCGGCACTGCCGGTGCTGGCACCACCACTCATCTCGGCGGCCTCCTGTTCCAGCAATCCGCGGCGGTTCGATTTCAGCTGGTGCCCTATCGCGGCGCTGCGCCGGCCCTGCAGGATGTCATGGCGGGTCAAATCGATCTCATGGTCGACGTGGCGTCGAATTCGCTGCCCTATCTGCAGGGCGGCAAGATCAAGGCCTATGCGGTCACGGCCCCTGCGCGCCTCGCTTCGGCGCCGCAAATCCCCACCGTCGACGAAGCCGGACTGCCGGGATTTCACATGTCGACCTGGTATGGGTTGTTCGGCCCAAAGGGGATGCCGAGGGACGTGCTCGCCAAGCTCAACGCCGCAACGGTCAGCGCGCTTGCGGACGGTGCCGTCGGCCGGCGGCTCGCCGATCTCGGGTTGGAGATTCCGCCGCGCGACCAGCAGACGCCGGAGGCGCTTGCGACGCTTCAGCGCGCCGAGATCGAAAAGTGGTGGCCGATCATCAAGGCCGCCAATATCAAGCCGGAATAAGGGGCGACGTGGAGCGTAGTCCGTAGGGCGCAATAAGCGCAGCGCATTGCGCCGTTCCAGCGCGAAAAACGGCCGACGCTCGACAGGCCGACTTCAGCGGGCGTGTTTGACCTCAAGCGGCGCAATGCGCTTGCGCTTATTGCGCCCTACGGCTCCGTCGTCCCATCCGGCATGATGGTCGCGCGGTAAGTCGCGCCGTCGAGCTTGGCCTCATAAAGATTGGCTTGGCGCAGATTGGTTGCGGCCAAGTTGGCGCCTGAGAGATCGGCGCCGCGCAAATTCGCATGCAGGGCGTCGGCATCCGTGAGATCGGCCCCGTTGAGCTTCGCGCCGGTCAGGTCGGCGCCCATGAGGCGCGTTTCGGCGAGCACAGCGCTTTCAAGCTTGGCATCGCGGAGCATGGCTTGGTCGAGCGCCGCGCCGGTGAGGTCCGCGCCGGTCAGCACCGCGTCGTCGAGGCGGGTCTTGCGCATGTCGGCATTGCGCAGCGTCGCCTTGGCGAGGTCGGAGCGCAGGAACCGCGCCGTGCCCATCAGGGCTTCGCTGAAATCGGCCCCTGCCAGCTTGGCGGCATCCAGGATCGCGCCATAGAGCATCGCCTCGTTGAGCTTGGCGCCGGCCACATCGGCGCGGCTCAAATTGGCCTTGTTGAGATTGGCGCCCGAAAAGTCGGCGCCAGCGAGCCTGGCGCCGATCAGCCGCGCGTCGTGAAAGTTGGCGTCCTTGAGATTGGCTCCGGTGAGATTGGCTCCGGTGAGGTCGCGGCGCTTGAAATTGGCGCCGGACAGATCGCAGCCCGGGCATTCCTTGACGCGGCCGGCGAGAAAATCCTCCCGCTGGTCCGCCTGCGCGCGCGCCGGCGGATATGCCGTCGCGATCGCTGCTGCGAGAAAAGCGACAGCGAGAGGGCGCGGATGTGACATCAGCTTCATGATTGCCATGATAGCGCGGTATCTGTTCATGGGCGAGGGGCGCAGATCGCGCGCAGCAGCGTAGTAGCCCGGGTTGAGCGCAGCGCAGTCCCGGATTTCACCTCGTTCAATCCGGCTACGAGGGCTCACTTCACGCT
>WNFR01001315.1_pt1 | contig 40569 bp, 34 predicted proteins | sample 5400221 | NCBI WGS metagenome assembly WNFR01 (sample SAMN13153357, study PRJNA577476) | soil metagenome | isolation source: 40 cm soil under Madrone tree | place: USA:California | collected 2016-06-14 | reverse complement strand
GCGCGCAAGTTCGCGCAGTCTGAATACGCTGCCGCGTTGATGAAAGGCGCCCAACTGAGCGCGGCGGAACAGGCGGAGATGGCCAAAAAGCTGTCGCGCTACACTGGATTGTCGGAAGACTATCTGATCAAAGCCAAACTGCGCGTCACGCTCGGTCAATTCATGGAGGAGTTGCAGCGCAGTCGCGGCCTCACCACCGGCCGCCTGGATTCACGGTATTCCGGCTTGACCTATGATTTGTTGAGCGAATTCGCCGAATCCGACCCGCAAAGCACGGCGGTCACCGGCGCGTTTACCGCCGCGTTCAACACCTATGTTCGCGAGGACCTGAAATTCGGGCAGGACAAGACCTACCACGCCATCAGCGAAGGCGTCGGCTCCAACTGGGACTGGAAGCACCAAACCGGCCGCGGACGCGGGTACTTCCCCAGCTCGCCCAACGTCGAAGGCGATTTGGCGCAGGCATTGCTCTCCAATCCGCACCTGCAAGTCGAGGTCGAAAACGGCTATTTTGATATGGCCACGCCGTTTTTCGCCACCGAATACACGATGGACCATCTTGGCCTGCCGGAGCAGCTGCAAAAAAATATTCGGCTGCAGTATTACGATGCCGGCCACATGATGTATCTGCGCGACGAGGATCTGGCCAAACTGAAGGCCAACATCGGCGCGTTCATCGATTCGGCGTCGAAACACTGAACGAAACACTGAACGTGGCAACAATTTGAAGGTCGCGGGCGCGCCAGCTCTGCGCTGGCACCGCTCCACGACGTAATCTTCTCGCAACCTGCCGACTTGCGATTTCCCGCATGGTCGCGAAAGTCCCGCATACTGGAAGTGCTGTCGGTCAGCCCTTCGACCTATCTTCCGGCGACCCGTCGTTGCCTCTACGCACAAGGATTTTGCGACCCATGGAAACCACAACCCATACTCCCACTACCCAGAATCCCGCAGCCCCGCGCGTCATTCACACGGCGCAACTCATCACCGCGATGCTCAAGTCCAAGTCGCACGTCAGCGACCTGATCTTTTCTCCCGGGCGCGCGCCGCAGATTGAGGTGAGCGGGCAGCTCGTCGAGCTGAAATACAAAGGGCTCGAATGCCTTTCCCCCGCCGATACCAAGTCCATCGCCTACGACATCATGGGCGAGAACGAGCACCCGCTGCGCAAGCTGGATCAAGACGGCTCCGCCGACCTTTCCTACGGGCTCCCCGGCGTGGGGCGCTTTCGCGTCAACATTTTCCGCCAGCGCGGCAGCTGCGCCATCGTCATGCGCGTTATTCCGGACATCATTCCCGGATTCGCTGACCTGAAGCTGCCTTCGACGCTCGAAGAAATCGTGCACCTGAAGAACGGCATCGTTCTTGTGACCGGGCCCACCGGCTCCGGCAAATCCTCGACGTTGGCCGCGATCATCGACAAAATGAATTCGGAGAAGGCTTTTCACATCCTCACGATTGAGGATCCCATCGAATTTCTGCATCGGCACAAAAAGGCGACGATTCACCAGCGCGAGCTGCATAGCGACACGCCCACGTTCTCTCTCGCGCTGCGCGCTGCGCTGCGGCAGGCTCCCAAGGTGATCCTGGTGGGCGAAATGCGCGATCGCGAAACCATTGAGATTGCGCTGGAAGCCGCGGAAACCGGGCATTTGGTGATGTCGACGCTACATACGATCGACGCGGCAAAAACGGTTGAGCGCATCATCGGCGTGTTTCCTCTGGCGGATCAGCAGTCGGTGCGCAACCGATTTGGCAAAGCGTTTCGCTTCATTGTTTCGCAGCGGCTGCTTGCCAGAAAGGACGGCAAGGGCCGCATCGCCGCGATCGAGATACTGAAGTCCACCCTGCGCACGCGCGACTACGTGGAAAAGGGGGAAAGCGAAGGCAAGACGCTGCTGGATGCCATGCGCGACGGAGATACCGACGGCATGCAGCACTTCGACGGCGAGCTAGAAAAATTGCTTCGCGCCGGAATCATCGATTTCGAGACCGCCCTCGCCTATTCCACGAACGCCGGCAACTTCCGCCTGGAAGTGGCCGACTTTTTGGAGAGCGGCGGCAACGCGGATTCCGAGGGTGTTCCCGCTGAAGCGAAGCGCTAGAGTCTGGCATCGTTCGAATCATCCTTCGCATTTCTTTCTTGACGCTCGGACTCATCGCTCGCTGTGTCGTACAATTTCCCACTTATGGCTGCTCTCGTCGACCTGTCTGCAACGCGTACTGTTACCGTCGTCATCATCTCGGCAGTTCTGACCGTCGTCTTCGGCGGCGGCGCGCTCTTTTTCCCCAAAGCCGGCCAAGACTTTTTCCGTCGCCTCGAGCAAGTACTCTCCCGTTTCGCAGAACGCAGGCGTCTCGCGATTGTCGTTTTGTTCTTCTCCGTAATCGTTCTGCGTCTGCTGGTTCTGCCGCTTCTGCCCGTCCCTGTTCCCGGCATTCATGACGAATACAGCTACCTGTTGATGGGCGACACATTCGCGCACGGCCGGCTTGCGAATCCGACGCATCCCATGTGGGTCAGCTTGGAAACGTTTCACGTCACCTGGCAGCCCAAATACGCGTCGATGTATCCGCCCGCGCAAGGTTTCGCGCTGGCTATTGGCCAGGTGCTGGGGCACCCGTGGATTGGCGTAATGCTCAGCGATGCCGCAATGTGCGCCGCGATTCTGTGGATGCTGCAAGGCTGGCTGCCCGCGAGGTGGGCGTTCCTCGGGGGCGCGCTCGCCGCGCTAAAGCTGGGCGTGGCGAGCTACTGGATGAACAGCTATTGGGGAGGCGCCACCGCCGCAATCGGCGGCGCGCTTGTACTGGGGGCGCTCGCGCGAATAGTCAAACGCGCGAAGACGCGAGATGCGATTCTGCTGGGGCTTGGCGTCGCGATTCTGGCCAACAGCCGCCCTTACGAAGGCTTGTTGTTTTGCATCCCGGGAGCGCTCTGGTTTGTATGGTGGCTCGCGGGGGGAAGCAAATCGAAGGTGAAGCCGATCGCGCGGTTGGGAAGTGTTTTTCTGCCGCTTGCAGCGATGCTGCTGCTCACCGCCGCGTTCATGGGCTATTATAACTGGCGCCTTACCGGAAACGCGCTGCTCCTGCCGCACAGCCTGAATGAGCGTACGTATCACACCACCGGTCTCTTCCTCTGGGACCACAAAAAGCCGGAGATGCACTATCGCAATCAACAGTTCGAGGATTTCTACAACGGTTGGGAACGCGAAAACTACGACAATACGTGGGCCGATGTGTGGCGCGTAAGCGGGGAAAAAGTAGAGCGCTTGGGCGTTACCTATTTGTGGGTGGGAGAGCTGCTGCTTTTGCCTGCGCTGGCTTTTCTGTTTCGAGATCGCAAGATGCGGCTGCTCCTGATTACCTTGTTGCTCGTTACAGTCGGAGTGTTTGCGGTGATTTGGTCGAATGCGCATTATGCCGCGCCGGTGACATGCGTCATCTTTGCGCTGACGGTGCAAGCGATTCGGCACCTGCGCACCATGCGAATCGGAACGCGCCCGGTGGGCATCGCATTGTCGCGCGCGATCGTGCTGCTGCTTGCGCTTGAGACGGGCACCTACGTTTCTTTTCGAATGTGCAGCCCGCTCCCCTGGACCTGCAAAGGTGATCCCAGCCGCGCTGTCATTGCCGAAAAGCTCGAGCACACTCCCGGCAAACACCTGATCATGGTCCGCTACGCGAAAGATGATCACAACATCCACGACGAATGGGTGTACAACGGCGCCGAAATCGACAATGCTAGAGTTTTGTGGGCGCGCGAGCTGGATGCCGAGCAGAATGGCAAGCTCTTCGCTTATTTTCACGATCGCAACATCTGGCTCGTAACCCCGGACACCGACAATACGTACCTCGAACCTTACACGCCGCCAGGTTCGGAATAGTTTTCACAAGCGAGTTTCCGATCGCAGAAGCACGCCTGCATAAGCTAAAGGGCAAGAGCGTTGCGCGAACAAAGCAAGTCTACATAACCGGCCCTTTGCACAGAGCGCTGAACCACGGTATTGTCAGGAGCCGCGTGGACTTGTGTGCGCGTCAGAACGTAAAGCTGATAACCTCTGACGCGAAGGAAATTAAGAACCTTTTCGGGCTCGAATCCGAGCTCAAGCAAGCCTTGGGGGGAATATTCAAGGCATATGTGTGCCCCAGGGAATCTTTTCAGCGTCTCCGACATGCCCTCGCAGACCGCCAGTTCATAGCCTTGCACATCGATTTTGATAAATGACACTTTCCGGAGATTGCGCACTTTGACGAAAGCATCGACGCTCGTCATCGGAACCGTTGTCGTCTCGATAGCGTCCGATCGGGCCGACCTAAAGTTCTCTGTCACAACGCGATGATCCGCGGAGTGCTCTTTGTTGTGCCAGAATTGCACCTGCCCAAGGCCACTCCCGACCGCCAGATTCATCGCTTCGACGGACGCAGACAGCTTTTTCTGCCGCACTATCTCCGTAAGTAGAGCATGACTGGAACGGTCAGGTTCAAACGCATATACCTTTGAGCCGGGAGTCAGGGCTCCGGCAAAAAGGCATGCGGTGTAACCAATATTGGCGCCGATATCGAGAATATCGCCGTCTTGAAAAAGCTCAGGCATCCGCCGAATCAAACCTTGAAATGGATCTTCGTAAAATCGCTTGTAGGCGAAGTAGGAAGAAACGAACGTTCTGCGGAGCCACCGCAACTCCAGCAAGTCCGCCTTACGCACCAGACGGTACGCGCCGGTAAAAATTGAGAGTGAATTTCTGCTGCGCATGCGGATCGCGTCCTAAGATTGCTCCTGATTCAAGTTGCCTCCCGGCATTTAGGGGATCTTCTCTAGAACTAGCAACACGCGTAGTGCCGCAAGGCGGCGCCACAGCGGCAACGTTCGCCGCTCCAATTTCGCTACCGCGGGGTAAAAAGAAACGGGCAACAAGTTCATTGGCTTAAACCCGCAGCTCAATAGGTAGGCAAACAAACAAAAAGGTTCAATGGCCACGAGCCTCAGGCCCTTCAGCGCGCCGAGCGTCCTTGAAAGGCTTCGCGGCCCAAACAGAAGATAAGGTATTGCCTGATTGCCTTCAAACGCCTTCTTGCCGAGCTTGAGCTCGCCGTCATTCGCGTCCCACGGGCGGGCGGAAAGATCGCAATCTTCCTGATGCAAATACCGATAGATGAAGTACGAGAACGGAGTGATCCAAGGCTCTATGAGAATGATGCGGCCGCCGGAAATCAAGACGCGTTGCGCTTCATTCAAAAACATCATGGGCGAGGCAATATGGTGCAACATGTCCAGCCCGAAAATATTGCTCGCGCAGGACGACCGAAAAGGCAGACGTTGCGCGTCCACCACGGCATCCAGCCATGGCGATCGAATTAAATCTGTGCAAACCACACCCGGCAACAGCTCCTTGAAGAACCCCGGGCCACCGCCCACCTCTATGCAAACTCCTTCCGCCTTACGCGATACAAGCAGCCGGGCAAAAAACTCTTCGTTGTAGATGCTCCGCAATACCGCCTTTTGCCGCCAGACCAGGCGATGTCTCAAAAATACCTCGTGGGCTTGTTTGTCGATGAGAACTCCCCTGCGTCTGTACTCCCTCATCCGGCTGAACCCCAAGACTGATTGTGTCAGTGACCGCGCATCTTGATTCGCATTAGTCCCACACACGTCATCTTGAGGAGAAGCAATCCATGCCGAAAGCGTTGAATGTTGGTCTGCCCATAAGTGCGTGCGAGATAGCGAACCGGAATATCCACAATTCCCAACGCCAGTACAGCGGCCGGAAAGAGCAATTCGAAATCGCCAAACGGATCGAAGTCACCGAAGTCGTGCCGCCATGCCACCATTCGCTGGTAATCGTACCGGGTCAGAAGTTTCGTACCGCACAAAGAGTCGCCAATGCGCACATCCAGGATTGCGCTTAACATTTTCGCGAAGAAAATGTTTCCGAGGCGGTTGAGGAAGCGCATCGCCTCCCCCTCCATCGGGTAGACCAGCCGCGAACCATTGATGAAATCACCGTAGCCCTGACAATAGGCTTCGTAGAAGCGTGTGAGCATTTCAGGAGGCATGGTCAGGTCAGCGTCGAGAATGAGTAGCAACGGCTGCGTGGCGTGGGCAAATCCCAGTCTAACTGCGTTTGCCTTCCCTTTCCCGGTTTGCCGCAGGGCCTGAATCCGGAAGCGGCGCGTGTACAGACTTGACACCCGCTGGATCTCCTCCCATGTTCCGTCGTCGGAGTGCCCCTCAACAAAAATAATTTCCGTTTCACAACCGAGCTCGGGAAAACGTTTCAGTGCGTTTTCAATATTTCCGCGTTCGTTGCGGGCCGGAATGACGCAGCTGATGCCTGGCCGAGCGAGCATCCCCGAGGGCCTCAGGTATACAATCAGGGTCAAGCTAAGCCAGCGAGCCAGCGGAATCATCGGCATCACGCGATTTACGAGTTCGCCGAAACCAAGCAGCCGCCAAGGGCAATACAGAGAGAGACGTTCCCTCACAATCTCGAAACCGGCGACGTTCACAATATTCTGCAGATCAACGCGGGTAACAAACGTACTGGGAAGCTCACCTTTTCGGACGGCCAAGCGATTCGCCAGATAGTAGACCCAGCGTAGGTATGGGTTGTAAAGGACCACGACAATGCGAGAGGTTCGCGAGATCCTCGACCGTAGTTGCGTCAAAAGACCCTGAATGTCGAACTCGTGGTTGAACGCACCATTGACCAAAATCGCTGTTCGCCGGTCCTCTTCATCACTGAGGTCGGGAAACTCATCATCTTTTGCCACAACCTCCTTGACGGGGGCGTCGCTGGCCGCCAGAAGACTGCCATCATCATTTTCGCGCGGCAGCCACTGAATCAGCCTGTCGTAGTATCGCGTGAGGGTCGATATCTCTCGCGCGAGGAAACCGTTCACGTATCTCTTCCAGTCGGGAACATTTGCCGGAGGGCTAGTTTTCTGGAATTTTGTTTCGACATCCGGTAGAGTGGCAGTTTGCATCTCTCATCCGCCTATCGTTTGCCGAAACGTTCTTTGCGAATTCCAGCGTGTCAAAGCTGACTCCCACAGACGAGAACGGGACATGTTCGAAATAGTCTTCAATCAGCGATTTGCTCATAGTTGTCCCGCTAATGAGCGAGTCGAACCAACCTGAACGTCACTACTTCCACCTTACCTCAAAGTGGCCCACCTTAGCGGCGTTCGGAAATCTATCGGTTAACACGGCGCGGAGCTCCGGCACCATCGGCATAGAAAAGGATGGGGAGTTGTTTAGCACAACAACATTCACTGCACGAGCGTCGATGGTTTTCAGGATTCGCGCGGTGCGGTGATCCGGGTCATCGAAAAAGTCAAACAGAGTACCGGTGGGATTGCGCAAACCTGAGAGAAAGTAGACCTCCGGGCAATCCGGCGCGGCGTAGATGAATTCCCCCAGGGAATGCTTTTGCACCAGCGGAATAAGCGAGTTATACAAGTTCGTGTCTGCGGCGTCCACTCGCAGGCCCCCCGCCCGAGGAAGCAATAAGGCCTGAGTTTGAGTGTCCGCCCGATATTGAACGCCCATGAAGTAAATGAAAGTCGGTTTGACCCGCAGAACCGCGAAGAGAAGAAAGAAACCAAGGAGGAATCCGAGCAGAAGGCGGGGCGATTCCTTAATAGAGCCAAAAAATGCCGCCAGCGCAAGCAACCACAAACTAGCTACATAGCAAAAGTAGATGGGTGCGGGGAACGGAAACTGAATCAGGCTGCACATGGCTGTCACGCCGAGCATTAACATCAATTGCTGGCGTCGCACGTTGCACTGTTCTTCTTCACCTTTCATCCTATGCAACAGCCACACTCCGCAGAGCACCGTCGCCGGGATCGAGAGCGATGCCGAGCGCCATGCGAGTTTATAGATTTCGGGTGAATTTACGGACACCTTCAGTAATACAATCAATCCCGCGCCAATGAGCACGCTGTAAACGATTCGAGCGCCGCCGCGCAAATAAGTGCCGATGCAAATCACCAATGCCAACAACAATACGGGCAACACCTCGCCATGAGGGCGAAGGACGAAAAAGGATAGATGCCCCAACGGTTGCACGAACCAGCCTCTCAGTAAGGCCGGCACAGAGCCCGACAAAATGTAAGGCACAAGAAAAACCACAATCGGCAGGATCAAGCCCGCTCCGAATGGCATTAGCATTCGGCCAAGAAAAATAAAGCGCGGGCCATCTGGCCTGGCTGGCAAGCGAACTTCCTTCAGCAGGAGAAACATCGCCAGGCAGGCACCCGGCAAAACAAAATGATAAATGAATGGGACCGTGTCTTGGATTGCGCGTGTAAGCACGCCTACGAATAAAAAGAGGCTCGCGATGATGAACAATGTATAGCGGCGCGTACCTCGGGCGGCGTCCCGTTGTGGACGTCCCTGCGCCTGTTCCCGGAACACAAAGAACAGCAGCGCCCCTGCTACGAAATATAATCCCGTGATCTTAACCAGGATCGACAAACCCGCACACAAACCGCTTACAAACAGCCACCGCCGGGAGTTCGTCTCAATGTGTTTCAACAGAGCCGCGGTTCCAAAGATCGCGAAGAACAGGTTGTACCAAGAAGGTTCCGGCGCAGAATAGTTCGGAACGCCCCACGCGCACGCAAGAAGCGTCACCGCCCCTGCGGTCAGCGGATTTACAAAACGCCGGGCGATCCAAAAAGTAGCCGGCACTGAAGCTAGAAAGAAAACAAACAGCACAATGCGCATAGAAAACAGATTGATGCCTAAAATACGGAAGGCCGCGGCGTGGAGAATGGCCAGTCCACCGCCGTAGAGGTCAAAGAAATCGCGATGCGGAAGCTCGCCCCTCAGCACGTGCTGGGCACAGCTTGCGTATGTTCCTTCGTCATGTGGCACCCATCCCCGTCTGAGGTTGGTCGCAACATAGGCGCTACAGATAAGCCACACCGCAAGTAGCACAAGCCGAGCGTCAAGGCCGAAAGACCGCGCTTTGTCGACATCACGCGTCTCCTGCGTGGTTGACATGTTATCTAGAACAGCGGCTGTGTCTTTTTCCATATTGGGGAGAAAATGTCGTCTGGAGCGCAGCCATCACCTTGGAACCACCTGACCCCGCAAGACAAGGTCAGATATTGTGAAGCTCTGCTTCGACGTTAAGCGATTGCACCATGCGGATATCGGCCTGACAACAGAGGAAAACCACCATGTGTTCAGGTGTGAATTACCATTTCGAACGAAGACCAGTATTGCAGAAGAGGACGTTAGCGGAAGGCTGCCATCAAATTATTCAGTCCGAATTCGAACCGGGAGTGGGCAAAGCTCTTAAAGCCGATACGTTCTAGCATTTCTTGCAACAGCGGGACTGGGATGCGCTTCTGATGCTCGTCGCTTTCCATTTCGTCGCTTACCATGCGCAGCCGGTGCAGTATATTCAATATTGGGTCGACCGCCGACGATGGCCACGTCATTATCAGCGAGCCGCCGGGGGCTAAGATACGGTACGCTTCGCGCAGGACGGGCTCCGGCTGCGCTAAATGCTCCAGCACGGCGAGCATCACGACGTGATCGAATTGGGCCGACTCCAGGGGCAAGGGTGCGCATATGTCCGCGCGCACTCGCTGCCATCGTCCTTCGCCGCCATCTCGCACCTGGTCGTCCACGCCTACGCCGTGCGCGATTCGGTCGGACGCATAATCCAGGAATGCCGCGTCGAGGCCGCAGCCCAAATCGCAAACGCGTGCTCCCTTGCGGATGTGCGGGTAGGCGGCACGAAACCGCATGCGCGCAATGAAGTGATCCAGACCGGTGTAGGACATTATTTCAAGTCGTAGTCGCCGATGTACGTGCCGCGGCTAATCCCCAGCATGCTCAAGAAAAACGAAGCAAAGATAATCTGCAATCCCAAGAATAGCCACATAGCCCAGAATAAAACATGGCGCAGCTGTGCTAATGGCCCGAATCCGCTGGCCACCCATTGCCATGTGACCCAAGCGCAGCCGGCGAATCCGGAAAGAAATAGAACGCCGCCCAGCAGCAATCCCGATTCCAGGGTCACCCTTTTCAGCACGCGCTTCAAAGACACCGTGCCGCTGCGATCGAATCGCTCCGCATAACTAAACACCTTGGCGAATGCTCCAATCGAAAGTATCTGCGCGCCGAGCAAGGTGAAAATAACGCCGAAAATCATAGTATGCAGATCCAACGTAATCCGTGACGTTAGCGCGCGCGGTCCCGGCAGCAACCAGAACACCAGGAGCAAACCAAATAACATAAACGCCGCTCCCGGCAGCAAGAAGAGCCAGTTCGGGGCGTACAACAGCATGAACCGCAAGTGCCGCCATCCATCACGAAAACTCCGCAAATGCGGCGGGCGCCCGCGCTTGTCCGGCCACAACGTAATCGGGATCTCCGCTATGTTCGCGTTTAGTTGCGCCGCTTTGATCACAAATTCCGACGCGAACTCCATTCCGGTACTGCGCAAATCCATGCGGTCATAGACGGCGCGCGTAAATCCGCGCATGCCGCAATGACTGTCGCCAATTCCGGTGTGGAAAAACAAATTCAGCAGCGACGACAATGCGGGATTCCCCACATATTTGTGGTGCCACGGCATGGCCCCCGGCTTGATCTCGCCGCGAAAGCGATTCCCCATCACCACATCGCTGCCCTGCCGCCACTTTTCGACGAAGCGCGGCACATCGCTGAAGTCGTAGCTGTCGTCGGCGTCGCCCATCACGATGAACGCGCCCCGCGCCGCCCCAATCCCCGCGCGCAACGCCGAACCGTAGCCGCGGGCCTCGACTCGCACGACACGCGCGCCCAGCCTCTCCGCGATTTCAATCGACCCGTCGGTCGAACCGTTGTCCGCCACCACGACTTCCCCGCGCAGTCCCGCTGCGCGAAACGCCCCCATCGCCTTCTCTACACAAATCCCGATGGAGTTCGCTTCATTTAAACAGGGAATCACCACGGACACATCGACGCCGGCTTCTGCCGGGTGCCCAACGCGCGCTGCATTGTTCGCCGGCAGTTCTCCCGTTCCCTCAATACCCAATTTCGTCACCTAGCACGTTCTCCACTTCAAGCTTGCATTTTCCACCATGCCGACTATTATGGCCAAGTTTCGCAAAGTCCCTGGGACTCACCAATTGCTGAATCCGTCCGACTTATCTTCCACGCCCACTCCCTCCACGTCGAGTAGCAGTTTGGACGGCGTTTCCGCCCCACGCAGCCGCAGTCGCCTGCTGAAAGTGCTTGGCATGTGGTTCGGTATATCCGCCGCCATTGGCAACGCCATCGCGGCGGGAATCGTTCGCGCTCCCGGTGACATCGCACTGTGGCTCCCCAACATCTATCTCTTTTTCGGCGTGTGGGTCATTGGCGGACTCTACGCGCTCGCGGGAGCATCTTCCCTGGCCGAACTCGGCGCCGCCATTCCGCGCAGCGGCGGCCAATATAATTTCGCCCGGCGCGCGTTCGGCGAATACGCCGGATTCATTGTGGGCTGGAGCGACTGGCTCTCCACCTGCGGTACGGCCGCGGCTGTCGCCATCGTCATCGGCGAATACACCGGCGAGCTTATTCCTCCGCTCGCCGGGCACGTCAAGCTTATCGCGGTCGTCATCATTCTCGGATTCTTCATTTTGCAATGGCGCGGCATCAAGTGGGGCAGCGGCACGCAGATGCTCACCGCAGCCATCAAGACTTTTGCTTTCGTGATTCTCGTCGCCGCCTGTTTCCTTTGGGGTGGACACGCTCGGGCCGCCGGCACACCCGTCGCTGCTCCTGCTCCGCTTCCCTCGGGCTGGCCTCTCGTCCTAGCCATGGTGCTCGGGCTCCAAGCTGTGTTTTACAGCATCGACGGCTGGGACGGCATCATCTACTTTGGCGAAGAAGTGCGCAATCCCGGCCGCGATGTTCCCCGCGCGATTTTCGGCAGCGTCGCCACCATCATGGGGATCTATCTCCTCATTAACGCGGCCGTCCTGTACGTTTTGCCCATGTCCGAAATCGCCGGTAACACGTTCGTGCTCGGCACGGCTGCGGAAAAAATCTTTGGACCTTACGGCGACACGATCATTCGCTCGATCATGGTCGTTTCGCTGCTCAGTTGCCTCAACGCCAACCAACTCTTCTGCTCGCGCACGCTCTATGCCATGAGCTGCGACCGCTTGTTCTTCCGCAGCTTCACGCGCGTAAACGCAGGCGGCACTCCCACTCTGTCTCTGCTCCTCAGCAGCATCGTCGGCGTGCTGTTTGTGCTTGGCTCCTTCGAAATCGTCATCGCCATGCTGTCGTTCTTCTTTGTGGCCGACTACACAGTCTCCTACGCTTCGCTTTTTGCCTTGCGCGGGAAGGAGCCGCAAATGGAACGGCCTTATCGGGCGTGGGGTTATCCGTGGACTACGGGAATTGCGTTGCTGGCGTCCGCGCTTTTTTTAGTGGCGTCGATCGCGCCGGATCTGAAGGCCGCGTTCACCACCGGGAAAGTCTGGCCGCCGAGTCCGGCGATGCTGGCCTTGGTGATCCTGCTGCTGAGTTATCCGGTGTTTCGCGTGCTGAAGGCGTTTAGCAAGGCCGGCGAGGACTTTGAGCGCGCTAAGCCATAGTGGACGGGCGCTTGGGAAGTGAAGCAGCGATCCAAGAGCGCTCGCGCTGACGCGCTCGCTTGCCGGCCTGAAGCCCGGCCACTACAAAAACCTCAGAGCCACTACACCGCAGGGCTCCGCAGACTCCGCCCTGCGCTACAGGAGGCGCCTACAACCCCAGAGGATTCTGGCGTTATCTAGACTACTGGCTTACCTTTTCTGCTACGGTCTTTGCTTGCAGGAAGAGGAGTAGATAATCTTTGCCGCCGGTCTTCGAGTCTGTGCCGGACATATTGAATCCGCCGAAGGGATGCGCGCCCACCATGGCGCCCGTGCACTTACGATTCAAATAGAGATTACCTACGTGGAAGACTTCCTGAGCCTTTTCCAGTTTTTCCTTGTTTCGCGAATAGACGCCGCCGGTCAAGCCGAACTCCGTGTTGTTGGCAATCTCCAGCGCATGGTCAAAATCACGCGCCTTGATCACCGCGAGCACTGGGCCAAAAATCTCTTCCTGCGAAATCCGCGCCTTAGGATCCACGTCTGCAATGATTGTTGGCTGCACAAAATAGCCGTCTCCCGGCGCGCGATCACCGCCGTGGAGCAGCTTCCCTTCCTTCTTGCCCACGTCGATGTAGCCCAAAATCGTGGTCATGGCGTTCTTGCTAACCACCGGACCCATGTAATTGTTGGGATCCTCGCTCGGTCCGACGCTAATCTTCTTCGTGCGCTCGACTAACTTCTGCACAAAGTTGTCATAAATCTTCTGCGACACAATGGCGCGCGAACACGCCGAGCACTTCTGCCCCTGGTATCCGAACGCCGACTGCACGACGCCTTCCACCGCGGCCTCGACATCCGCCTCTTCATCGACGATGATCGAATCCTTGCCGCCCATCTCCAGGACCGTGCGCTTGATCCACATCTGCCCCGGCACGGTCTTTCCCGCCAGTTCGCTGATGCGCAGGCCCACTTCCTTCGATCCGGTGAACGCGATGTAACGCGTTTTGGGATGCTGCACCAGCGCGTCTCCCACGGTGGCGCCGGCACCGGTCACAAAGTTCAGCGCCTCCTTCGGAATGCCCGCCTCGTAAGCAATGTCCACGAATTTGGCTGCGACGGTCATCGTGTCGCCGGCGGGCTTCAGCACGACGGTGTTGCCGGTTACCAGCGAGGCCATCGTCATGCCCGCCATGATCGCCGCCGGGAAATTCCACGGCGGGATCACGACGCCCACGCCCAACGGGATGTAGACGAGATAATTCTTCTCGCCCTTCATCGGCACGACCTTCTGCGGCCCGGCCAGCCGCAGCATCTCGCGGCCGTAAAATTCGAGAAAGTCGATGGTCTCTGCTGTGTCGGCATCTGCTTCCGGCCAGGTCTTGCCGGCCTCGTAAACAATCAGCGCGTTGATCTCATACTTGCGCTCTCGCAAAATCTGCGCCGCGCGAAACAAGCACTGGACTCGCTGCTCGGCGGGCACGCGCTTCCAGGTTTCAAAGGCTTTCGCCGCCGCCGCCACCGCCTGATTGGCCTGCTCCACGCTTGCCGACTGAAACACCCCGATGACCTGCAAAGGATGCGAAGGATTCGTGGAGGCTTTCTTCTCGGTAGTAATGACCTTCTGGCCGGCTATGTACATCGGGTATTCGCGCCCAAGCTCCCCCGCGACGTTCTTCAGCGCCTCTTCCATTCGTTTGCGGTTTTCGGGCCGGGAAAAATCAATAAACGGCTCATTCACAAATTCCGAAACCATCGGTTTTGTCTCAGCAGTCGCCATGTTGGTTCTCCTAATGAGTGGCCAAGTCTCAATTCTACTGCGCGGCTTGCGAGGGCGACAAGGCGAGCCTAACGAAGCGGCGGTGAGCTTAGCGGCTAGTTCGGTTGGGCTGGACGGGGAAAAGACTTACGCGCGCAAGTCTCCTAATCCCCATCGAGCGTCATTGCGCATGCTGGAGGATATAATTCGGGCCATGATGGTTGAGTTTCGCAGGGCGGTGTTGCCGGACGAGGCTTTTGAGTTGTGGAAGATGGACGTTGAGATATTTGGGAAGGATGCTTTCCGGCAAGAGGACTGGTTGACTCTGGAGTCGTACTGGGTGGTGGTCGACGGGCGGGTGGCTGGGTGTGCGGCGTTTGTTCATGACGCGGACTTTCAGGAAGATCTTGGAGAAGACGGGCGAAACGCTGCTCAGGCGGGTACGGTCTATATTCAGAGTACGGGACTGCTGCGTGCGTATCGCGGGCGGGGGCTGGGAAAGCAGATTAAGGCGTGGCAGATCGAGTATGCGAGGCGGAACGGATTCCGGCGGATGGTGACGAACTGCCGCGAAAGTAATGCGGCGATGATATCGATTAATGAGAAGTATGGGTTTCGGGCGATACGTACGACGCCCGGATACTATGAGGACGGCGAAGCGACAGTTGTGATGGAGCTTGTTCTGGGGTAGGACAAACGCGGAGCGCTCGCTTTGCTCGCTAGCTGGGCTTAAGCCCAGCCTCTACATGAGAATTTGTTGGCACGGGTGCTCTTACACCGCGGGCCTGAAGGCGCCGCTCCCCGGACTAGAAGTCCGGGGCTTCCACCTAGAGGAACCGGATCCACGGAAGTAGCGCCGGCGTGACTGGCGTCAGGCATTACATCAATTGAAGGCGTCGATTGCGTCTGATACCATCCGCGTAATGGCCGAAGACACCAAACTCCGCGGAGAGGCCATCGACCGGTACGTCGGGGACTACCTCGGCAAGGCCGAAGTGGCCATCTACCACATTGTTGGGGTGCTCCTTGCGGTTACCGCTGTGGCGGCCATCGCCAGCGCTGGCCGCATGCTTTGGACCGGGTTCGCTCGCTGGACCCTCGCAACCGAAACGCTCCGCGTGCTCGATCAGTTGTTGATCGTTCTCATGGTTGTAGAGATTTTGCACACCGTTCGTATCTCCATCCGCTCGCACATTTTTCTCGCCATGGAGCCCTTCCTCGTCGTCGGCCTAATTGCCTCGATTCGGCGCGTTCTCATCATCAGCCTGCAGACGACTAGCCTCGCAAGGGAAGGGTGGTCCGCCGAGAGCGCAAGTATTTTTCACTCTTCCATGATTGAACTCGCGCTGCTTGTGGTTCTCATTCCAGTCTTCGTGTTCTCGATCACCCTCCTGCGTAGCCATGCCCCCAAGGAAAATATGGACTGAACTAGCGACGCCGTAGTGCACGCCTTGTGCCGGAACCTTCCTGGGGCGTTCGGCGTATCTTCAGGTAAAAGGAGCGGCAATTCATGTTTTGCGATAAATGCGGAACGCCTTTCACCTCCGGCGCGCAATTCTGCAGCTCCTGCGGAAAGGCGATTGGCGCAGCGCCCATCGCGGCTCCGGCTCCCGGCGCCCCGCCGGTTTCCGCTGGACGCGTTCAACGGCACATTCAGCTTCTGGCGACGCTTTGGCTGGTGAACGGAATTCTGCGCTTTGCGAAAGTCGGGTCGATATTCATAGCGGGACAAATGCTGCCTTATCTGACGGGTTGGGGATTTGGCGGGCGTTTCGCGAACTGGCCGTTCAACTTTCTGCCGTTCGGTCTCTATTCGATCGCTGGATTGCTGGCGGTCTTTGGCGTCGCGCATTTGGTCTTGGCTTGGGGACTCTTTCAGCGCGAGCCGTGGGCGCGAACGCTCGGCTTGGTCCTGGGATTCCTGGCCCTGCTGCGGCCCCCATTTGGCACGGCATTGGGCATTTACACCATCTGGGTGCTGCTGCCGGACCATTCCGGCCAGGAGTACCAGCGGCTGTCGCGGGCCTATTAGTGCAGACCCGCGAGAAGGTATCGACCGTGTATTCTCGGCGATTCAGGTGGAATCGTTTGGTGCATCGAACGCAGTTGCTGTTCAGTGTGACATTCCGTCATGAGCATGATCGTGATGCGTGGACCAAGGACCGAAAGCCGTGCCGATGATGATGGTGTCCTCGTCGGCAGCCATGGTGTGCTTCACGTTGGCTGGGACAAACAAGTAACTGCCGACCGGATAGGCCTTGAGGTGCTGGAGATCGATCGTGTCGCCGAAACTGACTTTTAGCGTACCCTTCACGACCACAACCCTTGCGTCCGAGCTGTGCCAATGATGCTCGTGGCGCCCCGCAGGAATGAAAGCTGCGTAGGTGAACGCTTCACCAGACGCATCGCTGCGACCCTCGAGTACAGCCCATTTCTGGCCGTCAGGGTCGACTTTCTGCCACTCGATCGTGTCGGCGTTCCAAGCCTGAGGAACCTTGGACTGCTGGGCGGCTGGAAGCGCCAGAAACGTGAGTTTCAAAAGCAACGCAATCATGAAATGCATTTCGTTCTCCTGTTGGGTACTGCGATTTGAGCCCATTGCCGCAACCAGACCAATTTAAAGTGCCGCGCTGATTCGGTTCTATCCGGATTGGTGCGCCAAATTGGAGGCTAGGGAGATGCCTGGCGCGGGCCTTGTTTGCCGGCGCATCGAGCTTCACGACTCGACCCAATGGTGGCGCTCAGAGATGAGTGAGGATAGACTCGCGGGACTTGTCGATTGCGTATGTGCCTGGAGGTTTTTGTGAAGGCGAAACGGCTGTTCTTCGTGGTGATGGTTAGTGCTTGCTTTGGAGGCATCAGGGCTGGCGCGCAGGAGCCGGCGGTGCTGCCGCTGGAGGCCGAGCCGCATCATCATTTGGCGCTGAAGAATGAATACGTGAAGGTGTATCAAGTTGAGGTGGCGCCGCATGATTCCGTGAAGTTGCACCGGCATGATACGGATGCGATTAGTTTGTCGCTGAGCGATTCGCTGGTCACTGTTCATTTTCCGGGAAAGGCGGACGTGCAGCAGAAACTGGTGCATGGGCAGATACGGTTGCAGGCGCGGGGGTATGTACATTCGACCTTAGTAGATGGAGATACGCCTTTCCGAAATGTCACGGTGGAGCTGTTGATGCCGCAAACGGGGAAGCAAAATCGCTGTGCTCAGGTCATTGCGAGCCAGCCGCTGAATTGTTCGATGGGGGCACAGATCGGCGGCTTGCGTCTCGGGGAGCCGCAATTTGAAACGGACCAGACTTACGTGGGCTTGGTCCGTGTGACGCCGCACGAGAGTGCGGTGATTGGAGTGCCGGGACGCGCGACGTTGATTGTGGCGCTGGACGATGGTGCAACACATGGCAGCGAAAATGGAGGAGAGAGTTCGCTGCATGCCGGCGATTTTGTGTGGCTCGGCAGAGACAAGGAGGGAGAGACGTTGAGGAATGACGGCAGCAAGGAAGTGAGACTTATTTCTTTCGCTTTCAAACCTGCAGACGGCGCATCCAGCTCCATCAGATGATAAAGCATGCCGGAACTGCCGGATATCGCCGCCTACATCAGCGCACTGGAACCACGAATCGTCAGGCAGCCGATCGCGCGCGTGCGACTGGCTAGTCCTTTTCTCCTGCGAACAGTACAGCCACCCATTACGAATGTGGAGGGACGCGTCGTACGCGAGCTGCGGCGAATCGGCAAGCGAATCGCGATTGGAGTCGAAGGCGATCTCTGGCTGGTGCTGCACTTGATGATTGCCGGCCGGCTGCACTGGCGACCCCGAGGAGCAAAGCTGGCAGGCCGCCAGAGTCTGGCAGCCTTTGATTTTGTCAGCGGCTCTCTTGTGCTTACGGAAGCGGGCACAAAGCACCGCGCGTCCTTGCATGTTCTCACTGGCGAGGGTTTGCGTTCGATCGACCCGGGAGGAATCGAGGTTTTCACGAGCGATCTCAGCTCGTTTCGGGACGCGCTAACGGCCGAAAACCGCACGCTGAAGAGGGCTCTTACCGATCCGCGCATACTGAGTGGCATCGGCAACGCGTACTCGGATGAGATCTTGTACGCGGCGCAACTCTCACCTATCACGCTCACGCACAAACTCAGCCCGCTCGAGTGGGAACGGCTTTTTGCCGCGACGCGTGACACGCTCAGACTGTGGGTAGATCGTCTGCGCGCGGAGGCGGAAGCTGGCTTCCCGGAAAACGTGACGGCGTTTCGCAAAGATATGGCGGTCCATGGACGCTATGGACAACCGTGCTTGCGGTGCGGAGAAAAGATTCAGCGGATTCGCTACGCGGACAATGAAACGAACTATTGCGCGCGATGCCAAACCGGTGGAAAGGTTCTGGCAGATCGCAGTTTATCCCGACTATTGGGAGCGGACTGGCCGCGCACGCTCGAAGAGCTCGAGGCTCTCAAGAAACGCTAGAAGTGAGAGCGCATCCAGATTCCTCTACTTGTCGCCACTTCCTTTGGAGAAGATCGGATTTTCGATTGTGCCGCCGATCCTGAAAGGGAACGTCAACTTGCCGTCTACGAGTTTGCCTCCTGAAAGACGGCCGAAGATGTTGGTGAACGTGCCTTGCTTGGTGGTGATTTGCGCGACGCCGCGATAGTCGAGTTCGTCGGAGCCTGAAACACTGACGCTTCCGGAGCCATCGACATCGACGCCGTAGCCATCAACATCGATCTTGGTGCTGGCGATATGCAGATTGGCAAGCTGCAAATCGGTGGAAATGAGATTAAACGAGCCGGGTTCATTTTTGGCGGGGCCGAGATCGTTGAAGTGCATCAACTTCATCAGATTCGCGTTGAGTTCGAGGCTGGGCACCGAACCGTTGCGCAATATTACGTGGCCAACTCCGCGCAGGCCCGCCAGCGGATGCGAGGAGTGCTCGATGTCTCCCACTAACGTCAAGTCTCCCGCCATTTTTCCGGTGATAGTGCCGCGGGCATTTCCAAATGCGGCGATAAGAGGAGCCATCTCGATTCCATGAAGTTGCGCTTTGGTCGCGAAGCTCGGGGTTTTTCCCGAAAGTCTGAAGATGAGCTCACCGTTCACCTTTCCGCCATACATTTCCGCTGTGACATTGCTGAAGAGCACCTGCCTTGCCTCGAGGCGGAGCTTGGCGTTTACATTTGTGGCGTGAACCGAGCCGAAATGCAGGCGGCTGGCCTTCAAAGTCCCCTCGCCGTCGACGGAGGACGAAGAAGGATTCAGAATTGCGTCGATATCCACATTCGTGAGTTCACTGGAGATGTCGTGAGATTCGAACAAAATGGGGCCCGGGGCGTCGGAAGGAAGAAGATTCGACGCGATCACCTCACCGCGCTTGATTTGTACGCTGGCAATCGGTCCAAAAGAAAAGACTTTTACGGAAGAGTTCGCTTGAGGCTTTTCGAAGTTCCAGGGGCCATCAGGATCTGAAATCAAATCGATGACGGGATTGTCCAGCACCAGGGATTTAATGACGATCTCGCGGTGCAGGAGCGCAGCCGCATCGAGGCCGGCATCGATCCGCGCGACCTTGACGACATAACCGGGCGGAAATAAAGGTGGATTCTTTACTCCGAAGGCGTCGACCTGAATCGCAAGAGGAAAGAAGGTGAGGCCCAGGCGTCCGATCTCAACCTGCTTTCCTGTTTTCTGTTGGAGATACGAGATTACCTGGGCGCGATAGCGATCGACGTTAATGAGAGCAGGTACAGCGAAGAGCAAAGCGGCGAAGAGTATCGCGACGACGATCAGAACAGTATTGCGGCGAATGGTCATGGCAGCGCGATCGGGACTCCATCGCGGAATTGCTGGTTGTGCTCCGCGGAAAGAGAAATCATACGACAGCGCGGCGGAGAGCTCCAATTTTTCAGGAGAAAAGCCTGGTACGGCCACCTGAAGGTGGCCGCTACACTAGCTCGCTTACTGCGCTTGCGAAGATTTTGGTGTGTTGGTCGATGTCGGCTGGCGTTGTCGCGGGGCACATTAGCGCCATGTTGTGGAACGGAGTTAGCAGGACGCCGCGATTCAGGGCGTAGAGGTGGAGGAAGCGCTCTAGCTCGAAGTCGGCGGCTGCGGCGGATTCGCCGCCGTTGCGTGGAGGTTTTGCGGCGAAGGTGTATTCGGCGCGGGCGCCGAGTTGCTGGACGTTCCAGGGGAGATTGGCGGCGCGGATGTGTTCGGCTACGCCGTCGGTGAAGCGCTTGGCCAACGGAATCATTTTTTCGAAGGCGGCAGGCGTGAGGACGTGCTCGAGCGTGGCCCTCATCGCTGCGAGCGAGAGCGCGTTGCCTGCGAGCGTCCCGCCGATGCCGCCTACGTCGCAATCTTCTAATTGAATGCGGGCCGAAATGCGCTGCGCGACTTCTTCCGTACAGCCGTACGTGCCGCCCGGAATGCCGCTACCGATCGGTTTTCCAAAGACTACGAAATCGGGATCGAGTTTCCATTCGCGGGTGCAGCCGCCCGGGCCGGCGCAGATGGTATGCGTTTCGTCAGCGATGAGGAGCGCGCCATAGCGGCGAGCGAGCTCGCGTGCGGCGCGCCAGTAGCCATCGCCGGGAAGGATGATGCCGACGTTGGTCATGGCGGGCTCGGCGAGGACGCAGGCGACGTCGTGATGCTTTAAAGCGGCTTCGAGGGCATTGAGATCGTTGAACTCGACTACGCGCGTGGTTTCGGCGGGATTTACCGGCGGGCCGATGTTGCCGCGGCGCGGGCCGACTACACCGTCGTGGAGGGAGACAACGGTCTCGTCTACCGTGCCGTGATAGCAATAGTGGAAGACGAGAATTTTTGGGCGCTGGGTGATTTCGCGGGCGATTCGAATAGCGAAGCGGTTGGCGTCAGTGGCGGTGAGGGTGAATTGCCAATAGGGGAGGCCGAAGCGGCGCTTTAGTTCTTCGCCTACCCACAGCGAATCTTCGGTGGGGAGCATGAGGGTGATGCCTTCGCGGACGCGGCGGGCGACAGCTTCGGCGACGACATCGGGGGAGTGGCCGGTCATCGCACCGGTGTCGCCGAGGCAGAGGTCGACGTAGTCGCGATTGTCCACGTCGGTGAAGTGCGCGCCTTTGGCGTATTTCACGAAGACGGGGAAAGCGCCGGCCCATTTTTTCATCCAATTCATGGGCACGCCGCCGAGGAGAGAAGATTGGGCGCGCTGGTACAGCGCGGCGGAGGCGGGATGTTCAGCGACGAAGCGGGTGGATTCTCGTTCATGGAGTACGTGAAGTTTCTTGCGGTCGATGGTGGTCATGGTGAATTTGGAGGAGACAAGATAATCGGAATGGGGAGAATGGGCAAGAAGGATTAATAGATCGGCCGGCAGGCTTCAAGTGGCCAACGAGCCATAATGTCCAGTAACCCACCTGCACCTTAAAGTGAAGGCAATCAGGCGCGCTGTAGCTTTCCGTAACCTGGCTTCGGGCCCGGAACAGCCTGGCGGCAAAGATATCAGGTGGGGTATTTCGACGAGATATAGTTTTGCAGGTGCTCGATGGTTTCTTCCTGCTCTGAGACAACCCACTTCACCAAGTCACCGATGGAGATAATGCCAAGCATTTTCTCGTTTTCCAGAATCGGAAGATGACGTATGCGGTTTCGCGTCATGATGTCCATGCACTCGTCGACGGCTTGGCGAGGGGTCACGAAAATCACTGGGCTCGTCATAATATCCCTGACCAGGGTGGTCCTCGAAGATCTGCCCTTGAGGATGACCTTCCGAGCGTAATCGCGCTCCGAGATGATGCCCACGAGTTTACCGTCCCAAATCACAAGCAAGGCCCCCACTGCCTTGTCGGCCATTCTTTCAATAGCCTCGTAGACCGTTTGATCCGGCGTGACAGACCAGACTTCACTGCCCTTGTGTTTCAGGACCGAGCCAACTGTGCCGCTGATTTTGATCATCGCCGGACCGCCCTTGTGAGGAAGTGCTCGGCCTATCGAGAGGGTTGGTGGAGCAAAAGTACTCTCTTGGCAAGGCGGAAGTCAACCTTGCGAGGCCGCAGACAGCGTCGGCAAACGCTGGACGTCGGAGACTATTGGAATTGATCGAGTTCACGGTCGACGTTTGTGGAGGCACTTACGTTGAGATCCTTCAACAATCCTTGCTGGATGGCGTCAGGATGACACCGCTCTACACGCAGCCGGAGAATTAGCGGAGGGCGTGGATTATTTCGCGGGCGGCGTTGGCACCGGAAGCGCCGGTTAGGCCGTTGCCGGGATGGGTGCCGGAGCCGCAGAGGAAGAGGTTGCGGATGGGAGTCCTGTAGCGGGCCCAGTCGAGGACGGGGCGCATGGTGAAGAGCTGGTCGAGGGCTAGCTCGCCGTGGAAAATGTGGCCACCGGTGAAGCCGTAGGAGGTTTCCAGATCTTGCGGCGTGATGACTTGCATGGCTTCAATCATGCCGGGAAGATTCGGCGCGTAGGTCGAGAGCGTTCTTACTACCGTGTCGCCGAGTTGCTTGCGGCGGTCTGCCCAATTCCCTTCCTTCAATTTGAATGGCGCGAATTGCACGTAGGCGGAGAGAACGTGCTTGCCTTCGGGCGCGAGTGTGGGATCCATGAGGGTGGGAATGGTTACGTCGAGATATGGTGCGGAGGAAAATTCGCCGTACTTGGAGGCGTCGAAGGCGCGCTCGAGGTAATCGATTTCAGGTCCAATATGGATGCGGCCGGAAAGGGCTTTGATGAAGCCATCGGAAGCGATGGCGTCGGTGAGTGCCGGGAAATTTGGGAGGCCGCCAAGAGCGAGATGAACTTTCGCTACGGTGCCGTTCGAACGGAAATTGCGGATACGCAGAGCGAACGTCGGATCGAGTAGAGAGGGGTCGAGAAGATTGAAGAAGGTGCGCTTGGGGTCGACGCCAGAGACTACGGCGTTGGCGGAGATTTCTTCGCCGTTGGCGAGGACGAGGCTAGTGACGGCGCCGTCTTTGACGCGAATGTGACGGACTTCGGCGTCGGTGCGGATTTCGGCGCCAGCTTGGCGCGCGGATTCGGCGAGGGCACGGGTAAGGGAGCCGAGTCCGCCGTGCGGGAAGGAGGCCGAGCCTACGGGATGTGGATCGGCAGCGGCGCGGAGAAGCAGAACGGTAGTGGAGCCTGCGGACCACGGGCCCAACGCGGTGCCGAATATGCCGCGCGCGGCGATAACGGCGCGGAGAAGCTCGGTGTCGAAGAACTCCGCGACGAAATCGGCGGCGGCCATGGGGCCCCAGCGAACGAGATCGAACATGCCCTTCTTGCCGAGACTGCGGATGCCGCGGCCCGTCTTGAGGAGATTCCAGAGATCTTCGGGCGAGGGGGAATCGATGGAGGGAGGCGTTGTGGCGAGTAGCTGGTTGAGAATCGGAAATAAATGCTCGAGCGTCTTGGCGAACTCAGCATATTTCGTGGCGTCTTTGGCGGAGAAGCGCGCGATGCCGCCCGCGGTTTTGGCGTGGTCGTTGTAGAAGAGGAGGGCTTTGCCGTCCGGCGTGGGAGCGAAGAGGCGCGGATTGGGGTGCAAGAGGTGGCATTGGAATTTTTCGAGCTGCATATCCGCAGCAATATCGGGACGGATGGGGCCGACGGTGTGCGCTAGCGTTGAGGCTCGAAAGCCGGGATGAAATTCTTCTGTGATGGCACCGCCGCCGACGAATTCGCGGCGCTCGAGGATCAAAGGCTTGAAGCCGCCTTTGGCGAGGTAGAAGGCGGTGACGAGCGCATTATGACCACCGCCGATGAGGACTACACGTTGTCCGATGGGCATAGTCAGTTTTTCTCGACCGGAGATGGAGAGGAGGCGACTTCGGCTGGTTGAGCAGCGCGTGCTACGGGGTGGGAGTTAGAGGATGATTTCGTTGAATTGGAACGCGCGGACTTGAAACCTTTGCTCCAGTCTTTGAGGATGACTTGGCTGGCGATGCGGCCGGGCGCGCCCATGATGCCGCCGCCAGGATGCGTAGCGGAACCGCACATATAAAGGTTGTCGACCGGAGTGCGATAGTAAGCCCACCCAGGAACTGGGCGGAGAAAGAAAAGTTGTTCGAGGGAGAGTTCGCCCTGGAAGATGTTGCCTTGGGTCAAGCCGAATTCGCGCTCGAGGTCGAGCGGCGTGAGGACTTGGCGGCCGACGATAATCTTTTTTATGTTGGGGGCATGCTCGGCGATGGTGTTCACGACGGTGTCGCCGAAGGCTTCGCGATGCTCATCCCAAGTACCTTGCGCGAGTTTGTAGGGCGCGTATTGCACGAAACAGGACATGACGTGCTTGCCCGGAGGCGCGACGCTGGGGTCGGTGAGACTGGGAATGACGATGTCGATGTAGGGCTTGCGGGAGTAACGGCCGTACTTGGCATCGTCGTAGGCGCGCTCCATGTACTCGATGCTGGGGGAGATGGAAATTGCTCCGCGCAGATGGGCGCCTTGGCCGGGCAGGCATTTGAAATCGGGGAGCGCGTCGAGAGCGAGATTCACTTTGCCGGAGGAGCCGCGGAATTTGTAGCGGCGGACGCTTTCGAGGAAGTCATTCGGGAGTTCATTGGGCGCGAGAAATTTCTCGAAGGTGAGATGCGGGTCGACGCTGGAGGAAACTACGCTGGCGGAAATTTCTTCGCCGGATTTGAGAGCAACGCCGGCAGCGCGACCGTTCTTTACGAGGATTTTGTCGACGGCGGCTTGTGTGCGGATTTCCACACCGAGTTCGCGGGCGGCTGCGGCGATAGCGTTGCTGATGGCACCGGTGCCGCCGCGGCTGAATCCCCAGGAACGGAAGGCGCCGTCGATTTCGCCCATGTAGTGATGAAGGAGAACGTAAGCCGTGCCGGGGGAGCGGATGCCGAGGAAGGTCCCGATGATGCCGGAAGCGGACATGGTGGCTTTGAGGACGTCGGTCTCGAACCATTGGTCGAGGAAATCGGCGGCACTCATGGTCATGAGCTGGATGAGGGTGTAGCGCTCGTCGGAAGAGAGATCGCGAAAACGCTGGCCGAGGAAGTAGAGGCGCTGGAGGTCACGGGGATGCAGGGTGGTAGGATCGGGCGGGATCATGGAGAGGATGGGCTTCACGAAGCGGCACATCGGGGTCATCATCTTGGAGAATTCGTCGTAGGCTTCGGCGTCGAGGCGGGAGTGGCGGCGAATTTCGCGCTGCGTGCGGGCGTGGTCATTCATGCGCCAGAGGTAGTCGCCGTTGTGCATGGGAGTGAAGGTGCCGTCGAGGGGGAGTATTTCGAGGCCGTGGCGAGGGAGATCGAGTTCGCGAATGATTTCTGGGCGCAGGACGTGACGGCGTTCGAGGACGAGGACTCTTTTGCCGGCTTTGGCGAGATAGGCGGCGTTGACCAGGCCGTTGTGGCCGCCGCCGATGACGATTGCGTCGTAATGCTGAGGCATGCAGTGAAACTCCGCACAAATCTCGCTAGAGATGCTGCTTATTACCGGAAGAGGAGACAGTTTACTGGGATGAGGCGATTGGGTACAAGGGGCTGCAGAAGAGAAAGATTTAACACAGAGTTCACTGAGGACGGAGCACAGAGGGCACAGAGAAGACGTTTATTAATCAGCGGTTCGCACCTATAATTCGCTGACGAAGGCTGAAAAGGAGAACACGTGCCGGTTGGGACTGCGTTTCATGAGCGGACTTTGGCGCTTTGCGAGAGTTTGAGTTATCGCGAGTGGTCGGGCTACTACACGGTGAGCGTGTATGAGATGCACCACGAGCATGAGTACAACGCGATAAGGAATTCGGCAGCGCTGATTGATATTTCGCCGTTGTTCAAGTATCGCGTGACTGGGCACGATGCTACCAAGTTCGTGAATCGCGTGATTGCGCGAGACATCAACAAAGTCGCGGTAGACCAGGTGATTTATTGCTGCTGGTGCGATCCCGAAGGGAAAGTGATTGATGACGGGACGATTACGCGGCTGGGCGAGAATGAATATCGGTGGACGGCTGCCGATCCGAGTTTGCGGTGGTTTCAGCAGAACGCGCTGGGGCTGGATGTAAAGATTGAAGACATTTCGGAGCAGGTGGCGGCGCTGGCGCTGCAGGGGCCGACTTCTGGGAAGCTGTTGCATGCAGTGACAGAGGCGAACATCGCGAACCTGAAATATTTTCGCGTTACGCGAGGGAAGATTGCGGGCGTTCCGGTGGATATTTCGCGGACTGGGTACACGGGCGACTTGGGATTTGAGATTTGGATGCCGTGGAAGGATGCGCTGCGCGTTTGGGACAAGTTGATGAATGAGGGAGAAGTGTTTGACATTCATCCAGCGGGGATGCTGGCGCTGGACGTGGCACGGATCGAGGCGGGGCTGATTTTGATTGAGGTGGATTACACCTCGAGCAAGAAGGCACTGATCGAGTCGCAGAAATATTCGCCCGCGGAGATCGGGCTGGGGAAATTGGTGGATTTGAAGAAAGATAATTTTGTGGGACGGGAGGCGCTGGCGGCGGAGGCGAAAAAGGGCGCGGCGCGGGCGCTGGTTGGGCTCGAGATTGACTGGAACGAAGTGGAGGCGCTGTACGAGCAGATGGAGATGGCGCCACAGGTACCGAGCGTGGCATCGCGCGTGGCCGTGCCTGTATATCGAGCTGGAAAGCAGGTGGGGAAGGCAACTTCGACGACGTGGTCGCCGACGTTGAAAAAGATGATTTCGCTGGCTTGCGTGAAGCGCGAGCACTCGGCGGTGGGGACGATGCTGGCGATGGAGATGACGGTGGAGGCGGTGCGGCGGACTGTGTCTGCGAAGGTGGTGGCGACACCGTTTTTTAATCCACCGAGGAAGACGGCGGTGCCGGTGGGGTAGGAACGTGGGTCGTGACTCGTGACCTGTGACTCGTGACTCGTGTGAATCCTCAGGCTGGGCTTAATTCAGTAGTAAAACCATACCTCTTGTCGGGTATCCCTCGCAGCGTAGCCAAGATTTATCACATGCAAATGCACTTAAAAGCTGCGGTGCCCCGCTTATTGGTTTAGGCGGTTGTATTTTTTCAGGACGGCACGAAGACGCTCGTGGGGGAGGGCGATTACTTTGTGATTTTCGATGCCGGTCATGGTTTCGGCGGCTACCATGGCGTTGATGACGGCTTCTTCGGTGGCTTGGACGGTGGCGACGAAGACGGGTTCGATCATGTCATTGGGCAACATTTTTAAATCGACGACGCGATCGGTGGCGGCGGCGCCGGAATTGGCGGTCGAAAAGGCGATGAAGATGTCGCCGGAGCCGTTGCCGGAGATGCTGCCGTCGCGACCGAGGCCGAGAGAGACGCGGCGCGCCAGCCGCTTGAGTTGATGAGCGACGAGCGGAGCATCGGTGGCGACGACGACGATGATGGAGCCGCGATCGGCTTCGGCAAAAGACGTGGAGGCGTAGGCTGGATCCTCGGGAATTTCTTTCCCCACCGGAACACCGGCGATGCGGAGATTTGGACGCGAGCCATAGTTGCATTGCACTAGCACGCCGACGGTGAAGGCGCCGGCCTTCGATTCGATCTTACGAGACGACGTGCCGATACCACCTTTGAATTCATTGCAGATCATTCCTGTGCCGCCGCCGACGTTGCCTTCCTCCACCGGACCGGATTTCGCGGAGTCGATGGCGTGGAAGGCGTGCTCGGGTTTGACGTGGAAGCCATTGATATCGTTGAGCCAGCCATCCCACGTTTCGGCGACGACGGGCAGCGACCACCAGTAGCCGGTGGGATCAGGTTGGCCGTGCGCTACGCGCCATTGAATGACCGCGTCGCGGACGACGCCGACGCTGTGCGTGTTGGTGATCATCACGGGACCCTCGAGGAAGCCGGACTCTTCGACCCAAGTGGTGCCGGTCATTTCGCCGTTCCCGTTCAGGGACCACCAGCCGGCGAAGACGGGGTTGCTCATAGAATCCTTGCCGCGTGGGAGGATTGCGGTGACACCGGTGCGCACGGGCCCCTTGCCAATTTGAAGTTTTCCTTCACCGGAGATGAGCGTAGTGTGACCAACCGTGACGCCGGGAATGTCGGTGATGGCGTTAAGCGGGCCGGGCGTGCCATCGAACGGGACACCGAGATCGCGGGCGCGGGGCTTTGCGACCGGCCTTTCCTGGGCGTTTGCCGATGCGATAAGAGAGGTAAGACAGATAAAAACCAAGGCACGGCACAGAACATTGCGCATGATTTTCGGCTCTCCCAAGGTGAATTAAGCAAAAGGCGCCCGACTCCCGTCGAGACTCAGGGCAAGCAGAAGGCGGCCGCTACAACAGCGTGAGTTGAACGAACCGCACTACGTTCACAGAAAGCAGCGGTGCATTCAAGTGGGAAAAACTTTTTGCAGCGCAGAATGCAATGCACGCGCAATCAACCGGCATTCGTGTGGCGTAATGACGAAGGGAGGTGCGAGGAGAATGTGGTCGCCGTTGATGCCGTCGACGCAGCCTTGCGTTGGATAGGTGAGGACGTTTTCGCCGAGGGCGGCATGACGGATGCGCTCGGCGATGTTCTGTTCTTTTGGAAAGGGCTCGCGCGTGGCTTTGTTTTTTACGAATTCGATGCCGAGGAGGAGACCAAGTCCGCGGATTTCGGCCACATTCGGGTGAGACTGCAGCGGGGATAATTCGGTGCGAAGAATTTCTGCGGCGGGCTTCACGCAATCGAAGAGATTGCGCGATTCGATGTAATCGAGGACGGCATTGCCCGCGGCGGTGGAGACCGGATGGGCTTGATAGGTGAAGCCGTGCTGGAAGGCGCCGGAGCCGCGTTCGAATGCCTCGATGACACGCGGGGCGACGAGTACGGCGCCAAGGGGCGCGTAACCGCTGGCGATTCCCTTCCCTACTAGAATGATATCGGGCTCGACGTTCCAGTGCTGAATGGCGAACGGCTTTCCCGTCCGGCCCATACCGCTCATGATTTCGTCGGCAATGAGCAGGATGCCGCGCTTGCGGCAGATTTCGTTGATGCGCTGGACGTAGCCGTCGGGAGGGACGGCTGCGCCGAGGGTCGCGCCGACGACTGGCTCGAATATGAACGCGGCGACAGTTGGGGAGTCATTCGCGTCGAGGAAATTATCGAGATCATTTGCGCAGGCGATGCCGCAGTCGGGGAATTCTTTGTCGAAGGGACAGTGGTAGCAGAAGCAGGGGGCGATGTGTCCCCATTCGGCGAGCAGCGGCTGATATGGTGTGCGACGGCCAACGTTGCCGCTGACGGTCATGGCGCCGAGAGTGCTGCCGTGATAGCTCTGGCGACGTGAGACGACACGATAGCGCGAGGGCTGACCACTTTCGAGATGGAATTGACGCGTTAATTTGATCGCAGTTTCCGTGGCTTCGGAACCGCCCGAGGTGAAATAGACGCGGCCGCCGCGAAAGCTCGCCGGCGCGAGCGCGAGTAAACGCTTGGCTAATTTTTCCGCCGGCTCGGAGTGAAATTGCGTGGTGTGCGCGAAGGCGATTCGCGAGGATTGCTCTGCCATGGCGCGGCCAATTTCGGGGACGCCGTGGCCGATGCTGACGACAGCCGCCTGACCATTCGCATCGAGGAAGCGGCGGCCGCTTTGCTCGATGATCCAGCAGCCTTCGCCGCGGACCGCGAGTGGATACTCCTTGCGGAAATTTCGCGGGAAGAGCGCGGAATTTGAGGGCATGACGATAGCGAATTGTAGCAGAGGGAAAATTCGGATGGAGGCAAGGATTCACGATTGTGCCGAGCTTGGGCGTAGCAATGGTGCAGCCCTACGCAAGCAAGAAAGCGTGATAGGCTGACGCACGTTTTTCGGATGCCAGGTGCGGCTCGTGGCGGAACAAAATCACGGATTGGTACGAACGATTGGGCGATGGAGCTTGGCGGCTCTGATGCTCAATACCATGATTGGAGCGAGCATTTTTGGGCTGCCTTCGTTGATTGCCGCGCGACTTGGGCGATGGAGCCCGATCGCTTATTTCATCGCGTTTGCGGGCGTGGCAGTGATCGCGGCCTGTCTGGCGGAAGTGGCGTCGTATTTTCAGGAAGCCGGCGGGCCATATCTATACGCGCGCGAGGCTTTTGGGCGATTCGTTGGAATTCAGATCGGATGGCTCACGTGGTTATCGCGCATTTCTGCTTGCTCGGGTGTGGCGAATCTTTTCATTACGTATCTGACGTCGTTTGTGCCTGCGGCGAGAAAGTCGTCGGTGCGGGCCGGTGTGCTGATCGTGCTGATTGGACTTTTGGCGGCGGTTAACTATCGCGGAGTTACGGACGGAAAGTGGCTGAGCAATTTTTTTACGGTCACAAAGGTCTTGCTGCTCACGCTCTTCGTTACGGCGGGAGTCACGGCGCTGGCGATGCATCCGGGAATTCGCGTAACTCCCGCGGAGGTGCCGGCGGATGCCAGAGACTGGTTTGCGGCAGTGCTGCTGATGGTCTACGCATATGGAGGATTTGAGGCGGCGCTCTTTGCTTCTGGCGAGGCGAGCAATCCGCGCAAGGATGCGCCGTCCGCGCTGGCGATCGCGCTGGTGACGGCGACGTTGCTGTACGTTGCGGTGCAGTACGTGGTGATTTACACGCTGGCGAATCCGGCGGCGACGACCAAGCCGGCGGTAGATGCGGCGAAACAATTCCTGGGACCTGTGGGGGTATCGCTGGTGGCGGCAGGCACTTTGGTTTCGGTATACGGCTACCTGAGCGCGAATATGCTGCACACGCCGCGCGTGACGTTTGCGATGGGGGAACGCGGGGACTTCCCTGCTCTCTTTGCGAAAATTCATCCGCGGTTTCGAACGCCGCACATTTCGATTTTAGCGTTTGCGGCGCTGCTGCTGGTGTTTTCGCTTTCGGGGGATTTCCGGTGGAACGCGACGCTTTCGGCGGTGGCGCGGCTGTTTATGTACGGGGCCGTGGCTGCGGCTTTGCCGGCATTGCGACGGAAAAGACCCGGCGGAGCGACTTTCCGGTTGCCGGGCGGTACGGGGTTTGCTGCGGTCGCCCTGGTCTTTACTGGCTTGCTGCTGACGACTGCGCGGTGGGGCGAGTTTGCCGTGGTGTTCATCACATTTGGGATCGCAGCGGCGAATTGGTTTTGGGCGCGAGGACGAAAAGCGAAGTAATGAAGTAATGAGGTAAGGAAGCAAAGAATACCTACGGTCGCGTTGGTTCTTCACGGGCCTTCTTTACAGGTATTCTTGGAAACTGTGCGGAATCGTGACAATATCCACGGTTCGGTGTCTTCAACGGCGAATCACCTGCGAAAGCGAGAAAAGATGATGATGCGTATCGTTTTGCGGAGCGGCCTTGTGGCTGCCGGGCTGGTTTTGTGCTGTGCGGCGAGTGCCTTGTCACAAGAGGCGGCGAAGCATGCCGTCACATTTGACGACATGATCCAAATGCATCGTGTGGGCGACCCGAAGATTTCCCCGGATGGAAAGTGGGTGGCGTATGCAGTGTCGACTCCGGACATGCACGCAAATCGAGGCGCGAGCAACATCTGGATTGTCCCCACGGGCGGGGGCGAGGCAATGCAGCTTACCCAGAGCGGGCATGATTCTTCGCCTGCGTGGTCGCCGGACGGAAAGATGATTGCGTTTTTGTCGTCGCGGGAAGGCACTTCGCAGGTGTACGTGCTGAACATGGAAGGCGGCGAGGCGCACGCGGTGACCCATTTATCGACGGGAGCGGATTTAGTGAAGTGGTCGCCGGACGGAAAGACGATAGCGTTTACGTCGTCGGTGTACCCGGATTGCAAGGACGATCCATGCAACAAGAAGCGCGACGAGGAGAAGGAGAAAAGCAAGGTAAAGGCGCGTGTGTACGAGCAGCTTTTGTACCGTCATTGGGATCACTGGTTTGAGGGCAAACGCAGCCACCTGTTTGTTGAACCGGCGGACGGCAGCGGCGAAGCGCGTGATTTGAATGCCGGGGCAAATTACGATGTGCCTCCCGACCAGCGGGGAGGTGTTGACGATATTAATTTCTCGCCGGATTCCAAGGAAATCTGCTTCACGGCGGTGACCGACAAGGTGGAAGCCATCAGCACGAACGGCGATCTCTTCCTCGTGCCGGTGGCGGGAGGCGAGGCGAAACGCATCACCACGAATCCGGCCTTTGATGGCAATCCGGTGTACTCGCCGGATGGGCGGTTCATTGCGTATCACGCGCAGCGTACGCCGGGATATGAGTCGGACCGCTGGCGCGTGATGTTGTACGACCGGCAGAGCGGCAAGGTCGAGAACCTCTCCGAAGGATTTGACCGCAGCGCGAATGAGCTTACTTGGTCAGCGGACAGCAAGACGATTTTCTTCATGGCAGAGAACGAGACGCTGCAACCGGTGTATGCCATGGCAGCGCGCGTTGGGGCGGAGCCGAAGAAAGTTATCGCGGAAAGTTTCAATACGGGTTTGACGATGAGCGGCGATGGAAAGACGCTGACATTCGAACGCAGCAGCTTGATGATGCCGGCGGAGGTGTTTGTCGCGGACGGCGCCGGCTCGGGGGTGCGGCAACTCACGCACCAGAATGAATCGATCCTGGCGAAATTGGATATGAATGCGCCGGAAACGTTTTGGTTTGAGAGCGCGGACGGCACGCGTGTACAGGCGATGATGATTCGCCCGCCGCATTTTGACGCGACAAAGAAGTATCCATTGCTGGTGCTGCTGCACGGCGGGCCGCAGACGATGTGGGCGAACTCGTGGGGTTATCGCTGGAACGCGCAGGTATTTTCGGGTGCCGGCTACGTGACGCTGATGATCAACCGGCGCGGGTCGACTGGGTATGGACAGAAATTCACGGATGAGATTACGAATGATTGGGGCGGCAAAGCATACGTGGACGTGATGAAGGGCGTGGATACAGTATTGGCGAAATACAAGTTCATCGATAGCACGCGGATGGCCGCGGCGGGCGGCTCTTACGGCGGGTACCTCGCTGATTGGATAGCGACCCACAGCGGACGCTTTAAAGCGATCATCAGCCATGCGGGAATTTACGATAAGTTTTCCATGTATGCGACGGAGGAGTTGTGGTTTGAAGAGCACGATATGGAGGGCACGCCGTGGACGAATCCGGAGAGTTATCGAAAGTGGGCGCCGCTGACGTACGCGGCTGAGCTAGGCAAATTCAAAACGCCGACGCTGGTGATCTGCGGGGAGCGTGATTATCGCGTGCCGTACACGCAATCGCTGGAATTTTTCAATACGCTGCAGAGGCAGGGTGTGCCATCAAAGCTGATGGTGTTTCCAGATGAGGGACACTGGATTTTGAAGCCGCAGAACGCGCAGTTTTGGTACAAGACGTTCTTTGATTGGCTGGGGCAGTGGATAAAATAGCCGGCCGTCAAGAGACGTGGCTCAGCCTGAATGGCCGCAAATGTCACGCGAGCAGTCGCTGAACCGAGCGGCGCAAGAAGCGGAATAGATGGAAGAGAAGGAATCCCGCTAGCACGATTAGGAACGCCACGATGACAATGGTCGCGGTCGGATGGACCGTGGCCATCCAGGTGAGCCAGACGGCGAGAGCGTCCTCTCCCAAGCTGAGAAGCCAGTTGCTGAAAGGCTCGGGACTGGTATTGACGGCGGCGCGGGTGCTAGCTTTCGTGCTGTGGGAAGTAAGGGCCACGCCGCCAGCTAGAAGCGCGGCACTCCAGCGCCACTCCGGCGGAGCCGCAATCGTCGCGCTGTACGCAAGAAGCGCCGCGGCGGGTGGACGGATCAAGGTGTGGACGGCATCCCAGATGGTATCGACGTAGGGAATTTTATCGGCGAGAAATTCAATCACATAGAGTGCTAGAGCGATTCCGAGAACCCACGGATGCGAGAGAACTTGCAGCGAAGCGGGCAAATGGATGACGCCGTAACGCTCAAGAAAGCCTAACGTCGCAATGGTGGCGTAGAGATTCAGGCCGGAAGAAAATCCGGCGCCGAGCGCGAGGCCGAGGGTTTGCAGCGGGTTCACAACCTACATGTTAACAGCGCCGGCGAATCGGGAGGGTCGTAACTCTCCACCCGCGCTAGCTCTGAAGCGCACCGGCTTTGCGCAACTGGTCCTTCATGCCGGCCCAGCTCTGACGAGAGGATTCCTCCGGAGTGCCTGCACCTCGCCAGTGGGTTTCCAAGCTAACGGTGTAATGATAGCCGTCGCGCTTAAGCGCGGTGAATTGCCCAACCCAATCGATTGCACCCGCCTCCATCGCAGCCCAGGCTGGCTCGCCAGTATCGTCACCTTTGGCGATGCTCTTGATGTCCTTACAGTGGCAATGGCCGATGCGATCTTTGGGCAGGAGATTGTAGCCTCCGGGGTAAGGAGTTTCCCCGCGCGCTGCGGCATTGCCCGGGTCCCAATTGAGCATGAAGGAAGATGACTGCACGGCGGCGAGAGTGTGCGCGGCTTCGGCACCGGTCGCGGTGTTGCAGGCGAATTCGTTTTCCAGGATGAGGATAATTCCCTGCTTGCCGGCCGCGTTCGCGGCTTCGAGCAATTTCGCGTTCATTGCGGAGCGGTGCGGGGCAGGATCTTCGAGCCGCCAGAAATCAAAGCAACGTACGCGGTCCGTGTGAAACGCTTTGGCCAGGGCGATGCTGCGCTCGAGAACTTCGCCTTGCTGGTCGTAGGTGAAATCGGCGTTGAACTGCGCGCCCTTAGGGCTATATTTTGATTTGGGAGCGCCGGGCCAGTCCACCTTGAAGAGCGGGCTGGCGATATCGGTCACGTGGACCTTGTATTTCTCCAGAATGCGGCGCGCTTCGGCGACCTCCGAAGCATCAAGGCTGAGGATGTTTTTGTTCCACATGCTCCGCAGCTCGATCCACTCCATGCCAAATTCGCGGGAAGCGACTTCGCAAGCGCGGCCGAAATCCTGGCCGAGTTCATCGTTGATAACAGCAATCCGAAATGGAGAGTTCATACCGTCAGTCCCAGCTTTTCCTGGAGATATTCCTTGTTGTTTGCGGCAGCTTCTTTAGGACTGTGCGTATTTTGGGGAACGTCGTCGAGTTCGACGACCGCCCATCCGCGGAAATTGACTTTATGCAGAGCTTCGAAAACGGCGGGGACGTCCACCAAGCCTTGCCCCAGCTCGACAAAGCGATAGGAGTGTTGCGGATCCTTGCCTTCCGGGAGGCGCTCGACGTCTTTGATGTGCATGAAGAGCAGACGATCACCGAATTTCTCGATGGCTTTCACGGGGTCGCCGCCACCTTGGAAATAGTGCGCGATGTCCAACTCCAGCTTGGCATAGCGCGGATCCGAGGCGGCCATGATTTGATCGAGCTCTTCGGGACGCTCGCCGAGTGAACCCATGTGATTGTGGTATCCGAGCTGAATTCCAAGGTCCGCTGTGCGCTTCCCAAGTTCAGTGAGGGCTTTACCCAATTGTTTGTAGTCGGCCGGAGTCACGGCGCGATTCTTGGGACGACTATCGATCACCTGCAGATAGAGCCCGCCCGCATCGCGCAAAAATTTGGCGTGCGCGGTGTGCTCGGCGATGCTCTTCTTTGACACGGCGGGATCGCTAAGCAGGTTGCCGCTGGAAAGCGCCACGAACTTCAATTCGCGCTGGCTAAGCAGATCGCGCACCGCGGCGGGACTGCCAAATTCGGCGATGCTGTTGGAGCGCAACTGTATGCCGTGAAAACCGACGGCGGCGATATCGTCGATGGCCTGGCGATCATTGCCGCCCCAGGTGATGGCCGCATAGCCGAAATGGATTTCTGAAGGCGCAGGCGCGATGGGCGTGTCGAAGTGCGACAAGTCCATGGGCGGGTACAGTCGTTCGCGTGCGAGTAGGGTGTTGCAGGGAAATGCCGAGGCTGCGGCCAGCGCAGTCATCGCGCCAAGAAATTCGCGTCGCGGCATGCGATGCGTCATGAGTCCTCCTGCTGTCTGTTTCAATAAGCAACATCTCAGCCGATTCTCAACGGCACCGAAGAGGCGTAACCCTCAGGATGCGCGCGCCGCCAATCCCACGCACTGCGCACGATAGACTCCAGCGTGGGGAATTGCGGCTCCCAACGCAAATCGCGCTTGATACTGTCCGAGCCCGCCACCAACACGGCCGGATCCCCGGGGCGCCGCGCCACTTCGCGCGCGGGAATCGGATGCCCGGTTACGCGGCGAACAGTTTCGACAACTTCGCGAACGCTAAAGCCGCGACCCGTGCCGAGATTGTAGATGAGCTTGTCGCGCTCGCGCAACGCGTCCAAGACCAGAATATGCGCGCTGGCCAGGTCACTCACGTGAATGTAGTCACGGATGCAGGTGCCATCAGGAGTGGGGTAGTCGGTTCCGAAGATGGAGATGTATTCGCGCTTTCCGAGCGCCACCTGCAGCGTAAGGGGAATCAAGTGCGACTCGGGCACATGATCCTCGCCCAGATGGCCAGCGGCTCCCGCCGCGTTGAAGTAGCGGAGGCAGGAGTACTGCAGGCCATGGACGCGGTGAAACCAAGCGAGCATTTGCTCGACTAGCAGTTTCGATTCGCCGTAAGCGTTCGTGGGGCGAAGCGGATCGGTTTCTTCAATGGGCGTGCGATCGGGCGTGCCGTAGAGCGCCGCCGTGGAGGAAAACACGAAGCGTCGCACCTTGTGCGCCAGCATTGCCTCCAACAGCGTGAGAGAGTTCACCGCGTTATTGCGAAAATACTTTTCGGGAGCCTGCATGGATTCGCCGGCTTCGATGAATGCCGCGAAGTGCATGACGGCATCGATGCGGTGCTCGTGAAAAATGCGATCGAGAGCAGTCCGGTCGGCGGTGTCCGCAACGACCAGCTTTGCGCCGGCGGGGACAGCTTTCTTGCTGCCGTGCGAAAGATTGTCGCAGACGATGACGTCATAGCCCTTGGCGAGAAGTTGCGAACTGACGACACTCCCGATATACCCGGCTCCTCCGGTAACAAGTACGCGATCGGCCATGTGCCTTTGTCCCTTTGTGACGCAAAAATTGTGAGCTTCTCTGAAAGCGCAAGGATTACACCAAGAATCGAGCGCGAGCGCCAGCACGCATCCGAATGATTGTTCAACCGTAGTGTTAGTCGCCCGGAAGCCGCCGAACTTGCGCAATCGCCGCATGCAGCGCGCGCAATACGCCATTGATCTCATCGGCGCTCTGGTATTTGCGGCGTGGCCAGAAGAAGCCCTTCAGCCCATCGCCCTTCTTGCGAGGAACGATGTGCACGTGAAAATGCGGGACGCTCTGGCTGACACGATTATTGGAAGCTACAAATGTCCCTTCCGCATGCATGCCCAGCTCGACAGCGGCGGACAGCATTCGCACATTGGCGAATAGGGGAGCGAGGAGAGAGTCAGGCAGGTCTTGGATGGCTTCGAAGTGGCTCTTGGGGATAAGCAGGCAATGGCCAGGAAATAAAGGGCGATGGTCGAGAAAAGCAATTGTGTGCTCGTCCTCAAAAACGCGAAAACCGTCGTCATGGCGCACAATTTTGCAGAAGGCGCAGTTTTCGTCGAAGCTGGGAACTTGCGTGCTCATTTGCGGCCGGGAGGAATCAGTTTGTGGTAAGGACGCATCAGGCCAAAGCAGAAAATAAGAGATTCTTCCATTTGGGAATGTCGAGGCTCCAGCACACGTGGACCTTGCGCTCGCGGTCGATGGAATTCGCCCAGACGTCTCTATTCCTGGAGTCGGTGGCGACGTCCAGTCGATCTACAAGAGTCATGCCGCGCGTGAGTTCGCTGGAGGTTTCAATTTCGACGTAATGCTGGCTGGAGGAGGTGCACAGTGCGGGATTCAGCGCGATGCCCATAGCCACAGGGTCAGGCAGCGACATACCTCTTTGGCCAGTCTGTTTAAAGAATGCGTCTACAGCGGTGCTGTTGCAGCGGACCGCGAATTCCGCGACAGAATTTTTCAGTGCGAGCACGCGTTCGATGTCGTACTGATCGAGGACCGCGTCTCCGCGGCACAACTGCCAACCCACCATTTCCACGGGCAGTCCGGACCGAAATACAATGCGGGCGGCCTCTGGATCAACCCAGATGTTGAATTCCGCCGCAGGAGTCACGTTCCCCTCGCAGCAAGGCGCGCCGCCCATTACGACGCAGCGCTTCACCGAAGTCGCGAGTTTGGGCTGGCGCAGCAAGGCCATGGCCAAGTTGGTCAGGGGACCCAGCGTGACGATCTCGATGCCCGGATTTTCCCGAGCGGTTTCAATCAGCGCGTCCACCGCATGACGAGGTTCGGCGCGGCGCTTTGTAGGCTTATACCCGTGATCACCCAGGCCATCGGCTCCGTGGAACCAATCCGCGATTTCTAGCTTTCGCAAGAGCGGAGCTTCCGCGCCGGAATAAACCGGGACATTCGCGCCGCAGAGTTCCACCGTGAATAAGGCGTTGCTTGTAGCCTGCGCGACGGAGACGTTGCCGGCAACCACGGTTATTGCGGCAACGCGGACTTCGCGCGACCGAAGCGCCATAATTAACGCCACGGCATCATCGGAAGCGGTGTCGGTATCAATTAGGAGTGTTCGTGTCATCTAGGCAGCGCCGCCAGCCAATTTAGCGCTGCCCAGTGTGAACCTTTTGCGTCGTTCCATCCAGGAGTTTCTGCGTGCCGCTGCTTATCGAGCGCGCTCAATCAAATCGGATACCCCAAGCAATGCGCTATCATTTGGATGTGCAAGGCCTTCCAAAAACGCGAAAATCGAACAGCGCTCTGCCGCCCGCAAAACGTATATTCCTTCTTTCGCCGGCGAACGCCGCCGGCAAGCGCGCTCAGTTGCTCCTTCGAGACGCCGCCACATTTGCATTAGCGGAGCGGCTGCGCGATGGGGGGCTGTCGCTTGGGGAGGCGTTCAGCTTCATCAGCGGACTGTATTTTCGCGGCAAGCTGGCATACGCCAGTATGTTCGCGGCTCCTCCCAACAAAGCACCCGGAGTTTTGGTGATCACTGCTTGCGGAGGACTGATGTCGCCCGCCGCACTCCTTACACGGACCCAACTTTGCGAGATTTCGGCCGCACCGGTCGAAGCGTCAGAACCGCGGTACCGAGTTCCCTTAGAGCGCGATGCACGGCGTCTTTACAAGCAGGCGAGCGACGATTGCGAGATTGTTTTACTGGGCAGCGTCGCGACGCCAAAGTACGTGGAGCCCTTGCTGCCGATTTTTGGGAAGCGGCTGGTTTTCCCCGCGGATTTCGCCGGACGCGGCGACATGAGCCGGGGCGGACTGATGCTGCGGTGCGTGCGTCAGGGAGTGGAGCTCAATTATGTTCCGATTGTCAGTGCCGAGCGGCACGGCCCCAGGCCCGCTAAGCTTGATGCGCGTCCCATCTCTTAGCCAGCAAATAGTAAGGGATACTCATCCCCAGCGCTGCAAAGTATTCGTCGTGCGTGTATCGAAACCCAAGTTTCTCGAGCACCTTCTTGGAGTTTGCATTGCCGGGATGATGACCGGCAGACAATCCCTTTGCACCAATCGTCTCAAACGCGTAGTCGATTGCTGCCCTGGCGGCCTCTAACGCCAGCCTTCGACCCCAATACTTCGGCCGCAAATGGAAGCCCAATTCATGTATTTTGTCCTCCAGACGGTATGGTCGGAGGCCGCAGCAGCCCACGTGTTCGTTGTCGGACAGCAAATGGATGGGCCAGTATTGAAACTGGTGAATATTCATCCTGTCGATCTCACGGTCCAATCTCTCGCTGATTTCTTCGTCGGAAAAAGGCCCGCCGAAAAAGCGTGTGACTTCCATATCGCCCCAGAGTTCGCGCGCCAATGGCAGGTCATCTCTCGTCCAGCATCGAAATCCAAGCCGTGCACTTTTCAAAAAATAAGGCTCGGGGACCGCGCTAGCCATCAAATCGCTCCTGAAGTCCGTGAAGAATTTCGCAACCGAATAAATAACCGGCCGGCCCTCCGCACTTGATTCACGCAGAGGGAAACGAAAATCTTACTCTACGAAGCGAGACAGCAGTACTATCGTCAAAGGCCTAAGTAGCTTTTTGACGCCAAAAATGTTCTAAAATCGGATTAGCAGACAGTGCGCCCGTAGCTCAGCTGGATAGAGCGTCTGCCTTCTAAGCAGAGGGTCGGGAGTTCGAGTCTCCCCGGGCGCGCCACTTATCTCTCTTGAATCAAGCATTTACAGACATTTCCATTTCAACTTTGTTTTCTATTTTCGGTCCATTCGGTCCAACAACGGGTTTTTCAACTGGAAGTTCAAAACCCAAGCCCGCCTTTTCAGCGACCTCTTTGCGGAATTCCACGTCGTGTCTGATCGTGTCGTACAGACCGGACATATCTTCT
>WNFR01002228.1_pt1 | contig 40612 bp, 37 predicted proteins | sample 5400221 | NCBI WGS metagenome assembly WNFR01 (sample SAMN13153357, study PRJNA577476) | soil metagenome | isolation source: 40 cm soil under Madrone tree | place: USA:California | collected 2016-06-14 | reverse complement strand
GAGCGTGCCGATGGGCACCATGCGAGCGGCGGTGAATTCGTCCTGCAGGTGATGCGCGAGCTTGGTGAACTCGTCGATGTCGCCCTCGACGCGTCCGATGTAGCCTTCGAGCTGGGTCAGAACTTCGTTGACGTCGGCGGAAATTTCCGCCATGGAGCGCGAAAGGATATTGACGTCGTCGTAGCGGTCCATTTCCAATTCGCTGAAGTCGGACCAGAACGAGGTATCGCCGGCCGCGGCGCTGCTGAGCCTCTGCGGGGTGGTCGCCGGAGTCCAAGGCCCGGGATTTCGCGAAGAGCTGACGCGATTGAACTCGTACTTTTCCTGGAACTCGGAAACCTTGCCGTGCAGGCGCTCCTTGGAAAAGCTTAGGGTGTCGACGAGTTTTTCAAGCTCCGCAACACGGCCAACCATGCGTGTGCGGTTGATGACCAGTTCGCCGACCGTGTTCATCATGCGGTCGAGGCGTTCCAGCGCGATGCGTACGGATTTTGTGGCATTGGCTCCGGCGGGATGCTTGCCGGGCTTGTGGGTCATTGCAGGCGCTTGTGCTGCGCCTTCATGGTCCGCAGCTGCTGTTTCGTCAACGATTGATTGCGCATCCTCGAGCTCTTCTTGCTCCGGCGGCGCGAATTCCGCGATGCGGCCAAGCAGCGAATCAACTTCGGCGCGCATTTCGGATTCGTCAGCCCACTGGCGATGCAGCGTTTTTTTCAATACGTCGACGGAGGCGAGGCAGAGATCGACGACCGCAGCGGATGGCTCAATTTCGCCATCGCGGAGCCGGCCGATCAGATCCTCCACGCGATGTGCTATGCCGCCCAGACGTTTAAGCCCGACTTGCGCAGCGGAACCCTTCACGGTGTGAATCGCGCGGAAGAGGCGATTGATCTCTTCGGGATTATTGTTGCCCTCCAGGGAGATCAGGCAATCGCTGACCACTTGCAAATGTTCTTCGGCTTCCGGCTGAAAGAATTCGAGAATCTCGTCGGGAACTTCGTCGTCGGCGGGCAGCGCATCAAAGTAGGAGCCGGTGGATGCTTCTTCGTGTGCTTCCTGCGCGTGCTGCTCGATGGCCTGCTCGGTAATGCGCTCCTGCCCATAGTTCAAGGGCGCCGGCTCGGCTGGAAACGCGAAGCGATAGCGTTCCTTGAAAGCGGCGATGTCTTCGATGCTTTCCTCGCCCGTGTCGCTGATCTCCAGCAAATCGGCTTCAAGGACGGAAATTCCATCGGACAGAAATTCCGTGAGCGGACCGTGCAAGTCGTCTCCCAGCGTGGCGTTCAGCGCATACTGGAAGACATGGGCCAGTTTGCCCGCAATCTCCGAGAAACGCGGGAAACCGTAACTTGCAGACGTACCGCATAGCGTGTGCGCCGCTATGTAGAGACGCTCGAGATCTTCGCGGCGCGGCTGGACTTCCTGGAGCACGCTCACGTATTCCCGCAAATATTGCAGGTGCTCCGAGGCTTCCTGGAGGAAGACTTCGACGGCTTCGCGGTCGGGCATGCTCACGCGCGTCCCTCCGTGACGAGTTCGGGTTTCTGCAATTCCTCGGCGGTCGGCTTGCGGTACAAAATGCAATCGTTCAGCACGATGGCCTGAAACTTGACGGGCATCTTTGAAATCGATTCGGAGTGCCCGAGAAACAGGTAGCCGCCGGGCTCGAGCGTGTCGTAGAAGCGCTGCACCAGCGCGCGGCGGCGCTCTTCCGAAAAATAGATCAACACATTCATGCAGAAGATCACGTCCATACGCCCGACGTACACCGCGGAGGCAAGATTCATCTGTGCGAACGTGATTACTTTCTTGAGGCGCGGCTTAACCTGGTGGCCGCCTTCCACCGGGGTGAAGTGCGTGGCAAGCTGAGCCGGCGTGACGCTGGCGATGCAACGGCCGGAATAGACGCCGCGCTCAGCGTGCTTGAGCGCTTGACGGCCCACGTCGGTGGCCAAAATCTCGACATTCCACGCATCGGCGAACGAAAGCGCGTCTGTGATGGTGACGGCAATGGAGTAAGGCTCTTCGCCGGTGGAACATCCGGCGCTCCAGACGCGCAGCGTTCGCGGATTCTTCCAGAATTTCTTAACGTGCAGTTCCGGCAAGACGCGCTTTTCAAACGTTTCATACACGGCCGGGTAGCGAAAAAACGAGGTCTCCTGCGTCAAAAGCCGTTCTAGCAGCGCTTCGTATTCGACATTGGCCTTGCGCATCGCGCGCAGCAACTCCGTGCCGCTCGCGAAATTCTTCGCGCGCAAGTGTTCGCGCACGCGCGTGGAGAAGAAGCGCTCGCGCGATTCGTCGAAACAGATCCCGGTCCGCTCTTCGATCAACATGCGGATCTCGCTCAATTCATGTTCGCTCAGACCGGCCACCGGTCCCTGGCGTTCGTTCATGGTGCCCACGTTCCGGCTCCGGCGGCTGGCCGGAGCAAAAAATCACCGACCCTTACCGTAGAGCACCTGCTGGGACGGGTCGCTCGGAGACTTCCGGACTATTGTTGACGTTGCCTTGCTTGTTGATGGCGCGGAATTGGGCCAAGGCTTCGTTCAATTGATCCGACAGTTTTACAAGCTGGCTGACCGTCGCCACGGTGCCGCGCGTGCCCTGCGAAGTCTGGCGCGTGATGTTGGAAATAATTTGCATGGCGTGCGCGACGCCTTCCGTACCGCGCACCTGCTGTTTCGAGGCCAGCGAAATTTCCTGCACCAACTCTGCGGACTGGCGGACGACGCTGGAAATTGCGTCGAGTGCGCGTCCGGCCTGATCGGCCAGCGTCGCGCCGCCTTCCACTTCCTTGGTGCCTTCTTCCATGACGACCACGGCCTCGTTCGTTTCGGCCTGAATGGCCTTAATCAAGGCTGCGATGTCCTTCGTGGCGCTGCGGGAGTGTTCCGCCAGTTTGCGGACTTCGTCGGCAACGACGGCGAAACCGCGGCCCGCTTCTCCGGCGCGCGCCGCCTCAATGGCCGCGTTTAGCGCGAGCAAGTTGGTCTGCTCGGTGATGTCGTTAATGACGTTGATGATTTCCGAAATTTCGAGGGAGCGATCGCCGAGCGACTTGATTTTCTTTGCGGTCGCTTGCACGGAGGCGCGAATGCGCTGCATACCTTCGAGCGTATCGCGCACGGCGCGGTTGCCTTGTTCGGCGGCGTCGAGCGCGCGGCGCGCAGCCTCGGCGCTGGCTTCCGCGTTGTTGGACACCTGTTTCATCGAGACGGTGAGCTCTTCGACGGCGCTCGACGTGTTGGTGATTTCCTGGTCCTGCTGGGTCGCGCCGGCCTGCATTTCGTCTGCCGCGACGAGAATGTTGTTGGAGCACGCGGTAACTTCCATCGCGGCTTTGCGGACGCGCTCGAGAACCTTGGTGAAGTTGTCGAGCATGTAGTTGATGGAGTCCGCGACGTTGCCGAGCGCATCGTTGGTGACCTTACCGCGCAGGGTCAGGTCGCCGCGCGCCACCTGGTTGATGACGGTAAGCAACTCAGTGATGCTGCGCTGCAGGTGATCGCTGGCTTCCTGGTTGCTGGTGGCCTTGGAGACGCGGGCGACGGCGCGATTCAGGTTTTCGGCAATGTAGCCAAGCTCGTCGTTGGAATTAACCTCAACGCGTGCCTTGGAATCGCCGGCGGCAAAGCGCTCGGAGAACTGCGCGAGCTCCTGCACCGGAGAAACAAAGGAGCTGTTCAGGCGCCAGGCCAGGAACACGATCGCTCCCAGCACAAGGAAGAGAGCGAACAGCACCGAGCCGCTGGCGCCGCTGGGCAGCGAGCCAAAATCCAGCATGGACGCGCCGTTCGACTGCCGGCCCGCGCTGTACGCCAGCCATAGCACTCCGAACAGCACCAGTCCGTTGACCAGGACCAGCGTCCAGATTGTGGAACTCAATCGCGATTTCATGCCTTCCTCCAAATCTCTTCGGCGGCTGCCGCACCGCGGGGTGATGCGGCTGCCGCGATCAAATGCTTGGGCCCGGAAACACCTCGAGCAATCTCCTCAAATCCAGCAATAGAGCCAGCCGGTCGTCGTGGCGCAGCATGCCGACGCAGTGCGGCACGTTTTCCGGCGCGTGCTCCAGCAAATCTTCGGACGTGACGCTATAGGTGCCGATGACTTCATCGGCGGCAATGCCGATGCGCACATCGTCGTGATGACCCTCGCCGCGCAGCGAAGCCACGACCACGTGCTTGGGCAGAAGGCCCGGCTTGCGGCCTTCCGTCATGGCGATGTCGATCAGCGGCACGATGATGCCGCGCAAATTGAAAATGCCGACGAGGTATGCGGGTGCGAGGGGCAGCTTGGTCAGCAGCGGCCAGTCCAAAACTTCCTCGACGTCCAACACCGGAAAGCAAAAGCGTTCGCGGCCGCTCCGGAAAACGCAGTACTGCGATTCCGGCGGGCGCTCTTCGAGCGGGCCGAGCGCCTCGAGGAGGTCGGCGGCGTCCGCATCGGCGGCCAGCGGCGTCAGATGAAAATCTTCATTCATGGTTTCGTTCGCTCGCTTCATCCATCATGCAAACCTGCGCACCGCGCGCAGCAGTTCCTCGCGCGTAAAAGGCTTGGTCACGTAACCGTCCGCTCCCTGCTGCTCGCCCCAGTAGCGATCGCTCGGCGTATCCTTGGAGGTCACCAGGACCACCGGAATTGCGCTGAACTCCGTATTGTTTTTCAGTTCGCGGCACACTTGAAAACCGTTGCGCTCCGGCATCACCACGTCCAGCAGAATCATGCAGGGGCGCTCCGCCGTGATGGCTTCCTCCACACGCCTGGGATCGTTGAGACCGACGGAGGGGTAGCCTTCAGGTTCGAGTAGCCCCTGAATCAGCTTCACCTGCGCCGGCGAGTCGTCAACGATCAGGACCTTTTTCTGCACGGCAGACTTCTCCCCATGGTTCTCCATAGAGCAGAGGTGCACGTCAGCGGCCAGCCCAGCGGCGCCGCGCGGCAGAGTGTCGGTGTGATATATGCCTTGTCGAATGAATGACTTACAGTGAGTCTAAGCGGCGTCAGCGGCGCCGGGAAGGGGCCGCAGGGGCTTCTTCCGTCTCAGCTTGAGAAGCATTCTCAGCGTCCCTCATCTCGCTGGCCAGGGATGAGAAACGTTGCATGATTTCGTTCATGCGCAGCGCCATGCTGTGAATGGTCTTGATTTGCGCCAGGGATTGTTTCGATAGTTGGCCCGGCTCGAGCAGCAGCAGTTCCGCGTTGCCAATCATCGACGTGAGCGCGTTGCTCACGCTGTGTTTCATGTCCGTCATGTAGCGGCCGAGAGTTGCATATTGTTCGTTGCGCGCAGCCTTGCTCTCCGCTTGACGCGCGAGCCGCAAAGCTTCGGTGCGTCGCAAGGACTCGCCGGCGACGAGCAGGAGCGTTTGCGTCCAATCCTCGCGCAGCGGCACGTGCACCAGTCGCGGGTACTTGCCGCGCAGTTGGCTCAGTTCGCGGGAATCCGCAGGGGCGCAGAGGATCAGTGCGGTGGCGGGCTCCAGCGAACGCAGGATCTCGGAGAGTTTGCCGTCGCGCAGCGGCCCCACCACGACGAGATCGTGCGGCACCGCCGCCTGATCTCTCCAGAGATCGCTGCCCAGTACAGTGATTCCCGGGGCAAGCTTTTCGGCTTGCCAGCACGCGGTCAGCAGCCGCGCAAATTCAGATTCATCGGTCAGGATCAGTACGCTTGCGCTTCGCAAAAGTGGCCCGCTCCCCGGAAAAGATTTGTTCGGCGAACGCGTTCGCCGCAGTTCTCGTTACAACTTTTCAGCTTCATCGAGCGCCGAAAGCAACCGCTTCGTGCTGATACCCAGATTCACCGCAGCTTCCGTGTCCTTGGCCTGCTTGGCTACATCGACGCGCTCTTGCAGCCGGGAAACCTCGACTCGCGCCACGGAAAGTGCGCGCTCCAAGGTGGTTGCGTTTCCCGTCTCCTTGGCGGCTTCCGTTGCGGAGGTGACCAGGGCCCGTGCCACTACGGCGCGACGCAGATCGTCGGCGGCAGGGCCGTCCTCGCTTACAAACGCGGTGACTTCCCAGGAGGACATCAGGATGCGCGCACGGCCGATTTTTACGGTGGTCATCGACCGGCCGCGCGTCGGCGGCGTGGCAATGAGCTGTTCCCAGATTTGCTCCAGGCAATTCTCGAAGTCGAGTCCCGCGTCGGGCGCGACCTCCGCCGGAGTCTCCGCGGGTTTAGAGGCTGTGGATGCTTTGACCTGCGGTTTTGGCGCAGTGCCGCCGCCCTTGGCTTGCGGCGCGGGCGCAGCGGGTGCCGTCGTTTTGGCCGCGAGCTGTTGCAGCGCCTGTTCCACGTCACTGCGTAAATTCAGCAGTTTTTCAAAGGTTTCGCTGACGGTGCGCTCGGTGTAATCCTTCTGGAACGGCTGCTTCCAGTCGTCTGCAAGCTCACGAATTTTGGAAATTGGCTCGGAGGCAGAGAGACCAAGGCGGCGGCAATCTATGGTGTGCGTGCCCGCAGATTCAAGTTGGCCGATTCCGGCACGGATGGCGATCAGGTCGGCGTGCATCAACTCGATTAAGGTGCGGCGCAGGAGAAAATTGAAGCGGATGAAGGCCAGCAGAGCAGAGGGATCGTAAAACATCCCACCCGCGGTTTCCTTCACCTTGCGTCCCTCGGCGATAAAAGTTGTTTTCAGCATGTCACGCAGGCCGCGAAACCCGCGCAACGCCGTAATCATTTTCTCCAAAGGCTCGCACCACGCGAGCGGCGCAGTGTCCATATCGCCAAGAACCGGTTTCATGACCGCCGCGGCATCTTCCAGTTCGATTTGCTTGTGGTAGATCTTCGGGGGCGCGCACAGCGCGAAATACTGCACGAGCAGAAAGTCTATTTTGTCGCGGTCCGTATTTGTTTTGGTCGGTTTGCGCAGGTGCCGCTGAATCAGGCCGCGAAGGCCGCCCTCACTGGCATTCAGCGTGGTCTGCTGCAGCAAGTGCCGCAACTGGTGAACGAGCACGCGCGAATCGAGCGCGTCCAGCCAATTTTGTACTTGCTTGAATAGCTCGAGGGTCGCCTTTTCCGGCAGGTTGCGCTTGTCCTGCGGAAAGGGAATCGCGATTTCCAGCTGCTTTGCCAGCGCCAGGTAAATCGGGAAGACAGAGCGGAGTTCCGCCCATTGTTCCTGCCGGGCGGCTTCCGGCCGTACTGGGGCGGGGGTGAGTGTTGTCTTCACGGCTGCATCATCCAATCGTACGATCCCTGTGTGAATTTGACGGCCACGGCCTTTCGTCCTTCGTGATATTGCACGGCAACAACGGTTGCATCAGCCACGGTGCGGCCGTGCGAATCGCGTTCCAGCCGCACGCGGTCTTCAAATTCCAGCGGCAGAGTGGAAAGAAAAATCGCATGCTGTGAGCCCCCGAACTCCAGAACTGTGGCTTCGCGCAGCTGGGCCCTTCCGCCGCGGAGGGCGGTCACTTGCACCGGGACGCGAACCGCCGCCGCACCCGGAAAGAAGCGCGCCAACTGCCCGGCGCAATCCAGTTCGCGGTCGTTGACGGCAATTTCGGTTGAACGCTTCATGCAGCCTCTCGACTTGCCGGCGCAGCGGCTCACTGTCTTTGCGGCCCTGCACACACATAGCGCCGCGGAAGACAGTGTCCCGGCAATGAGGAATGCACGTCGGCCACCAAAAACAATCTGCGGTGATGAGCGGTGAAGCAGTTGAAAGGACGAGGCTTAGGGATTTCCCGCGTGTCGCACACGGCTCAAACGTCTCAGCGTGAAACGTCTGCGTCTCAGCTCTTCCTCTTGCCGAGGTGAGAGGATAGGCGAGATGAGACAGCGCCAGTTAGTGTGACGCGGCACGCTGCTGCTCGGGAGTGGCAGGCGAGGACATGGGCGCCGCGGAAGGCTGTTCGGTCCGGATAGCGGGGGGCAGATCAACTACATCGATGATGTGATGGTCACCGAGCGTCACGGCGCGAGCGATGCAATTTTCCAGTTCTCGTACGTTGCCGGGCCAATCGTAGTGCAGCAGGCTTTTCATCGCCGCGGGAGTGACCTGCAGGTTTGTGCCAGGGGCGTAGCGATCCAGGAAATGATGAACGAGCATCGGAACATCGGAGCGGCGGTCGCGCAGCGCGGGAAGATGTACGGTCACGACGTTCAGGCGGAAGTAGAGGTCCTTGCGGAAGGTGCCGTCGCGGTATGCGGCCTCCAGGTCGCGGTTGGTTGCGGCAATCACGCGCACGTCCACACCGACTTGATCGTTGCTTCCCACTGGGCGAACCTCTTTTTCCTGCAACACGCGGAGCAGCTTGGCCTGCATCTCCAGGGGCAGCTCGCCAATTTCGTCGAGGAAGATGGTCCCGCCGTTAGCGGTCTGGAACAGCCCGGCTTTTGATTTTGTTGCTCCGGTAAACGCGCCCTTTTCGTAGCCGAAGAGTTCGCTCTCCATCAGGGTGGGAACCAACGAACCGCAATCGACGGCGACAAAAGGCGTCTGCGCCATGGTTCCCCGAAAATGAATCGCACGCGCCACCAATTCCTTGCCCGTTCCGCTCTCGCCGGAGATCAGCACCGGAGTGCGCGTGTCCTTCAGGCGCGAAATCATGCGCAGGACATCCTGGATGTTCGCGGACGTGCCGATGATGCCGTCGAGATTTTCCTCGGTGCTCACGCGCTCGCGCAAAAATGCATTTTCGGTGACCAGGCGAACTTTTTCCGCCATGCGCTGCAGCAACAGGCGCATTTTTTCCACGCGAAACGGCTTTTCGATGTAGTCGTAAGCGCCCAGCTTCATGGCGTCTACGGCGGACTCAATGGAGCCGTGACCGGTCATTATGGCGACTTCCGTGCGCGGCAGCAGAGTTTTTATCTGGCGCAGCAGCTCAACACCGCTCAGCGTTGGCAGTTTCAGGTCGGTAAGGACAAGGTCGGGGATTTCCCTGTCCAGCAGTGCCAATGCCGCCTCCGCGCTCTCCGCTTCCCCGCAGGCAAAGCCAAGCGTGTTGCCGATCGTCATGCACAAGCGGCGAATGCTTTGCTCGTCATCCACGACCAGTAAACGTGTTTTCAGTTCGTCGCTCATGGTTTCCCGAAGGTTCTCTCCACAACGGTCAGCAATTGTTGTACGCGAAAGGGTTTTTCGATGCACGGCGTCCCGCTTTGTGCCAGAAAGGTCTGCGTCTCGCTGTTGGCGGTGTCTCCGCTGATCAAGATAATGCGCGCGCACAGCTCCGGACGATTCTTTTGAATCCACGCATGCACTTCGGCGCCGTTTACTGTTCCGGGCATACGAATGTCGGAGATCACGCCAGAATATTTCCCGCCGCTCAGCATGTTCAGGCCTTCAGCGCCCGACGCGGCATTGGCCACCGCGTACCCGTGGCGCTCGAGCGCCGCGCGCAGGAACGCAGTCACGGAAGGTTCGTCCTCAATCAGCAAGATGGGCACGACGCCCGCGGGTGCTTGAGCCTTCATCGCCCAGCCTCTTTCGCAAGAGCGGCGGCAACACTAGCCTCATTCGCCACTGGAACTCGTACGACGAAGGTGCTGCCGCGTTGCTCGGCGTTATTCCAGCACAAAATCTCACCACCATGCGCGCGCACAATACCATAGCAAATGCTCAGGCCCAGCCCGGTGCCTTTGCCCGCTTGCTTGGTTGTGTAGAAGGGATCGAAAATGCGCTCCGGATCGGTGATGCCTGTCCCGTTATCGGTGACGGCAACCTCGATGGATTCGCCGCGCAGCCGTGTGCGGATGGTAATGTGCCCGCGCTGTCCGGCTTCTTGCACCGCGTCATACGCGTTATTAAGAATGTTCAGGAAAACCTGCTGCAACTGTTGCGAATCACCGAGTGCCGGGGACAGCTTCTCATCGAATTCCTCAACCACTTCCACGCCGTGACTGGCAAAGTCATAGCTGCGCAGCTTAATTGTCTGCCGCAGCACGCTGTTTACTTGAACGAGTTCGCGTTGCACGGGGCGCTGCCGCGCGAAACTGAGCAAGTCCTGCACGATGTCCTTCGTTCGTTGCGTCTCGCGCAAGATAATTTGCAAGTCCTCGCGCGCGTTCTCCGGAATCTGCGGATTTTCCAGCAGCAAATCGGTGAAGCCGAGAATCGCTGCCAGCGGATTATTGACCTCGTGAGCCACGCCGGAGACCAGGCGGCCGATGGTCGCCATTTTCTCGGAATGCGCCAGCTTGGCCTGCAGCAGCGCCGCATCCGTGATGTCCGTCATGACCACCACCACGCTATTTACGGCATTCTGCTCGTCGCGCATGGGGCTCAGGCTGATCGAGAAATGCCCCATGGAGGCGTCGTTGCGCCGCACGCGTAGCTCAAGATTTTCCACCTGCTGGCCGTTCGCAGTGGTCTCCAGAGCGGCTTCAAAGTCCAGGCGATGCGAAGGTTCCACCCACTCCACAAGGCGATGGCCGATCAGTTCATCCTCGCGATAGCCGGCCTCAAAGCAGCGCCGGTTTGCGTAGCTGATCAAACCGGCGGTATCCAGGACGAGGATCATGCTCCGCGTGGTATTCAGGATTTTTTGGTTGAAGTCGCGCTCTCGCTGCAATTGCGACTGAAACGTCTTTTGCTCGGTCACATCCAGCATCAGTCCGCGAATCTGCGCGATATTTCCCCGTGAATCGCGCACGGCCGTGATGTTTTGCAGCGTGTGCAGCAGCGTGCCATTCTTGCGGCGCAGGGTCTCTTCGTAATTCCGCAGAACGCCGCGTTCCGCCAGTGCCTGCAGGAATCGCTCGCGCGCCGCCGGTGCAGGATACAGGTGCGGCCCGACATCGGCGCGCAGCAATTCGTCGCGCGCGTCATAACCCAGCATGCGCACCATGGCGTCGTTTACGTCTAGAAATCGCCCTTCCGGCGTTGCGAAAAACAGGCCTTCCTGGATGCTGTCAAAGAGTTCGCGATAGCGGCGCTCCGCTTCGCGGCGATCGGTGATGTCCTTTAGGACGTGAATGGTGCGCGTATCGTCGTCGGAGACGCCGGGCGTACGCGATGTGGACACCAGAAAAATTCGCTCCGCGGAGGCCACTACATATTCATCGCGCCGTTGGTGCGTGTCCCGGCAGAACGGGCAGGGAAGATCGCTCCCGGTTTCCGCGATTTGCCGTAAGCTGCTCATCGCTTCGCCGACCAGCGCCACCGGCGGCACGCCCAGATGCGATGCCAGCGAACGATTCGTTCGCACCACTCGCCAGGAACGATCGTGCACCACGATGTAGTCGCTGATCGCGTCGATATCTTCCACCCACTGCCGCTTGGAGCGCTCCAGTTGCGAGAATCGCCGGAAATTCTCCAGCGACAGCGCCGCGTGACTTGCCAGCGCCCGCAAGAGCCGCTGTTCCGCTTCACCCAGCTTCTTTTTCTCGCATAAGAGGCAAATCGCGCCCAACGTTTCGCCATCGCTTGCGGTAATCGGCACAAAAACGGCAGCCTTGTTTGTTTCTGCCTCGCCAACCACGCCTGACTCCGCCGCCGGCGGCCGCATTTCAATCTCTTTGCCGACTTCCCGCGCGCTGCGAATTAAGAATGTGTGCTGGGCCGCATTCGGTTGCGCGTTGCCGGCGTGCGTCTGGTAGGAGTCCGTCTCGCGTCCGCGAAACACCATCACGGCGCACCACTCCGCAGACAGCATGCGCGCCGCGCGCTCCGCAAATCGCTCCAGAAATGCCGGCAAGTGGCGCGACTGCGCCGCATCCACGGCAAGGTCCATCAATTCTGCAGCTTGACCATTCAACTCGCGCGGCGCTGCACCGGCGGGCTTGCGGTGGGCCGCAGGCCGAGGCGATTTCGGAATAGCTCTAGTTCTGGGCATTGTTAGTTGGGACGCGTGCTTGCGTCTCAATTTGACGACTACCGCGCCTTACCACGCTACGGGCCATCTCAATCTGAGTCAATCCTGTGTCGGCAGCGTGTTGCCGAATCATCCACCATGCCCGGCCCGGAATAGTGTCACCGCGTCTCAGCGTGAGACCTGTTGCACCGCAATCCCTCTTGCCTGAGACGACGCTCTTGGCCTTCGATGCGAATTCCCGCATCCTTAAGCCTCGCTAACTCCACTGTTCCCTTACGCTTGAGCGGAAATCCGCAACGAGGCGCCGGTCTGCGCGGTGACGCAAAAACGCTGGCATCCCACGTGCCTTCTCTAGCGTCGGGGTATCCCATTCAGAGGAGGGGTGGTGTCGATGAGACACAGGTGGATTCGCAGAGTACTTGTGGGGGCGGCGATGGCGTCGGTCTTGGGGACGTACACGTTGGCGCAATCCACGACGGACGAGGGAAAGCGCAAGGTCAAGAGCAAAGTTGCTCCGGCCTATCCCGAACTCGCAAGGCGCATGAACGTCACGGGCCGGGTGAAGATCGAAGTGATCATCGCTCCGGATGGGCACGTGAAAAGCGCGCGTGCGTTGGGTGGCCACCCGCTGTTGGTCCAAGCATGTCTCGATGCGCTGAAGGAATGGAAGTTCGTTGCGGCTGCGGAAGAGACCATACAGGTGGTTGAATTTGAGTTCAACGGCAACAACTGAAGTGGGGCCTCGCAACGGCGCCCCACGGCAGGGGCGTCCCGGTCTTATGGGGAGTTTGGCAGCGGAGCGGAGGTTTTTCGCGATGACGATCGGCAAGAAACTGTATGTTGGATTCGGATCGATTCTGGGCGGGTTGGTGTTGCTGCTGGCGATGAACATCGTCGCGGGCTTCAAAGACAGCTCTGCGCGCAAGGAAGCCTCAACCGCTCTGGAAAGCGTGCGCGCTATTGAAGCCGTTCGCTATCAGATCATGTCGAACCGCCTGAACCTCAACAACTTTTTGCTCAGCGGCGATCCGCGCGACGAAGAGAAAGTCAATCGCGGGCTTCAGGATATCAGCGAAATCATGAAGCGCGGTGAATCTCAGGCCGGAAGCGACGCCCTGCGCAGAGATCTTAACCAAGTGGAAGGAACTGAGGCCAACTGGGCCGACAACTTTGCCAAGCCTTTGCTTGCCAAGCGCCATCAAGTGGATTCGGGGGATGCCACCGTCTCCGACCTCCAGATTTTCTATCTGCAGAAAGATCCGGCGTCATGGCTCGCCAAATCGTCGTCCGTCCTCGACCAGTCCAACGTGGACATTACCAAGGCCCTCGACGAATCCACCAAATCCGCGCAGAGAGCCAGCAGCTTTAGCACCTATTTGACCACGGCGGGAATGCTCCTCGCGGTTTTGGCCGGGTGGTTCATCGCCTACTACACCGCGAAATCCATTACCGAGCCTCTCACGCATCTGATCACAGTGGCCCGCGAAATCGGCGACTCTGGCGACCTCGACCAGAACATTGATATCCATCGTAACGACGAAATCGGAGCACTGGCGACGACCTTTAACAACATGGTGGCTTATTTGAAGGAAATGGCTGGTGTGTCCATGGCCGTTGCCGAAGGCGACCTCAGCGTGGAAGTCGTCCCGCGCTCGAAGCGCGATACGTTGGGCAACGCTTTCCTCCGCATGTCTCACGGTCTCCAGGAACTGGTGCGCACCACACGCGATTCGGCAGGTCAGGTTTCCGCGGGCTCCAACCAGGTTGCCGGCGCGGCCGACGAATCCGCCAAGGTTAGCGTGCAGGCGTCTTCCGCGATTGAAGAAGTCACCAGCACGATGCACGAGATGAGCATAAACGTGCAGAACGTGGTGAAGAATACGCAGGTGCAGGCTTCCAGCGTTGCGGAGACTTCCGCTTCGATCGACCAGATGGTTACATCGATCAACCGCGTCGCGGATACTGCCAAGGTTTTGCTGGACATCGCCAACCGCTCGCGCGAAGAAGTGGTCAACGGCATCTCCACCATGGAGAAGGCCACGGACGGTTTGAATCGCACGAATCACGCGATTCAGTCCTCCGCGGAAATCATCAACGTTTTGGGCCACCGCGCCGACGATATCGGGAAAATCATCGAAGTGATCGACGACCTTGCGGAGCAAACGAATCTTCTGGCGCTAAACGCCGCCATCGAGGCCGCTCGCGCCGGCGAGCACGGGTTAGGGTTTGCCGTGGTAGCCGATGAAGTCCGCAAACTAGCCGAGAAGTCGACACAGTCCACAAAGGAAATCGCCGACCTGATCCAAAGCATCCAGCGCGAAGCGCGTCAGGCCGTCGAAAACATGGAGAAAAGTACGCGCATCGTCGAGGAGGGGCTCAGCCTCGGAAACGATTTGGGTTCCGCGCTGCACAAGATTTCCAACGTGGTCACCGAAGTCTACAAGTTCTCCCAGGAAATTGGCGCGGCCACCAACGAACAATCCGTGGGCTCCTCGCAAATCGCGAAAGCCACCGGACGCCTGACCGAAATCACGCAGGAAATCAATTCCGCCGTCGAGGAACAGGCTTCCGGCGCGCAAGCCGTTGTGCGCGCGATGGACAAGATGCGCGAGCTCGTGCAGCAGTCCGCTTCCAGTTCGACGGAGCTTTCCGCCGCCGCCGAGCAGATGCTCAAGCTTTCCCGCAACCTCCTGGACAGCATGGATCGCTTTGTTTTGGAGCAGCAGGCTCCGCAACTCGGTGGCCCGCGCCGCGATTCCGCGGAAGGACGCCGCAAGAAGGTTTCGCACCGAGAAAGGGAAATGGAATACGCCGGGGCACGTGAGTAAGTAAACGGAACGCAGCGATGGAAAAAGACCTCCAAGTCGTCGGCTTTCGCATCGGAAACGAGACATTCGGCGTCCGCATCGGCTCGGTGCGCGAGATCGTCCGCGTGCCGGAGATCACCGCGGTCCCCAGTGCCCCGGAAACCGTTGAAGGCGTCATCAACCTGCGCGGGAAAATTATTCCGGTGATGGACCTGCGCAAGCGCTTTGGCCAGACGGAGATTCAGCCGGACAAAAAGAACCGTATCCTGGTGGTCGAGCTGGACAATAAATTGGTGGGGCTGATCGTAAATGCCGCTTCAGAGGTCTTGAGGATCGCGCCTTCAGAGATCGAGGCTCCAGGAAATCTTTTTGCCGAAGGAGAATCCGGCTACGTGACCGGCGTGGGCAAGCTCAAAGGGCGGCTCATCATTTTGCTGGACATTGCAAAGCTTTTACATCGCCCGGAGTTCAAACAATTTGAGGAGGCTGCGGAACTCGTAGGTGCCGCGAAGTGAACTTCATCCGCTGAATTTGCGAATGAAGCTGCTTTGCGCGCTGCGCACGCGCCCATGGGAACGCTCACCGCACAGATTCAACTGACGGAAGCGGAGTTGAAGCTCCTGCAGACGCTCGTTTACCAGGAATGCGGGATGTTCTTCGACGAGCGCCGCTCGCATTTTCTCAAGGATCGCTTGCAGCGCAGGCTTAAGGCTTGCCAGCTCGATTCCTTTTACAGCTACTATCGCCTGCTCACCAGCCGCGAAGGAAAAAACGAGCTGGCCCTGCTGCTCGAAAATCTTACGGTTAACGAAACCAGCTTTTTCCGCAACCGGCCGCAGCTTGATCTACTGCAGAAGACCGTTCTCGAAGAAATTTTGCGGCGCAAGCAGGAGCGGCGCGATTGGACTCTTCGCGTGTGGAGCGCCGGCTGTTCTTCAGGACAAGAAGCCTATTCCGTCGCCATCCTTATCTGCGACGCGCTGGCCTACTACTATCTGCGCAATCCGCTTCCGTTCGACATGCCTTCACCGAAGCCACTGATTCCGCCGCCGTGGAAGCTGGAGATTGTGGCCTCGGATATCAGCTACGCCAGCCTGCGCTCCGGCCAGGAAGGCCTTTACACCGAAATCCAAATGGAGCCAGTCGATTACACCTGCCGCTTGCGCTATTTCGAGAAATCCGGCGAGAAATACGCGGTCAAGCCGCAACTCAAAGAGCTGGTGCAGTTCGACTTTCACAACCTCAAGACGGAATTCTTGCCGCGTCGCAACGACATCATTCTCTGCCGCAACGTCATGATTTATTTCGACGAAGCCGAGCAGAAGCGACTGATCGAGAAGTTCTGGCACTGCTTGAATCCGGGCGGCTACCTTTTTGTCGGCCACGCGGAAAGTCTCTTCGGCCTGACGCAAAAGTTTCGCATGGTGCACGAAAACAATGGCACTGCGTACCAGCGGCTCGAGGTGAACACGTGAGCCGAATCCCCGAGGATCGCAATCCGGAGCTGCACGCGCTCTTTTTCGAGAGCGCCAACGAGCTGCTGCAATCCCTGAATGACGCAGGCCTCGATCTCGAGGAGAATCCCTCGGACGAAGAAGTCATTCGGCGCGTTCGCCGCGCGGTGCACACCCTCAAGGGCGATTCCGCCGCCTGCGGATTTCACAAACTCAGCGAACTCGCGCATGAACTGGAAGACGTGCTCTCGCCGCAAATCGGCCAGAGCTTCGGTTCGCGCATCGCGGACGTCGTCCTGGTTGCGGCCGATAATTTCGGCGCCATGCTCTCGGCTTATCAGCGCAACGCGGAGCCGCCGGCGGCCGACTCTTTGCGCGCGATGATTCGCAGCTTGATTCACGGTGCGACACCATCCGAGCCGGTCGCGCCGACTCCCGGTGGCATTGACGCTCATTTTCAGTGGACCGAATACGAGCAGCTCATGATTTCGGAAGCCGTGCATCGCGGCGAAACCGTTTACAACGTCGCATTGCGCATCGATCGCACGAGCTCGATGCACGCTGCGGCATTCCAGCTGATTCGCAACGTTTTGCATGCGTGCGGCACGGTCATCGCGCTGCGCCCCGAGGACAATTCCGCGGCCGAGACGCTGGAGATTGTCGAAGCCGCCCTGGCCAGCCACCAGCCGCTGGAACACATTGCGCAGCGTTGCCGAATCCCTTCGATCGTTTCCGACTTGCGCATCGAGCAAGCCGCTACGTCGGAAACCGCGGAGCACGAGCTTCTCGGCGACCTCCTGGAAGCGCAAGCAGCCGACTTTACATCGAAAGCCGCCGAAATCGGCGCCACCGCCGCAGCGCAAAAGGCGCCGGCTGCCGGCTCCGCCGCCGCAAGGGTCGCGGAAAGCTCCTTGCGCGTGGATGCGGCGCGCATCGATGCGGTGATGAATTTGGTCGGAGAGCTGATCATCGGCAAGTCCATGCTGAATCGCAGCCTCACGGAATTTGATCAACGTCACGCGCGCGATCCCGTCCGCGCGAAGCTATCCGACGCGCTGGCGTTTCAGTCCCGCGTCCTCGACGAGTTGCACAAATGCGTGTTGAAAATTCGCATGGTTCCCGTCGAGCAGCTTTTCCGCCGCTTTCCGCGTTTGGTGCGCGACGTGGCGAAGCAGTGCGGCAAAGATGTTGCCCTCGAACTTTCCGGACAGAACACCGATCTCGACAAGGGCATCCTGGACGCTCTGGCCGAGCCGCTGATGCATATCGTGCGTAATGCGGTAGACCACGGTGTCGAGGATGCCGACGAGCGCATCGCCGCACAAAAGCCTGCCCGCGGCACGGTGTATCTGAATGCGTACCACCAAGGCACGCAAGTCGTTATCGAAATCCGCGACGATGGACGCGGCATCGACCTCGTGCAAATTCGCAAGCTGGCCGTCGAAAAGCGAATCGTCAAGGCCGAGGAAATCGAACGCCTTTCCGATACTGAAGCGCTCAATCTGATTTTCGAGCCGGGCTTCAGCACCGCAGCGGAAGTCACCGAAGTTTCAGGGCGCGGCGTCGGCATGGACGTGGTCCGCACGGTGCTCGACAACTTGAAAGGCACAGTTCACGTTTCTTCGGTCAAAGGTCGAGGCACTACGATTCAGTTGCGCGTGCCCTTGACGCTTGCCAGCATTCAGACTCTGCTGTTCCGCGTTGCCGGCCGCCTGTTCGCCGTTCCTCTTTCTTCCGTTGTCGAAATCACGCGCATTACCGACGCCGAAATTCATCGCATCGACCAGCGCGAAGTTCTGCGCCTCCGCGAACAGATCCTCACGCTCGTGCGCCTGAATCGCTTGAGTCAAATTCATGCCGTGGCCGGCCAGGACGTCCAAAAGAAAAAGCGCAATTTCGTTATCGTGATCGGCGCCGCCGAGAAGCGTTTCGGCCTCGTCGTTGACAGCCTGGTTGGCGAGGAAGAATTAGTGATCAAGGCGCTTCCCGGTGAAATCATCTCGAGCGATCTGGTTAGCGGCGCTTCCATCCTCGGCGATGGCACGGTTGTGTTGATTCTGAACGTTCCCGCGGTCCTCTCGCGCCTCTCTCGCGCAACTCCCCTGGGAGCTATCGCATGAGCGAGCGCATTCGAGTTCTCGTCGTCGATGATTCCGCGCTCATGCGGAAGCTCATTCCCACGATTCTCGAAAGGGATCCGTCTATCGAGGTTATCGGTACGGCGATGGATGGCGCGTTCGCGCTGAAAAAAATCGAGGAGTTTCACCCCGACGTTGTCACGCTCGATCTCGAAATGCCGCGAATGGATGGAATAGAGGCGCTGCGTTTAATCATGCGGCGCGCGCCCATGCCGGTGATTGTCTTCAGCACGCACTCCAGGGAAGGTGCGTACTCCACCTTCAAAGCCCTGGCGCTCGGTGCGATCGACTTTGTCGCCAAGCCTCGAGACGCTGCCGCCGGTCATCTCGACGCCATCGCAGTGGAGCTCATCGAAAAAATTAAGGTCGCCAAGCGCGCTTCCGGCCGCAAAATTCGCGCCAACGTTGCCGTTGAAACGAAGCCCCCGCAGAAAAAGTCCTCCGGCGCTACGCTGCCGCCGAACCGCGTTGTGGCTATCGGCATTTCCACGGGCGGTCCCAACGCGTTGCAATACGTGCTCTCACAAATCCCCGCCGATTTTTCCGCCACGATTCTGGTCGTGCAGCACATGCCAGAGGGCTTTACCGAAATGTTCGCGCGGCGTTTGGATGAGTGTTGTGCGCTAGGCGTGCAGGAAGCCCGCTCCGGCGACTTGCTGCTTGCCGGCCGCGTGCTGATTTGCCCGGGCAATCGCCACATGGTTGTGCGCCGCATGACTCGCGGCGACATGGCCGTGCTGTCCGATGGTCCTCCGGTCAACGGACACCGGCCGTCGGCCGACGTGCTCTTCCACTCCGTCGCGCAGGAGTTCACGCTGACCTCCGTCGGCGTGATCATGACCGGCATGGGTGATGACGGTGCCGAGGGTCTCGGCGCCATCAAAGCTGCCGGCGGCATGACCGTCGCACAAAGCGAAGATACCTGCGTAGTCAGCGGGATGCCGCGTGCCGCGATTTTAAAGGGCTACGCCAACAAAATTGTTCCTCTCGAATCCTTGAGCGCGTTCCTTGTCGGATATTGCGGCAGCGACCGCACTCCGGATCGAGATCGCACGGAAAGAAGCGATCGCCAGGAAAAGCCGGAAAAGAACGATAAAAGCGATAGAACACGTGTTTCCTCCCAGCGCAGCTAGTTCCGTGCGAGGGGAAAAGGAGAAGGCCATGCAACAGTTCGCCGCTCTGCTCCGAAAAGACAGTCGGCCCGTCCGCTACCTGGTGGTGGACGATTCCGTATTCGCCCGCAAGAATCTTATCAAGATGATCGAAGTGTTCGGCGGCGAAGTGGCGGGCGAAGCCGGCGACGGGCTAACCGCCATCGCGGAGTACAACCGCACCAAGCCCGACATCGTGCTCATGGACATCACCATGCCGCAGATGGAAGGCATCGAGGCCGTCGAGCGAATCGTGCGCCAGCACAGCGAGGCGCGCATCGTGATGGTGAGCTCCGTTGGCTATCAGGAAAATATTCTCGCCGCGCTGCAAAAGGGTGCGAAGCACTTCGTGCAAAAGCCGGTCAAGCCCGAAGTCCTGTACGAAATTTTGCGCTATGTGCTGAGCGATGATCCTACCGCCGTGGGTGCGCCCATCGCGCTTGCCGGAGAGAGCCGCTCATGAGAATGGAGCTCATTCAACCCTTCATCAACGCCGCGGACGCCGTTTTTGCGGAGTCATTGCAAGCGCCTACAAAGATCGTCGATCTCGCGATGGATGAAGAAACGTACCGCCGCAAAGGCATCGCCGCCCTCATCGTCATCAAAGGTGAAATCGAGGGCCGCGTCATTCTCGACTTGGCGCCGGAAGTCGCTTTGAAGGTGGCGAGCTACCTTGCCGGCTCCGCGGTCGTCGAAAGCGAGCAGGTCGCGCGCGAAACGGTCTGCGAGCTCGCCAACATGGTGATCGGAAATTCCGTGACGCTGCTGAATGACCAAGGCTTTCGCTTCAAAGTCTTTCCGCCGGAGATTCATGTGAATGAACAGGGGCTCGCGGGCAACACCGACACCGAAGCCATGGTGATTTGCATCGAGACGCCGTGCGGCGAGGTCTACCTCAACATTGCGATGCACTACCTGCATCGCCGCCGTCAGGAGCGCGAAACCGCACCCGCCCTCGACTAATAATCCAGAGAACCGCACTTTGGCTCTTCTCTGTGACTCTGTGCCTCTGTGGCAAATCTTCTTTCGTTCTAAGCGCCGTCTATTGGCGGCTTCACGTAGGCCGCCCCATGCCGATAGAGTCCAACTGCCGGCAGCGCTTGCGAAAACACGATGCGGATCGGAACAAAGATCGCCCCTGCTCCGGGGGTAAAGGGCACGGCCACTTCCGCGCGGGTGCCTTCCGGATACTGATTCCGGCTGCGAAAACTCAACCCGCCCTTTGAAAGGTCCTCGCACACGGCTACTTCTTCCTGAAATCCTCGCCGGCGTATGCAAGCCAGCACGCGTGCCTTGACTCGATTTTTCTTGCGCTGCGGATTCACCCGCTCGTCCATCGGAACGGGCTGAGGTGTGGACCCCTCCTGTTTCGTCGTCGACTGCGCTTCGATCCAAATCGATGGCGCGTCGCAATGTGTACACACGCGCGCGACGCATTTGCGCACTTCAAACGATTTCAGTTGCAGCTCGTTCAGGTAAACCACCTCCCGGCGCTGGCAAAAACTGCATTCCATCAGCAAACGCGCCAGTGCTTCCTCGGCCGTGTGGAGGGCAGGGAATTGGATGCCCCAGAAATCCTCGCGCGGTTCCAAAATCACAAATGCATATAGAAATCCGCCCGGCTCCCGGTCGAACTCCGCCAGAACGCGCGCTCGTGCCGTCTTCCAGTCTTCGCCGTCTTGCCGCCGCAGGGTCAGCTCTTGCCCGGGGAGCACTTTTTCACCAAGGCAGAGCACCCCGCCGTGGCGGCTAACCAGCAGCGTCTGGGCCGTTTCCTTCACGGCCACACCTCCTGCTGCAAACCACGATGCCTCCACGGGCATGCGGAAACTGATACGGTCGCTTTGCCGAAGTCCTTCGGGACGCATAGCCTCTATTCACGCGGGAAACGTTGCAATTCAGACTAGCATGCGGGGAAGGCAGTAAAACGCCTGCCACGGCCGCTTTGTCGTACCCACTAATAACGCGCCGTATTGACGCGGGCGCGGCCCATGGCTATTGCTGTTTTGGCCAATTACGCCGCTGGATTTACATTTGGTTTTCCATTTTTCCGGCAAACTGAAAGGTAGGGATGTGTCCCTCTTGAGTAGCCCCGTCCATGAGTCTGGGCGGTAACACCAGTGAGCAACGTAATCGTCATGGATAATCGCACGACCAAAGGCCCGTCCCCCAAGGGGGTGCGCGATCGCCGCTATGCGATTCGTTATCCCTTCGCGGCGGACGTCGAGCTGATTGATATGGAAACCGGATCCCAAGCCACCGGTGTGACCTCCGATATCTCTTTTGGCGGTTGTTTTATTTGTACCAGCAAGCCCCTGCCGGTGAAAACACGCGTGCGCATGACTCTCTCCCGCAAAGGGCAAATCGTCACAGGCCTCGCTGTCGTGCGCATCGTCAAGCCCCGCATCGGTATGGGCATCGAGTTCATGGACATCGAATCCTCCGGCCACGGATTCCTCTCCAAATGGATCGAGCAGCTCCGCCAGCATTAGGCGCGCAGATAGTCGTGGAAGCGCGCTATGCTTCATTCGCCTCATTCGCGAGGGCAACAAGCTTCAAATTTCATAGAAGCACCTGAGCGCCGTGTGCTTCCTGCGGTGACTTGTCACATTCCTTTGTGTTTCGTTGCTGAGCTTACCGAAACAGTAGAGGAGCAAACGCTGCCAAATTACGCCGCCAAACCATCCAGGTATGCGCGCCCGGTGTTTCTACGTCGACCTTGTGGACGCCTTTCGTTTCGAGCCACGCACGCAGCTTGCGATTCAAATCAATCAGATGGTCATCCAGGCCGCACGCTATCCACAGTAATTTCAATTGCTGATTTGCCTTCGCGTCCAGGGCGGGGAAATCCTTGTCGAATTCTTCCGGCAAGCCGCCGGAGCTGAACGCGCCTATCCAGGCGAACTTGTTCACGTTGTTTAATCCCGTCAGCAGCGACTCGCTGCCGCCCATGGAAAGACCGGCAATCGCACGCGCGTTCTGATTTTGGTTCACCAGGTAAGCCGACTCGACACGAGGGACCACCTCACCAAGCAGAGCCTCGCTGAATTTTGCGAAGTTGCGGTCGCGCAGCTCGGTATTGCGAAACGCGCCGAAACCGCCGCGCAGAATTTCCGGAGCGCCATACCCGAGCGGCATGACGACCAGCATGGGCTTGGCTTTTCCCTGCGCGATCAAGTTGTCCAGAATTACGTTCGCGCGTCCCACCGCCGTCCAGCCACTCGCGTCATCGCTGAAGCCGTGCAGCAAGTACAAAACCGGATACGTCTGCTTTCCGCGCGCGTCGTAACCCGGCGGTGTGTAGACATAAACGTCGCGCTGGTCGCCGACCACCGCCGATTTGTAGAAATGATGGTGAACCTCGCCGTGAGGAACGTCGCTTACTTCCCAAGGCACAGAAGCCGGGCCGGGCACGTGCACCTGGCTCGTCGTGTTGAGCAAGTTCGGCTTCAGCGATGGGTTGGAAGGATCAATCAGGTGCACGCCATCGGCGACGAACGCGTAGCCGTAAAAGTCGGGGACTAGCGGATCGGAAGTGACGCTCCAGACGCCACCCTCGTCTTTTTGCATCGGCAAATCTTTCGACGCGCCTTCCAAGGAAAGCGCGACATCCTTTGCATTTGGGGCGCGAAAGCGAAATGTCACGCGGTTGTCTGGCTGCACCTCCGGCGAAACGGCGGGGCCGGGCGAGGATTGCGCAAAAACGGTGGAAGCGAAGGCAAATGAAATAAGCAAAAATGTGCGTCTCATGGCGCTCCTGTTTTACGGCGGCAAGATGGTAACAGAGGTGCGCTATGATTTGGCCATTGGAAAAAACTTGATGATGACTGGAGACGAGAGGGCGGAACTCGACGAGGCGCTGCTCTCCGTATGGCGGCAAGCGCTGGTCGAACGCAAGAGGCGCGTCCATTTAGGCGATGATTCTTATCCTGTGCAGTCCACCGCGAAGCGCAAGCTCGCGCAGGTTGATTTTGAATTCGCAGGCCAGCGAATTCGCGGCCTCGAGCAAAATCCCACAACCGCGTCGCGCTGGGCCGAGCTCGCCCGCAAAGGCGCCAAGGTCATGCAATTCCTGATCGGAGGCCGCTACATCGCCGCCGTAAGCGACGGCAAGATCACCCATTTCAGCGGAAAGTAGTTGTCTGCGGTGCTAGGGACGCGTGTCCAACGGATGTTTGCTCTTCTCGAAGAATTCGTTCTGGATTTTTAAGCTGGCGTCATCAGCCTTGACGGAACGAATACATTCCACGACCGAATCGATCCAGCCTTTCATGTTCCATTCGCCGAGTTCTTTGGTTGCGACGGAGCCGTTGCCTGAATAATGATTCGGGAAGCGCGCATACCACCAGATTCCGGTGTACAAATTCTCCGGCAAATTCTGCCGCTTCGCATCCGCACCTGATTCGTCCTTTGCGCGATCCAGATGCACAAGGTCTGGGCGCGACACCATCGTGTTCGAGGTCTCGTTTTCGCCGGCGTGATAATCAACGCCCGCGGATTTCTTCGCGGGACCACCGGTCCGGCTGCGCCCGCCAACCAGAACGTAGACAACGTAGTCGTGCGGCTTATCCAGTTGCGCTTGCGCAAAGAAGGGAAGCAGATGTTCGTTGCCGCCATGTCCATTCACGATGATTATTTTCTTGCAGCCGTTGCGCGCCATTTCGTCGGTAGTCTCCTGCAGCAAGCGCAACTGCAACTCCATGCTGTACGCGACGGTGCCGGGCTCGTGTTTGGCTTCGAAGATTTGGCCGAAATAATATTCAGGGAAAACGACGGCGTATTCCTGGGAGGCCGCTTGCAACGAAGCGTAGCGGACGTTGAGCAAGTCCGTGCCGAGAGGAAGATGTGGCCCGTGCTTTTCCAGAATGCCGAAGGGAAGCAAGCACGTGCCTTTGGCCTTCTCAATGCCCTGGCGAAAGTCAGGCGCGGTGAGTTCTTCCCACCTTGTGGAAAGTTTGGTCTGCGCGTTGAGTGATGTAGCGGCGAAAAGCGCCAGCGCGAGTGCCGGCATCACTTTGCGATGCGTCCGATTGCGAGTCATGCGTACGATCCCCCAGGAAATCGGGGCGCATTGTAACGCAGACGCGCCGAAACATTAAATCGATTTTATGTTGGGAAGTTACGCTCAGGCGGTCTTTACGCACGGGTGCGCCATGCACGCATTTCCCTAGAAGAAGAAAGATGCCGCCCTAAAGGGACGGCGCTACGTTTAGAGTTGTCACCGAGTCGTACCCACCCCCACCCCGGTTTCTTGTAAGTGCGTATTCTAAAGGGCTTAGCGTGGTGCTTTCTGTAAGTGCGGATTCTAAAGAACCTACGGGTTCGGAATCTGTGCGGGCAGCGAGGCGCTGGCGTTCATACTAAAGGACTTAGGGCCTGTGGCTGCTGCATGGCTTGCAACTGCGGATTCTAAAGGGTTTACAGAAGCGTGAGAATCCGAATGTAGGTGGGCGTGTATTTACTCAAAATCTATTATACCGATGAGCTAAAAAGTGTCAAGGGAAATTTGAGTGCGGTCAAGCACGTTTGTTTTGTTAGTGGTACAGGTCGGCCGACGAAAAATGGGAGCAGGAATGAGGCGGAGACGGCGAGCCACTAGTCAGGCAGCGTCAGCGAAGCCTAATTTGTAGCGGCTGCGGCGACGGGTACGGTGACTTTGACGGTCGTGCCGTTCTTGTTGGATTCGATTTCCAGGGTTCCGCCGAGTTGGGAGAGGCGTTCGCGCATGCCCAGAATGCCGACGCCAACAACCGGCTTGGCGTGGTTGGAGCCCGACAATAGTTCGGGAGGCATTCCTTTTCCGTTATCACGGATCTCGAGGGAAATGCCGCCGTCGGCGCGGGCTAATTTGATCTGCGCTTTCCTGGCGCCGGAGTGGCGATGAATGTTGCTGAGCGACTCCTGAATCACACGAAAGAGGGCAAGCTCAATGGGCTGAGGGAGACGGCCAATCTCGCCCGCGATTTGAAGGTCTACCTGTATGTTGGAGCGGGAAGAAAAACCGTCGACCACCCAGCGCGTAGCGGAGATCAGGCCTGCTTCATCAAGCAGGGGGGGATGGAGAAGCTGCGAGAGAGTGCGAACCTCCTGGAAACACTCATCGATCCACTGGACAGTTTCCCGTAAGGCTTTGTCATGGGACTTGAGGTTTCCGGATTTAACGAGAGTATCGAGCTGAAGCTTTGCGGCAGCGAGCTTCTGGCCGGTGGAATCGTGCAACTCGCGAGCGATGCGGCGGCGCTCTTCATCCTGCAAGGTCATGAGATAAGCGGAAAGCCTGCGCAAGGTCTCTTCGGATCGCTTGCGATCGGAGATGTCCGTGTTGATTTCCAGGATCACGGGCCCGGCATTGTTCTGCTCGAGCAGGGCCCAGCGGCTATTGACGATACGCGTAGCGCCCGTTTTTGTGGCGTGGACCAACTCGCCTTCCCAATGGCCATTGCGCCTTAGATCTTCCTCGATCTCTGAGAAAGGTTTGGGGAACTCGGTACGCAAAAGCTGGTGAGTGGTCTTGCCCAAAGCGTGTTCCTTGTCCCATCCATACATTTCTTCCGCGCCGCGATTCCAGAACAGAATTTCGCCTTTCAGCGTCCGTACCATGACCGTATCGTGCGCGAGGTCCAGCAAAGCGGCCTGTCTTTCCAGCGCCTCGTTGGCCCTGTAGCGTTCGGTGACATCTTCGATGGAGAGAAAGATCAAGGATTGCCGGATGCTAAGGTGGCGGGCATTCAGAAGCATGACGCGTTCGCCGATGTGCTCGAAAGTGTGGCGCACCTCGAAATCGTCAATGCGCACGTTCTGGCGGGTAATCTTCTCCAGCAAAGTTCGCAGCGCTGGGATGTCCCACTGGCGATTACCCAGGTCGAAAATAAGACGGTTAACGGTATCGGAAGGCGAAACCGCGAAGGAACTGTAGAACGGAGGGTTCGCAACCACGACGCGGAGTTTATCGTCCAGAATCACAATGGCTTCCCGGGCAGTCTCAATCAAGGTGTCGGCGTAGGCGCGGGTCTCCTCTACGACGCGCTTGAGAGCATCGATATCGACGAAACTGATGACGGCGCCTTCGACTTTGTTTTCGGATGTTCTGTACGGGCGGCAGCGCATCAAGTGCCAGACACCTGCGGTGTCGCGCACCTCCGCCTCTCGAGGGCTGATGGTCTCCACCGTTTGGCGGGCGATCTGGTCCAGGTTTTCCGTGTCGATGTTGGGGCGAATCTCGCCCAGGTAGCGGCCGATGTCGCTCGGAAGCAAGTTCAACAGTTTTTCCGCTGCCGGCGTAAACCTACGGATATGAATATCGTTGTTGACGATGACCACCGGAATATTCACATTGGCGAAGACGTTGAGCAGGTCGTTGTTTACGGTGCTCAGTTCGACGTTGCGGTTCTGTAGTTCTTCGTTGACGGTGGTGAGCTCTTCATTGCTGGACTGCAACTCTTCCTTGGCGGTTTCCAATTCCTCATTGGTGCTTTGCAGTTCTTCGTTGGAGGAAAGCACTTCCTCGTTGGCGGTCTTGAACTCTTCGGAGGTTGTTTCGTGTTCCTCGATCAGGGATTGCAACTGGCTGCGGAGTTGCCTTATCTCGCGAGCGAGGCGTTCATTTTGACGCGCCAGGGGAGTGTCTTTGGGGGATTTCTTGGCAGCCAAGCGCTTTGAGGCCGCTATGCTGGAAAACTTGGGCGGCGTGTCCTGGAACACCACGACATAAAAACGCTCTTGGGATGCCTCCGCGCGAATAGGGATCACTTCAAAATTAATGTCGCGGGTGCCTACATCCGACTGAATGGATACGCCTTCCTTGCGGACGGGAACATTTTCTTTCTTGGCGGTATTCAGCGCGGCGCGCAGATCAATGAGAAGACCATCGCGGGCCATTTTTGACAAGCTAAAGGTAGGATGCCCTGCAGCCGGTTCGAGATAGGCGCCGGTTTTGCCGCGGAATTGCACAATCTCCAAATCCGAATTGACGACGATGCTGGCGGGAACAAAGCGATTGACCAGTTCGCGTTCGACTTCTTTTTCAATGCCCAGGCCAGCAGCGGGCGGTATTTTGGCGGATTTGGCGTCGCCGCGCCGGCGCAAGGAGTAGTCGACGCCGGTGAAATAGGTGACCAAACGCGCGCTGGTGGTCTTCTTTTGATAAATTTTGTACTTTTTGTCGACCAGAGTGAAGTAGTCGGAAAATACGCCCAAGCTTTCGGCGCCGCCAAGCATGAGGTAGGCGCCCGGTTTGAGCGCGTAATGCAGAGTGGGAATAACGCGCTTTTGCAACTCCGGACCCAGATAGATAAGAAGGTTGCGGCAACTGATCAAATCGAGTCCTGAGAACGGAGGATCTTTGGCGATGTTCTGTTTGGCGAAAATACAAGCTTCGCGGACGGATTGAAGAACTTGATAGCCCTTATCGACGCGCGTAAAGAAACGGTTCAATCGAGAGGGTGAAAGGTCAGTAAGGGCCGACTGCGGATAAACCCCTGCGCGCGCGCGATCCAGCACATCATCGTCGCCGGTGGAGCAGCCGGGAATCCAAACGCGGATCGGCCAGTCGGAAGGCTTGCGATGTTTCACAATCGCAGGGAAAACCGTTTTGTGCAAGGCCTCGAAAGCGTCCGGCTCGCGAAAGAAGCCGGTGACATGGATCAGGATGTCACGGTAAAGCTCATCGAGCTCTTTGGGGGTGCGCTTGACCAAGAGCAAATAATCTTCCAGTCGGTCGACCTGGCTCAGAACCATCCGGCGCTTGATACGGCGCTGGAGCGTGGATTGTTTGTAGTGGGTGAAATCAACGCCCTTGGCCTGGCGAAGCATCGAGAAAAGCGCGTGGATGTCGCTCGGCGAAGCGGGTCCGAGAAGCTCATCGGGGCGTGTCGGAACGCGCGCGATGTAGGGATGCTTTTCGATCCTGGCGAGCTCTTGCGCTATAGCTTTAGGTGGCAGAACAAAATCAATGCAGCCGGCTTCCACGGCACTCTTGGGCATGCTGGCATATTTTGCGGTTGCCTCGTCCTGCGCGAGTGTGATGCCGCCGACGGCTTTGATTGAGAGGCAGCCGGAAGTGCCGTCCGAAGCAGTCCCTGACAAGATGACGGCGATGGCGCGATCCCCGCAGTCTTCGGCCAAGGAAACAAAGAAGTGATCGATGGGGCGATGCTGGCCGTGGGTGAGAGTCCTCGCGGACAAGCGCAGGATGCCGTCGCGGATGACCATGTCGTGATTCGGGGGCAGGAGATAAATATGCCTGCGCTCTACGGGCATGCCGTTGGTGGCTTCTGTAACGGGGATCCTGGTGGTGCGCGAAAGGATTTCTTCCAATGCGCTGTGGTGGCTCGGATCCAGGTGCTGGAGAAAGACGAAAGCCATCCCCGTAGAGTCCGGTAAATTTGCCAGCAGGGCGGTGAAGGCCTCCAGACCGCCTGCGGAGGCGCCCACGCCGACGACGGGGAACAGTTTATCTAGGGTGGCACGTTTCCCAGAAAATGCCGAAGGCGGCGACGATGCCGACCCGGCTTTGCGCTTTCGATGTGAAGTCTTCTTCACCAAAGACGCCCCGCGCAACTGGAAATCTCGACGAAACAGAGCGAGCAGATGAGGTCGCTCTTGAGGAAAGGTAGTCTAAGGAACGATATTAGTGCTGGGAGTGACGTAGTGTCAATCCGACGATCCAAAGGTTTCCGGCGCTGAAAAATCAGAGCCAACATCCATTTTGTGACGAGTCTGCCGAGCAGCAAAGCTCCAATTCGACAGCAAGGTGAGCGGCGCGTTCCAGCAGAGGCATTAGGGCGCAGCGGAGATCCACCACAAAACCCTGGCGACAATGCGCCAACCGGAACTCTTGCCCAAGACGACGGCCTGGTAATCACGATTTTCCGACTCCAGGACATCGAATTTTGGGTAACGGCGCAAACGGGAGACGCACAGACCTTTTTCTTCGTTGGTTACAATCACGATTTTTCCGTCGAGTTGCGCACGATCAGTCTGGGAGGAATCGACAGCGGCAATATCGCCATCGTGGATTAGAGGCTCCATGGAATGTCCGCGCACACGGAGCAGGCTCGTATAGCCAGGATTTGGACACCACTCCACGGGGGCGCCCATAACTTCACGCGCGGGAATGTAGCTCAGATTGCCGTGGCGGTCGCCCTGGCCCCCGTGCGTTCCGACGGTCGCCTGCAGAACCGGAATGGGGACAACCTTGGATTTGCGAGGAGTTTCCTGTCTGGCGCCGCTCCCGGCTGCCGCCAAGTCCATCTGGTCTTGCGGATAGGCAGAAACTTGCTTACGTTCCCGGTCGGTCAGGACAGGCATGATGTCGCTGCTCTGCAACCCGGCACGTCCCCAATAAAACCAGCAATCCTGTTTGCCGGCCAGTTTGCCGAGCTCAACGTAGTACCGGGCGGTGGGAGCAAGCTGGCCGTTCTCCCAGCGCGATACGGTCATGGCGGAACAGTCGAGTTTCCTGGCGAGTTCCCCCTGCGAAATTCCGAGCTTTTGCCGCAGGTTGCGGATCTGTTCGGCCCATTCGGTGGGACCCTGATCCTTTCTTTTTCTTCTAGGCATTCAGTTCCTTTGCGGAGAAAGCGGTATCAGGCCCGGAGGACGCACGCGGACCAGGAGTACGAGATGGTTTCCGTAACCCGCTTGCTTGAATCTTTCGGTGACCTTGTTGCTCATGTTTGTTCACGAGACAGATGCGACAGGCTGCGTGTGGAGGGTGTATCGCGAAACCGATGCGGACGATGACGCATATTTACCGCCAGGATTCCTGGAGCGTAGTGTACGGGCGTGTTGGCAATATGTCTACTCTTATCTCTGAGGCACGAGGATGGTGAGAGGCGGGCGGACTTTTTATCAAATGTTGGGCATTGCAAAGCGTAACACTACAGATGTACCATCGGCGTTAAGGTGATCCGAGGTTGCGGTGATCCGAGCGCGCCGCGAACGAAGAGCAGGCGACATTCCACATCGAGAATTCCGATGAACGAGTCGAACGGCAATAATCAAACTCCTGACCTGCGGTCTCTTCCCTCGCTTTGCCGCGGAATCTACAATCGCGTGGCGCAAAAGGTGGGATGCGATCCGTCGTATGTGAGCCGCGTGGCGCGTGGGGAGCGCACTTCGGAAGCGGTGTCCGAAGCTTTGCGCGCGGAGATACAGCTCACTTGGGCGAAGGTCAGCGAAAGAACTGCCGAGTCGCCGGAGAAAGTGCCAAAGCGCAAGGCGCGCGCCGTGTCCGCTTAGTCGATGTCGGTTTGGCCTACGCAGTTCCGTCCGAGCTCCTGTCAACAGCCTGATTGAAACTGTAGAGAACCGATGGGCCGTGGCGGAGTGCTGCGGCGCTGCATGGAAGCGCGTTTACGCACCATTTGGGTTGGATACTGGTAGGGGCGGTGGGGATCGAATTTATCAAGGCGCAGAATCTAAAGGAACTCTGCGGAATGTGTTGTAGTCGTAAGTCATTTGTTGTCTTAAGGCGGAACTGCTATTGCCCCCGAATTGCCCCCGCGTTTTAGCGAGCAATTTCATGCCGTTTTTCTCTCAGGCAAAATCATTCGAACGACTTTGCTATTCGCCTCTCGCAGTGCTGGTGAGACTGTGTGCGTATAGATGTTCATCGTAGTTCGAATGTCGGAATGCCTCAGCAGTTCTTGTTGAACCTTCATGTCAGTCCCATAGGCATGCAACAGAGTCGAATAAGTGTGGCGGAACGTGTGCCAACCGATTCGACCGATCTTAGCCTTCTCTGCGGCAGGCCGAAGGTGATACCGCACAATCTTGTGCGCCCACCACGGCTTGCCGGTGAAGGGGCTCACAAAGACCCAACCCGTTTTCAACAACTCATCGGGCATTTTCTCCCGATGCCGACGAAGAATGTCCACGAGATTCGAATCAAGAGGCAACCACTTTTCTGAGCCCTCGGTTTTCACCGCCTCTACTCTGCCGTAGACCCAGGACCTCTGAATTTTGACTCGCAAACTCTTCCAGTCGAAGTCTTCCCAGCGCAACCCGAGCAACTCGCTTGCTCGAAGTCCGAGTGATGCATCAACCATAGACATTGTTCGGGTGTCTTCATCGAGATGCTTCCAGAGACTCTGAAGTTCCTCAACCGATAAAGCGCGTGGTTGCTTCACTCGCTTTGTGAGCCCTTTGAGCTTTAGCAGACTCATCGGATTCCGGTTGTACTCCATGAGCTCCCAGCGCATCGCCCACTCGAACAAAATGTGCATCACGCTTCGAACATGGCCCTTGCTCTTTGGTGCTAGGTTCAATCCCTTAATCCATATCTCTACGGCCAGGGGCTTGACCTTTGAAAGCGGTACCGCCTCCCATCGTGGATTGATGTGATTCAGAATCCACGAACGATAACGGTCGGCAGTTCCTTTCCGCTCAGGCAATGCTTCCCGTAAGAAGCGATTGATGAGCCCACCAAAGGTCACAAGGTCCGATTGCACGGGATTACCGACTGCCAATCGAACGCCCTCAGCAGCTTTCCATGCATCTGATTTTGTCGGGTACTCCGTCACATCGCCGACGACAAACGCAGGTTTCGTTCCCTTTCTGCCGCGGACGTCCTCGTGGTATCGCCAAACCCAAACTTCCGGGCCTCGTTTCCTCTTTCGTTTCTCCAACCAACCGAATTGATGCCGTGCTCGCTTGAACATGACGATTGCTCCTTAGTCTGTTCTAGCGGCACGAGTGACGCGATGAATGTAACTCTGTTCGCATCCAGCAGTCCAGCTCAGATGCGTAGAAAAACCAGCGACCAAAACGGAAATGACCTGGAAGTTCTCGGCTGCGTGCCATGCGCTTGACGGTCTTTGGATGAACTCTCACAAAGGCCGCTGCTTCCTCGCAAGTCAAAGGCCGCTCGACGGATGGTTGTTTGGCACGTCCAAACAGTGGCTCTGTTGCGATAGTTTCGCGGTCTTCTCCTCCTGTGGCCTCCTTGTCTGAGTCTGTAAGCGACAGCTCGAATGTTTCTTCAGTCGAATGCTTCGGTTCTTGCGTGCGCCCGTCGAATGTCTCAGTTGCGTCCGACGGATCGAGCTGTCGTATAGCGTGACTCATTGCGCGGCGCGAGGCATGCCGTCTTGACGACGCTGTTTTCTCGCGCGGTTCGAGTTGTGTTGGTGCGTCCTTCATTTGTGTTACGCGGTCTCTTTGAGTCCGCCTCCCGTAAGCTCGTGAATGTTTCCGGTGCTGGTCTGTTGGCCTAGCCAGGCTTTGAACTCGTCATCGCGCTTGAACAGGACTTTTAGAGCCTCTGTGATGACGTAGGACGGAGTGGAGTCGATGAACTTTGAGTATTGATCAAGCTGCGTTTTCACGGACTCTTCGACACGCGCCTGAATTGTTACCGACTTTGGTTGCTTGGGTGGTGCCTTAATGATTGCCATGCTCTCTCCTTGTTCCTCCTTATGGTTTGTCTTACATCCTGTCTTACAAATTTTCTGATCCCGTCTTCCTGCGCGGCCAAAACACGAGCTGTGGATTCCAGCAGCAAGAGGCGGGAGTGACCCCTGAAGCCCGAAGGGATCGGGCCGCGATTTTGCGGCACGATGGGGTCGCTCCCGCCTCTGATCGTGTTTTGGCCGCGCTCCGTTCACCCGCCTTGTTTTGTGCATTTATCTGTTCCTTCTCTCTCTTATCTCTCAGCAGAGGTGAACCTGGGGGTGAAATCTCCAGTGAAAGGGACCGCCTTTGCACTTTTCCGGGCAGCTTTCACCAAAGTTTTAGGATGACGCTCGAACAAGGCCACCTGACCGTTGACGGGAGAGAAGATAAACGACACCGTCTCGGGCCTGCGAAGAGCGTGGTACTCCTTGCGGACTTGATCGAAACTCACCTGGCCGGACCGCCATTTGTGGTAGAGATTGTCGATGCCGACGCCGCTAAATTTAACTTTCGCCTCAGCGTGGGTCATGAGATCGGCGGTTGAGAGTTTTTGGGCTTCTCCGACTTCAATTTGCTTTCGTAGGCAGAAATAGTCGACCAGTCCCCCAGGGCCATCAGGGTTCCAATGGCGCTGGAAGAAACCCATGAACAGCTCCCGAGCTTTGTTATGGTGTGTGTCCCGCGTTGCGATGTAGTGAAAATTCAGCTTCGGAAGCTGGCAGAAGAGTGGTGTGTATGCGTCCAGGTGTGTCTTGAAACTATCGAGGCTCTCGAGGCCGGGATCAACGAAAGAGAAGGAGACCACAGGGGGAGAAGAGGGATTCGGCGGGAGGAACATGGGGAACTTGTCGACGAAATAGCGGTCGGTGAACCGCTCGTGGACCGCTCCGGCGTAACGCTTGGCAGGCAGATATTTCTTATCCATGCCGAGCTGCTCGGTGAAGAAATCGACCTTTTGGGACTCAGATTCCAGGAACGTATAATCCAGCCTGCCTAAGATGAAATCAAGGGCGGCGAGCCGCGTGCGGATGTATTCGGTTGAATGTTTGCGCCGGAAGCGGACGTTATCCTTACCAATGGCCTCATAGAGATTACGTGCGAAGAGGTGGTAGACCTTGCCGTTCCGCAGAAATGGGCGGGCGGAGGCATGGCCCTGTTCGATGAGCTTCCGAACGAAGGTGAGGCTACGTTTGCCGGGCTTTCCGTCGATGAATCGGATGAACTGCTGGCAGGTGAAATAGCCAGAATGCGCCGCGACAAGATAAAGGAAACGAGCTTCGTCCTCGGTGTAGCCGAACGAGCCGAGAGCGATGGTGTACATGCGTGCGATGTTCATAAGGCGAAGATCTCCGCAGTGGTTTCGTGGGTATCGAGAACGCGGTGCAGTTTGGGATGGTCTTGTTGCCTGGCGAACAGATGGAATCCAGCCTTCGCTTTCTCTGCCAATCCCTGAGGCCGATAATCACGCGTGGCGATTTCGAGGTCCAGGCGATGGAGGTCTCTGCACTCGTCCTCGTACTCGATACGAAGGTCCGGGATGGGAATCTTGTCGTTTACAACTTTGAGGTCGTATTCGCTTGCGAGGTGGATTCGCTCGTAGGCCAGGTTCTTGTCGGGATCGACCCGAGAGAGCTTCCTGTACAGATCCCGTTTAAGTTCGTAGTCGAGGACAACGCGGCGGACCTTCCCCCCAGAGCGGTGAATTTCTTTGGCCACTTTGTAATAGAGCCGGTAGAGGTCAGCATCATGACGGGCTTCTTTAGTTTTGACGAACCCGTGATAGATCGCCTGTCGATCTGGAATCAGATTTTGTCGTGAAAGAAGCTTGTGCCCATCTTTCGTAAGGGTAAAGACTTGCTTCGAGTAAGACTCATGCCCCTCGATGCTCCGCGGCTCGACGAGTCCTTGACGGCGAAGGCTCTGGACGTCGCTCTCCATCCGTGCACGGTCACCGCCATAAGCGAACCGAGCCAGATCGTCTGCGGGGAGCATGCGGAACTTCCCAACATCAACGAGCGTTTGGACTTCGGACTCCCGCAACGAATACTCGCGGTTGTGGACACGATAGTTTGTTCGCGAACGGTCATTTCCATTTTGCGACTGCCCCAATTCTTCATTTCTGTCACGATCCGGTCGGCGGCGGTTGTCATCTCGCGGGGACTCTTCCATCCGACCTCCGCGGCCACGCCCGGAATCGCGATACTTCCTGAGAAACGCAGCGAAATCAGAAATGTCATAAGCCCGGGACATTTAGAAGCTCCTTCCGATTCACCTGAGGTCGCGGACAGGAACAATCTTTGAGTGTCGTTCGGGGGGGAATGACGCGAGGGGGTGAACTGCAGTACGTCATCGCTCTCGAATTCAAACTAATAATCAGTATCTGCCGGAGCTGCCAGCTCGCTTTCGTCATAAAGAAACACTTCCTCGACGTGTTTGCCGAAAAGCCGCGCGATCTTGATAGCTAATGGAAGGCTCGGGTCATAGCGACCCGTTTCAATCGAGTTGATGGTCTGACGAGTTACACCGACCGCCGTCGCCAACTCCGCCTGAGACCATTCCCTCTCGGCGCGCAAAATGCGAAGACGTGTTTTCATTGATGCCGCCAAGAATAGAGAATTAAACCGAAACTCCACGAGATGAGTTGCAGCCCGAGGACACCAATCCAAGAAACATGAAGAACGCCGAACCCCTGTACGAATCCCCCAAACAGAGAAAAAATCAAGCCAACGACAAAGGCGAAGCGCAAAGCTCGGAAATTGATTCGCCGCTGGCGTTCGTCGGCTCCTCTAAGGAAGCGAAGCAAAGCCCACACAGCAAAACCAGCGATGGCGATCATTGCGACGCGCAGTATTTCTCGCCAGGGCGATGGCGAATACTGCATGAGAACGAGGACGCCCGCGAAAGCCAGAGCGGAAATATAGAATTCGAGAAGAGGGCTTCGTCGTTTCTCGCCAACTGCGCTGGACTTGGGCTGCATCGCTAAGCACCGCCGAGAGAAAGGCAACTAGAGTAAAGCATCATGGCCTATATGTCAAGCGTCCTGTTCTTAATAGACAGCTTCGTTGTCTATGCAACTAAGCCCGTGAAATGATGGGACATACGGGCGCCACTGGCCTCCGGACAGCACTTGGAATGCTTTTTAGAGAGGGATTTGTTGTGCTAGCGGAGTAATGAGGAGAGGGTTCGGAAGAACTCAGCGGGAGTAGTGATGCGTAGTCCAATCCGCTTTGCGACCGCTTGGGTGGGCACGGGTAAGCGTAGCACCATGCCGCGAAGTGAAGATACAGTCTTATCTCTGTGTGCTCGGATCGTTAGATCGAAGTCTATCGTTTATTTCAATTGGCTTGTGCAGGTTGACACGATTCCGCCGCACGTTAGTTCTCATAAACACGTTCAAGTTATTTTGGGCTTGTGAGTTATGCAAACTGGCGTAAATCGAAAGCATGGACTTGACCGAGGCGCAATGGGAAGTACTCAGGCCTTTGCTCACTCCCGAGCGACGTTTGGGTCGGCCTTGGCGCGATGCGCGAGCGGTGCTGAACGGAATTCTCTGGGTTTTGCGCACCGGTGCTCCTTGGCACGATTTGCCCGACCGCTACCCGCCCTATCAAACCTGCCATCGCCGTTTTCAGCAGTGGCAGCGCGACGGCACGCTGACGCGACTGTTGCACGCGCTGGCCGAAGACCTGCGGGCGCGTGGCAAACTCGATCTGTCAGCCGTTTTGTGAACAAGCTGTGCCAGTCACTGGCCCGAATGACTGAAAGTGACAGGCAAGTGCTTATGTCGCTTGCTCGATACCCCATTCGTCTGCCTCACTGTTGCTCTCGCCACGATTTGCGGGGGCAGGTGGCTTCTCACCATCGTAAAGAAGCTGATAAAGCGGAATCTCAAGTGCGCGTGCCATTTTTTCCATCGTTGCGACGGATGGGACGGTATGGCCATTCTCGACCCGAGAGATATAGGAGCGAATCAATCCAGTTCGTTTTACAACTTCTTCCTGAGAGAGTTTTTTCTGCTCTCTGAGCGAACGTAACCGGCACCCAATGTCCATACAAAGACTCCTTTACAAACAGTTCATTGGGGAAGTGAATTACATCCCAGCGACATGAAACACGATGTAGCTTGCAGCCCACGCGAAAAACATTGTTTATGAGACAGCTTGACAACTTCTAGACAGTTTTGCGGTGTTATTAGATTCTGGCGGAATGAAAAGGAAAGAACTCAACGCAGAAACAGTTCTCCTCCGTCCCTTGTCCTACATGTGGTGTCGCTGCCGGAAAAAGTTCCGAGCGGTACTCAGGTGCTCTGCGCAAGGAACCACACGTAGATAGGAAGTTTGCCGCTGTCGAAGCGGTCGAAAAAATGCTCTCGAAGACTTAATCCTTAGTGTTGATTGATACTGGCATAATGATAGATAACTTGCTTCTGGCCTTCGACATTGTTCGACTGTCGAGGGTACGCTGACGGGGTTCTACACTCTCGAACCAAGCGGTCACTTGACTCCATATCTGAAGTCCAGTCAGCATTAGGGATAATCCATGTGCTCCACGGAAGTCACGAGCACGTCCGTCCCTCCATAACCCGAGGCCACAAAAAATTAAGGGAGCGTCAGCCGCTAGACTAACCTCACTCAAGCCTGATTCAAGGTAAGCGTACGCTTCTGCCCGTGTATGAGAAGCGTGAATAGTCAAGGATGATGGCTCTTGTGGCACAACGGGAAGTGTCCACTTGGGGAAACGTGGACACTTCGGAACGGATAGTCGTTAAGAGAGAGCCGCGCAGGCGGCGTACGGTGGCGGAGAAGCGACAGATCGTCGAGGAGACGTTGGAGCCGGGCGCGTCGGTGGCAAAGGTGGCGCGGGCGCACGGAGTGAATGCCAACCAGGTGTTTGCGTGGCGTCGTCAGTATCGGCAGGGGTTGTTGGGCGCGGGGCAGGCAGAGACGGTGAACTTGCTGCCGGTGCATGTGACCGCAACGCGGTTGAGCAAAGCGCATCGCATGGGGCGTCGGCAAGCTGCGCACCGAACCGCGGAAGCAGCGGGCGCGATTTACGTGGAACTGCCCAAGGGACATCTGCGCGTCACGGGGTGTGTGGATGCGGAAGCATTGCGTGTGGTGCTGGAGCAGTTGCTGGGATGATCGGGTTGGCGGCGGGAACGCGGATATGGATCGTTGCCGGAGTGACGGACATGCGGCGCGGATTTGTCGGGTTGAGCGGGATGGTGCAGACGGCGCTGGCGGAGAATCCGTTTTCGGGGCAGGTGTTCGTGTTTCGCGGGAAACGCGGCGATCTGATCAAGCTGCTGTGGTGGGATGGTGACGGGCTTTGCTTGTTCGCGAAACGGCTGGAGCGTGGGAAATTCACCTGGCCGCAAGCGGCGAACGGCACGGTTTCGCTGACGCCGGCGCAGTTGTCGATGCTGCTGGAAGGCATCGACTGGCGGCGTCCGGTGCGCAGCTACGCGCCGCAGCTGGCGGTGTGAGCGAAAACAGTTTTGTTTTTCTTGCCCATTTTTATTTTGCTGTAAAGAAAGTCTGCTAGATTCGCGGCAATGGCTGCTGCCAACCATCCACTTCCCGATCTCGACGCGCTGAATCCCAACGAACTGAAGGCCCTGATCTTCTCGCAGCGTGAACAGTTGCTGTCGCGCGACAACGAGATCGAGCACTTGAAGCTGCTGATCGCCAGGCTGCGCCGGATACAGTTCGGGCGCAAATCGGAAAAGCTGGATCGCGAGATCGCGCAGTTGGAGCTGCGGCTCGACGAGCTGCAAACAACGCCAGCGGAGAAGGCGGCTCCTTCGCAAACATCCACTGGTTCCGCGTCCCCTGTAAATGCAGCGAAACCCGCGCGGCGGTCGCTGCCAGAGCATCTACCGCGCGAAACGCGGAAGTATCCGCCGAAGCAGACCGCTTGCCCGGACTGCGGCGGAGAACTGAGACATCTCGGCGAAGACATCTCGGAGATTCTGGAGTACGTGCCAGCACGATTCAAAGTGATTCGTCAGGTTCGTCCGAAACTGGCTTGCGCGTGCTGTGATCGCATCGTGCAAGCGGAAGCGCCAACCCGTCCAATCGAGCGCGGCGTTGCTGGGCCGGGGCTGTTGGCGCATGTGCTGGTCTCGAAATACTGTGATCACTTGCCGTTGTATCGGCAATCAGAAATTTACGCGCGGGAAGGTGTGGAGTTGGAACGCTCGACGTTGGCGGACTGGGTAGGCGGAACCAGCGCGTTGCTCGCGCCGCTGGTGGAAGCGCTGCGTCGCCACGTGATGAGCGCAAACAAGCTGCACGCCGATGACACGCCGGTTCCGGTGCTGGCGCCAGGCAACGGCAAAACAAAAACCGGACGGCTGTGGACCTACGTTCGCGATGATCGTCCTGCGGGAGACACAACGCCCGCGGCGGTGTGGTTCGCCTACACGCCGGATCGCAAAGGCGAGCATCCGCAAGCGCACCTGAGCAAGTTCACGGGAACGCTGCAGGCCGATGGCTACGCGGGCTTCGATCAGATCTACGAGGCCGGACGCATCCAGGAAGCGCCCTGCTGGGCGCACGTGCGCAGAAAGTTTTACGACTTGATGGCAGCGCACAAATCGCCAGTCGCAGCGGAGGCGCTGGAGCGCATCGGCGCACTGTATGCCATCGAAAAAGAAATCCGCGGACGCTCGCCCGAGCAGCGGCGCGAGGTCCGCAACCAGCAGGCGCGACCGTTGCTGGAATCGTTGAAACAATGGCTGGAAGCTACGCTATGTAAACTATCCAGAAAATCGGACACCGCGTTGGCGGTTCGTTACGCGCTGGGCCGCTGGGAAGCGCTGCTGCGCTACCTGGACGATGGCGGCATCGAGATCGACAACAACGCCGCGGAACGAGCGCTACGCACTGTGGCCTTGGGGCGGAAAAACTACTTGTTCGCGGGCTCCGATGCCGGTGGCGAACGTGCCGCCGCTATCTACGGCCTGATCGGCACCGCCAAACTCAACGGCATCGATCCCGAAGCCTACTTGCGCGAAGTGCTCGCGCGCATCGCCGACCACCCCGTCAACCGCATCGACGAACTCCTGCCCTGGAACACCACCCCACAACTTGCTCCGTTAACGTAATCCAGCGTCAACACGGCCTCCAGCCGACGCTTACGATTCAAGCGACCGTCTCGCAATTGAAATTCCCTAACCCCGTACTATTCTTTTGACCCGGTTTAGATCTTGTTGTACAGCTTTGACTCGACGCTCCATATCGTCCAGCTTTGCGCTCGATACGAGCGAGGGCGGCAAGGATTTTCTGCTCATCCGTCATCGCGCTTGACGGGTTACCCATGCGTTTGCTCCTTTAGCCGTAGCATACGCGATACTCGCTACAGGCACACCTTCCCACTAGACTCCGCGCATGGCCATCGCTAGGTGCCAATCCTGCCCGTTTCCGAAAGCCAATATGCCACCCGCATATTCCAAACAGCCGTACTATCCAGTAGGGCATCCACAAAGCGGACTTGTTTGCGGCACTAAAGATTGTGAAAAAGATGCCGTTGTCTGGCTAAAATTAGATGAGGAAGAACAATATAAACAGGGCCAAAGAGTTTTCGACTTACGCACGAACAGCACGAAGGTCAGATTGTCCTGACAGGCTGTGCAAAATTAGCGGTCTTATTGTTTCCCCTTCGCCTTCGCTGCTCTAAACTTTGCCCACCGCTCTTTTGTTGCTTTCGAAATCTTCGCTCTCGCAGCGGCAGACATCACTCGCTTCTCCCCGCCAGTCGTTTTACCACTGCTACGGCCAGACGCTTTACCACTGCTACCCGACCCGCGCTGCTCACCTAACCGACCTTTCGACCGCTTGCTATTCGAGCCATGCCCCCTCGAAAACCGCTAACCCCCTCGAACTGCG